>ENA-OBIO01000017-OBIO01000017.1-metagenomes-genome-assembly--contig:-NODE-17-length-108571-cov-30.0833_pt1 | contig 108571 bp, 92 predicted proteins | sample MGYA00153383_OBIO01 | MGnify analysis MGYA00153383 | reverse complement strand
AATCTAGCGCCCATATATTGAGTTACCTCAGTAGATATATTCTCTGTGTTTACTTATTTTAACATAGTTAGGTTTTTTCGCGCCGACCTACTTATCTCCCTATTACAGTATTTTTTGGCGATTTTAGTAGAAGCAGAAATTATTACCTTGCCTTTAGACAAGTATTATTTTCACATAACATCAGAATTGCTGACGCTTTATCCAATTTTTCAGAACAACGTTGATTTGATTTTTCAATACGATCTTTAACTGTGGCATAAGTTCTGCGTAAAAACCTTATTCCTTAACCTCAACAAATCCCAAATCAGTCCCTTTCCCCGCGTGCACCAAAGCCAATTTTTCGTAACGCTTAGCGTGCTCGATTAATTCCGCTGCTTCTTCCTCGGAAACATCCCGCAATCGCTTCGCAGGTACTCCCGCAACTAGCGTGTAAGGCGGCACATCCTTAGTTACCACAGCACCCGCACCGACGATACAACCTGTTCCTACCCTAACGCCATCCAGGACGATCGCCCCAATGCCGATCAAACAACCCCGTTCAATGTAAGCTGAGTGAATCACCGCTCTGTGTCCGACTGTGACAAAATCTTCCAAAACGGTCGGTTTCCCCGGATCTCCGTGTAAAATAGCTCCATCTTGGATGTTGGTGCTAGAGCCGATCGCAATTCGCTCTACATCCCCCCGCACCACCGTCCCGTACCAAATACTCGCCCCCGCAGCCACTTCTACCCTACCGATGACAACAGCATTTTGGGCCACAAAAGCAGCTTGGGAGACATCTGGAATCGGCCAATAGGAAGGGAGTTTAGTCAGAGATTCGTTAAGATTACTCATTTGTTGGTCGATCAATTTACTTTTAACAAATTAACTAATTGTGAATATAAGATATAATAAAAGCATTTGGCACTTTTGCAGAGAAAATATGTTGGGACGCACTACATGATCGAAGTAGCCTTGCAATACCCGATGTTTGGCCCGGAAATTCAGTGTCCCCACTGTCGCCAAACGATTCCGGCTCTAACCCTCACGGATGCCTATTTGTGTCCGCGTCACGGGGCATTTGAGGCAGATCCAAAAACGGGGGATTTAGTTCACCTTCAGTCTGGGCGACACTGGCGCTGCTGGGAGGATGAATGGTATCGCCAGCACACTCATCCCGATGGAATTCGGTTTGAAATTCACGAAGCGCTCGATCGACTTTATACTCAAGGCTACCGAGCAACTCGTGTCATTATTGCCCAGCGCTATCGGGACTTAATTAGCGCTTATTTGGAACGGAGCACGCCTTGGCGGGGTCAATCGGAATCGCCACAGCCAAAGCTTTATGGTTTACCAGTCGATTTTAGCCCCGATCCTCAAGAGAAACCTTGCTGGGATGTGATTAATTTTGATTTGGAAAAAGAGCCGGGAGTTCCGGTTAGATATCCCTATTTTCGGTTGTTTGAATAGTCATTAGTCATTAGTCATTAGTCATTAGTAACTAATTACCAATTGCCAATTACCAATGCTTTCGGTGTCAACTGACAACTATCAACTGCCAACTGCCAAAATCAAATGCACCATGCCTCGATTCGTACTGCTAATATTCACCGGGCGATCGCCTTTTACGAACAGTTGGGATTTACTGTGAGCGATCGCTTTACCACCGGTTACACTCTAGCCTGTTGGATGGAAGGTCTCAACGGACGCATTGAACTAATTCAAATCCCGGAACCGAAACCCGCACCTGATGCTTTTGGAGACGAGCATTATGTTGGATACTATCATCTATCTTTTGATATAACTGAGGCGACAACTGACTTACCTAGCTGGTTGCAGTCTCTGAAAGAACGGTTTGAGGAAGCTGCTAAAGACCAACCAAACCAGTTTGAAGCTTTGAAAGTTTTATTAGAACCGACTCAACAGGCGATCGGGCAAAATGTTTACGAAGTAGCTTTTATTGCCGATACAGACGGATTGCCTTTAGAGTTTATCCGGCGGATTAATTAGTTAATGACTAACGACTATGGATAATCATTATCTATCTCAAGAAACTGAGAATAGGACACGGCACTGCCGTGTCCTATTCTCAGTTTCTCTTAATTCCTAGTAACATTCCCTACCAACTTAACAATATTTGTCTCGAAAATAGCTAGATTTTGAGTTGAAAATCTAGTATATTTTATTTTTTACTATACAATATGAATGTCTATTCATACAATCAGGTGTTGGGATCAACCCAGGAAAAACCATGCAAAAAGCAAAATCGAGCGATTCCGGCTGCTGTAGTTGCAGCCATGAGGACGACCACCAGGAACACAGCCAGGAGAATCATAACCACGACGACCACGACCACGGGAACGGAGATTTTAACCTGAATCAAGAATTGATTCCTGTGATATTGGTTGTTGTACTATTTGTCGGCGGTTTAATTTTTGAAGAAAAACTCCACAACACGCCCTATTCTATAGGTGAATATCTGGTTTTCATCCCAGCCTATCTTTTAAGCGGATGGAATGTTTTAACCAGTGCGGGTCGCAACATTCTGCGAGGTCGATTTTTTGATGAAAATTTCTTAATGACGATCGCCACACTCGGCGCTGTAGCCATTCACAAACTCCCTGAAGCAGTCGGGGTGATGTTGTTCTTCAAAATCGGAGAACTTTTTCAAGAATTTGCGATCGGGCGATCGCGTCAATCGATCCGATCGCTTTTAGAAATTCGCCCCGACAGCGCCAACCTCAAGCAAAATGGCGAAATCAAAAAAGTTGCACCACAAACCGTAGCCGTCGGCGATATCATCCTTGTTAAACCCGGAGAAAAAATCCCCTTAGACGGTGAAATTATCGACGGCAATTCTCAGATTGACACATCTGCACTCACTGGAGAATCAGTACCTCGAACCGTGAAAGTTGGAGAAACAGTTTTAGCAGGAACAATTAACCAGACAGGAGTGCTCACCGTCAAAGTAACCAAAGTCTTCGGTGAATCTTCAATATCCCGAATTCTGGAATTAGTGGAAAATGCCAGAAGCAAAAAAGCTGAAACTGAGAAATTTATCACCAAATTTGCTAGCTACTACACGCCGTTTGTGGTATTTGCATCCCTAGCAGTGGCTTTAATTCCGCCTTTGTTCATTTCAGGAGCAACTAATGCAGACAGATTTTTGTGGGTTTACCGCGCCCTTGTCTTATTAGTTATTTCTTGCCCTTGCGGATTGGTGATTAGCATTCCTCTGGGATACTTTGGGGGAATTGGCGGTGCAGCCAAGCGCGGTATTTTGGTTAAAGGCTCGACTTTTCTCGATACCCTGACAGCAGTCAAGACAGTTGTTTTGGACAAAACAGGAACTTTGACCAAAGGAGTTTTTAAAGTAGCACAAATTGTGCCTCAGAATGGTTTTTCCCAAACAGAGTTAATGGAAATAGCGGCTAAAGTAGAATCTCAATCAAATCACCCAGTCGCGAAATCTATTCTGGAAGCTTACGGCGGCAAGATAGATTCATCGGATGTGAAAGATTACGAAGAAATAGCGGGACACGGCATTCGAGCCAAAGTAAACAATCAAATTGTGCTTGCGGGAAATGATCGTTTGCTGCACCGAGAAAACATCCCTCACGATGTCTGCAATGCTGAAGGTACGATCGTACATTTAGCAGTAGACAACCGCTACGCTGGCTATATTTTGATTGCTGACGAGCTTAAGGAAGACGCAGTAAAGGCGATTCGCGACCTCAAAAAACTCGGTGTTGAGCGAATTGTGATGCTCACAGGAGATAATCAAGCTGTAGCCGATAGTGTTGCGAAAAAGCTCGGTTTAGATTCCTACTTAGCCGAGTTATTACCCGAAGGAAAAGTAGAGGCGATCGAAAAACTGATCTCCCAATCTAAAAAAGGCGATAAAATAGTCTTTGTCGGGGACGGAATTAATGATGCACCCGTGCTTGCTAGAGCTGATGTTGGCATAGCAATGGGGGGTTTGGGTTCGGATGCGGCGATCGAAACTGCTGATGTTGTGATTATGGCAGATGCACCGTCAAAGGTGGCTGAAGCCATCCAAATTGCCCGAAAAACTCACAATATTGTTTGGCAAAATATCATTTTTGCAATGTCAGTTAAAGGCATATTTATTGCTTTGGGTGCTTTTGGGTTAGCTACCATGTGGGAAGCTGTTTTTGCCGATGTTGGGGTAGCTTTAGCAGCTATTTTCAATGCGACTAGAGTTTTGAAATAGAGTATTCGCAGACAAGAGTGATTTTTAGCGATAAACCCGATCGTAGTCGATCGCACGCACCTCGGTTAAATTAGTCGCGATCGCCCAAATAAACGGCGTTGCAATCCAAATCCGATCGCCATTCCTGCGACTACAATGCCTGTAAAGTAAGCCAACACAGTCAACCGCACGGAAAGAGGAGGCGCAACTCCCTCAACTTCGATAGTTTGTGAAACCTGAAATGGTAAAAACTGACGGGCTGCATTTGGTTCGGGAGAAACTTCTACCTGAACTTTGTGAGGTGCGCCATCAAAAAACTGCTCTTGCCATACCAGTTTTCCGGCTGCATCCGGGACACCTTTGTAAGCAAAAGCAATCCAATCATTTTCGAGTTGGATAGTTTTAATATTCAACAATACATCTGTGACAGGTTGATTTGTTTTGGTATCGGTGACTTGAACTTGTAAATTAACAGTTTTACCTACTGTGGCACTAACATCTCCAGAAAGTCGCACCTCAAAACCCTGAGATTTCACAATCGGGCTTGTTTTTTCTGTCGGTTTAGATTCAGTCATGTGAGACATTGGCATCGACATCTCAGACTGAGCGATTTCAGCACTGACATTAACATATAACAAGGTAGCGATCGCAATTATGATCCCTCCACTCAACAGCAATCGCACTTTCTGTGGTGCTATTTCTCCTGCTGGGATTTGTTGCTTCCCTCCAATCACCAAACCGCCACCTAGCCCGACAACTAACAAAATCGCAGCTAATATCCCAAAATTGCGATACTTCACCCCGTTTTCCGGCACGGATAGTGTTAAAGTTTGCTGAATAGGGGTAAAAGCATTTTGTGCGATCGGAGTCACATTTGCTAATAATTGATAATTTCCTCGAATCGGCATCATTTGCTGGATTTGCAACTCCCCTTTAGGTGCAATAGCCTCTATATCCAGCAACTTTGTTCCCTCCACAATCGGAAAATCGGTGGTAAACCAAGGATTTTTAGGCGGAGTTAGAATTGTCAACCCAATTCGAGCATTTTCTAAGGGAATACCCGCTGCATCTAAGGCTTGCAGCTTTAACAACACTGGAGATAAAGGTGTATTTGCCTCAGCTTCAAAGGGTAAAATCTGGCTGATTGGCGGTTCGGTAGTCAGTCGCACAGTTGGTTGTGGAGACTGCGAAAAACCTACCCAACCATATAAAACTATACTCATCATGCAGACAGCACTGATGAGTGCAGAAAACTTTAATTTTGACATTTTTATTCTGGACTTTTAAGGACTCTTGCGTGGGGTGGGGGCGGGTTTATTTAAGCTGTCTGTACCTTTTAAAGCTGTTGGTGAACCCGCCCCTACAGGTTCTTGAAAATGGTGCAATATTTCCAATAAAAACAATCTTGTCTAGTGACAACTAACCATCAAAGTGTGGTGGCGCAGAGAGTGTACTTTGTCATGGACGGCGGGATAAGTTGTAAAGTAAACAGTCCAGACAGTCAAAGCGCATAGAGAGATGTAGAGCGTGGCTTGCACGGGTGTTGAAAGCGTCAACCGTGCCGTTTGTTGCCAAATTGAAGCAGAAGAAGATTGAGTAGTCATCGTGTACCTCGCAGATGAATTTAAGTGAATTTTGCGATCGGCGGGCATCCTGACTTGGAGAACTTGTCTCCTTTACAGTTGCGGGACAGTGCCGGACTTACACCGAACTTTCCCCGTTACCTTTGGTGGCTGCTCCTCACCAAAACCGATTTGATGTTCAGACAGTACCACACTTTGTGTTGCCGCATTCACATTCCCTAGAGCGCTACACAAAAGATACACAACTTAATATACCGGACTCCGCCGGATTTTGAGCCATACGACTGATGAAATTTAGCGGAATTTGTGAAATTATGAAAAAAATATGAAAAGCCTCGATCGGTAAAACAAATGACTCATTCGGAGAACAAACCCAGCCTTCCTGAAGTTCACCGCAGCATTCCCATTCCCAACAGCAAAGGTTTCTGGCGTAAAATGCTGGCTTACGCAGGGCCTGGATATTTGGTTTCAGTGGGTTACATGGATCCCGGAAACTGGGCGACTGACTTAGCCGGGGGAGCAAAGTTTGGCTATGCGCTATTAAGTGTGATTTTGCTATCTAATTTGATGGCAATTTTGCTACAATCACTGTGCGTGCGTTTGGGAGTGGCAACTGGACGAGATTTGGCACAAGCTTGTCGAGATTATTTCAGTCCGCGAGTCAGTTTTGTGCTGTGGATACTTTGTGAAATTGCGATTTCTGCTTGCGATTTAGCTGAACTGGTGGGAAGTGCGATCGGACTACAATTACTATTTGGAATTCCCCTAGTTTGGGGTGTTTGTCTCACTGCACTAGATGTGATAATGGTGTTATTTTTACAAGGGAAAGGCTTTCGTTATATCGAAGCTTTGGTAATTACGATTATTGCAATTATTGGCGCTTGTTTTATTGCCGAAATGATTTTTGCCAAACCGGATGCTGGAGGAGTTTTACTCGGTTATGTTCCCAAGCTAGAGATTTTGCAAAATCAGGGAATGCTTTATATTGCGGTTGGTATTTTGGGGGCAACTGTGATGCCCCACAATCTTTACTTGCATTCGTCGATCGTGCAAACTCGCGCTTGGGAAGAAACTTCTGATAAAAAATGGGAAGCAATCAAATTTGGCACAATAGATTCTACAGTAGCGCTGTCAATAGCTTTGTTTATTAATTCAGCAATTCTGATCTTGTCTGCTGCAACTTTTCACTTTTCCGGCTATCAAGAAGTAGCAGAAATTCAAGATGCCTACAAACTGCTTTCTCCGGTGCTGGGTGTGGGTTCTGCGAGTGCAATTTTTGCCTTTGCTTTATTGGCTTCGGGGCAGAATTCAACCTTGACTGCAACTCTTGCAGGACAGATTGTGATGGAAGGGTTTCTAAATTTTCGGATGCGGCCTTGGTTGCGGCGCTTGCTGACTCGACTGGTGGCCATTGTACCGGCTTTGATCACAATAATTTTGTTTGGGGAAGGTAGTACAACTAATTTACTGATTTTCAGTCAAGTTATTCTCAGTTTACAATTATCTTTTGCAGTAATTCCCTTAGTCATGTTTACCTCGAACCGCAGCTTAATGGGAGAGTTTGTGAATCCATTTTGGCTGAAAGCGGTAGCTTGGTTAGTGGCTACTATTATAGTGGTATTAAATGGTTGGCTGTTATTGCAAACTATTTTCTAGAAATTGGTAATTTCGGCAAATAATACCAAATTTGGCTTAAATATCCCTCTTATTCTTAGTCCGCGCAGGCGGATTTTGTTTGTATAGTAGCGGTTGAAACCCCTTTATGATTAAGCTTTATGTATTCTAATATACAGTTTATTATGGATTCGTCATGTTATATTAAAATGTTGGACTAATTATAATTGATCTTTTTATGTTTTTGAACTGGAACGTTACCTTAGTTGAAGTCCCTGATGATAGAAAAATTTCTATTTTGAAAGCTGTTCGTAGTTTAACAGGTTTAGGGCTGAAAGAATCAAAAGATTTGATAGAATCTGCACCCGTATCTCTTGTAAAAACAAGTATAGAAGAGGAAGCAAAAAAGTTTGAACTAGAATTGGAAAGGGCAGGAGCTATAGTTATTGTTGTAGAGATGACTGCCGAAGAAACCTTATCAGAAAATTTCCAAGCTGGCGAAAATCTAACTTTTTTAGAGGCTATGCAGCAAATCAACGAGCGGGTATCACTTCTCCGAAAAGAAGAGGTCACTGCACAAGAAGTCCTAGCAACAGCTAGTCAAACATTGTCAGAAGTTCAACAGCAATTTAAACAACTATCACTAGAACTTGAAAAGGTGGGGTTAGTTGCATTTAATGAGGAAAAATATCAGGCATCAAACGAGCAAAAAATAGTAGAATTATTGGAGAATATTGCTTCAACTAAAATAAAACTGGCCGAGGGGGAAGAGGCACGATTAAAACGTCACGAGGAGTCAAAAAAAGGATTGTGGAGCAAGATAAAAAGCTCTGTAGGAAATATCTTTGACATGATAGAGACATACAGAGAACAACTTACTGATAACTATGTAAATTTAGCCAAGCTCATAATTACCTCTGAGGAGGAAAGTGAGACATTAAATCAACTTTGTGAAAAAGATTTAATTAACAAAGTAAGAGAAATATCTAAGATACAGTATTCTGCTGAAAACGTTAGTCAACAAGCTAATGCTGAAAAAATAAAAGTTAATTTGGAGATAGGTGTTATAACGAAAACAGCTCAAAAAAATATTCATTTGTGCGCTAGCTTAAACGAATTAGAGACGAGCTTAGACGGTTTCGATCCTGAGCTTGGGGAAATTATCAAAAAGTATGCAGAGAAAGTTATACCCCAGGAAAAACCAGCCATATTAGTAAAAGATTATCCGCACGCTAAAAATACCATTGGTGGAGAGGTTGCCTTAATTGATGATTATGTAGTTATTAGCCACGGTACTGTTTTCAAAGTCTTGAATTTTTTCGACCAAGATGCTAATCTTGTAAAAATTCCAGTGGAAAGTATAACAGTTATAAACTTTAAAGAGAGTGGCATTTTTGATGGTACTCTCGAATTTGTTTACCTTGGATACTTCCCAAAACCTAATGAAAAAAAGCATAATCAAGAAAATGTAATCACATTCAGAGGCAAAGAATGTAATGAAAAATTCAAAGCTTTTAAAGAAATTGTAGAAAAACGAATGAGAGAAGTAAAGCAAAAACCAGCTAGCTCAGCCTCTCCATCCGCTGCTGATGAATTAGCTAAATTTGCAATGCTACATAAGGAAGGCGTTATTAGTGATGAAGAATTTACGGCTCTAAAGCGTAAATTAATGGGGCTATAAACCCAATATATTCAAATTACAAAAACAAAACCCGCCGGTGCGGGTTTTAAATTAAAGCTGATTGTTAATGACTGACGGTTTCATCTACTTTTTAGGAACAAGAGCCTCATTAGCAGAAACGGGACGGGCCGACGCAGCGCTAGTTTTCAAAAGTAAGATCGCCTGCGCGTAGCAAGGATCGTCCTTAGTAGCAACTAACATCGGTTTGTTGGCTAATTTCAGCTTTTGTTCGTCCGTTACTACGACTTTGACATCGGGAGTAACGCCCTTGTGGCTAATATCAGTACCGTTGGGAGTATAGTAGTGAGCGATCGTCACTGCCAATCCCGAACCGTCAGACAAAGAATGCACCGACTGCACCAAAGCTTTGCCAAAAGTTTGGCCGCCCATCACAGTTGCGCGCTTGTTATCCTTGAGAGCACCTGCCAAAATCTCGCTAGCACTCGCGGAGTTGTCGTCTACAAGCACCACCAAAGGCTTGTCAGTAATGGCAGTGCGGTTTGTCCGCATTTCCTGAGAATCGCCCGCCCGATCGACTGTACGGACGATCGCGCCTGTATCCATCCACATCCGCGCGATATCAATGCTGACTCGCAGTAACCCACCGGGATTACCGCGCAAATCCAACACAAAAGCATCTACTTTCTCAGCCGAGAGCTTTTTAATCGCCGCCTGCATTTGTTCGCCCGCGTGGGAGCTAAACTCTTGCAAACGGATGTAACCAACTTTCTTACCCGCTTCATTCTTGAGGCTGTAGCGAACCGCTGCTACCTCAATTCTCGCCCTAGTCAAGGTGATGTCGAACTCGCTTTTTCCCGGTCGCGCCATCCGCAGCGTGACTTTAGTACCTTCAGCGCCCCGAATTACCCCAGCAGCATCGGAGACAGTCATGCCTTTGGTAGCTTTGCCGTCAATTACCAAAATCGTATCGCCCGCTTGAATCCCTGCCTTCAGGGCCGGGGAATTTTCCATAGGCTCAACTACGGTAATCGCTTTGGTTTTCTCGTCTTGTTCCAGCCTCATCCCCACGCCTGTCAGTTCCCCGGAGGTTTGACTCGTCAGCGCTTCGTACTGCTTCGGGTCCATGAAGCGCGTGTAGGGGTCTTGTAATTTCTCTAGGGCTTTGCGGAGGGCGGTGTAGGCAGCTTCGCGAGAGGTATAATCTTTGCTCAGCAACTCTTGGCGAGCGACTTGCCAGTCAGTTTTGTTAAAGCTGCCATCGACATACTCTCGGTTCACAATTTGCCAGGCTTCGTCTAAGACAGCTTTGGGGCTATCTTGAAGCTCGGCGCGGACTGATTGACTCAGCCCAGGAACGAGTAAAGATATCGAAGCGGTTGTTGCCATCGCCCCACTGAACAGGGCTAACTGTAACTTAGAAAAGCGTCTGCGGGCTTGATTCATTAAATTTTGCTCAATTCGATTGTAGATTTTTGATTTTTGATTTGAGATTGCTAAAAAAATCTCAAATTATTACTTAAACTATGTTGTGGAGACTCCACCATCCCTCTGGACAGTTTAACTAGATTCATTGTCGATCGCCAACCAATTATTACTCTATTTTAATAAACTTAACTAGACAGACGGGAATTCCCCGTCCATAGGTGTACCCACGCCGGGCGGCGGGACGGGCGGCTCGTGAGAAGACGATTGTACCGCTGGCGCGTGATGCGAGGCACAGCCAGCAGTAGATGAGCGGTGCATGAGGAAGCGAACAAATTCTTTGCTTGTCCATTGGTTTATTCTGTGTTATCATTAAAGTAATTAGCGATAAATGTAGATGTATCAGTCTATCAAAGCCCGAATCTATCCCACCGATGCTCAATCCGAAAAGCTTTCCCAGTTTTTCGGTTGCGCTCGTTGGTGGCACAATCGGGCTTTGAACGAGACTACTACTACCTATGCAGAGACGGGGAAGGGATTGTCTAGAGAAGGACTCAATGCACTGTTGCCAGCACTCAAGAAAGAGTTTGCTTGGTTGGGTGAATGTCATTCTCAAGTTTTGCAATCTGTTACCCTCAATCTTAGTAAAGCATTTATCAACTTCTTTGAGAAACGTGCTAAATTTCCTAACTTCAAATCGAAGCACGGAAAACAGTCTATTCAATATCCCCAAGGAACTAAGTTTGTCGATAATTTGGTTTATCTTCCTAAACTGGGATGGGTCAAAATTAGCTTGCATCGTCCGCTTGATGGAGAAGTCAAGACTGTTACTATCTTCAAGAATCCTAGCGGTCAATATTTCGCCGCTATCCTGACAGAACAAGAAGGTGAATATCCTGTCCCTAGTAGTGAGGGAAGTGCAATTGGTGTCGATTTGGGTATTACGGACTTTGCTATTACTAGCACTGGCTCTAAGTATCCTAATCCTCGGCATATCAAGAAGCATGAATCTAACCTCAAACGCAAACAACGTAAGTTATCTAGGAAAGTAAAAGGATCTAATAGTCGAAATAAAGCTAGAAAATTGGTAGCAAGAGTTCACCAACGGATCAGCAATTCGAGACAAAATTTTTTACACAAGCTCTCCCACAAACTGGTGAACGAAAACCAAGTCATCGTTGTGGAATATCTAGCAGTCAAGAACATGGTGAAAAATCATTGTTTGGCAAAAGCTATTAGCGATTGTGGCTGGTCTAGTTTCGTCGGAATGCTCAACTATAAGTGTGAGCGTTCTGGCAAAATATTGGTCAAGGTGGATAGATTTTTTCCTTCATCGAAAACCTGTAGTAATTGTTATCACCGAGTCTCCTCTTTGCCTTTAGATGTGCGTTATTGGACGTGTTCTAGTTGTGGAACTAACCACGATCGAGATGTCAATGCCGCTGTCAACATCAAAGCTGAAGGACTGAGACTACTCGCGTTAGGAACTAGCGCGACTGCTGGTGGAGGGGATGTAAGACCAAGTAGAGGTCGAAAGACAGCTATGCGGCGATCCCCCGCGAAGCCAGAAGCCCCCGTCATAGCGTACTCGCACGGGCAGGTGGGTAGTTCACTTTAAAACTTGGATTTTAAATGTGCCGTGGAAGCTAAAATCGAACAATTTTCGCGTAAGTGGTTGAGCCTGCTCGCTAATGCAGTTATCGGTATAGCAGCGCTGGTGGGGGTGATTACCATGCAGTCCAGCGCGCAGTTGGGCGGAATGCCGACAGTTGTTCCAGAGGTGCAAAAGCCACTCTCTGTAATTGCTGTTGCGAGTTTCAAGCAAGCAGCACAGCAAGAAACCCAGCAAGAAGCCCTGCGGCTGAAAATGCTCCAAACTATCCCTAGTTTTGGGTTTGACAATTTAATTGCAGATTGGACATTTCTGAAATTTTTGCAGTATTTTGGGGACGACGAAGCCCGAAATGTGACGGGCTACAATCTTAGCGCCGATTATTTTGACATAGTTACGCGGCGTAACCCGAGGTGGGTAGAAATTTACCCATTTCTGTCCGTTGCTGTTTCATATTACCAAGCAAAACCGGAAATCGCCGTGCAGTTGATAGAGCGTGGTACAAACGTCCTTTCGCCGCAAATTGACCCGCAAGCGTGGAGGGTGTGGCGCAATAAAGGCCTTGATGAGTTGCTGCTGCTTGGTGACACTACGGAGTCAGCTCGATCGCACGAAATGGCTGCTGACTGGGTAGAAGGAACCCCCGAAGGCAAGAAATTAGCACCGATGTTTCGAGCAACTGCTGATTTTTTGCGCCGAGATCCCGATAGTATTCCGGTGAGATTTGCGGCTTGGAGCGCGGTTTATGCTCAAACAAATGATAAATTTGTGCGGATGAGGGCGAGACAAGCTTTGGTAAAGTTGGGAGCTGTGGTGCAAAAGGATAAGGATGGAAATGAAAGTTTTATTTTGCCACCTCGAAAGTAAGTCGAAGGAAGAAGGAAGAAGGAAGAAGGAAGAAGGAAGAAGGAAGAAAGAAGAATACCCAACGACTGCGTTTACCCTGAGCGGAGCGGTACCCTGAGCGGAGTCGAAGGGCGGATAAACTCCGTCGAAGTGTCCTAACCGTCTCGGCGGATAATTCTTCAATCCAGAATCTAAAATCTAAAATCGGCTTGAGTTAATTCGCGCCACTCACCGGGTTTGAGGCCTTCGAGACTCAAATTTCCGATCGCACATCTGACCAAGCGCAATGTCGGAAACCCTACTGCTGCGGTCATTTTGCGGACTTGGCGGTTGCGGCCTTCTGTCAGCGTCATTTCCAGCCATGCTGTCGGTATGTGTTTGCGAAATCGAATCGGCGGTTCGCGGGGCGGCAAAAGTGGTTCTGTTGATAATAATTGCACTTTTGCCGATCGAGTCCGATAATCTTGAATTGTGACACCAGTTTCTAAACGGGCGATCGCACCTGCATCGGGAATCCCTTCGACTTGCACCCAGTAAGTGCGGGGATGAGCGAATTTCGGGTCACTCAGTCGGTGCTGCATTTGTGCATCATCAGTTAGCAACAAAAGTCCTTCACTATCGCGATCGAGCCTACCCACAGCATAAACATCAGGAATCGGCATATAATCTTTCAGAGTTCTGCGTTTAACTTCCCCTGAGTTATCAGTAAATTGAGTTAAAACATCGTAAGGTTTGTAGAATAAAATGTAACGATACGGCATGAGTAATTGATAATTAAAAATGTACTATTTGGTTTTAAAATCAAATAAATTAGTATCAACTGAGATATTGTATCAATGTGAATTATACCAATTTTTTATGAGGCTGCATAGAATTTCGATCCCCCCTAACCCCCCTGGTGGGAGGGGGGGACAAGATTCTTCTCAAAGTCCCCCGACCTAAGGGGGATTTAGGGGGATCGAGATATGTGCAACTTCACATTAAATTGGTATTACCTATTTAGCAACGGGCAGGATGCCCGTTCCACAATACAATTTACTCTTTGTGGAACAGGCCGGAGAGCCTGTTCATAAAAGGCTAATTGAGAATGGTGCAAGATGTGAGTATAAACTGACATCCTGCACCAATGTCAAAAACAGGTAAGATTCCTGTTCCACGAAATATGAATAAACCTACATCTAATTCTACCATGTCCAAAACTATTAACCGAGTTTGCATCGTTCTAGGAACACGCCCCGAAGCAATTAAACTAGCCCCAGTAATTCAACAGTTCAAAAATTCGCCATCCTTTGACACTCAAGTAATATTAACAGGCCAGCACCGAGAAATGGTCGAACAAGTCATGCGAATGTTCGACCTGAAAGCCGATCGCGATTTAGCTATTATGCAGCACCAACAAACCTTGACAGACATTACCTGTCGGAGTTTGCAAGGTTTAGAAGACTTGTTCAAAGAGTTACAGCCGAAAATTGTGTTAGTTCAGGGTGATACAACGACAGCCTTTGCCGCTGCTCTGGCAGCATTTTACCAGAAAATACCCGTTGGTCATGTAGAAGCCGGTTTGCGGACGGATGACGTGTTCAATCCTTACCCAGAAGAGGCTAACAGGCGGTTGATATCTCAGCTCACAAAGCTGCATTTTGCCCCGACAGCACTGGCTGCGGAGAATTTAGGGCGATCGGGCGTTTTGGGAGAAATTCACCGTACAGGCAACACAGTAATCGATGCTTTGCTTGCCGTAGCCAAACGCGAACCTGAATGCAAAATTCCCAATTTAGATTGGAGCAAATATCGCACCATCTTAGCAACAGTACACCGTCGCGAAAATTGGGGAGAACCATTACAAGGAATTGCGCGAGCATTTCTCCTAATTTTAGAGCAATTTCCCGATACAGCCTTACTATTGCCACTGCACAGAAATCCCACTGTCCGAGAACCTTTGCAAGCTCTTTTGGGCGAGCATCCAAGAGTCTTTTTAACTGAACCTTTGGATTACACAGAATTAGTAGGAGCCATTCAAAGATGTCATTTAATCCTCACAGATTCCGGCGGCTTGCAGGAAGAAGCACCTAGTTTAGGCAAGCCAGTTTTAGTATTGCGAGAAACCACAGAAAGACCAGAAGCGATTTCTGGAGGAACTGCTAAACTTGTCGGTACTAATTCTGATATAATTGCGACAGCGGCGGCAGAGTTACTGAGTAATTCTGATGCTTATAACGCAATGGCAATGGCAATCAATCCATTTGGCGACGGTTTGGCCGCATCGCGGATTTTGAAGATTGTTGAAGACTATTTTAGTTAGCAAAAAAGTAGGGTATAAAATCTTATTTCTTAGTCCGCGAAGGCGGACTTTGTTTGTATAGTAGCGGTTTAAACCGCCGAGTGATTTTGCTTATGGCTGAAAATTGCGAGGGCCTTTATAACCGGATAAAATCGCAAGTTTTTCCAAAGATTGCCTTCCCGTATAGTATTTTCCTCGAATTTCCCAACTTGGATAAGCTTTAATATTTGCAGCTTTGCACAAATCGGGTCGAGCATCTTTACCTCTGGGATCGCACTCAATGTAAGTCAGTGCGGTAAATGCTTGTTTGCCAAAAAGTTCTTGTTGCGTGTGACAGTGAGGGCACCAGTAAGCACCGTACATTTTAGCATTGATTGTCTGCAAATGGGCTGCTAAAGCTATTTGATCCGGGCCTGATTCGGTAGTGAGAGGTGGGCCTTCTTTTTCCATCACAGGTGAGGGGAAAGGCGCAGGCGAAGCAGAAGGAGGAGGTGGGGGAGTTTGTGCTAATTTTTGAGTAGAGTTATTGCTGAGACTGAACTCTACAATTTTGCCATTGGCTTTGGTACCGATGCAAATCCCGAAAGTTAGGATAATGCCGATCGCACAAAAGTTAAATTTGCTGAGTCTCATATTTAATTTCATCTTGGATTTGCTAGGATTTCGCGAGCTTGATTCATAGCCTCTACAGGATTGTTTACCACAAAAACGTTAAATTGTGCTAATTTTATAAAGAAAAGTTTACTTTCGGGGCTGTCATTTAACAAGATAACTGATTTGTCACTTTTGAGAGCGAGGGCTATTTCCGAAGCTGTTCCCGTACCCATACCGCAGGCAATGATGACATCGGAAGAAAGAATATTAATGTTATTGCGAGCGTTTCCCATATCGGTGACAATCGCAATATCAACTGCTTCTGAAATGCCGCGAGTGTGATTGTTGGGAAGGATACCGATAGTTAAACCGTTAGCTGATGAAGCTCCTTTAGCCGCCGCATCCATGACGCCGACATTTCGGCCACCTGTCAGCAATATCCATCCTGCTGTGGCGATGAGTTGACCGAGTTGATAGGCGTTTTCTAGGTCAGTTGATGTGGCACTTTCGCCCGGGCCCATGATGCCGATGATGATTTTTTTCATAGTTTAGGGGTGAGTATATCACATTCTTGAAAGGGCGATCGCCCTGCTGAATCTGGCTGAGAAAAGGCGATCGCTCTTCCCCATTCTCTTAAAAAAATAATGGTTCTGAGACTTGACAAAAAATGGCAAAATCTGCCATATTAGAAATAACGAGTTAAATGAGGTAAGTAATACCCGTGACAAGCATGAATATTTCTCTACCTGACTCAATGCGAACTTATATAGAAGCACAGGTAGCCCAAGGTGGCTATAGTACAGCTAGCGAGTATTTCCGCGAGTTAATTCGTCAAGATCAAAAACGTAAAGCTTCAGAACGTTTGGAAGCTATGTTATTAGATGGTTTGGAATCTGGAAATCCTACGGCGATGACTGAGGAAAATTGGATGGAGATTCGTCAAGCTGTGCGATCGCGTATTTCCCAGAATCAGGGGTTGCAGGGATAAAAATGACCTCGATCCAAAAACGTCCGCAAGTTATCCGTGACTTGATTGAATTAGCCACTTACGTAAAAGTAAGTGCTATGTAGTCATTAAATGTGATTTTTGGAAATGTATGTTATCATTAAATTGGCAGTTTATTTAATCCTAATTTTAAAGAGTAATATACCAAAGCTTGCCAGAATTTTTACTATGATGAAAGAGCAAACATTTGAGCTGGATGAATCTCAGATAAAATTTCTCCAAAGTTGTCAAAACTATGGGTTTAAAGACGCGAATGAAGTAGTACGAATCGCAATTAAACGCCTGGAATTAGCATTAGAAGCGGAGCGATTGGAAGAATCTGCGACTCTCTATGCAGAAATCTATAAGGAAGATACAGACTTGCAAGAATTGACGGAATTAGGTTTAGAAGAATGGCTGAAGCTATAAAATTGAAACGGGGTTTAATTATTGAAGTTAATCTCGATCCAACTAAGGGTTCTGAAACGGGTAAAATTAGACCTTGTATTGTTGTGACCAACAATACTTATAATGAGCGAGTTCCTGTAATCCAGGTTGTTCCAATTACAGGTTGGAGTGAAAAAAAAGCTAAGATTAAAAGTAATGTGGAGATTGAACCGTCTGAAAGAAATGGATTGACAAAAAAATCTATTGCTGATTGTTTGCAAACGCGCCCTATTGATTATAGTTCTCGTGGGGTAGATATCCGAGGTGAACTTGAACCAGAGGTTATAATGAAAATTGATCTAGCTCTCAGAATCGTGTTTGCTTTGTAATTTTAAAGCCTTTAAAGAAGAAATAATTAATAGGTTAAGAGGCGATCGCTCGTTTGATGAATTATGATCGATCGCCCTTCTGAATTATTAGAAAGGGCGATCGCTCTTTTTTGACCGCAGATGGATGCTGATTAATGGGGATGTAAGAAGGGCGATCGCTCTTTTGAATTATTAGAAAGGGCGATCGATCTTTTTTGATTAAGAAAGGTGAACAAATAGGAATTAATTTTTAACTTCCTGAAAAATCTTATAGTATTCGCAAATTATTTCAATAAAAATATCCCCTTCCAAGCGAAAATGACTCAGCGCAGATAAATCTAAATTAGCCGGGAAATTGAAAGGATAGGACAGAGAAGATAAAAAAGTTTCAGCATTTTCTTCAAGCTTTCTGAGTTCGACTTCTCCTACCCAAAAACAGTAATTTTCATCATCGGAATTGATAGGGCGAGAAATTACTAGGTGAAGAATGCGATCGAACTCGATCGCAACATCTCCGACTTCGGGGCCAAAGGTGAAGTCTAAACGCAAGCCAAGATTTTGAGGGCGAAGTGAAACCCCTACTAAATCTGCACTTTTTAAGTCTTCTAAAAAGGTTTTGAGGTTGAGTGCGATCGCGGTTGTCATAGAGTCACTTTTTCTCCGGTATTATGTGTCTTAGCCCCTGGTTCAAATTTTATTTGATTTCCATCTCTATTGTATCTACGACGGTAAGTTTTGCCCTCCGTCCCGCGTATCTGAGGCCCTGTACGGACTATTTCACCATTTGGTCTAATGTTAATGATACTACCATCTGGGTGTTGAAAGCTTTGATAGCCACCTTTTGTGCTGGTTTGAAATTGGAAGCCGTAACTCTCCAGTATGGCGATCGCTGCTGATAAGGTTTGTCCTGTTAAATCGGGGAGTTGTTGTGCGGCTGGATTCATTGGTTGTGAATGGGAAAGATTTTGAGCGATCGCCATTTTGATTATAGAACGGGCGATCGCCCTTCTGAATTATTAGAAAGGGCGATCGCTCTTTTTTGACCGCAGATGGACGCAGATTAACGCGGATGCAAGAAGGGCGATCGCTCTTTTGATGAATTATGGGCGATCGCTAATAACTAGACAATCAATCAAATTAAGCCAAACTCACAGCAGCAAGAATAGCTTGAGAGTGAGCTAGCTTATAGTTGTATTTTTGAGCGGGAGTGGAATTAGTCTGATCGGCATCTGAATACTGAGAACCCCACGCATTTACAATTCCTTGTGCAATACTGAACCGTTGTTGATCGTCAGACAAGTTAGAGTTTTTGATTTGGTCTAACAATCCGTAGTCTTTCAATCGTCCAATAGCTGCTGTGTCTTGAGCTAATGGATTACCTTGGAAGAATTGGTCTAATGTCAAGTTTGTACCCATTACAGAATTCCCTATGGGAAGATATGTTTTTGAGTTAGTTTCTTGATATGCACCAATACTTATACTCGCGAGGGGATCGTTGGGAGTTGAACCTCCTTTGCTACCGTACTTACCATCATTTTCAAATCCCCGAATTGCTGCGAGAACAGCATCGACATTTTTACCAGCACTAATTGCTCCTACTGCGATATTTGTAGGTTTCCAAGCTGTCGGTACTGTTTTTAGTATCTGACCAGGTTGGATGCTAGCATTTGCGACAAGTAGATCGTTGCCACTCGGATTGGGAATATTGTTAGTAGGCAAGGTTCCACTACTTGAAGAACCATCGCGAGGAACGATGACGAACTCACTTGGCCAGTGTGAATCGTTCCGAGTAATAGTACGAGTGTTGTATTGAGTATTGTTCCAGTTAGATTCAGAAATCACAATTGAACCGTCTGGATTAACTCGCTCAACTACAGCCACATGACCTACTGCCCCTGCACCACCTACCCCAGGCTCCCACACAGCAATAGAAGGAGCTTGAGCGGTATTTGATACTGTTGCACCATTTCGAGCAGTGTTATCCCATTGACCAGCATTACCTAACATGGTATCCAAAGCGGTCTTACTGTAACCTAACTGGAGCATACGACCGTGAGCGTACCATGTACAGTTTTGCCCTTTATCAGGGAACGGGTTTTTTGAGGTATACTCAGGCCAATTTTGCCATGAATTTGCTAACTGTTGTGCGGTGAGAATAGGTGCGTTTACCCCAGAACCTGAAGACTGATTAGGGATGTTACTAGGTATTTGAGTTGTTGGTAGCTTGGTGCTTTCCTGATAAGCTGTCGCCTTGCTACCATTCCAGTAAACGTAACCGCCTTCAAAGTATTGAACCTTATTCCCATTTCCCAGATCCTTTTCCCCACTCTTAGGAGCACCTAACCAACCTTCCAATCCACCTGTTTTCAAGAATGCCTGACGGATGTCCCCGGAAAGGGGGAAAGTGCCATTCTTACTGGTAACGATCGATCCTTTGTCGAATAGTTGATAGCTAGTACCATTGTAATTGATGACATCAGAAGTGGGATTTCCCAAAGTTCCTTTATAATTCTGGAAAACTGGGTAAAAATTGCCACCAATTGTGTGACCGTTGAGAGAAATTGAAGTAGGCGGCGGTGGCACAACCGGAGGAGTTACCGGTGGCGCAACCGGAGGAGTTACCGGCGGTAGCACAACCGGAGGATTGAGGGGTGGCGACACAACGGGGGGAGTGACTGGAGTAGGAGGTTTTGGCGGGTTATTTGGCGGTGGTGCAGATGGGATATCTTTCACATTGGTGACGTACAAACCAGATACAAAACCCCGACCATCGGCCAGGCGATACCAGTCATTACTGCTACCTTGTCCATTAGGATCGTTAATTAATTCACCTTGAGTCTTGGAGTCAAATTCCACTTGTGCCCCTGGACTAAGTTTACCGACAGCAGCACTGGCAGTATTAGCTGCGGGACGAATATTAACACCACCGTTAATCTGGACAGCAGTTTTACTAGAATCCGTCACACCAGTAAAATTAACCGCTCGTTCCCAAGGCGTAACTTTTCCTTCTAAACCCCAAGTTGTCGGACTCAAGAAAGGACTAGGCGTGTAACTTTGTGGCTTTGTATCCTTCGCCACTTGCACAGCTTTATTCAAATTCACCACCCCAAAACCCGTTTCCTGATCCCATCCGGGCTCCTTCAAATCGATCGCACTTCCAGTCAAAATGTCAATCACTTGAGTCACACTCAAATCGGGATTACTCTCCCAAACCTTAGACGCCATCCCCGCCGCCTTAGCCGCCGATGCCGAAGTTCCGGACATCGTACCAATATCATCGCCAACAGTCGATAAAGTCGGATTGTCGATCGTCCCGCCCGGTACTAAAATATCCAAACCATAGCCGTAGCTGGAATAATCCGATCGCCCAAATCCATCAGATGAACCAACGGTGATAATATTCTCAAACTCCTGGGAAGATTGACCCAAAACAGACATCACGCCGCCGTCATTTCCCGCCGCTACAACTAACAGCACTCCACTCTGACGCGCATTTTCTAATGCAGCACGTTCTCGGTTCGTAAACTCGTAACGAGTGGTAATGGTTCCGTCAGCATTCTTTTGAGTTAAATCGAGGGGTAAAAGGGCGATCGCATTCTTCTGCTTTTGTGCCTTCGCTTCTGTCACAAAATCCGTCAGTGCTAAATCCCATTCCCCCGAACCAATAGCCCGACTTAGATAAACATTCGCCTTATCGTTGTAGCCGTCAATGCCTTTATCGTTACCTTGAATTGCACTAACTAAACCCCAGCTAAATGTGCCGTGTTCGTTACCAGTGCCGGCAGTAAACAAAGGATTGCTGTCTTTGTCAATGCGATCGCGCCCCAATGTCACTTTAGAATAATCCAGATCGGGATTGTTCGGCGCAAATCCAGTATCGATGATGCCGATAAATGCGCGTTTTTCTGGCGGCAAACTAATCGGCAATACGGTTTCAATCGGCGCTTCAGGTATCAATGGAAGTTCAATCGTAGGCGGTTCTGGGGCAATTTTAGGCGGTTCCACCAGTGGTATGCGAGGGGCAACGATCGGCAGGATTGTTACAGGTGGTTGTATCGCCACAGGAGGCGTTACAGCTACAGGCGGTTTTGGATCGATCGGTGTTGTTTCAACTGGTAGCGTTACAGTCACAGGCGGTGTTACAGCTACTGGCGGTGTTATAACTACTGGTGGCGTTATAACTACTGGCGGTGTTATAACTACTGGTGGCGTTACAGCTACTGGTGGCGTTACAGCTACAGGTGGCGTTACAGCTACAGGCGGTTTTAGATCAACTGGTAGCGTTACAGCTACAGGTGGCGTTACAGCTACAGGCGGTTTTAAATCAACTGGTGGCGTTACAACCGGTGGCGTTACAACAGGCGGTTTTAGATCAACTGGTGGCGTTACAACTGGTGGCGTTACAACAACTGGCGGTTTTAGATCAACCGGTGGCGTTACAATCGGTGGCGTTACAACCGGTGGCGTTACAACAACTGGCAGCTTGGATTTGACATAATCGATCAATTTCTTGCCACCATCAAGTTTAGTCCAATCCTTAGCCGGAGCGATCACTTTGTCGATCGCCACTGCTTTGCCCGTCGCACCTGTTAAATTGAAAACCAAATCGTTGTAATCTTTATCTGAGCCCTGATCGACGCGCTGATCTTCCATCGCAAATGCCTTGCCATTGCCAGTGACATCTGCTATTTGGCCGTACAAAAAAGCATCATTTGGATTAGTGCTAGATAATGACAACAGCGGGCGTTTGTCACCGTCGGCACCAGGATTGTTAAAGACATCTTGCACAGTAGCATTTGGCACCAACATCACCGCAAAGGCTTCTCCCGGTTTCATCGCAAATGTTTTCGCACCGCTGTAGGGCCCTTCGTTATAATTTGCCTCTCCTAAAATGCCGTTAAATAGCGGATTTGCACCTTCTGTGGAGTCAGAAATTACTACGTGGCCAAAGGTAGAATTGGTCAGAGCTCGTCTTGCTGCTTCTTTGATAAATTCCTGAGAACCAGGATCGAACTTCTCCATTCCTTGCACGCTAAAAATCGCAACTTCACCTATGTAATTGCCGCCGTCATGCAGCCAATCAAAGCCAACTTGACCAGTTGAATCGGGAGTGAAGAAACCGGAGGTAACGCCTAAACCTGTTAGCGGATCGACTTTGCCATCGGGGGTTAAGCTAACTTGGTAATTCGTATCGCGAGAAGGTGCAGAAATTTTGAGTGCATAATTTGTTGCACCCAAATTGTCGATGCTAAAAGTGCCTGAATTTATGCCGTTAGTTTCGATGTCTTTGACGACTTTTCCCTGACTGTCGAGAAGCTGCATCCCGACAATGGAACTAAATCCTTCAGCGGTAACTCGGAAGCTACCTGGATTTAGCCGATTAAAACGATAGGTATCTGTGGGGTCAGTTTTACCTGCGAAGTCGATGGAGAAATAGTTGTCGTTGAGATTGCCGATCGATATATTAGACATTTTGCACCTTGATTAATTCGATAATTTTGGGCTGACATTTATCTATCAGAAGTGCGCCGGAGTTTTTATGCGATTTGTAATATAACTTCACACAGGGTGTGGGCTAAACTCGCATAACTTCCGCCGCTATGTATCTATCTGGAGTGCGCCGGAGTTTTTATGCAGTTTGTAATATAACTTCACACAGAGTGTGGGCTAAACTCGTATAACTTCCGCCGCTATGTATCTATCAGGACTGTCCCGGAGCTTTTATGCGTTTTGTAATAAAACTTCACATAAAGTGTGCGATCGCCCGTAGGATATGGCACTGTGAGAGATTTATTTTATTTCCCTTAAAAATTTAGCTTTACCCAATTTCTAGAGCTGCTTCCGCAATGGCGTAGTTTTTTATACTCATGTATTTAGTCAAATTTTGCCTTACTGACCAGAACAATATCTGTTTTCAGCAGCCAGCACATCAGCAATATGTCCAAAGAGTCTAGGCTAATTGGCTTAAAAAATAAGTATATTTAAGTAGCACGATCCTGAAAAAGGAGGAAGAAGCGATCGCTCGTCCCCCTTTTTCGGAGATGTGCGGGGGTTCGAGACTTCGATACAAAGCAGAGAGACACAGACTTTCAGGCTTAAATCGATGTGAAGCTCTTCCGTCAAACTTCACTCATATTATGTGCGATCGATCGCGCACAATACAATTGCCGGGGCGGGTTTTTGAGATTGTCGGTTTTTTGCAAATATTATTGGTGAGGGGAGCCCCTACAGCAATCAGGGTAATCCACCGGACATGATATCATTCGAGTTTCATACCCCTTCCCTGCGGGAAAAGCCCTACAAAAACTAAAAAATCTCCCCAACAATCATCCCCGCCAATATCACAAACCCCACCCAAACATTTTGGCGAAAGATTTGACCGTAAACAGGCTTAGGAATATCCGCTTTTCGCAGTTGAGTGTACTGCAAAAACCACAAAATCCCCGCCGCAGAAATTGCCATCCAAAAACCAATATGCAAGTGCAGATTAATCCCCATTGCTGCTAACAAAGCCACAGTACCAACAAAGAAAAAACCCACAGCATTAGCGGCATTATCCCCGAAAAATATCGCGCTGGAATTCACGCCCAAACGCAAATCGTCTTCTCTGTCGCTCATCGCATAAACTGTATCAAATCCCATCGTCCACAGCACCACTGCGCCCCACAGCAACCAAGTGGCTAATTCTAGTTTCCCAACGGCTGCACTCCAACTAATTAAAACGGCAAATCCCCAGGCGATTGATAACACTAATTGCGGCACTGGAAAAAATCTTTTTGCTAACGGATAGCAGATAATTACTGGTACGGCGGCCACGCACAGCCAGAAACTTAAGGGATTGAGATAAAAAGCGAGAATGGCGGCGCAAGCAAAGGAAATTAAAGCAACTCCGATGCCAGTTTGCACTTTTAGGGCGCGGGATGCTAGGGGGCGCGATCGCGTTCTTTCTACTTCCGGGTCAATATCGCGATCCCACAAGTCGTTGATCACACATCCCGCCGCACTCGTGGCCAAGGTGCCCAACACAATCACGCCCACCAATGCTACCGGTGGTTTCCCGTGAGTGGCCAAAAAAACGGCCCACAGGGCGGGAATCATTAAAATTAGCCTTCCTGCTGGCTTGTCCCATCTCAAAAGCCGGATGATAGTAAATAGTGTAGATTCAGATTGGCGATCGGGCTCTTTAAGCATTTCAATTTTAGATTTTAGGTTTTTAATTTTTAATTTTATCAATATTTAAGCAAAATTGCCCGAAATTAGGACACGGCAGTGCCGTGTCCCTACCGTGATTAATTGTAGGGACACGGCACTGCCGTGTCCTCTATATTAATTATGATGCTTAACTAGATTCGTGAAATAATTATAAATATCTGTCAACCCCGATACACTCCTATGGTTAATTCACTTGCTTCTACGGAGTCAAATCGCATTATTGCTGCGATTGATATGGGTACTAACTCCTTTCATATGGTGGTGGCGCGGATCGATCCGAAATTACCCGCGTTTACGATTATTGCTAGAGAAAAAGATACGGTTCGATTGGGTGATTGTGACACAAAAACAGGGTGTTTGAAGTCAGAAGTGATGGAAAGGGCGATCGCCACTTTGCGCCGTTTTCAAGATATTGCTAAAACTTTCAATGCTGAACAAATTATCGCTGTGGCTACGAGTGCTGTTCGGGAAGCCCCGAATGGTCGAGATTTTCTCAAACGAGTTACTGATGAATTAGACCTGAATGTTAGCTTAATTTCCGGTCAGGAAGAAGCGCGGAGGATTTATCTGGGTGTACTTTCGGGAATGGAATTCAACAATCAATCCCAGGTAATTATTGACATTGGGGGCGGTTCTACTGAATTAATTCTAGGAGACAGTGCAGAACCTCTCTGTCTCACCAGTACCAAAGTTGGTGCGGTTCGCCTGACTGGAGAATTCGTCAAAACTGACCCGATTAGTAAGGAGGAGTTTGCTTATTTGCAAGCTTATATTCGGATTGCGCTGGAAAGACCGATCGACGAATTGCGTGCCCAATTTAATGCAGGCGAAACTCTCCGTTTAATTGGCACTGCTGGAACCATCGAAACTTTAGCTGCAATTAACGCCCGCGAAAAGCTGGGAAGTGTACCAAGTCCGCTCGCTGGCTATCAGTTAAGTTTAAAGGATTTGCGCGATTTAGTCAATCGTTTTCGCAAGCTTTCCTATGCCGAAAGGTTGGCAATTCCGGGAATGTCGGACAAGCGGGCAGAAATTATTCTGGCGGGCGCTTTGATTTTGCAGGAAGCGATGACGCTATTGGGGATGGAATTTCTCACTGTGTGCGATCGATCTTTGAGAGAAGGCGTAATTGTTGACTGGATGCTATCTCGTGGTTTGATTGAAAACCGTTTACGCTATCAAGGTTCAATCCGCCAGCGCAGCATCCACCACATGGCAGAAAAATATCAAGTTAATTTAGAACAAAGCGAAAGAACCGCAGCATTTGCACTCAATTTATTTGACCAAACTCAAGGTATTCTGCACTATTGGGGAACCGAAGAACGGGAATTATTGTGGGCGGCTGCAATCTTACACAACTGCGGTTTGTATGTCAGTCATTCAGCGCACCACAAGCATTCTTACTATTTAATTCGGAATGGTGAGTTATTGGGATATACTGAAACTGAGATTGAAGTAATTGCCAATTTAGCTCGCTATCACCGAAAGAATTCCCCCAAGAAAAAGCATGAAAATTTTATGATTCTTCCGAAGAAGTACCGGGAAGTGGTTAGTAAATTGCATCCGTTACTCAGGCTGGCTGTGGCTTTGGATAGACGGCAAATTGGGGCAATTTCTGATTTTAAATGCGAACACCGCCCGGAAGTTCGAGAATTTCACTTACGGCTACAACCGCTCAATCCCGGTGATGATTGTGCTCTAGAACTGTGGAGTTTAGATTATAAAAAACCTGCTTTTGAAGATGAGTACAATCTGAAATTAGTAGCAACTTTAGAACCGACTCTCGTAACAGCTTAGCTAAAAACCGTAGGGTGCGCACTGCGCACCTTACCCATTAGAACCGACTCTCGTAACAGCTTAACTAAAAACCGTAGGGTGCGCACCTCACCCATGATATAACGGCAATAAATTGCCAACATCTCCCTCTCCCTCTTTCTCTCATTTCTAAATCCTCTGCGCCCTCTGCGCTCTCTGCGGTTAAAAAAAAAAATCTGATTCACAAATCAAATATAATAACTATAGAAATGTCGGTGCTGATGGCGCACCTTACGTAGATATACAATTTCAACATAAAATACAAAAATGTCAAATCCCTTACTTTCCCTCAACTACGAACCCGCCCTCGAATCCCTCGGTGGTGACTATTTTGATGAAGTCCCGGCGGCCGATTTTCCTCAGCACATCCTCCGCTTCCGCAATGACAAATTATTACCAACATTGGGTTTAGATCCAGCACAAGTAACTGATGAACATTTTACCCAAGCATTCGGCGAATTTCACTGTGTCCGTCCCTTCCTCGCACTCCGCTACCACGGCTATCAATTCAACGAATATAACCCCAATTTAGGCGACGGTAGAGGCTTTTTATACGGTCAAGTTCGGGGTACTGATGGCAGACTTTATGACTTTGGCACAAAAGGTTCTGGCCGCACTCCCTACTCGCGGTCTGCTGATGGTAGACTCACTCTTAAAGGTGGAGTTCGCGAAGTCTTGGCTGCTGAAGCTTTGCACCGATTGGGTGTTCGCACATCTCGTTGTTTTAGCTTAGTTGAAACTGGGGATGCTTTGTGGCGGGGCGATGAACCCTCTCCAACGCGATCGTCTGTAATGGTGCGTTTCAGCCATTCTCACATCCGGTTCGGTACTTTTGAAAGATTGCATTATCTTCGTCGCCCGGATTTAATTACAAAACTTTTGGATTTTGTGATTGAATATTACTATCCTAAATTGCATTTAAAAGCAAGAAATACTGATATTTCTCAAGCTGAAAAATATACCCTATTTTACGCTGAATTAGTCAAAAAAGTGGCGGAATTAGTGGCTCAGTGGATGGCGGCAGGATTTTGTCATGCTGTGCTGAATACTGATAATATGTCGATTACTGGAGAAAGTTTTGATTACGGGCCTTTTGCTTTTATCCCAACTTACGATCCTAAGTTTACAGCGGCTTATTTTGACCATTATGGTCTTTATTGTTACGGGAATCAACCGTTTATTTGCAAGGGGAATTTAGAGAAGCTTCAGGAACCTCTAGCAGCGGTAATCGATCGAGCAGATATGGATGTTGCTTTGGCAAAGTTTGGTGATTATTATAATACAGCTTATCGGCAGTTGATGCTGAATAGATTGGGATTTGAGGATTTGCCAGAGGCGGAGGGTGATGAGTTGTTGAAGGTGACAATTAAATTGCTGGCGGAGTCTCAAGTCGATTATCAAGGTTTCTTTTTTGAGTTGCGAAAACAGTTTAATCGCACTTGGCGAGATGATGCTAGTCAAATTTTTAGTGAGGCCCAAACGACAGATTTGATAGCACCTTGGCGGCAGTTTTATTGTCACGTTTTGCAAACTTTGTCGGCGGACGATCTGGACAAAATGGCGGACAGGTTACGCCTGTCTAATCCTGAACAATCGCTATTGAGACCGACGATTGAGGCTGTTTGGGAGCCGATCGCCCTTGAGGATAATTGGCAACCTTTTTATGAGTTGGTGAAGAGACTTCAAGACTCGTAAAGAGTTGAACAATCAGGAGACGGCAGTGCCGTGTCCTCCTCGCTTACTTGAGTTTTTCTATCTCAAATTGTGCGTCTTTGTAACCGCCGGTAAGTCCTTGATCGAGGAAGATTTTGCCCGCTTTTTCGTAATCGCTAATCGCCCCCGCTTTGTCTCCTAAAGAGCGACGAACTGCTCCTCTACCGTAGTAAGCCGCCGCATAATTTGGATTGATTCTAATTGCTTGGACGTAATCTGCGATCGCACTACTGTAATTATTTGACTGTTGATATATCTTGGCTCGATTGGCGTAAGCTTCGGCATCGTTGGGATTGAGGCCAATTGCTGCTGTAAAATCGGCGATCGCCCCTTGGCTGTCTCCCCCTCCGCTGCGAGCCAAACCACGGTTGCTCAAAGCGTTATAATCCTTGGAATTTAGTGTCACGGCTTGAGTGCAATCGGCAATTGCTTTGGGATAATCCTTTAAGTTTAAATAAGCAATGCAGCGATTGTTGTAAGGAACTCCATCGTTATCGCTTAGCTCCATTGCTTGAGTACAATCGTCGATTGCCGCTTGATGGGCTCCCAAATTTAACTGCGTGCTGCACCGATTAGCATAAGCATCTTCATTCTTGGGATCGATCGCAATAACCTGAGAATAATCCGCCAAAGCTCCCTTATAATCTCCTAGGTGAAAGCGAGCTCTCCCCCGACTGTATAAAGCTTTAGTGTCTTGAGCATTGAGCTTAATTGCCTCAGTATAATCCCCAATTGCCCCTTGCAAATCGGCGCTTGCAGCACGAGCCAACCCTCGCGAATGATAAGCTTTAACAAGGTTCGGCTGCAACCGAATTACTGCGTTAAAATCCCCAATTGCCGTCTTATAATCTTGCAGTTCTAAATAAGCAACTCCTCTTTTATAATATGTATCAGCATCGTTGGGCTGGAGATTCAAAGCCTGAGTGTAATCCTCAATCGCCCCGCGCTTATCGTTAAAATCCTGACGGGCTAGCCCCCGGTTAAAATAAGCATCAAAATATTTAGGATTGAGAGCGATCGTCTGAGAATAATCGGCTATTGCTTCTTGATACTTTTTTAAATCATAATTAGCATTACCCCGCTGATAAAAACTCTCAGCATTGTTAGGATTCAATTGAATTGACTTATTAAAAGCCTGCAAAGCTGCCGCTGGATCTTGCTTCCGAGACTTTTCGATTCCCTGTTCGTAATATTCCTTAGCTTTAATCGGATTCGGGCGGCTCCAATAACTAAATAGAAATACCAGAGCTATTGCTCCCCCAAATCCAGCCAAAATCAGCCACCAAAACCGAGATCCAAAACCTAACAAAAAACTATTTGAAGACAGTAAGTTTGGAGAAATATTTTTCTTTTGAGCAGTATTCTGCTCTTGGCGATGTCTCAGCTTGCTGAGAGCTTGCAAAACTTCTTCAGCAGATTGATAACGTTTGCCAAATTGGTGACAGACCATTTTGTCAATTATATTTGCCAGTACCGGAGAACATTGAACTCGGTTCCGCCAAACAATTTCTCCCGTGTGAGAAGGACTCGGATCTTGCAATTTTGGCAAATCTGTACCAGGTAAACCTGTGATAGCTTGGATGGCCATCATGCCTACTGCATAAAGGTCGCTGCTAAATTGGGGGTTGCCTTGAAATTGCTCGATCGGCATATAAGCCGGAGTTCCCGTCGCAATGGTGCGCGGAAACTCTGTATCGTACTCGCTGACGTGATTCGCAACTTCTTTCACCGAGCCGAAGTCAACTAAAACTAATTTGCCGTCTGGTTTGCGGCGGATCAAGTTGGATGGATTAACATCGCGGTGAATCACTCCTTGAGAGTGGACAAAGGCGAGAAGTTGTAACACTTCTTCTAACAGCTCCAGCACTCGTTCTTCCCGCCAAGGTTGACCGGCTGTAATTTCCTTGTTTAGGGCGTGTCCGGGCACAAATTCTTCGACGAGGTAGAATTGATTTCCTTCTTCAAAATAAGCGAGTAGAAAGGGAATTTGATCGTATTTACCCAGCTTTTCTAATATTTCTGCTTCTTGTTTAAATAAACGGTAAGCTGTTTTGAGAACTGTGGATGTGTTGCTGGGAGGACGAAGTTGTTTGACTACACATTGAGGGTGGCCCGGGCGGCGAGTATCGACAGCTAAATAAGTTTGTCCAAAAGCTCCAGAGCTGAGAATTTGTACTACGCGATAACGCCTGTCTAAAAGTTGACCAACCATGTTCATATCGATAATTGGGAATTGGTAACGGGGAGTTGGTAATTGAGAATTCGGAATTGGTAATTTGTAATTGGGAATTGGGAATTGGGAATTAGGAGTTGGTAATTTTGCCTTCTGCCTTCTTCGTTCTTCTTGCTTAATTCTTTCTTCTTTTTTTAACATCTGACCGATCGCTAATAATTTATTTAGAGTCGTTGATCTGGGCTTGTGCATTTTTGAAACCATCGGCTCTTCCCTGTTCGAGAAAGAGACTTGCAGCTTTCTGAAAATCCTCGATCGCCCCGGTACGGTCTTTTAGTTGGCGACGGACGAGGCCTCGGCTGTAAAAAGCGCTAGCATTGTTGGGGTTGAGCCGTAGCGAATGAGCGAAATCTTCAACCGCTAAAGGATAATTTTTGAGTGCTGAGTAAATAGTACCGCGATTGCTGTAAGCTACGGCATCGCTGGGATTGAGCCGAATTGCTTGAGTCAAATCTTCTACAGCCCCGAGTTGGTCTCCCGAAGCTTGGCGAGCTAGTCCTCGATTACTGTATGCTTTGGGATTGTTGCCGTTGAGTCCGATCGTCAAACTGCAATCTTCGCTAGCCTTTTGAAATTGTTTTAAATTCAGATAAGCGATGCAGCGGTTGTTATAAGCTGCTTCATCTTTGGGATCGAGGGTAATTGCTCGGGTGCAATCGTCGATCGCTTTGTCATAGGTTGCCAAATTCAAATAAGCGCTGCACCGATTAGTATAAGCATCAGCTAGCTCTGGTTCCAATTCGATCGCCTTAGTGTAATCTTCCATCGCTCCTTGATAATCCGCCAGATTAAAGCGCGATCGACCACGACTGTAGTAGACGCCAGCTTGTTTGGGGCTAATCTGAATCGCTTGCGTAAAATCTGCCATTGCTCCGGTTTTGTCGCCCGCAGCCGATCGAGCTAAACCCCGATTGCTGTAAGCTTTAGCATCATTCGGATTAAGCCGAATTGCTTGAGTGTAGTCGGAAATTGCTTGAGGGTAGTCAGACATATCGTAGTAGGCTAAACCCCGCTGGTAGTATGCCTCACCGTCACTAGGATTCAGCCGCAATACTTCGGTAAAATCTGCTACGGCTCCCCGTTTGTCGCCAGTGTCGCGGCGGGCCAGAGCTCGATTGTAGATGGCTTTGGTGTGGCTGGGATTGACTTTAATTGCTTGTGTATAATCGGCAATTGCTTGAGCCGTGGCTCCGAGATCGTAGCGAGCGTTGGCCCGCTTGTAGAAAGTTTCGGGATCGCTGGCATTCAGGGCGATCGCGCTACTATAATCGGCGATCGCACCTGTTTTGTCGCCTTGCTCGGCTTTGGCAAAGCCGCGAGTCAACAATTCTTTTGCCCTCGCCGGATTTTGACTTTGCCAGAAGTAAATTATGGCTGCTGTCAAGAGCAAAGCCGCAGGTATTGCAGCAAACAGCAACAGTTTGGTTTGGCGCTGTCTCGGCAGTTGACTTATCGCCTCGGTGATGATCGTAGGTGGTGGTGGCGCAACCTCCGATTTCAGAAATATTTGTTTGATATCTGCCAAAACTTCGGCCGATGTCTGATAGCGTTCTTCGCAGTCGGAGTGCACCATTCGATCGATAATCTCTGTTAGGGCGGCCGAACAAGTTGCCCGGTTTTGCCAGAAAATTTCGTCTTTGTGGTTGTTTAAGGCACTGAGTTCCTTGGGTGAGAGTCCCGTTACGGCAAGCTGGGCGATCGTACCTAGAGCGAAAATGTCGCTATTGTAGCGGGGGTTGCCGATCGATTGCTCGATCGGCACATATAATTCCTCAGTCGGCAACTCCTGTTTTTTTGCCTCACGCCATTTAACAGAGTTCGGGGATGTTTGCGCCAACAAATGACAATTAGCGAGTTCCGGGTTAATTTCTTTGTCCAAACTAAAGTCAATCAACACAAATTTGCCATCCGACTCGCGCCGAATCACTCTGTCGGGTTGAATTCTGCGGTGAATGAAGCCGTTCTCATGTATGAACACCAAAACTTCTAATACTTCTGATAGCAGACCAATTACTTCGTCTTGTGTCCAAGGTTCACCCGGAATTAGTTCTTGACTTAAAGGCAATCCGGCAATAAATTCTTCAATTAAGTATAAACTTTGATTTTCCTCAAAATACGCCAATAATTCGGGGATTTTGTCATGTTTTCCCAATTTTTCAATTATTTCGGCATTTCTTTGAAATATAACTTTGACTAACTCGGGAGTTTGCGAACTTGTACCGGGAAGCCGCATTTCTCTAACCGTGCATTGCGGATACCCAGGACGGTGAGTATCTGCTGCTACATAAGTTTTTCCCACTTCACTTGAGTCTGTGACTTTAATGATGCGGTAACGTCTGTCTAGAAGTTGACCAATCATGCTCTGCCCTCTACCCTATTAATGTTCGATTATCGCATGAAATTAGGATAAATCGTTGTGATGTCAAACTTTTAGCTATTGATTCTGCTGTGCTAAGCAGCCGAAGAAATCGCCAGTAGAAGGCGATCGCCTGGACTTTGACCCTTGTCTGAATTTGAGCAGTCCTGGATGCACTGTTAAAGGCGCGGATGCAGTATTTTCGTAAAAACTCAATTTATGCGTCGAGGACTATGGCATTAAGATTAGTCCCCGTCTCCGTTGATAATATAGCAATCCTAAATGATTTATGAGATAATAGCCAGAATTAATACATAATTTATCTATGTTAGAAGAGTTAACCGAATTTATCCAATCTAATCCCGATCCCCGCGAATTGAAACGAGCAATTACCGTCTCTATGCAGCTTAAAGGATATAAGCATCGAGAGATTCAGGAAAGTTGATCAGTGAGTTCTGGCTTTATTAGTAAATGGACTCAGATATTTACCATGCAAGGTCTATCTGCTCTCAAGCTGGCTTATAAGGGTTCTGTAGGATATTTAAAATCTGAGGAACGGGCTGCAATCATTGATTGGCTACAAAAAAATAATTATGGGAATTTAGGAGAACTAAAAGCTTATATAGAGTCGCAATATGAGATTGTTTTTAGTTCTCAGCAAAGCTACTATGATATTTTTGAGCGAGCTGGTTTAAGCTGGAAAAAATCTCAAAAACGTAACCCTAAAACAGCTCCTGAACTGGTCAAAAAAAAACCAAAGAATTGACCAAATGGCTAGAAGCTCATCGCCAAGAAATCGAATTAGGTAAATTGGTAGTTTTGTTTCAAGATGAATGTCATCTTCTTTGGGGAGATATCTGTGGCTATGTTTGGGGCAAGAAGAATCAAAGAGTAGAAGTCCCAATTGTGAATGAGAAAGAACGACAGACTTACTTTGGCGCCGTAAATATTGTGACTGGTCAATGTCTGGTTCAGGCATATCCAAAGGGAAATGGAGAACATACTATTCACTATTTAAAGTATCTGATGAACCAATATAACGACCAACGGATAGCATTAATTTGGGATGGTGCTAAATATCATTCTTCAGCAGAGGTTAAAGACTTTCTATCATTGGTAAATAATGGTTTAGAAGAATCTGATTGGAAAGTCACTTGTTTGAGATTTGCACCCAACGATCCGACTCAGAATCCAATTGAGGATATTTGGTTACAAGCTAAAAAATGGATTAGAGAGTGCTATCATATGTGTCAGACATTTGCTGCCGTCAAATATATATTTAAGTTAGTTACTCATTATCAGATATTTGATTTCCCCAAACTTCATAGTTATGGTAAATTCTCATAAATGATTTAGGATTGCTATAGATGCAAACCCTCAACTCATACTATAATTTAGTGGCCGAGCAACAGATGACTTAACATGAACGTACAACTGGTTGACTCCCTAATTCAAGTTATCTTATCTCTTTCCGCAGACGAGCAATTAGCAATTGCGGACAAATTACTCGAAAATATTCCGTACCCTTCGACTCAGGAACTTATGCAGCTTGCTCAAAGCGGTGGCTGTTTTGACTTTTTGCATGACGAACCAGATATTTACACGATCAAAGATGGAGAACCTATTGCGTGACACTAAAAAAAGGAGATGACGATTGGGTGAATTAGGAAATCTATATATACAGCAATTAAATGCTTTTATAGTCGAGGCATTCCAGATAGAGCGATCGAGATAATTATTTAACATTAGAGTAATCGAAAATGGCTGAATCACTAACAAAAGGAGGAACGATCGCCGCGATCGCCACTGCGATCGTTCCCCAACAAGGCAGCGTCGGCATTGTACGACTTTCTGGCTCCCAAGCTCTAAAAATTGCCGAAACTCTGTTTCGCGCCCCAGGACAGCAAATTTGGGAGTCTCACCGCATTCTTTACGGCCACATCCGCCACCCCAAAACTCAAGAATTAGTTGATGAAGCTTTGCTGTTAATTATGAAAGCACCGCGTTCTTTTACTCGCGAAAATGTGGTGGAATTTCACTGTCACGGCGGCATTATGGCGGTGCAACAAGTCTTGCAGTTGTGTTTGGAAAACGGCGCGAGATTGGCTCAGCCGGGAGAGTTTTCGCTGCGAGCTTTTTTGAACGGGAGGCTCGATTTAACTCAAGCTGAAAGCATTGCAGATTTGGTAGGAGCAAAATCTCCGGCGGCTGCACAAAGTGCTTTGGCGGGGTTGCAGGGAAAATTAGCTACACCAATTCGTAAATTGAGAGCAACTTGTTTGGACGTGCTGGCAGAAATTGAGGCGAGAATTGATTTTGAGGAAGATTTACCACCTTTAGATGAAGCTAAGACTTGTTTGGAAATAAACCATATTTTAGACGAATTGTCAACAATCTTGGCAACGGCAGATCGGGGAGAATTATTGAGAAGTGGTTTGAAAGTGGCGATTGTGGGGCGGCCGAATGTGGGAAAGTCGAGTTTGTTGAATGCGTGGAGTAAGAGCGATCGGGCGATCGTCACAGATTTGCCTGGTACAACGCGGGATGTGGTAGAATCGCAGCTTGTTGTCGGCGGAATTCCGGTGCAGGTGCTCGATACTGCGGGGATTAGAGAAACCGCAGACAAGGTAGAAAAAATTGGCGTTGAGCGATCGCGCGCCGCAGCAAAACAAGCCGATTTAGTCTTGTTAACAATTGACGCCGAATCGGGATGGACAGAGGGCGACGCGGAGATTTACGAACAAGTAAAACACCGCCCGCTAATTATCATCATCAACAAAATTGACCTAGTAAAAATAATCCCCGAATTACCTTTTTCCTCGGCAATTCATCCAATAATTAGCGCAGCCGCCGCCCTAGATCGAGGCATAGAAGACTTAGAAACAGCAATCTTAGATGCTGTCAGCGGCGGAAATTTGCAAGCAGCAAACTCAGACTTAGCAATCAACCAGCGGCAAGCAGCAGCCTTAACCAGAGGCAAGATTTCTCTGGAACAATGCGCAGAAACTATTAGCAACAAATTGCCTTTTGATTTCTGGACAATAGATTTGCGCGGTGCAATTCAAGCATTGGGAGAAGTTACGGGGGAAGAAGTGACAGAATCAGTGTTGGACAGGATATTTAGCAAGTTTTGCATTGGCAAATAACGATGATAAAAGATTATTTATCATTAACTGCCAAGCAGATATTATAATTATGCGTTAAACATGAAACAGCAAACAGATAACAGCAGTGCAAATACTTATTTACCACATCACTCACATTGATAATCTAGAATCTATTCTGTCAGAAGGTGGATTGTTAGCTTACAATATTATGCTTGAGACACAAACTAACTACACTAATATCGCCTACCAAAATATCCAAGATCGTCGCGCTACAACTGATGTTCCTTGCGGTGGAGGTGGAGTCTTGCACGATTATGTTCCATTTTATTTTGCTCCGCGCTCTCCGATGCTATACACTATTAGTCGTGGCAATGTAGAAAACTACACTCAAGGTCAAGCAGCAGTTATTCACCTGGTTTCTAGTATAGAAAATATCGAGGCTGAAGATTTATGTTTTGTTTTTACGGACGGTCATGCAGTTATGACATTTACGGATTTTTTTGACGACCTCAACTATCTAGGTGCGATCGACTGGGATGTCATGGAATCCCGTTACTGGAATGACACAAATGAAGACAACGACAGAAAACGCAGGCGTCAAGCCGAGTTTTTGGTTCGCTACTTTTTTCCTTGGCAGCTAATAACAGAAATCGGAGTTATGAACTCTACAATAAAAACACAGGTAGAGAATATTTTACAAAATTTTACACACAAGCCATCAGTCATAGTCCGCAATAATTAGTATTATTAAGATAAAGAAAAATCTGGAAATAAAAGTGATTGAAATTCAGCAAGGCAACTTGTTAAAAGCAAATGCCGAAGCCATAGTGAACACAGTTAATTGTGTTGGAGTTATGGGCAAGGGAATTGCTTTGCAATTCAAGCAGGCATATCCCGATAACTTCCGTCAATATGCCAAAGCTTGTCGGGTGAGCGAAGTTAGGCCAGGGCAAATGTTTGTAGTATCTACTGGTAATCTATTCAACCCCCGATACATTATTAATTTTCCTACAAAACGTCACTGGAAAGGCAAATCAAAAATCGAAGATATTCAAACTGGACTAAAAGCTTTGATTCAGGAAGTAAAACAATTAGGCATCACTTCTATTGCGGTTCCTCCGCTGGGTTGCGGGAACGGCGGCTTGTCTTGGAAAACGGTAAAACCTCTCATTGAGTCAGCGTTTTTGGAACTGCCTAACGTGCAAGTTTTGCTGTTTGAACCGCAGGGTACTCCTGAAGCTGATGCCATGCTGGTTGCTACAGAAAAACCAAAAATGACTCGCGCTCGTGCCTTGTTTGTTCGCTTGCTGGAATTGTACGGAATTCCTGGCTATCGGTTGACAATGCTAGAAATCCAAAAGTTAGCTTACTTCCTTCAAATTGCAGGAGAACCACTCAGATTAGAGTATATTAAAGAAAAGTATGGCCCCTACGCCAATAATCTCAATCATGTTTTGCAGAAACTGGAAGGGCATTATATTCGAGGTTATGGAGACAGGAGTAGAGAGGCGCAAATATATGTATTGCCTGACGGTGAAATAGCGGCGCGGAGATTTTTAGAAAATTCTGATGATGCTATTGAGCGACTAGAGCGTGTTAGCAACCTAATCAACGGTTTTGAAACTCCTTACGGAATGGAACTGTTGGCAACTGTTCACTGGGTTGTTAGGGAAAATTGGGAAGCTGGAGAGGATTCTGAAAGAGCGATCGAACTTGTACGCGAATGGAACATTCGCAAGAGCGAACTATTTAAGCCTCAACATATTCGCAAAGCATGGCAGCGGCTTCGCGAGCAGAATTGGTTTTTTTAGGATACCTTCTGCTTTCTGATTGTTGCCCTTTGATGACTCATTCTTACGATCGAGGTCTTCCCAAAGTTGTAATATAAAGCACAGCCTCACCCGCAGGAATACCGAGAACGTCATTGACCCGATCGTCAAAAAAGCCCGCGATACCGCTGACACCCAAACGCAGTTGAATAGCTGCTAAATTCAATCGCTGGCCCAAATGACCCGCGTCCATGTGCAAATATCGGTAAGCTCGATCGCCATATTTTGCTACAGCCCTCTTCAAATCCGCCGTATGAAACAACAGCACCGCTGCATCTCTGCCTAAATCTTGCCCCAAGCACAAAAAATGCAACTCCCTGCGGAAGTTTTTAAACCTAATTTGCCGTAATTCTTGAGCTTTCGGAGCGTAATAATAACAACCTTCTTCTAACCCGTTCACCCCCGAAACAGCAATAAAAGTCTCGATCAAACTCAAATCGAAATAGTCAGGAGAACTATCTAATCCTTGGTCGATATAGTGCTGTGACTGGTAAGTAAAATCGAGCACAGCTAGCAGTTCGCCCAAGCTCAAAGAAGCACCTGTATAAGCACGGGTAGAACGCCTTTTCAGCATAGTGCTTTCCAAAGTTTCCAGCTTTACTCCCCAAGGAATCGAAGGAGTTACGGTCGAAACTTTAGTACAAAATGGAAAGTTGTATTTATCCTCTAATTCGCCTTCACTTTTATCAAATTTCCAGCCATCAACTCCGGTTGGATCGGATTCTATCTGTGTCGCTTTGTGGAAAAATCCTAAGAGTTGACCTTCGGAAACTTGCGGGTAATCTGTTGTGGTATTTCCGGGCAAAGCTGTTTTGAATTTTGGTAAGTTTTGGTCGATATCTAGCAAGTCGGCTAAACCAATTAAACAAATCGTTCCTTCTTGCTCCGAGTCGATGTACAGTAATTGATCGATCGCTTCGTCGGCGAATCCTCCAATCAGGTGAGGTCGGTAATCGTTGATAGCGCAAGCTAACTCGATATTGCTCAATAAATGACCAGTGTCTAGGAATATTCGTCGGTAAGCTCGGTCTTCGTAACGCCAAGAAGAACGGAAAAAAACAGTGGTAACGGCGATCGCCAATTGGGTGTTTTCAAGCACTGGCGATCCAAAACAAGCTGCTCGCAACCCCGGCCAAACTTGGCTGTCCCAAAAATGAACAAGTGAATGAGTTCTGCACTGATAGTTATAAAGTCCGGCTGGCAAATGTGGCGTACCGCGAGATATTAAATAAACCTCTGCTGGGTAGAGCCCGCCCGCCGACGGTGCCGATCGCAAATACAGGTAGCTGTCGTCTACCGTCTGCACCTTCGCCGTCAACCCGTAGCTACACAGCAACAAGCTAGACAACCGGTGCCACCAACCGGCATCGGTCGCGGCATTTGGATCGTCCGATGGGTCTTTTAGATAAGGCTTGAGGTCAAAATACGCTCCAATTTTATATTCTTTGAATGGCACAGGTTGCTCTGTCCAATCTAGCTGTCTGCTTTTGGCAGCAATGGTTTCGGGGTCGTATTTCGTCTGTTCGTGGTAGTGTTCAGCAATGGAAAGAGGAAGTTCTGGCATATTTCAGTAGATGATTGGCTGTGGTTTTTCGATCTTGACATTACCGACCACTTAGCGATCGAGCAAGGCAGCAATTTACAAATATAAAAAAAATCTTAGAGAAACTACGATCGTTGTTACACAAGTTTAACATAAAGAAATGCCTAAGTATAAATACACAGAACAATCAACATCAATTATCGTTATGGATTGGCTGTAATAGCTGTCCTCATAAAGGGATGAAAATACAAAAGCTAAGCGCTGAGGAATTACTCGCTCAGTATTCTCAGGGCCAGCGAAACTTTGACGCAGTTGATTTAAGTGGAGATAACTTGTTTCAAGCAGATTTGGCAGAAATAAACCTTTCTGGTAGCATTCTGAGGCGAGCTTATTTGCCCTATGGAAATCTGACTCAAGCTAATCTTTATAAAACACAGTTGCAAGATTCTGAATTGGGCGACATTCAACTTTATCAAGCCAATTTGTCGGAAGCGAATTTGTCAGGAGCTAATTTATCAAGAGCTAATTTACGCCACGCTAATTTGCAGAAAGCCAATTTACAAGGTGCGGATTTGTACAATGCCGATTTAAGCAATGCAGATTTGAGATATGCCGACTTGAGCAGAGCTAATTTGGAGAAAGCAAAGTTAACTAATGCTCAATTAGCTGGCTGTAACTTATTTCGATCGCGCTTGGTTGATTTGTCGGATGCTAATTGCGATCGCACTACCATCGGCCCCGAAGGATATCGATGATGCGAAGGGCGATCGGGCCAAAAGGTCGATCGACCTTCTTTTGAATTTATGAGCCCCTCTCGACACCGCGAAAAACATGAGTTAGAGTTATGGAAAACCTATCGCTTCGTAACATTGACAAAAAATCACACACTTTTCAACTGCGAAATAGGGGCAAATCTATGAACTCCACCGACAAAAAACCAAGAGAAATCCGGCACAAAGAACAAGAACTGCGGAAACACGAACAAGAAATTTTACTCCGCGAACTAGAATCAGCAATCGACAGCTCAGTACCAGCCTATCTAACCATAAAGTACGACGAACCAGATACCAAAACTAAAAGTAAACTCAAACAACAGTGGCGTCGAAAAATCATAGCTAATACTCAATTTATCGGCCTTGTCATTGCTATTATTTTTGTAGTTCGTATTGCATCTTGGCTAGCAACAGCACTGGTAATTGGAGGAATTGCTTTGATTGCTCACAAAACACTTTTTGAAGAAGACTAGAAATCCACCCAAAACTTTTAGATGTAGGGTGCGCAATGCGCAAGAAAAAACCTATCAATAGCACATTCAGTTATTTTTTTGCCAGATAAGCTGTTCTACATCTAAATTATATTTTTTGTGCGGGCGAGACGCCCACCCCACAAGAACTTTATCAAATTTTGACCCGGAATTGATATTACTTATTTTCGCACAAGACAATCAGAAAACTATCAACAAAAACCATGAATCTTAAAGTAGAAACCAGCAATTTTCTCAACGATTTAGAGCGAGTAGCCGCCGTCCGCCGAGAAATTGCCGATCGCCTCAGCAACATCGCCACAGCCATCGATCGCTCCGAATTAGCCGGAGCCGCAGCATCAGGAAAACTCGGTTTAGAAACGGAAAATGCCGACATCAGTATTGCTAGTAAAAACCTACGTCAAGGAGTATTTCGGCTGCTAGTTTTAGGTGACATGAAACGTGGCAAAAGCACGTTTCTCAATGCCTTAATCGGCGAAAACTTACTACCTAGCGATGTCAATCCCTGTACCGCTTTGCTGACAATTTTGCGGTACGGTTCAGAAAAAAAAGTCACCGTTTATTTCAATGACGGCAAAAGCCCCAAATAGCTTGATTTCAAAAGCTTCAAACAAGAATATACAATTGACCCCGCTGAAGCAAAACGCCTAGAAGCAGAAAAAAAACCAGCATTTCCAGATATCGACTGCGCCGTAGTAGAATATCCTTTGCCTTTGCTAGAAAAAGGCATAGAAATAGTAGACAGTCCCGGACTCAACGATACAGAAGCCCGCAACGAATTATCTCTCGGTTACATCAACAACTGTCACGCTATTTTGTTTGTACTCAGAGCAACTCAGCCCTGCACAATGGGTGAAAGACGCTATCTAGAAAATTACATCAAAGGTCGCGGATTGAGCATTTTCTTCCTGATCAATGCTTGGGATCAGGTGCGAGAAAGTTTGATTGACCCGGACGATGCTGAAGAAATGGCAGAAGCAGAGGGGAAACTGCGGCGAGTTTTCAAAGTGAATTTAGCTAAATATTGTTTAACAGAAGGACACGATATTTACGACGAACGAGTGTTTGCTATTACTTCAATTAAGGCGCTCAGATTGCGGATTAAAAATGCAGATGCGGATTTAGTAGGAACTGGTTTTCCCGAGTTTATGGCGGCACTAAATACGTTTTTGACCCAGGAAAGGGCGATTTCAGAATTGCGTCCAGCGAGGACTTTGGCGCGTCAAATTTCGGCTCGCGTTCGCGAAGCTGTTGGGCGCAGATTACTATTACTCGATCGCGATGTCAATGAGTTGAAGGAAAAGATTAATTCCGTTGAGCCGGAGTTTAAGAAATTGACTCAGATTCGCGATTAATTTAAACAAGAAATTATCGGAGTTAGGGATAGTAAATCGCGGGCGATCGCCGATTCTTTCCGCTTCTACGTTCTCAACTTAGAAAATACCTTTGAAACAGATTTCTTGCGCTATCAACCCGAGCTAAGATTCCTAGATTTCTTCAGCCAAGATAAGCGAGAAGCCTTTGAAGCATCGCTCAGACGAGCATTCGAGCAGTATATCAACGACAAACTAGCAGCTTGGACTCTCACGGCAGAACAAGAGATGAATTCCGCATTTTCGCAGCTCTCGCAAAGTGCGGCAAATTACGGAGCATCTTACACGAAAGTGACTGAAAAAATCACCGAAAAACTGACCGGACAAAAGATACCGACAGCAGCCAACAACTCGAAGGAAGATAACTCACCAGCTTGGGCAAAATGGGCAATGGGATTGTTTTCATTAACAAGTGGCAATCTGGCGGGTGTAGCAATGGCTGGAGCGGGTTTTGACTGGAAAAATATCCTGCTCAATTTAATTACTGTGTTGAGCGTCAGTACGATTTTTGCTAGTTTTACGGGGATTGTTTTGGGGCCGCTGTATTTGGCTTTGTTGGGGATGGGTGTTGGAGTTTTGCAAGCAGACGGAGCTCACAAACAGTTGGTGAAAGCGGCGAAAAAAGAGTTGGTGAAATATCTGCCACAGGTGGCACAGGAGCAGTGGCAGCCGATTCACGATGCTGTGAAAGAGTGTTTTGATGTTTACGGGCGCGAAGTGGGCGATCGCATGAATGATGATATTAATTCTCGGAAAGCTGAGTTAGATAATTTGCTGGAACAAAAAGAATCTCGGGAGATTAATTGTCAGGCTGAATCGCAGCGGTTGACAAAATTAGATGCTGATGTTTCTGCCCAGTCAGAGAGTATAGAATCGCTATATCAAGCTTTCCTAGCATCTGCTAGCTGAGCAAATATAGAGGAGACTGCACGTGCCGTGTCCCTACGCCATAGGAATTGTAGGGACACGGCACGTGCAGTCTCCTGATTTCGGGTAATATTAATTTCAATGCAACCGAAAACGATATCAATACTCGACGCAAAACTTAATTAATGTAGCGCACTGCGTGCCCTAGTAACTATCAAACAATTTAAATAAAACAACAATATGCAACAACCCGAAACTTATCAAAACCTGACAGACAATCTCAAGTCAGCACTCGGGATTCTCGAACTAGATAAAAACTCGCAACTTTACCGAGATACAACCTCAATCTGCGACTATCTCGCCAAACCAACTTTTCAAATCGCTGTCTTTGGCCCGTTTAATTACGGCAAGTCAACTTTGCTGAATGCTTTGCTTGGAAATCGTGCTTTGCCGATCGACCTTGTGCCCACTACAGGTGCTGCCATTTATGTCAACTACGGCGAGGAATTGCACGCAAAAATCACCCTCAAAGACGGCACAGAAGTCAGCGAAGCGGGGACTGACGTTCTGAAACGCTACGCCATCCTTGACGATGCGAGACAAATGCGGGATGATGTGGCCGCTGTGAATGTTTATTGTCCCCATCCATTCCTAAAAACGGGTGTGGAATTGCTGGATTTGCCGGGGACAAATGACCGGGAAGAACAGGATAATTTAGTCAAGGATAAATTGCTAACTGCTGATTTAGTCGTGCAGGTTTTAGATGCTCGCAAATTGATGACTTTAGGCGAACGGGAGAACTTGAGAGATTGGTTGAGCGATCGGCAAATCAACACTGTCGTCTTTGTTGCTAATTTTATCAATCTACTCGAACCAGACGACCAGAAACAAGTATACAATCGATTGTTGTTTGTTGCCGAAAGTTTTCGCTCCAACTTGCCGAACAATATCAGCAATATCTACCGCGTCGATGCTTTGCCGGCTTTGCGGGCGAGGCTGAAAGGAGATGTGGCTGCGGCCCAAACTACAGGAATTGCGATGTTTGAATCGGCTTTGCAAAGTATTGTCGCAAGTCAACAGGAACAACTAGCAGTTAAGTTACCCAGAATTGAAGCCATAGCTACTAAGATTAGTCAATCTCTGCGATCGAAATCGGAAACTGTCGCCGCAGAAATCGCAACAGCTCAACAAAAGCATCAAGGTAAAATTGCAATTAAACAAAAAGCCGAAAAGTTGATATCAAAAGGCTTTCAAGCCAGCGTTTCCGACTTCGAGATTTGGCTTTACCAGCCCACACTTTTGCAGCGATATCAATCACAAATGGCTTTTTCGCTCCAGGAAGGGCTTTTTGATGCGTGGAAGATAAAATTTCAGCGAGAGGTGTTGAAGGAGCAGCAAACGATCGCAGAATGGGTAAATAAAGCTTGCGAGTTCTTCGATAAAGAACAGCCGATCGCACTTTTGGTCTCGTTTCCCCCATCCCCGCAAATCGTGTTACCCCAACCGCCGCCACCACCAGCTCAAAAGTCGATCGAGGGCGAAGTGACTCCAGTGGCGATCGCAACGGGCTTAGGCTGGCTGTTGGGCGGGCCTGTGGGAGCCGCAGTAGTCGGCGGTGCTAGCTATATTTTGAACAAAAGAACTGGCTCTGAAAAGCCGCCTGAATCGTCAGCAGCTTATCTAAATCAAGTAACCCAAATTTGCAACGAGGCTGCTAAAAACTATCTCACCCGCTTCAGCACCGATACTTTTTCCATGCTCCAACACTACAAGGGAATTGCCGAAAAAGTTATCTGTTTTCAAGACAGCAAACAGCCCCTACAGACAAATATGCAGCAGTATCAGATACAGTTGATTGATAATTTGTTAGAAAACATCGAATCCAGCCTTCAAATCACTAAATCTGTAATTAACGGCAAATGATCGGAACCGACATTGCGGCCTGTATGAATCTTCAAAAAACCAATTTCTTTGCTGACTAGGAAATGATCGATCGGAATATAAGCCACTGGCAGAAAAGTCGGCCAAGTCGGTAAAATCCCAAAGCCCGATCGGGCATTTCGCAGTTTTCCACTTTTTACTATATTTTTGTAGAATGGCGACGACATTGTGGTATTGAAATCCTCAACCAGTGAAAGCCTTAATTGTGCTTACTATGCAGGACTACCTAAACGGAATTATAGAAAAATCACCTCAAACACACAATAGCGGTATGTCCTTGGAAAGATGCGATCGCACGGCTGCCTCCCTAGGATTGTAAAAGTAGAAAGCCCACAGTCCACAAAGATTGTCTGGTAGAGAGAAGCAAGCTATGACCCGCCGAGCGTGGAGGGAGCAGTTACACAAGAGTTTCGAGGGAGTTATAAACACGACACCAAGGCGGGCGCGGATAAGAAAGATGACCCAGCCCAAGTCCCCAAGCAGGGATTCGAGGCGCTGATGGCCGATAAGCACGACATTATCGCGGGTTCGCTCAAGACAAAGATTCGGGGCACCGCGAGCAAAGTTTTGCCTGATACCGTCAATGCCGAACAGCACCGTCAACTTACTGAACCAGGATCAGTTAACAAATAATTCGCCCCCGACAAGAGCAACTGACTGATTTGTAAAGACAACAACGCAATATTACAAAGCAAGGAATTTATGACTGACTCTACTCCGATCGGCGAACAAAGCAAACAAAGCAATCTCGATCCAGCACGTCAAGAAGCTGGCGAATATCTCACCACTAATCAAGGAGTTGGTGTCACCAACACCAATGATTCTGTACACGCCGGTTCACGGGGCCCGACTCTGCTAGAAGATTTTCATATGCGCGAAAAAATGGCGCACTTCGATCGCGAGCGCATTCCAGAACGAGTAGTGCACGCGCGCGGTTCGGGGGCTCACGGCTATTTTCAACCCTATGAGTCCTTGGCAGAATTAACTAAAGCAAAATTCCTCCAAGATCCAGCGATTAAAACTCCAGTATTTGCTCGATTTTCAACCGTAACAGGGTTTCGTGGTTCTGCGGATACCGTGCGCGACGTGCGCGGTTTTTCGGTTAAGTTCTACACCGAAGAAGGAAACTACGATTTTGTCGGCAACAATATTCCAGTCTTCTTTATTCAAGATGGAATTAAGTTTCCCGATCTTGTTCATGCGATTAAGCCAGAACCGCACAATGAAATGCCCCAAGCTGCCGCCGCCCACGACAACTTCTGGGATTTTATTTCATTGATGCCGGAGTCGATGCACATGATTATGTGGGTGTTGAGCGATCGCGCTTTGCCCAGAAGTTTTCGCATGATGCAAGGCTTTGGCGTGCATACCTTCCGCTTTGTGAATGAAGCAGGAAAATCGCGCTTTGTCAAGTTCCACTGGAAACCGCTTTTGGGCGTGCATTCCCTCGTGTGGGATGAAGCGCAAAAACTCGCCGGCAAAGATCCAGACTTTAGTCGCCGCGACTTGTGGGAAGCGATCGAAATGGGCGATTTCCCAGAATTTGAATTGGGCGTGCAAATCGTTGAGGAAGAAGACGAATTTAAATTCGATTTTGACTTACTCGATCCAACTAAATTTATTCCCGAAGAATTGGTGCCGGTGCGGGCGATCGGCAAAATGGTACTGAATCGCAATCCCGACAACTTCTTTGCCGAAACCGAGCAAGTCGCATTCCAACCGAGCAATATTGTTCCCGGTATTGACTTTACCAACGATCCGGTATTGCAAAGTCGGTTGTTTTCCTATCCCGACACGCAAATGCACCGCTTGGGAAGCGCAAACTTTACCGATTTGCCGATCAATCGTTCCGTTTGTCCGGTAAGCAACAATCAGCGCGACGGTGTGATGCAGACAAACATTTACACCTCGAAAGTCAACTATTCTCCAAATTCACTCGGCGGCGGTTGTCCGATGATGTCGCCCGAAACAATGGGTGGATTTGTGCATTATGCAGAACGAGTAGAAGGGCACAAAATTCGCGAACGCAGTCAGAGTTTCCAAGACCATTTCAGTCAAGCAACGCTGTTTCTAAACAGTATGTCTGAAATAGAAAGAGAGCATATTGTAAAAGCGGCTCACTTTGAATTGGGCAAAGTTCAAAGTAAGGAAGTGAAAGAGCGAGTGCTGGGATTATTCGCGCACATCGACCTCGAATTTGCGAAGCAAGTTGCAGCGGGATTAGGACTACCCGAACCAGCCAAAGAAATCATTCCGAATCACGGACAAAGTTCACCGGCACTCAGCATTGAGAAGATGCCCAAAGATTCGATAAAATCTCGTAAAGTCGCAATTTTAGCAGCCGATGGTGTTAACAGCGATGAGTTAATGGCAGTCAAGCAAGCGCTAGCCGCATCGGGCGCACACGCGAAAATTGTGTCGAAGCACGGCGGCAAAATTAAGAGTGCAGACGGTCAAGAAATAGACGTTGAAATGACATTTGTTACGGCTGCTTCGGTGATGTTTGATGCGATTTACATTCCCGGCGGCAAGCAAAGCATTGATACCTTGAAAAAAGAAGGAGATGCGATTAATTTTATCACCGAGGCTTTTAAGCACTGCAAAGCGATCGCCACTTCGGGTGAAGGTATCAATCTCTTCGAGCTGGCAGATTTAAAAGGCGTCAATATCGCCAGTAACGGCAAAGTCGGAGCCGATAAAGGCGTGGTGACTTGTCCCAGTGGTGGCGATTTAGCGCAGTTTTCTCAGGCGTTCATCGATGCCATTATGCAGCACCGACACTGGATGCGAACTCAGAAGGAAATGGTTCCTGCGTAAGTAATTTAGTGCAGAATATTTACGCAACTTCATCATCTCAATTGCGGTTGTAAATGCTCGATCGACCGGGCGTTCTTCGATGGCTTCAGTAGCAGTCTGACGGCTCACCTTGTTTGCCCGTTGAAACGAATCAGGAACTTGTTCTAATCGATACGACTTCGGTTTACGCGATATCAAGTCCCCTTACTCGCTACTTAGCTAGTTTTTAGTCCACTTTATTAATTATTTGGAGAAGCTTGTGAACAACAAAGTATCGAGAAGACAGTTTGTCATGCTTGCAGGGGCGGGTAGTGCAGCGATCGCCCTTGGCAGTCCATTTCTGACGCGATCGGCAGAAGCTGCGTCTACACCTGACGCGCAAATGAAAGCCGTATTGGATGAATTGACTGCTTTTAAAGCACCCCCTATTGAGAAACAGTCGCCGATGAACGCTCGCAACAATCCCACGCCGGCGAATGCAGTCATGGGCGTGCTTGCCAAACAGGGCAAACCGGCAGTGGAAATGGTAGGTGATGTCAGCCATCAACTCATACCAGGCCCAGCGGGCGATCTGTTGGCGCGTATTTATAAGCCCCAGGGACAAGGCCCCTTCCCCGTGCTGGTCTATTTTCACGGTGGCGGCTGGGTAATCGCCAACCTCGATACCTACGATTCCTCGTGCCGTGCGCTAACCAATGCAGCCAAATGTATGGTCGTATCCGTTGCCTATCGCCAAGCCCCAGAACATAAGTTTCCGGCGGCTGCGGAGGATGCTTATGCGGCTACCCAATGGGTGATGGGGAACGCTGCTCAAATTAATGGCGACCCAAAGCGAATTGCCGTCGGTGGCGAGAGTGCCGGGGGTAATTTGGCGGCTGTAACCTGCCTAATGGCACGGGACAGACGCGGCATGATGCCTGTGCATCAGATGCTTATCTACCCCGTCACCAACTACGCCTTTGACACGCCCTCCTACCAGGAAAATGCCAACGCCAAGCCGCTTAACAAAGCGATGATGATGTGGTTCTGGAGCCAATATCTCAAAAGTGAGGCTGACGGGAGTAATCCTTACGCTTCACCGTTGCGAGCCGAAAACCTGCGCGGTTTGCCGCCTGCGACGGTAATTACGGCAGACATTGACCCGTTGCGGAGTGAAGGCCAAGCCTACGCCGATCGGCTACGTGAGGCGGGTTCTGCTGTTAAGGCAACCAATTATACCAACGTGACTCATGAATTCTTTGGCATGGGGGCAGTGGTAGATAAGGCAAAGCAGGCAGTTGGGGAAGCAGCAGCGGGATTGCGATCGGGATTTTGAGACGCGCGCGAGTAGCCGCCCTGGTTAGGGCGGCAAAAGTAGGGATTTAATAGTTTTTTGAAGGAGGCATTTATGGGGATCAGCAGACGCGAATTGTTAAAGGTAACTTCTGCTTCGGGTTTGGTTGCGGCAGGGCTGGCAGCTTCCGAAGGGTTTTTCAAACCTTTGTTAGCTCAAGATGAACCAAATCAAGTTTTAGCTCAAAGTGAAGTTGCCCAAGCTCAGACCAGAAGCGGCGAGATGAGTTACAGGACGCTGGGACGCACCGGAGAGCGAGTGTCTGCCATTGGCTTAGGCGGACACCATATCGGACGCCTTCGAGAAGAGCAAGACAGTATCAAACTCATTCGCAGTGCGATCGACCGCGGCATCAATTTCATGGATAATTCGTGGGATTATCACAACGGACGCAGCCACCGCTGGATGGGTGCAGCGCTCAAGGATGGCTACCGACAAAAGGTCTTTCTGATGACCAAGATTGACGGCCGCACGAAGGGCGCTGCGATGATGCAGATTGACGAGTCGTTGAAGGCGTTGCAGACCGATCGCATCGATTTGATGCAGCATCACGAAATTATTCGGATGGAAGACCCCGATCGGATCTTTGCCCCCGGTGGGGCAATGGAGGCTGTGGTGGAAGCGCAGAAGGCGGGCAAGATTCGCTACATCGGGTTTACGGGACACAAAGACCCTTTGGTTCACCTGCGAGTGATGGAAATTGCCGCTCAAAACAATTTCCGTTTCGACGCGGTACAGATGCCGCTGAACGTGATGGATGGTCATTTCAGAAGTTTTGAGCAACAAGTTCTGCCGGTGCTGCTGAAGAACCAAATCGGTGTGTTGGGGATGAAATCTATGGGCGACTCATACGTGCTTAGAAGCAACACTGTAAGTCCGATCGAATGTCTCCACTATGCGATGAATCTGCCTACTTCAGTTGTGATTACTGGCATTGATAGTATGCAACTCCTCGATCAAGCGTTTGAGGCCGCTCGCACGTTTAAGCCGATGGATGAGGCACAAGTTGCCGCGATGATGAATCGCACACGCGCAACGGCGGCAAAAGGGCAGTACGAACTGTATAAAACTACTAACCAATTTGACAGTACCGCAATGAACCCATCGTGGCTGGGGTAAGCGCTTTTGTATTCATAGTGACCTAGAAGGCGTTGATAGGGCAAAAATTCGCATTGTTACTTTTAGGACTCGCGGCCAACTGGCACACTCGAATCGACTTCTAGGGTGCTCTACTACTTTGATTATGAACGGATTATCAAAGGTGTAGGATAGTAGAGCGCCTTACTAATTGTGACACGCTTGCCTTAGTCCTAAGTGAATCCATAATTTGTTAGAAAATATCGAATCCTGCCTTCAAATTACCAAATCTGTAATTAACGGTAAATGATCCGAACCGATATTGCGGTCAGTATGAATCTTCAAAATACCAATTTCTTTGCTGACTAGGAAATGATCGATCGGAATATAAGCCAGCGGCATAAAAGTCGGCCAAGTCGGTAAAATCCCAAAGCCCGATCGGGCATTTCGCAGTTTTCCGGTTTTTACCATATTTTTGTAGAACAGCGACCACATTGTGGTATTGAAATCCCCAACCACAATCAGCGGATTTTTGACTTGGGCTGCATACTCGCCGATGGCTACTAGCTGTTGATTGCGATCGATAAAACTCTGCTGTTTGATCGGCACAGACGGATGAACAAGCATCATAGAAATGACTTTTCCTTGAAATTTAACATCCGCTAACAGACTCTTTCTTTGGCTTGAAAATCCTTGAACAGAGGCATTTTTTAAAGGTAGCTTGCTGTAGATAGCACTACCAAAGTTCTCAGATTCTTGTTGCTGGGAATAGTAAGGAAACATCTCGCTTAAAACCGCTAACTCGCGAGCCCAAGATGTGCTGACTTCGACAAAAACCGCGATATCGGGTTGTTCTGCTTTTACCAGGGAGATTACATCAGAATATCGCCGATTGCTCGTTAAAACATTTGAATGCAAAATCCGCAGGTATTGTCCGGGAGTCGATCCTGCAAATGCTGGCGCTGGAAAATACCAAGGAACAATTTCCGCCAAATTAATCACAATGCAAAATGCGCTCACCAGCAACCATATTTTTTTTGAGCGCACGAGAGCGAAGAATATCAAAGTAGATAAACCTACGAGCAGATATTGCAGTTTAAAATGAGAACTCAACTCAAAATATAGGTTAGTTTGTCCCAAATAACCCGCGATTGACAAGACTGAATCTACAATTGCTGCGAGAATAAACAATTTTGAAATTACGTGCTTCAAGCTAATAATTTTGTTTTGGTCGCTGTGGAACACTGCCCATTTGACCTTGATTTTGAGGTCGTTGGTAATCGGCAATTTATCAATTTCTATTACCAGTTGTTCTGGCTATTCCAATACTCGTCGCTTTTGATAAAACCTCACCAGCAAGCCATCTACCAAAAAATAACTAAAATAATTGGCAACAAATCCTGCAAATACCAACACACCTAAACCGGTCAGCATCCCAAAGGAACCTCCTACTTTCCTCAAACCCGAAAAAGTAGCTGCATCACCTGTGTTACCTGTAGCTGCTATGCCGATAAATAGCATGAAAGCAGGTAATCCGAGCGTGATTGTGTTTCTGATGAGATAGTCCATGATTTATCCTGTTTGCTAAGCTTTTTCAGATTTTGCTATTCCTCTAAATTTCATAAATTTCTAAGGGTAAATTGTCTGGATCTCTAAAAAATGTAAACCGTCTTTCTGTAATTTCGTCAAAGCGAATTTCTTCTACTTCGATTTGTTGGGATTTTAAGTAAGCAACTGATGCTTCTATGTCCTCAACTGCTAAAGCTAAATGTCTCAAACCGCAAGCTTCAGGATTGCTAACTCTTTGAGGAGGATCGGGAAATGAAAAAAGCTCGATCGCATCACCGTTTCCGACTTGCAAATCTAGCTTGTAAGAATTCCTCTCGCTGCGGAAAGTTTCTTTGATAATGGAACATCCCAATACTTCTACATAAAAATTCTTCGATGCTTCGTAATCGGAACAAATAATCGCCACATGATGTATTGCCTTTATTTTCATCTTAAAAAAGTTAGTTGAGTTTTTTCCGACAGCACAGCACGTTATTGACAATTATATTTGACGATCGCAGACTCCGCGACAAACACTGCTAAATTCAGGGCGAGAACCCTTTATTTTCCAGACCAAAATCTTAATCTGTAAAATTATGCAAAAAAATCACCCTACTTTGATAAAATCAGAGTTTTGCAGTCAATCACTCAACTTGCATCTCAGGAGACAAGCACTATGGCCCGTATGTATTACGACACCGACGCGAACCTAGACCTCTTAGCCAACAAAACGATTGCTATCATCGGCTACGGTTCTCAAGGACACGCCCACGCCCTCAACCTCAAAGACAGCGGCATGAATGTCGTTGTCGGTTTGTATCCCGGTAGCAAATCTGCCGCCAAAGCAACCGACGCGGGTTTAATAGTTCACCCGGTAGACAAAGCAGCCGCCGCCGCTGACTTCATCATGATTTTATTACCCGATGAAGTTCAAAAAACTATTTACAAAGAACAAATCGAACCGAATCTTTCCGAAGGAAATGTTTTAGCATTTGCTCACGGTTTTAATATTCACTTCGGCCAAGTGGTTCCCCCAGCCAATGTAGACGTAGTAATGGTAGCCCCCAAAGGCCCCGGACACTTGGTGCGGCGGACTTACGAACAAGGGGAAGGCGTTCCGAGTTTGTTTGCAGTATATCAAGATGCTTCCGGTCAAGCACGCGATCGGGCAATGGCCTATGCTAAAGGTATCGGCGGCACCAGAGCCGGCATCCTAGAAACCACTTTCCGCGAAGAAACAGAAACGGATCTTTTTGGCGAACAAGTAGTTTTGTGCGGCGGTTTGAGCGCCTTAATTAAAGCTGGATTTGAAACTTTAGTTGACGCCGGATACCAACCGGAATTAGCTTATTTTGAATGTTTGCACGAAGTTAAACTTATCGTTGACTTAGTAGTAGAAGGAGGCCTCGCCAAAATGCGTGATAGCATCTCCAATACCGCAGAATACGGCGATTTAACACGCGGCCCCCGCATCGTCACGGATCAAACCCGCGCCGAAATGCGCAAAATTCTTAGCGAAATTCAATCCGGTCAATTTGCTAGGGAATTCGTGCTCGAAAATCAAGCCGGCAAACCGGGCTTTATTGCCATGCGCCGTCAGGAAGCAGAACATCCTATTGAAGAAGTTGGCAAAGATTTGCGAGCTATGTTTAGCTGGTTGAAAAAGCACGCCTAAGCGATTTTAAGGCAGAGTCTCTATATGTAGGTGCGCAGTGCGCACCTAATATCAATTCCGGTTACAACGACCTATGATACAGAGGATACGGCAGTGCCGTTTCCCTACAATGAATCGTGGTAGGGATACGGCACTGCCGTGTCCTGATTTCCGGTAATATTAATTCCGATGCTACGGGATTTGATATTACGCAGTGAACTACCTACAAAAAAGTGACTAGGTATTATTAGACAAACCGAGTTTCTCGCTGGCAAATCAAAACTATCGACTAGGAGTAGGGTTTTTGTCCAAGTTCTCAATCTCCTTATCCCTTTGCTTGTTTGAATCTTTCGGCTTCACCCAGCTTGGCCACAACCCGACGAAGAACTTTCTACTTGCTAAGCTGGTATCTCTTACAGGTTTGGGCAGAAAAGTTAAACTGTCACCGTAAAGGGTAAACAGCGCTACAAACAGCAACAACAATGGAATAACATTTTTTTTAAACATCGCAGTTTGGGAGTTAAGTTGGTGAAAGCGCTTTGTTATATTTTGCCCTCATATGCAGATAAAATATCAGCCACAGCTCAAGAAAAATAGACCTCAGCAGGGCAAAGCGAGCGCGCATACAAAAGGAAAGGCTGTTAAGTGGGTAAGCGCAAATAATAAATATCAATTCCGGCTGCGCCGGAATGACAAGCGAGGAGACGGCAGTGCCGTGTCCCTACAATTGATCGCGGTAGGGACACGGCACTGCCGTCTCCTCCGTTTAGATCATTCCGATGCAAACGGATTTGATATGACTAATGAGTAATGACTAATGACTACTTATTCCCTTGAATGAAAGTCTGCACGACTGCATTAGTTTCAGGAGAAATCTCTGTTACCAGGCGTACTGGGATTGCATTGGTGGAAGCAAATTGCGCGTATTCTGGTGTTAGAAAGATGGCATATTTGTCAGCTTCTACCGTCAGTTGAGCAGCCATTGCTAGACTTACAGCTTTAATATAATTGCGTATGCTCACAGCTCGATCGCCGACAAGTTCATCGCCGGTAATTACTGTGCTTGGTCTGCCAACTTGGTCTAAAGTTATACTCGGATCTTTGACGCTTAAGTGGGTTCCTCCTACAAAACCGACTAGCCATTTGGGAGATGGAATTTGTGGGAAGCCGGCAATTTGTTCGACTAAGGCGGGAGTTGTTTTGTCGGCAGAAGATGCTACTATTAATGTGGGAATATTAATTTTACTTAAACCAGTTTCTCCAAATAGTAATGATGTTGTGGGATTCATGACGATCGCCCTTTTAATCCTCGCATCCCGCAATTGATACCGTTCTTCGGGCAATCCAGCCGCCGCGCACTGAATCCCTTCGCCCAAGCTAAACCCAATCAAATCCCCCTGACACCGCTGTTTGAGTCGGCTCAATTGTAGTTCGGCGCCGGCCAAGGACAAGGCTGTGGCGCCGCCGAAGGAATAGCCAATAATCATCGATCGGTCGATCGCGATTTTCCCCCGCAAATTATCATCAGTTTGATTCAATTTTGCCAATTCGTCGAGCACAAAACTGATATCTTTAGGACGGTCTAAAAACTCTTGAGGAGCTAGCAATCGAGATTTACCCGCGATCGCAGCATTGGTGTTCGTCTCGTTGCTTCCCGGATGTTCCAAAGCTGCTACCACATAGCCGTGAGACGCCAAATGCTCGGCTAAATAGCGCAAATCCGTGCGTACAGAACCCAAACCGTGAGAAAAGACGATCGTCGGTTTGTCGGCCGTCGCAGCTTTTGACCAGTAGACATCCAGTGGAATGCGCCGATTGCGGGCGCTATCGTTCAAATCTAGCTTTAGTACCCGCACCGAATTAGGGCCGGGCAGGCTCGGGTCGAAAGGCAGGTTCAGGGCAGGTTTAGTCGCTGCTAACTGAGGTGCGATCGCCGCCATAAACCGCTGAGTTTGCCAAAAACCCGCGTTCAAATTTCCCAAAACCGAGAAAGCTCGATCGAGATCCACGACTACCCGCGAGCTAGGATAAGATTCAATGAAACTCAATACCGACAAGCCTTCCGGCGCGTTAGCCCCCAGCACCAAAGCCGCTCGCAGCGCTTCGACACCCGCACCGTCGCGCCTGGATATGACTGTAGTCAAATCCGTCAGAATTGCAGTACCAATACCGGTATTTAGCAAGTTGCTTAAGCCGACTACATTTAGGGGAATTTTTGCTTGGAGTGCACCCAAGATTTGGCTGCGCTGTTCGGAGGATAGCAGATTGGAGTAAGCTTGGAGTTTTTCGGGGACTTTACCAGTTTTTGCGAGTTCGCGCAAATCTACAACGGATATTGATGATTCTAAAATACCTTTGCGGACAACAACGATTTCCGCAGCTTTTGCAGGGGATGTCACGCCGCTGAAAGTGCCGATCGCGATCGCACTGCAAACACTTGCCACTGATGAAAACCATCTGAAATTTGGTCTAATGCTCATCTTTTTTCAATCTAGACTGGATATCATCATATTCTCAGAATTCTCTGAAATACCGAGAAATTAATTTGCAGGAGTGCGATCGGCAAGAACTGTAAGTATATTTAAGTAAATATCTATAAAATACATACAGCATTTCTTACCCTAATGATATCAATTCCGGCTGCGCCGAAATGATATAGAGGAGACGGCTTGGCCTTTGTCCCTACGCCAGATTAATCATAGGGACAACCCAAAAGCCGTGTCCTGATTTCGGGTAATATTAACTTTGATGTTACCGGAATTGATATAAGGTGTATTAATCCCTTGATTGTCAAGCTTTTTAACTTCAATGATGTACCTCATTTAACCAATAATATCAACTCCGATTGCACCGGAAACATAGAGGAGACGATCGATAAATGCCCGTAGGGACACGGCACTGCCGTGTCCCTACTAGAGCCGTGTCCCTACTATAGCTATAGGTTTACCCGAGAAAGGCGATGATTTACCATCTATTTAAAATCTAAAACCGGGAAAGGTTTCGCCGCTTCCATCTGCGCCGCTAAAGCAATTAAAGTTGCTTCCGCCGCCGGCCGCCCGATAATTTGAATTCCCACGGGCAAACCGTTATCATCTAAAATTGCCGGAAGTGCGATCGCGGGCAAACCGCTAGCATTAAACGGCGGACAAGGAGCAACCCAATTAATAATCCGCTGCAAAGTTTCTTCACAACTCAAATCCGCCCACTCACCGATGCGAATTGGCGAGTGCATATAAGTTGGCAAAACTAACACATCAAAATTCTCAAAGAATCCCACAATCCGCCGTGAAATAACCTGCATTTGATTCACCGCCCGCAAATATTCCCCGGCGTTAATTGTTTTTTCCAACAACCAGCGATTCATCGGTTCCAAAGCAGCGCCGGGAATGCCGCTTGCTGCCACCCCAGACTGCCAAATTGCCGTAAATGGTTCGATCAAACCCGTAAAATCTGGGCATCCAGGTTCGATATCGTGACCCAAATCTGTCAGTAACTTGACGGTTTCGAGTACCGCTTGCTGACAAATAGCCGAAGCCTCGCCCACAGGCGCAATATTCGTAGAAAAAGCAATTCGCAGCTTGCCCAACTTTTGGTAGGAAGCCTCTAAAAACGTCGGATTTGGGTCTGGTAGACAGTAGGGATCGCCTGTTGTGTAGCCTGACATCACGTCCAAAAGTGCCGCTGCGTCAGCGACAGTGCGGGCTAGAGGGCCGTTGGTAGAAATGCCGCTGAGGTAATCTCCGACTGGCGCCCAGGAAACTCGCCCCCGCGAGGGTTTAATGCCCACTAAACCGCAGCAGGAAGCTGGGCCTCGGATCGAACCGCCACCGTCTGAACCTTGGGCGATCGCGCATAAACCCGCCGCTACAGCCGCCGCTGAGCCGCCGCTGGAACCTCCGGGCGTATATTCTAAATTCCAGGGATTGCGCGCCCGCAGGAAACCTGGGGGTTCGCTGTAAGGCAATGAGCCAATTTGAGAGGTGGCTGTTTTGCCCAGAATATTAAATCCTGCTGCTTCGATTCGCCATACCACTGACTCACTGTAGTTAGATATGTTACTTCCCGAAGCCTGGGTGCCGTAGGTACAGTGAACACCCGCAACTGGTGTCAAGTCTTTAATCGCAATTGGCACTCCGAAAAAAGGCGGCAATTCCTGTGACTTGTTTAAGCCGGCTAGTTGTTCGGTTTGGGATTTCGCAAGGTCGATCGCCCGATCGGCCGTTACTGTAAAATAACTACCAAGTTTAGGGTTTAATCGATCGATCCGTTCCAAGTACAGATTGACAATTTCTAGAGGCGACACTTCCAGAGCGCGGATCGACTTCGCCAACTCCAAAGCTGGCATAAAAGCCCGATCAACAGAATTCATCGGTTTACATCCTTAATAGTTAAACGAGGTATTAGTTTATACTGTTTAGTTGCGGAAGACTGTTTCCATTAAAGAAAACATCAAAAAATGTGGAAAATCCACATTCGATCCTAGAACAATTGCGATCGCATCTTGCAAACGACAGAATATTTCCTTACTGTTGCAGTAGTGTAACCATGTTTTGGGATAAACTGATCTGAACAGCTCAGCTTTTGTGTTCAATGAACGCAATGGCGAGCGGCATACTCCAACGTCCACAAATCATCTATTCGAGTCAGCTTTCTCACCAACTTCAGGTAGCGTATGTCAGGAACTCAGGGAATCAACGCCACTGAGCTTGTAATTTCTTACAAGCTATTCTGACCAGACCCCTCGATCGCGAGGAGACGTTATTTAGGTCACGACACTGGCGAATGCGACGCTAGTTTTCCGCTCTGTCATCTGCAATTAAACAGTTTTAAAGTCACTGAAACAGTGTTGCAGGTCTAAAAAGCCTTTATAACAGGTCGAAGCGAACATTACCCCGCAAGGGAGAGCGAGGCAACCATACCTCTTTCACCAGAGGCAACCATACCTCTCCAACCCCGAAAGGGGATTTAAGGCGGTTAAAAACGCCTGTGTCGTTTCCCTCTCAGGTTTAAAGACACTGAGTTTCCCACTTACGGAGTGTTTTTTATGACACAACAGCATCCGCCAGCTCCACGTCCACCTCTACCGGGTGCTCCCCCACCCCCAGGGCTGCCCCGTCCTCCAGCTCCAGGCATTCCCAGAGCAGCAGGATTGCCACCGGCACCGCCGCCGCCGGCACCAGCACCGCCCCCAGCACCAGCACCAGCGCCCCAATCCTTCGCCACACCTAAAACTCCTAGATCCAGCAGCACCGGACAGCCAACATTGAAAGAGCTAGTCATCCGAGCCAAAGAAGAAGGAGTATCGGACATTCACATGGGAGTAAACGAATTCCCTCGCTTCCGCAACCGGGGCGAGATTACCGACATTGGGTATCCACCAACGGATTTAGATACGTTTTTTGGCTGGCTGCGCGAGTGCATGAGCGATGAAGAAATTGAAATTTTCCAAAAAAACCTAGACTTCGATGGCGCTTTCGACTTCGGCTTCGTCCGCATTCGGATCAGTTGTATGGACTCCTTAGCCGGCCCAGGGATGGTACTGCGGCTAATTCCTGCCAGAATAATGACACTGGAAGAATTAAAGCTGCCGGAAGTCTTTAAGAAGATATCTGGCTACCACAAAGGGCTGATTTTGGTGACGGGGCCGACAGGTTCGGGTAAGTCTACTACCCTGGCCGCGATGATCGATTACATCAACAAGACTAAAGCCTACAACATCATCACGATCGAAGACCCGGTAGAATTTGTACACGAAAGCAAAAAATCTTTGATCAAGCACCGGGAAGTTGGCAGACACACTCTCAAGTTTATGAATGCTCTCAGAGGCGCTCTGCGTCAAGACCCGGACATGATCCTAGTAGGAGAAATTCGGGACAGAGAGACCGTGGAAATCGCTCTCAAAGCCTCTCAGACCGGTCACTTAGTTGCAGGAACCCTGCACACCAACAGTGCAATCAAAACCCTAAACCGGATTCTGGATATGTTCGGGCCAGAAGAACAGGAAGCCATCCGAGTTTCCATTTCTGAATCCCTAGTCGCGATTATTGCCCAACTTTTGTGTAAAACCACAGATGGCAAGCGCGCGGCCTTCCACGACGTTATGATCAATACCGATGTGGTTAAAGAGTACATTCTCAAGGGGCAGAATGAGGAAATCAATCAAATCATGATCAAAGATACTTATGAAGGCATGACGACGATGAATCAGTCGCTCTACGGCCTGTATCAAGAAGGTATGATTACTGAAGAACTTTGTGTCGAAAACTCGCCGTTCCCGAACGAAATGGCTCAGATGCTCCGAGGTCGAGTTTAAATCAACATCCCAATCAGAGATCGAGAAGGGTGTATCTCAATTTTGTAAGGGCGAAGCATTTCGGCCTACAATTTGTTAGTGATAATCAAAGATTTATTGCCGAAATGCTTCGCCCCTACGAGTATATTTGCAAAAACGGGATGTTCCCGACCGAGAGTTAACAGTTAACAGTTAACAGCTAACAGTTAACAGTTAACAGTTAACTTTAATTGGTGTAATTCATTGAAAGTCGATCGCCCGATATTGCCGGAATTTTTCAAAGGCATTGCCCTGTTTACACCAGGGGGAGACTTAATCTATTGTATAGACCCCCGCAAGCAAACTCAGTGGCATTTGCAGTTATGCGTAGCTCTACAGGAAATACTCGGTTTATCGGAACCGCCGCATTTTCTGATACCTTGTTACACGGCAACTGTTGACTGCTGGCTCGATCCGCGCGATCGACAGTTGCGGATGGTTGCCGAAGCATATCCCCCGGTGCTGCGCTATCAAACGTTACTGAATGCCATTTTTGGGACGGGCGACTTGGTTTGGCAGGCCCGGAGTGAAGAAATGTGCGAACCGATGGCGATTGCCACTTATCACGAGCAATTCCCCGAACTTTGGGAAAATCACGACTTAGTTGTACAGTATTCGATCGAGGTAAGGCGATCGGACACTCGTAGTTCGATCGTACCTGCTTCGCGCTTCCGACAATCGCAGCCGATGTCGCCAACCAAACCAACAGCAATCACCCCACCGCCACCAACCCAAGGGTACGTTTTGCGGCTGTTTGTATCCGGTAGCAACCCCAGCACCGAACGCACCCTCGAAACTGTACACCAACTGTTAGAGCAATGCCTCGATCGTCCCTACACATTGAAAGTAATTGATGTGTTGAAACATCCCGAACAAGCTGAGGAAGATCAGATTTCAGCAACTCCTACTTTGATGAAAATTTGGCCGAAACCCGTGCGGCGAATCGTCGGCGAATTGAACGATGTTCAGAAAATTATGAGGCTACTGAGTTCTTCTGAATTTTAGATATTTGGGAGGATTTTTGGAATTTTTCAATACGAGCGATCGCACTTTATTCGTAGGGTGCGCAGTGCGCACCTCAACCGTGGTTCGAGCGGAGCAGATCATTTTTATTGGTTTGTAGTGAGGACTAAAGTCCTCCTATTTATGAGGACTGAAGTCCTCACTACAAACATTTTTGATAATAATTGACCGGACATGATATTAGTCCTGTCTCCGAAAGAGATGCACCCAAAGCCGATCGACTCAATCAGGAAGACAAACATCAGGAGCACACAAACCTGCAAAATCCAAAGTTGTGACTACCAGCGTATCCAACTCAATTCGTCGAATCACATGATTGTTCGTATCAGCAACAAACAAATGAGACCCGATCGCACTCAACCCTGACGGTTCAAAAAATCGAGCATTAAGACCTTTAGCATCAACAAGACCAGCAGTACCATCTCCAATCATAGTTATGCACATACCACCCCGGTGGTCAATCCGCTTAATTTTGTGATTATAAGTATCAGCAACCCAAAGATAATTTTGAGCGTATTCAACACCCAAACAGTGCTGCAACCTTACCTCCTCAGCACGACCATCCTTATCCCCAAAACCAAACAATTCACCGCTACCACAGACAGTTCGCACCTTTGGGTCTTCATCGATACCCACAGCCCGAATCGAACTAATTTCGCTATCAGCAACAAATAACTCCGATCGATCCGTAGCGAGGCCACTGGGCTGAGAAAAAGCAGATTCTGCCAGATTCCCATCAACACAAGATTCTCGGCCAATACCCGCATAAGTGCCAATCATGCCAGTGTCTAACTGCATTTCCCAAATTTGGTGCGAACCTGCCATCGCAATAAAAAGTCTATTTCCAACTCTTTCCAAATCCCAAGGCGAATTCAGTTGCGTTTCTAAACCCTTGCCACTGCGGGGTGCAATTTCGTGACTTTGTTCGCCGGTACCAGCAACAGTTTCCACCCGTTCAGTCGTAAAATCAATCTTTCTGAGAGTATGATTTTCAGTATCAGCAACATAAAGAATTTGACTTTCTGCATCAAAAGCCATGCCTTGAGGTGCGAAAAACTCAGCCTCTGCAAAACTACCGTCAGTTAAACCTGCTTTTCCCGTACCGATGACGTGCAGCACTTCACCATCGATCGTGCTGACAACAATCCTATTGTGTCCAGAATCCGCAATAAACAAGCAAGAACCGACCAAGCTTTGAATAACTGAATTAGCAGGCCCCGGTAATACAGTTTCATCTACAGATTCATTATCCTCAGTCATGTCCCCCAAAAGCGCTTTATCCATATCAAGCTCTTTTGCTTCCGTTGTGACGATCGCAAATGCCAGCACTTTACCAGGAAAAGCCAGCGGCGTTGATACAGGTTTGCGCTGTTTTTCTAAGCTGAAACGAAGTTCTTGAAAGGCGATCGCATTTTTATCTTTATATTCAGCAATTAACTTGCCAACTAACTGGTCAAGTGCATCTCTATTACCTTCACCGGAAACAAAGCCGACGACATAACTTTCAGGATCGATCACCATTAAAGTCGGCCAAGCGCGAACGGCGTAGTTTTGCCAAACTTTCATGCCGCTGTCTACGATTACCGGATGTTCGATATCGTAGCGGAGGATAGCTTGGCGGATGTTTTCTACATCTTTTTCGTTTTCAAATTTAGCCGAGTGAACGCCGATTACAGTCAGGGAATCTTTATATTTTTGTTCGAGGTATTTTAAGTCTGGGAGGACGTGCAAACAGTTGATGCAGCAGTACGTCCAGAAGTCGAGGAGGACGACGCGCCCTTTTAAGGATTCGATGGATAAAGGTTTCTCGGTGTTCAGCCAGGGGTAGTTTCCGGGGAATTCTGGTGCTCTGACGCGAGGCATGGCATCTCCTTGGTGGGGCGTGAATGATTTTTTTACTTCTTTAATTTAGCGGGAAGTTTGGCAGGATGGGGGAAAGCTGGTTAAACCTGGGCTTTTCGAGACAGCCCAGATGCCTGTGCGACAAGACGGGGGCGAGGGGGGCGAGGGGGGCGATCGGGCATCACCGCCCTTTTTGCGTATAAATACTCAAAAAATCTCTCTTGACCTAAAATCTAAAACAATTATCAAAGGTACTTGACATTTCAGGATGACAAGCTTAAGCTATATCTAGGAACTTTAGCAAAGGTTGTGAGAAATTAGCCAATGTCCAAAACTATCTATGATGTCATCCAGCGTTTTGAGGTAGAAAAAGGCGTACCGCGCCTGATTTCAACCAATATTCAAGTGATTGAAGGTGGCGAAGATTTGATGTCTTTAGCTGCAAATTTACTCAAGAAGCTGGGATTTTATGACAAGTTTGATGAAAAGCGAACATCTCAATATATAGGGTACAGACTTAAAAACCCGAGGAAAGGAGATAAGCGCTATCAACTTGTTTTAGCTCAGCGGAAAGAAGGTTTATGTATTTCTATTCCCCAAGACAGATTAGAACCATATCTCCTCAAAATTAAGTCTCATGGAGTCATCCAAGAACAAGGGGTTAGAGGTGAAAATCTCAAAGCAAGTTATTGGATATTACCTAGTAAAAAAGAGCAGTTTTTGAATTCCATAAAAGGAGAATATTGGCATCTTTTTGAAAATTTTGAAACAGGAGGTCAGAGCGAAATTAAAGGAGAGATTTACTTAAATTCTTACAAAGATTACGAAAACTTTGCTATAGATTGGGTAGTAGTTTTTCCCAGCGAGATACTGGATGAATTTCAAGCAGATACTTTAAGCAATGATCCACAATCTTATCTAATAGTTAATTCCGATAAACTATTTCCCTACGCAGGACAAGTATCTATCAGTTCATGTGAAGTTCTAGAAGAGTTTATTGGTTACTTTGCAAAAATTATCATGGAGGCAAAATAATGTCTATAAAAGCCAAAAAACTTGTCAACCCTTACGAAAAGAGAATGCTTGAATTCCTTGATACCTGTGTAGACAACAACTATAAGATTCATACACAGGTTAGCTTATCCCAAATGTGCGAACAAGTAAGCGACCTTGACTGGGAACTAAAAAAGTTTTTATTTAGCAGTGCTGTGGATGCTCTAATCACAGACTTGAACTACAATCCTTGCTTAGTAGTAGAGTTTCAGTCTCAGTACCACGATCGCCCAGAAGCGAAAGAGCGCGATCGCAAAAAAGCCACTTTACTTGACTTTGCCAAAGTTCCCTTAATTTACTCGCGGGTAAAAGACTGTGGTTTATTATATCTCTCGTCTCAAGATGAGCAAGTAGTTTACAATTTGTACACTGGACAAAATAGGGAAAATGCCCAAGCGCTAATCAGGCAATATTGCAGGGAATCAGTCGCGCCTCAACTTCAGCTTATAGCTTGGTAACTACGACAGTCCGGGACGCACTCGGACCAAAGAAACCGGGTTTTTTTACGAGAATACTTCGTTACAGCGTGCAGATTTAGTAAAAAACCCGGTTTCTGACCACCCGTGCGTAACTGTAGGCGCAGTTTCAACCGCCGTTGTTTCCCTAACAGCAACCGCCGCCGTTATAGTGCCAAGTCGAATCAGTAATCAACACCTTATCGGGCATTAATCCCCCCAACTTGCCAGCAGTTTTATCGCACACTGCCGCCGGAACTCCCCGCTGCAAAACGTGACCAGCTCCGTCATCAAACAGCTCTTCCATCCCCGCATAAATCGCCGTCTTGCCAGTGAAAATGCAAGCTCCGTCATCCGGTACAGGCACTTTGAAAGACACCGAATCCAGGCTTTCTAACAGCAAATCCGCATCCAATTGATAATGGTGTTTGTCCAGCAATCGATAAGGCCTTCTCGCCCGCACTTCGACTTGCCCAAAACCTACGTCTACAAGGTGTTGAACGTATTCTGCATATGTCAGAGCACCGGACAAACACAGCGCGCGCAGGCGATCGTCCTCCTTCAAATGCTGCGGAATTGTCCGAGTTGCGATCGGATCGCTCATCAACAATCTGCCGCCCGGTTTCAAAACCCGATAAGTTTCTTTTAATGCCTTAGCTAAATCCGCAGGTTCAAAGATGTTAAACAAACAATTTTGAGCGACAACATCTACAGAAGCATCCGGCACCGGCAACGCAAAAGCATCGCCAGCTCTAAGTTCGACAAAATTAGCCTCAAACCAATCATTTTCTTCGGCGGCAATTCGCAGGTTGCGTGCCGCAGCTTCTCGCATTGCTGGAACCGGATCGACGGCAATAACTGCTCCTTTTTGCCTAGAAAAATAAGCAAATTGCAGTGCTTCTAAACCGCCGCCGACGCCAACATAAAGTACGACTGGATTGCCGACAAGTTCGGCGGCGTGGACGGTTGTGCCACAACCGTAATTCATTTCTTGCATCTGTTCGGGAATTTTTAATCCTGGCAGTTGCAAGGGGCTGCTTTGGACGCAACAAAGTCCGATTTGGGGGGTTTCGGCTACGTCGCTGTAAAATTTTGCCGCTGTTTCTAGGTAGGTCATTTTTTGGTTTTGTTTGATTTTTAACCGCAGATGTAGGCAGATGAACGCCGATGAACGCCGATGAATACAGAAAGATTTTGTTAGGTTTCAAATTCGACTTTTTGTTCGGATTTGGGTTGAGTTTCGGGTTCGGAAACGGTTTTTTCGGGAGCAGCTAAGTCGGCGGTTGGCTGGCTATGAGTTTCCTGGGCAACTGGCGGGGCTGGCGGTACAAGATTGGGAGATTGTTCTGGTATCGCAGGATCTGCTACTTTTGGTACTGGAGCTTTTTCTATTATTTCTGGCTTTGTTGGCGGCTCTAAAGGATTAGCAGGTTCGGGTTCTTGATGCAAAAAGTTGCGGAACCGATTGTAGTATCCTTTATATTCCTGTTTCTCTGTTTTGGGAGATGCTGTTGGTGCCGATTCTATTATTTTAACTGGTGCAACAACTTTCGGTGATTCTAACTGTGGAGTTGCTATCGGTGTCGGTTCTGTTACTGGAACTGGTGCAACAACTTTCGGTGGTTCTAGTTCGGGAGTTGTTGTCGGCGTCGGTTCTTTTATTTGAATGGGTTCTAGAATTTTGGGCGCTTCGAGTTGCGGGGTTGCTGTTGGTTTCGGTTCTATTACTTGCACGGGAGCAACTTCGGGAGCAACTGTTTTATCTAAGCTTGGTTCGGCTAGTGGGGTTTTTTCTAATTTAGGTGTCGGTTTTGGTTCGGGGGTTGGCGTTGGTTTTGGCTTGGGGGTTTGGTAGGTACGATCGACTATACCGCGAGTTTCTGCTGCTGTTAGTTCCCCTCGCACTAATTTAGAAAGAGTATCTTGCCCAAGAGGTTGGTAATTTACCAGTCTGACTGTATTATTGAAGGCGTTTTTGACGATATTTCCCCGTTCGTCGATCAATTGTAGCTGTACCCAATTTTTGCCTGGTTTGAATCCTTTAAGATATATAGGTTGCCATTGGTCGATCGCAAAACTTTCGCCGTTAACTGTGGCTCGAATTTTCCAATCCAATATCTCATCTTGGGAACTTTCTTGAGCCACTTGGTGCAAGGGGGCGTTTGTCAAGTAAAAGTCGAGCAGGATGGGTTCTGCCCCATAGCTGCCTTGGGGACTGTTGTATGTTAATAGGGGTAAAGTTCGATCGGGCTTATTGTCCTCAGTTTTCGTAAAAATGTGAAAGGTGGTTTCGGCGAAAGCACCTTCGTTTTTAAAGCTTTCTTCCCAAGGGCGAGCGGCTAACACCCGCAGGGCATGGGTTCCGGGTTCTAAGTCCGAGAGCGTTAAAGTCTGGTTGATATCATAAACTGCTGCATAAGGTTGGTTGTCTAATAAAACTTGCAGATGGGGGCCCAAACCCAAGTTTTCGTCTTTGAAAATGGGGAAGTCTTTAACTTGGAACTGAACAGACACATTTATATCCTGAAGCACTTCGTCAGGTAATGGATTCAAAATACTAATTTGAGGCTGGTAGATTTCTAGAGCCTGACGCAGTTTTTGAATGGCTTCTGGGGGAGAAACCTCTGAGATTCTGTTTACCTGGGCGGTAGCTGAGCCGCTCTTGTTCCTTGAGTTGGGCAATTCGGCAGGGCGCGCGCCACAACTTGCTAAACCCAAAATTAATACTGCTACTGTGAATAATGCCAGCAGCCTGCCCACAACGGTTCTGTGCCAATTGATGCCAATCACGCAACCATACTCCTAGAAGCCTTGTCATAGGGAACTATAGCCCAAAACCGAATTTAGTATGGGGGAATTGTCGATCAAGAATCCGAAATAGTCGTCGCCCCGGGAAACAGTGGCGAAGCGAGCCACCAATCATTCATTGCCGGAATATCACTTCCGCAGCCATTTTTCACAATATCTTTGTATAAATTTAATATTTCTCTATTCTCTTATCTTTGAGTTTTGTAAACTTAATGGTAGTACCACTTGACTTTTTTGAGCGCTTGTGGAAAACAAAGGGTTATGACATCAAAAATTGAGGCTTTTTCAAAATCACTACTCCTGAATTACCTAATCTTTGAGTTTTGTAAACTTAATGGCAATCCCCCTTGACTTTTTTGAGCGCTTGTGGAAATCAAAAGGGGTTATGACATCAAAAATTGAGGCTTTTTTAAGTATTGTTAACAAGCGATTAATACTCCTCATAGCAAGCTTATAATTCATAAAACTCCCTCAAAAGGAGCAGCCGCATCAAACCTGAATCAAGGATGCGATCGGCGGCTCATCTGACGAGAAGAGTTGGCAGTACCCAGGGACATTGTTAGCGACACTGGGAAACTGGCTTCTTCAAAGAAGCAAAATGCTTGGGGAGACGATGCACCTGGGTCTAACTCTGCAAAGAGTGAAGTGCAAGCTGTTTCGGTGAACCGAGAATCCCCGTACCAAAAGCCCGGGGAGTGTCAGGTACAGTATTTCAGTTCTCGTTCCTTGTCTTACCGAGAGGAGAGTCTTCATGACCATTAGTCCTCCAGAGCGAGAGGTAAAAGTTAGAGTAGTAGTCGATAAGAATCCGGTTCCAACTTCTTTCGAGAAGTGGTCAAAACCAGGTCATTTCGATCGCACTCTAGCTAAGGGCCCAAAAACCACCACTTGGATTTGGAACCTTCACGCTAACGCTCACGACTTCGACAGTCATACCAGTGATTTAGAAGACGTTTCGCGCAAAATCTTTAGCGCACACTTCGGCCACCTGGCAGTAATCTTCGTCTGGTTAAGCGGCGCATATTTCCACGGCGCTAAATTTTCCAACTACGAAGCTTGGTTGACAGATCCTACAGCCATCAAGCCTAGCGCTCAAGTGGTTTGGCCTATTTTTGGTCAAGAAATTTTAAATGCAGATGTAGGCGGCGGCTTTCACGGGATTCAGATCACCTCTGGTCTGTTCCAACTGTGGCGCGCCAACGGCTTCACTAACTCATACCAGCTATATTGCACTGCGATCGGCGCCTTGGTAATGGCAGCATTGATGCTATTTGCCGGTTGGTTCCACTATCACGTCCGCGCTCCGAAACTGGAATGGTTCCAGAACGTGGAATCGATGATGAACCACCACTTGGCAGTTTTGCTAGGCTGCGGTTGCTTGGGCTTTGCGGGACAACAAATTCACGTTGCTCTGCCGATCAACGCTTGCATGGACGCGATCGATGCAGGTGCACCGCTGACAGTCGGCGGCAAGCTGATTAGAACAGTTGCCGATATCCCCCTGCCACACGAGTGGTTTTTGACGCCGGGCTTGATGGCAGACATCTACCCAAGCTTCGCTAAAGGTCTAACGCCCTTCTTCACCCTCAACTGGGGCGCATACACCGACTTCCTGACCTTCAAAGGCGGTCTGAATCCCACCACAGGCGGTCTGTGGCTGACTGATACAGCGCACCACCACTTAGCTTTGGCAGTGCTGTTCATCGTCGCTGGTCATATGTACCGGACGAACTGGGGCATCGGCCACAGCATGAAGGAAATTCTAGAGAACCACAAAGGCCCCTTCACTGGTGAAGGCCACAAAGGTCTCTACGAAATTCTGACTACTTCTTGGCACGCCCAATTGGCCATTAACTTGGCAATGCTGGGATCTGTGAGCATCATCGTGGCTCACCATATGTACGCGATGCCTCCGTATCCGTACATCGCGACCGACTACCCAACTCAGCTATCCCTGTTCACCCACCACATGTGGATTGGCGGATTCCTGATTGTTGGAGCAGCCGCTCACGCAGCAATCTTCATGGTTCGGGATTACAATCCGGCTGGAAATGTCAACAACTTGTTGGATCGCATGATCCGGCATCGAGATGCGATCATTTCCCACCTGAACTGGGTTTGCATATTCTTGGGCTTCCACAGCTTCGGTTTGTACGTTCACAACGATACGATGCGGGCTTTCGGTCGTCCTCAAGATTTGTTCTCAGATACCGGTATTCAGTTGCGTCCGATATTTGCCCAATGGGTGCAAAATATCCACGCCTTGGCTCCGGGCACAACAGCGCCTAATGCTATGGAAATCGTCAGCCACGCTTTTGGCGGCGGTGCAGTAGTAGTCGGCGGCAAAGTAGCGATGATGCCGATCGAATTGGGTACGGCGGATTTCATGATCCACCACATCCACGCTTTCACCATTCACGTTACAGTCCTGATCCTCTTGAAGGGCGTGCTGTTCGCACGTAGTTCTCGCTTGGTTCCTGACAAAGCTAACTTGGGCTTCCGGTTCCCTTGCGACGGCCCCGGCCGTGGCGGCACCTGCCAAGTTTCTGGTTGGGATCACGTGTTCCTAGGCTTGTTCTGGATGTACAACTGCATCTCGATCGTGATTTTCCACTTTAGCTGGAAAATGCAGTCGGACGTGTGGGGAACAGTATCGCCAGACGGCACAATCTCTCACATCACCGGTGGTAATTTCGCACAAAGTGCGATCACGATCAACGGTTGGTTGCGGGACTTCCTGTGGGCGCAAGCTTCTCAGGTAATTCAGTCCTACGGTTCGGCACTGTCGGCCTACGGTCTGATGTTCCTAGCTGGACACTTCGTTTTCGCGTTCAGCTTGATGTTCCTGTTCAGCGGTCGTGGTTACTGGCAAGAATTGATTGAGTCCATTGTTTGGGCTCATAATAAACTCAAAGTAGCTCCTTCGATTCAACCTCGCGCTCTGAGCATTATTCAGGGTCGGGCTGTGGGTGTAGCTCACTACCTGCTGGGAGGAATTGTCACAACGTGGGCATTCTTCTTAGCGCGAATCATCTCGGTAGGTTAAACTACCTCCAGGTTTGGATTCTGGATTTGGGATCGCTCTCAAACCCGGAACCCAAACCTCCGAACCGAACCTCTTCAACGTTCAGGATTCAGGATTTATCAAGGCTTATGGCAACCAAATTTCCAAAATTTAGCCAAGACCTTGCCCAAGACCCGACTACACGGCGGATCTGGTACGGGATTGCCACAGCACACGACTTTGAAAGCCACGATGGCATGACCGAAGAAAATCTTTACCAAAAGATTTTTGCTTCTCACTTCGGCCACGTAGCAATCATTTTCTTGTGGACTTCGGGCAGCCTGTTCCACGTGGCATGGCAAGGTAACTTTGAACAGTGGATTAAAGACCCTCTAAACGTCCGCCCGATCGCTCACGCGATTTGGGACCCGCAATTCGGTGCTCCAGCAGTTGAGGCTTTCACTCAAGCTGGTGCTTCCAATCCGGTGGATATCTCCTACTCTGGTGTTTACCATTGGTGGTTTACTCAAGGAATTCGGACGAACGCTGACCTGTATCAGGGAGCTATCTTCCTTTTACTGCTGGCTTCTGTCTTCCTGTTTGCTGGTTGGTTGCACCTCCAGCCTAAGTACCGCCCCAGCTTGTCTTGGTTTAAGAATGCTGAATCTCGCCTCAACCACCACTTGGCTGGTTTGTTCGGTGTCAGCTCTTTGGCTTGGACTGGTCACATGGTTCACGTTGCTATCCCCGAATCTCGCGGACAGCACGTAGGTTGGGAAAACTTCTTGTCTACCCCTCCTCACCCGGCTGGTTTGGCTCCGTTCTTCAGTGGTAATTGGGGCGTATACGCCGAGAACCCAGATGCACCAAGCCACGTATTCGGTACTGCCGAAGGCGCTGGAACTGCGATTCTGACTTTCTTGGGCGGCTTCCACCCTCAAACAGAGTCTCTGTGGTTGACGGACATTGCTCATCACCATTTGGCGATCGCAGTTCTGTTTATCATTGCTGGTCATATGTACCGGACTAACTTCGGTATTGGTCACAACATCAAAGAGATGTTGGATTCTAAAGCCGGTTTGGTCGGCGGCAAGAGTGAAGGTCAGTTCAACCTGCCTCACCAAGGACTGTACGAAACCTACAACAACTCGCTGCACTTCCAATTGGGAATTCACCTCGCTGCTTTGGGCGTGATTACCTCCCTGGTTGCACAGCATATGTACGCGATGCCTCCTTACGCTTTCATAGCGCAGGATCACACGACAATGGCTGCGTTGTATACGCACCACCAATACATTGCTGGATTCATCATGGTCGGCGCTTTCGCCCACGGAGCTATCTTCTTGGTGCGGGACTACGATCCTGAAGCTAACAAAGGTAACGTGCTCGATCGCGTGTTGCAGCACAAAGAAGCGATTATCTCTCACTTGAGCTGGGTATCGCTGTTCTTGGGCTTCCACACTCTCGGTTTGTACGTTCACAATGACGTTGTAGTCGCTTTCGGAACTCCTGAAAAGCAAATCTTGATTGAACCAGTGTTCGCACAGTTCATCCAAGCTGCTCACGGGAAGGCTCTGTACGGCATGGACGTGCTACTTTCCAACCCTGACAGCATTGCTGCCACCGCTTGGCCAAACTACGGTAACGTATGGCTCCCAGGCTGGTTGGAAGGAATCAACAGTAGTACAAATTCTCTGTTCTTGGCGATCGGACCTGGCGATTTCTTGGTTCACCATGCGATCGCCCTAGGCTTGCACACCACCACCTTGATTTTGGTCAAGGGCGCTCTGGATGCACGCGGTTCTAAGCTGATGCCGGACAAAAAAGACTTCGGTTATGCTTTCCCTTGCGACGGCCCAGGCCGTGGCGGTACTTGCGATGTCTCTGCTTGGGATGCGATGTACTTGTCAGTCTTCTGGATGTTGAACACCCTAGCTTGGGTAACGTTCTACTGGCACTGGAAGCACCTAGGCATCTGGGAAGGAAATGTGGCTCAGTTCAATGAGTCTTCAACCTACCTGATGGGCTGGTTCCGCGATTACCTCTGGCTGTATTCTTCTCAGTTGATCAACGGTTACAACCCGTATGGTACTAACAACTTGTCAGTCTGGGCTTGGATGTTCTTATTCGGACACCTGGTTTGGGCAACCGGTTTCATGTTCCTGATCTCTTGGAGAGGTTACTGGCAAGAGTTGATCGAGACTTTGGTTTGGGCTCACGAGCGCACTCCTCTGGCGAACTTGGTTCGCTGGAAGGACAAGCCAGTTGCTCTTTCTATCGTCCAAGGTCGTTTGGTTGGTTTAGTTCACTTTACTGTGGGCAACATCCTCACTTTCGGCGCGTTTGTAATTGCTTCGACGGCCGGGAAATTCGGGTAATTCTGAATTCTGGTTTCTAGGTAATTAAATGAAATCCCCTGCCTTCTGGCGGGGGATTTTTTGGTATTTTGGTTAATTGTTGAGAGTAAAGAATATTTTAGGGCGAAGTTAGCGCAGGAAACAATTGCTACCATGTCTGTTAAGCATGAATCTTAGAGCGATATAGCAAGCCTTGGGGTATTTTTATCAGGATTAGCAGCAATGTCAGCCCCAAAATAAGAACCCCTAAGCTTAGGAGATAACTTCCCACAAGTGAGTAAATACTGAATTGATAAGAAAAACTCTGTATACATTCATCAGCCAGTCCATATCGTGCATATCAGAGAAAAATTCTCTGCTTAATTCCTCATCTCTATTGTCGAAGTCAAGGTCTTTTGATGCTGCAAAGAAAAAGCTAGACCAAGAAAAGCCCGTACATTTTGCTTTTAAACCGTATTGACTAACCTCCCTACTATTGTCACTGAACAATCCAGGAACTCCAGTCTCTTCACCCTGGAATTTCATAACGAATTCTCGGAATTCATCATAATACTGACTCCCAGTTCCAGAATAATCTTCTCTCTCTGGCATGGTTCCTAAGTGGCTGACAAAAGCGGTGAAATTGAATCCGTCCATCAACAGCACAATAAATGAAGTTGTGCTATACGGTTTCTCTGAATCCTCTTCTCCGCCTATTTGGATAATTGCTACCACATTGTCTTCGTAGCGCTTAACCAAACTTTTTAAGACCCAGATGCCGTAACTAACTCCTTTGCTCGAAACAGGTAAAACGGTCAGCATGGCAATGTTTCTCCTTCTTGCTCGTTGAGGTTCAGCAGTTTTCCATTTTAGAGGGCAACTCGATCGCATAAGTGACTTTAGAGTTGATAGCCATTTTCATTGTACCAAAAGGGTGATCGCCTCGAATGCTATGCTGGATTTACTGTATCGGAGCATTGAGCAAGGGCAAGCTGCGCTTGATGCGTCATCCGCAAGTGTTCAAGAGGCTAAAAGGGATTGGAACATATTATGACTGAACAAAAACAACTTCCCGATCCAGAGAAAGTTAAGCAAACTGTTGCGATGCTTCGGGACAGCAACCGAATGCTTGAAGCTTGGACTCAAACACTAGATGAACTAATTGCGATCGTAGAAGCTGATATTCGCAACAGTCCGATTAATGTTCATCGGCGGGAGAATGCGAAGCGGTTGGCTGAGTCTGTCAAGCACGAATAAAAGTGCGATCGATCCTCTAAACCTCATTTTGGGTAATAATAGAAAAAAGCCTGAGTTTTCAACATGGTTCAACTGTCTTCTGACTGGAATAATGAGGCTTATGTCTCTCTCCATCTGGTTCAGACAATGCTGGAGATGGCGGGTTTGCCTCGCAAGAGTAGTTATTCTCACTGGATTCCAGAGTTTAAGGTTAAAGTACCCAGGCTGATTGCCAATGGTCAGATGGGTTGGACTCAAAAAGAGGTTGATTTCTTAGTAGAAGACTTGAGTCGGTATATTAACTTTCTGGTTGAAATTAAGACGGCTAAAACTAGACTTGATGAGACAGCTCGCAAGCAGTTACAAACGTATCTGACATACTCTGATACAAGATTTGGGATACTCATCGATCCGTTTTTGGTCGAAATTTACGAATATACACAAGGACTCGTAAATCTAAAGTGTAAGCACAATATAGAAAACCCTGAACAAGTTCAACCAGTAGCAAATTTCGTTGGAAACTTTTTGGATACAGTTAAAATGCGTACAATTGCAATTCACACATCCAAGGGCGGGGTTGGTAAAACTACTTTAGTTGTCAACATAGCCTATGAATTAGCAGAATTAGGTAACAGAGTTTTAGTTATTGATTTAGACGATCAAGCCCATGCCAGCCTATCCTTGGGAGTCAACAAAGCTGACAAATTTGACGAAGCTTCTACCTTAGAAGAATTTGACAAAATTTTGGAGTCTTTTCAGGATAGAAAAGAAGTTATAGAGTTTTTAAAAGACTATGACACCAAAAATTTTAACTACAAACAATATATAGAAATTTCCCCATTTAATAAAATTTTAAGTCAAAGAGGCTATCCTGGAAAAATAGATGTTTTACCTAGTAGCTACAAAACTCAAGACGCCGCTCTTGCCAACTTGACAAGTATTCGTGAAAAGCGACTGGATAAGGCTTTACGACAATCTGGTATAGCTAATGATTACGATTATGTAATTATAGATACACCGCCAAGCGCTACTACAATTGCTAGTAATGGACTCTATGCAGCTCAATATGTGGTTATCCCATCCCAAATGGAATATCTTTCAGTCTATGGCATCAGAACTCCTATCAAACGAGCTAGAGAAGTTCAAGACGAAATGGTAAAGCGGGGAGTTATTCTGGGGATTGTGCCAATGATGACAGAAAAAAATGTAAAACTTCATACTACAATTAAGGAGTTAGTGAAGCAGAGATTTCCGGGGTTCACGATTCTGCCGGAAATAAAGAAAGCGGCTGCTGTTAGTAAAGCATCTGAAAAACGTCAGCCTCTTTCTTTGTATGCTCAACAAAATAAAGGAGGAGCCGCAGATGCTGCAAAGCAATTCAGCGACTTAACGCAAGAAATAGTGGCAAGAATCGATCAGATTGAAAGTTCAGTAGGAATGTAGAAATGGTAAAGCTTTATACAGGGATTGAGAGTCAGCCTGGTCTTGTAGTTTTAAATCAGATAGAGGTTTCTCAAGAACAATCGGGAACTTCAAAGTCGGATTTAAAAAAAGTTTCCCAAAGCTTGAAGGCGTGGGAATTTAACTTGGCACTGCCAATCGTTTGTATTACTGATGAGGAAGACAAATACCACTTGCTAACTGGGCTACCAATCTATGAAGCAGCAGTTGAAGCAGAGCTTGAGCGAATTTGGGTATTTCTAATTGCAGCCAAACAACCAGAAGCAGAATTAGCGATTGAACAAGCTGTTTTGCAGTCAAAGCTTAATCAAAGAGTTGTTGAACCTCAAGACGTTACAGATTTCTTGGATTTCATTAACAATCCCAAATCTGACCTTACCTCAATCCCTGGGGTTAAAGATGGATACGCAAAGCTGATCCGCGATCGGCGTGTTTACAGTTCTCTGGAAGATATGCAGAAAAAACTGGGTGCTAAGCGGGGCTTAAATTGGCTAAGAGCATACAAGCAATCAAAAAGCTAAGCTCGCCAGTTCTTGAAGTTTTGAGAAGTGCGATCGCCCCCTCAAATCTCGCCATTAACCTGCATTTGGTGAACCTTGTCAGCCAACTCTTGCAGGCGCTTTTCGTCCAACTCGTCGATCGCCAGCATCCCGACATAGATGATTTCCTTCAGCGTTAGTCTGGTTGCTAGCGCCTTTTTCTGCACGAGATCCTTGATAATTGGGCTGACTCCGATCGCGGTACTGGCTCTAGTCACAAAACTAACGGGAGATTAACAACTTTGACTCAATCTTAGCATCTTTAAGCTGAGCTTTTAGCTACGATGCAAAATGCTTAAGCGCGTCTTGACAAGACGAAACATAACGGTTTATAGTGGAAATGTGGAAAGGGCGATCGGCCTATTCCTCCAAAACCTCAACCAAATCCTCAATCATCACATCAAAAGTGCGAGCTAATTTCCGCAACAAAGTAAAGTCAACCGTTGTCAGCCCTGGACAACGAGCATAATGCTTGACAGTGTTGTACACCACCCCAGAACGTTCTGAAACTTCCTTGAATGTCCAGCCTTTCTCGGCGGCTAGTTCTCTGACTTTAATTCTTACTAAACCCATGCTTGACAATGGGTGCTATAACACCTTACAATAAACTTATCTAAAAAGCCGATCGCCCTCTGGCCTGGAAAACTAAAAGGCGATCGTCTTCAAAACTTAAATAGACAGTTACTAGCTGTCTACCAGCCATGATATCAGAAACTCCGACAAAATCGCGGACGATCGCAGAATCCAAAATAATTCACAAATCTCCCATCCTGCATCCGCTGGCGAGATTCGTTACCGAAGAAACAGTCGCACTGTTGTTCAATATCGCAGTAGACGAGATTTACCGGATAGAATGCTGTCGCTACATGGTTTACGTGCACGCCAAAGGCATCAGCCGGTTTGTCAGCTACGCCGATTTTCCGCCGATTGTCGGAGTAATTGAACCCGCACTCCAAGATTTTGGCAGATGGTACAAACGCTGGAAAAGTAAGTTAGCACCGGTATTTTGGACTAAATTCTACACGCGCAAGTTTCAAGATGCTGTTTCTGTCGATCGCTTACTGGAGTGGGGACTGTTGGTAGCTAAAGTTAAATCGGCAATTTCTGGGGCCCGGCTACAACAGCTACGGGATGTTTATGCCGCAGAAAAAGATTTGATGGAGAAATTTTAAAGTGCGATCGTTCCGACGAGCAACTGCGAGAATGGGTACAGGAAAAATTAAAACAAATGGTTATGAATCGATACAGTACGATCGTCCAATGGTCTGACGAGGATCAACTTTTTCTCGTGACTATTCCAGAGTTTGCCGATCGGGTTATCATGCCTTGTACCCACGGCAAAACCCGCGAAGAAGCCATCCGACATGGTGAAGAAGTGCTCGAAATGTATCTCGAAGCTTGGCAGGAAGAAGGTGAATTCATCCCCGCACCCAACATTCTTCAAATCGCCTAAAACACTTCATCTTCAATTCCCAGCCACCATTCGCCCAGATTCATTAAATCTTGCTGAATGTCGGCAAGTTCTGTAACATACTCTTCAGCAGAAATGTCCGATCGCCTTTCTTGCAGTTTTTTGAGCCTCAATTGCACCAACAGCCAAGGTTTGGAAATTCCGTCCGTTGCTTCGATATATTTGGCTACGTCTTTGCTGTTCATGGTTATTGGTTATTTGTTAGATCGGATTGATTTAACCGCAGAGAGCGCACAGAACGCAGAGGAAGAGAAGAGATAGATGAATAATTACGACGCTAACTGACTTAGTATTATACCACTTTTTAAGCAGATTAAAAAACTCTGATTTTCCCCAATCGGTTTCAACTGATATTTTTCACCTTTTTCCAGAACAGGCAAGATGCCTGTTCCACAAAGAATGAATCTCTTGTGGGTGGGCTTATAGCCCGCCCGCCAACATCCTTTACCTGTAATCCGAAGTCTGAATACTCTTCAACTTCGCAGCATATTTCATGCCGTATTCCGGGCGACAGAAGCGATCGATCTGAGACTCAAAAAACGCCCGATTCGCCTTTAAATGCTTCGGATTAGGGTCATCCAAAGGATATAACAGCGCAGCCCGCAGCGCGTGAATCACCGCCGAAGTTACACAATACATCGATCGCTGAAATGTCACTCCAATTTGATTTAGAACATCATCTTCGCCCCGACAGCGCTGTTTGTAGAAATCCATCAAATAAGGTGGCAAGAAGTGCAGCATATCTTGTGCTAGCAAAGTCGGCGGAATTCCAGCCGTACCTACCGGGAATTTGTCTGCATACAAAACTCCGTAGTGGAAGTCTTTTTGGTCGTCAGGAACTTCCCTAGCTTGCGCGTTGTAAGATTTGGTACCACGGAACGGCGAAGTGCGGTAAAATACAGCTTCCACGTAAGGCAGCGCTGCTTCATACAGCCAAGTGAAACCTTTGGATTTGGGGATGATTTCGTAGGTTTCGCCGTCGATTAGGACGTGGTGGTAAATGGGCCTTCCGGCGATCGCAAATATGCCATTTACCAGGAAATCCATCGCTTGCGGGACTGTGGTAATTTTCCCTTCATCGTACAAGTCTGAAACTTCAAAAAACACTGGTGCCATTACTTCCCAGAATAAACCGAGATTGCTGTAATAAGACATTTGGCGACATTGTTCTAAAAACATTTCCGGGAATGCCTTGTGCAGCCCTAGCATGAACGGGTCTTTTTTGAAGTAAGCTTTAATGGCGCGATCGGCATTAGCTTTATATTCGTCAGTGTCCAAATAAGGATCGAATTGATTGGTTGGGACGTACAAGCCCCGGTGCCACAGCATCGCCCTCATGCACTCCTCGGCAAATTCCATGTTAATGCGATCGTGCCACAAATGGTGAAACAGTCGCGGCATTTTACCAGTTTCTCCCTTCTCCATGAACTCCAAAAGTTCAGGGTGAGCGCTTCCAGTCCCGCGCCACAACCGCAAATCTGCACCGTCGCCTGAATAGTGATTTTGCAAGTCTAAATACTCCTGGGGTAAGAAGTATTTAAAGAAGGGAAGCGGTTGTAAAAATACCCGTTCGGCAATATACAGCAAATCACGCCAGTAGAAGTCCATCGGCACGGCGTAGGCTTTCCAGATAGCAATGATTTGCATCAGATTTTCTGGCGTATCTGGAATCATTGCGCCGCCAGCTTCCAGCCTGTGAATTACATCTGCAAATTCGTGCTTGGAAGGAGGTAGTTTAGTGGCTGGTTTAGTAGGGGTTTGTACCATTGTTTCTTCCTTTCGTTTGAGTGAATTTTAATATTTATCTACTCGTTAACAGGCTCTGCCTGGTAACGCAGATCCGGAGGCTCTGCCTCCATTTTTTGGTCTCAGAAAGCGAGGCAGAGCCTCTGGATATTGGTTCCCAGGCTAGAGCCCGGGAACCAGTTAATTTCTTAGTCTGCGGAGACAGACTTGGTTTGTGTAGATGCGATTTCAATCGCCGAGTTTGACCGGGATAACCGATGTGTAGATGCTATTTCAATCGCCGACGGTTCGATGGGATAGCTAATCGCTACTTGAGCAATTCTGTCTGTTGGAAGAGTGGCTGCGATCGCAGTTGTAGTCGATTCACTCCACTTCAGCAACCAAGCAGGTTGAATTCCCAACACAAAAATAATACCTGCCAATACCAGCGCCGGCATATTTTCGCCAAACGTGACTGCTGGGTAATAAGCCGTGGTGTTGTCCAACTTCCCAAAACAGGTGCGGTTGAGAAGAATTACAAAATAAACTGCTGTTAAACCAGAGGCTAAAATGCAGATTAAGATTGGAATTGGAAAGACCGCAAAACTACCTTGAAATACTAGAAATTCGGAAATAAAACCCACCAAACCGGGAATTCCGGCGCTTGCCATTCCACCTAATACTAACAGAGAACTAGCCGTGGGTAAACCTCGCATCGGGTTCATCAAACCGTTGAGTACATCCAAATCCCGCGTGCCGACTTTGCTTTCGATGATGCCTACTAAATAAAATAGCAAAGCTAGAATCAAGCCGTGGCTGACCATTTGTCCGACTGCGCCGATTAAGGCGAGTTTTGTGCCGGCGGCGCAAGCAACGAGGATGTATCCCATATGCCCGATCGAACTATAGGCTACCATCCGCTTGATGTCCTTTTGGGCGATCGCGCTCAAAGCCCCGTACATCACGCTTACCGTGCCGATAATCGCCAAACCGGGAGCGATAATCCCCCAAGTTTCGGGAAACATCTGCAAACCAAACCGGATTAATCCGTAAGTTCCCAACTTTGCCAAAATGCCGCCCAGCAGAATTGCTGTTGCTGGCGAAGCTTCGACATAGGCATCAGGTAGCCAAGTGTGCAGCGGCACCAAGGGAATTTTAATTGCCAACCCAAGTAGCACAATTGTTAACAGTATCAATTGTGTATTAAAGGATAAATCCTGAGTATGAATCGCACTGTAATCGAAGTTTAAAGAACCACTTAGCCAAGCAACACCTAAAAATCCTGCTAAAACTAAAAGTCCTGAAACAGCCGTGTAAATTAGAAACTTCATGGCAGCGTATTCTCGCTGCTTGCCGCCCCAAATCGCGATTAACAGGTAAAAAGGAATTAATTCTAATTCGTAAAATAGTACGAATAGCAGCAAATTTTGAGACATTAAAGCTCCGGCAACACCCGCATTGATTAGCAGAATCAATGCGTAGTAAAGCTGTGGACGAGCCACCGCTTCGCCGGTGCCATAAATGACTAATAGCGTTAGTAACGCACTTAAAACTAGCAGCGGCAAAGATAAGCCATCAATGCCTAAGTTGTAACTTAAACCTAACTGCGGAATCCAAGGCAAATATTCTTGAAATTGCAGTCCCGAATTGGCTTGATCGAATTGAGTCAGCAGCCATATATTTAACAGGAAAACAGCAAGAGCAAAAGCTGATGCTATTGAACGCAGGCGCATTCCATTCATTTTTCCGGGTAGAAACCCGACTACCGCAGCACCCAACGCGGGCAACCAGAGCAAGGCACTAAGCATAATGTGTGAAGAGTGAAGAGTAAAGAATCAATTTGCAGCCTCTTGTCTTTGATAATTTGAGAGTTTAGATGTTGGATTTTCTCTAAATTATCAATCCCGCATTGCCTCACGACTAAGCCAGAATACTGACTGTACCAGTGTCTAAGTCGTAGTATGCGCCAACAACCTTTAGTTTATTCTCCGCAATCAACTTAGAGATAACTGGAGAGGCTTTCAACCTCTTAGCTTGCAGAATAACATTCGCTTTGACGGCATTTTCTAGACGATCGCCCGATTGGTTTTTCGAGCTTTCTACAGCAGGCCTAATTGCGTCGAGCAAACTGCCAATCTGACCGGGAACTTGAGCTCCTTTGATGGTTGCGTCTACCGCACCGCACCTTTTATGCCCGACTACCACAAGCACTTTGGCTCCCAGTACCAGCGTGCCAAATTCCAGGCTGCCAGTTTCTTCGGAAGTAACAACATTTCCGGCCACGCGACAGACAAATAAATCTCCCAATCCTTGATCGAAGATAATCTCGGAAGGAAAGCGGGAATCTGCACAGCCCAGAATAGCAGCAAAGGGTTTTTGAGCTTTGGCAACTTCGGTGAGGCGCCCAAAGTCTTGGTGGGGATTTTGGCGTTTGCTCTCAACAAACCGCTTGTTCCCGTCCATTAACTGTTTCAGAGCTGCATCGGGAGTCAAGTCATTTTGAGCAATTGCCGGTTCGGGTGCAGCCAAATCAGCGCCTGCTCCTGCTGCGAGTACCCCTGTACCAATGGCTCCTGCGACAAATTTGAGCGCATTGCGCCGGGAAAGATTTACTTGTCTGTCATTTGTGCTCATTGATGCTGCCTTAAGAGAGAATGTTTGAAATCTTTATTCAAGAATTCATGATTTTAAGATTTTAGATTAAAAGTGTCACCTAAAATCTGCAATCTTATTATCTCTTTACCCGCCGACAATCAGCGATAAGCGAGCTAGCAGAGGCCAGCTTACAATCAGTCCCAAAAGTCCTACTCCGAAGAGAATTGTCAAGGCGTAAAATTGAGTTTGACCATTAACGTTATACTTGAGGCTTTGCCCGCCAAAAACTGTTGCCAAACCGATTAAGTTCACGAATCCATCAACAATATTACGATCGACCCATGAGACAATTTGAGCAACTAGACCAACTGCAAATATCACCGTGACGCGGTAAAGTTTAGCCGTGTAAAAGTCGTAGGCAAAAAAGTCTTGCACGGCTTGAGAACCAATTCGCACTGGTTTTTCCCATTTCTCATTCAGATAAACAAATGCTCCTGCACCAATGCCGATCGCCGTTGACAAAACTAACATTCCAGTTACGGTATAATTCAAACTTGCCACAGGTAACAATTGCCACGCTGCCAAAAAATGCGGAACGTGCAAAGTAAAGCCCATTAGAATAGTCATTGGCAAGATAAAAGGCCAGTGAACTTCTGGTGAACGTTCGGTCATTTGCTTTGGTTTGCCACCAAAAACTAAACCGAAGACACGCACCAAGCCAAAAGCAGTGACACAGTTAACAAATAGGACTACTGCTAACAAGGAAGGGTGAGTTTCCGAAAGTTCTGATGTGAATTCTTCTAAAGCCCAGAAACAGCCGAAAGGCGGAAGTCCCACCAATCCAGCGCTACCGACAAGAAACGAGATTGCAGATATAGGACGCTTTCCCCACAAACCACCGAGAGAACGGACATCCTGAGTGATACTGTTCCAAACTACCGAACCGATGCTCATTACCAACAAACCCATTGCCAAGCTGTAGGCAAATATCAATGTCAGGGCGGTTTCGGCTTGTCCAGTACCAACGGCAATAAATACTAAGCCCATGTATGAGCTGACTATATAGGAAAGCGTGCGCTTGATGTCGATTTGGGCGATCGCAATTAATGAAGTACCAACCGCCGTCGCAGCCCCTACAATAATAGTTGTCTTCAGTCCGATCGGCGACAAAGCAATCACCGGCTGCAATTTAATCAAAATCCAAGCACCAGTCTCCACAACTACGGTGTTCCGCAGAATCGTGGCCGGCAGGGGGCCCTCCATCGCCTCATCCAGCCATAGGTGCAAGGGAAACTGAGCGCATTTGCCCATCGGGCCAGCAATCAAAGCCAAGGCCAAGAACGTCGCTACAGTCGGGTCGAGGTTTGCAGTTTTGGCCCACACAGCCAACTCGTCAAAATTCCAAGTTCCAGCCAGGGGCAAAATTGCGACTACTCCCATCAACAGGAATAAATCTCCCACCCGCTTGGTTAAGAAAGCATCGCGAGCTCCTGTCACCACCAAAGACTGATTGAACCACAGCCCGATTAGCAGGTAAGTTCCCAGAGTTAGGACTTCCAAAATCATGTAACTGAAAAACAGGGAATTGCACAACACTAAGCCGCACATCCCCGCTTCAAACAGCCCCATCAGGGAAAAGAACCTAGCCCAGCCCCAGTCCATTTCCATGTAACCGATGGCATAAATCTGTGCCAAAAAGTTCAGTCCGGTAATCAAAACTGTCGCCCCGACGGTGACACTAGAGATTTCGACGGGAATGGTTAAGTCTAAACCCGCTACATTCAGCCACGGAATAAACTGCTGCTGAGCTGGCTGGTTCCAGATAGCTGTGAGGGCGATAACGCCGTGTACGAAAGCGAAGAATGTGAATATGGCGTTCACGTAACCGGATGGCCTCGGCCCCGTGCGGCGGGTAACAGCCGGGAACCACAAAATCGACAGAACTCCGCCGATGAGTGGATAGCAAGGTATTAACCAAACGGTCTGGAGTAGGATTTGAGCCATTGGCATTACCTGTAAATGTTACAAAACTTTAAAAATCTGAGAATAATGTCGATCGCGCTGACTACAGTAGTGGAAAGCCAGAACCTAGTAATTATAGGCTATTTTGGCGTCAGTCTTCTAGTTACTGGTTGTTTTGAGACTAGGCGCTTCAGCAGATGCTTATTAATTTTATATGAAGTCTTGCGTTAAATTTTCATATTTCTGATTCATTATATTTATATGTACCTATAAAATATACTTATAAGTATTTATGGGGCGGATTGTATGCAAGGAAATATTGGTCGATCGCACTTTCGATCGACTGAATGATCAACTGCTCTAAAATATCAAAGCCGCTCAATTTCCCAAGCTGCTAAAGGAAGTTTGGCTTGGCGCTGTCCGATCGCCCTTGACCTCACATTCACTAGACCGATCGGTGTATTCAACAAGTCTACCAGTTCCGCCTGAGCGATCGCAGCAACGGGCAACTCCTTCAACAGCCACCTAGCCAGCCGATAACAATATTCCTCTGTTGTCAATTTTCGCATCAAATCGACACCGTGGATTTCGTGCAAATATTTATTAGATTCGCCGTAGCGATACCATTGACTTTGTAACTGTTTCATTGTAGAACGGTGGCGGTGTCGGACGATCGCACTTTCAGCAAAATCCAACTTATACGATGTTTCCCGCAAAATCCGCCAACATAAATCCGCATCGCCACCACTCGTAAGGTACGGGCGAAATAAACCAACTTGTGCTAAAACTTGTTTGCGTACAGCTAAATTGGCAGTTTGACCGTAGGCACAAAAAGGGTGACTGAGAGTATGTTTTTGAGATAAGGTATTTTCGCGATCGGCGTGTTGTTCTAAAATAGTTTTACCGGGTAATGCGAGTATTTCCCCGGCTGAAAGCCCGATTTCTGGATTGACGAAGGGCTTAACTAAATTTTCCAACCAGTTAGATTCCGGGCGACAGTCTGCATCGGTAAAGGCAATTATTTCACCTTTTGAACCGTGAATGCCTTTGTTGCGGGCGGCGTAGGAACTTTGAATCTGATTTTCGGTGAGATGGCGAATGGTTATGGGATTGAACTTAGCTGCTGTGTTGATAATTGCTGAAGTGCGATCGCGACTGTTGTTGTCTACTAATACATATTCTACTTTGTCTGGGGGATAAGTTTGCGATCGCAAGCACTCAATTAAATCCGGCAAATCCGCCTCGCCGTTATAAATTGGGACTACGACTGAAACTTCCGGTAAAAACACGTCACTCTGCATTGTTTGTTTTGTAGTTTGTAGTAATACCAATTTAATGTGAATTTGCACATATCTCGATCCCCCTAAATCCCCCTTAAGAAGGGGGACTTTGAGAAGATTCTTGTCCCCCCCTTCTTAAGGGGGGCTAGGGGGGATCGAGATATGTGCAGCCTCATAAAAAATTGGCATAAGGACTTCAGTCTTCTCTTTTTCTCCTCAGTCAATCAGGACTAAATTCCTTACTACGAACAAGTTTTATGACAGCTTAACTTATCGAATAATTTCTACTTCTGTACCCTTCTGCACAAACTGATACAACTCATCAACATCCTTATTTTCCAACGAAACGCAGCCCAAAGTCCAGTTAGACTTATTTTTGATAATATGATCCGAATTAGCAGGTACGCCGTGAATCCCGACTTCGTTACCTACACTGTCGCTCCACCCAATTGTACCATCTTGTTTAGCTTTGATATGTTTTCGCCAAGATTGCTTGGTTGGATAATCCAGCCACAGAAACTTTGACCAAGTTTCGTGAGGATACATATCTTTAATGCTAAAAAATTCCTTCAGGTGTCCGCGAATCCCCTTCTTTTAATTTATCACCTGCGGGATTGCCGCCAAATACAACAGGATAAGACTTGATTGGCTTTTTATCTAAATATACAGTCAGTCTATATTTTGATTTTTCAACCAGGATGGAAATTCTGTTTTTATCTAGTTTATCCGGTTCGCCTAAAATTTGTGTTAACGACTTGTCGTAGTTTAATAAATTATTTGGTGGCAATTTTGTATGTAAAGTAGTTACATCATCAGCAAGACAATTATTTAAGCAGAAAACATCTAAAATGTAGGGAATTGGCATAGCATAACCGAGTCTGACAAGTTTCCAGTAAAAAACTGAGCTAGCAGCCAGGAAGAGAAGGCTTGCAGATGAACTAATTATCCAAATATTGGCTCGTCTTTTTTTAAGTTCCATTGCATTAACTGGGGATATCAGTTCTCAAAATTATGAATTCTGAGCCTGTAACGGGCAAGATGCCCATTCCACAACTACATTGAGTTTTTGTGGAACAGACATCTTGGCTGTTTCTTTCAAAGAATAGAAAAATCTGTTGCATCCCTACACAATCCGCTCTCAACTATTGCCAGTCAACACAAGAATCATTAACACTAACACCCCGTTAGTCAAATAAAAGATACCAACAACCTGAGTTTCCAGCCAGCCACACAACTCTAAATGATGATGAAGAGGAGCCATTTTCAACAAACGCTTGCCGATGCCATCCGGGCCTTTTGTCGCTTTGTAATAACCTACTTGAGCAATTACTGACAACGTTTCTACCAAGAAAATCCCACTGATTATTAATAATATCCAAAGGCTATTACTTAATAGAGCTACCGCACCCAACGCACCTCCCAAGGCTAAGGCACCTGTATCACCCATAAACACGCGGGCTGGATTGCGGTTGTGAGCTAGGAAACCGAGACAACTACCGCTGGTGCAGGCGCAAAATATCATTAATTCTGGTGAAGTTGAGGCTACAGATGCGCCCAATCCCAAAAGTGCGATCGCGCCTAAGCCACCCATCAATCCGTCAACGCCATCCGTAAGATTAGTAGCATTGCTTTCAGCAACTAACACAAAACAAGCCAGCGGCCAAAACAAAAAACCCAAAGGTAATACCCAACCGAAAGGCAAAGCAATACTCGTAGAAACAGTTGGGTTGTGGAACATCAGCCACAGACAAAATAGAGTAGCAAAACCCATTTGCAAAGCCAATTTCATCCGAGGTGAGATACCTTTGTTCGACTGGCGTCGAAGAATTTGCCAGTCGTCTAACCAGCCAATGAAACCGTAAGCTAAAGTTAAAGCCGATACGGCAACAACATCTGAGTTAAATCTCGACCAAAGCAAGGCGACTGCGACACCTGCGGGTACAAAAAACACGCCTCCCATTGTCGGCGTTCCTGCTTTTTTTAAGTGGGCTTGGGGGCCGTCTTCGCGAATTATTTGTCCTGCTTTTAATTTCTGGAGTGCGGGTATAACTACATACCCCAACCCCGCAGCAACTAAAGCACAAACAACTAGGGGCATAAATAACGATGCAGGTAAATTCAAAAATCTACCCGCTGCTACATCTAAACCGATCGCTACAATCCCGAGCCCCAAACCCAGCAGCAGGAATAAATTCCTGCCTGTAAGTTTGAAAGGCATACTAAAAGGGATTTTCTCATCCACAAAGTTATCCATAACACTCCTCAACACACACACAATTTAAAAATAAGCAATTGACAATTTGGAAACAGGGTGCAACGTAAGGGATTGAGAAATCTCTTAGTTTTTATTCGCTGCTTCCGGTTGATTCTTTGATCCTTCTACGAGTTATTCGTCGCTGGCACTCGTATCCTCTTCTGCTTCCTCTTCATCTTCGTAAGGAGTGTCGTCAACTGCCATCAACTCGGAGATTTCTTCTTCGTGCAGATAGTCGGGTTCTTGAACATCTCTTGCTAACAGGCGATTGTTAGATTCCAACCAGTCTAAAAGAGAGGATTGCTGCTTTAATGGAATGACATCCGCAGGTAAGTGGCGAGGTATTTGGCGCAGAGATGGGTTGTACATAATTCTCGGTTTCTAAAGACAAAGACGCGATCGAGTAGAGCTCATGTTTTGCCAACAGACTAATCCTTGGTCTAGCCTTACCGATCGGGCATCGGACATGGCTAAGGCATTATACCACAGGCTTGGTTTGGTTCCGGATCGCATAGGATGGGAGACCGGAAGGACTATCTACCCCTGCTTCGCGCCTAGATTAACATAAAATCTCTTCTTCGTCATCCTCCTTTTGGACATAAGTATCTTAATCTGAAACAATGGTTTTTAAGATATCCTGGGATACATTGCGATCAACTCGATCGTCTATGCAACTAATACTACACATCTAGTCTCACAAGCTAAAACTCTCTGTGAGTATAGCTTTAACAGACTCTATGTAATCTAAAATTTCCAGACTAAAACCTCTGCGACTGACTCAAAAGCAATAAATCTCAGCATGGATACAACGGCGGCGGTTTTATATAGCAAAGAGGGTTATGACACCGGAGGGCAAAAACTTCTGGGGCGTCATTCAGCCGGAGAAGGATTTCTCAAAAGCTTAGTCCAACACGGGACTGCTGACTCTCTTTACTGTTGCGTAGATAGCGAAACAACGTTTAAAGAGTTTTGTTCGCACATCCAACCTTGGTTGCAACAACCTCGGAAAGTCCGCTGGATTCCCAGCGAACGACCGGATTTGCTATCTCAACCAGGGACAATTTACCGACCAGACCCCTGCCTTGCAGACCTAGTTTGGGCGCGTAGATTTGTCGATCAGAGGGCTTACAGCGTTTGCGGCGTTACCCATACCATCGGTACCAAATATGTCATGGAGTCGATCGGCGATTTAATCACCGCACCGATGCAGCCTTGGGACGCCCTAATCTGTACCTCTACCGCCGTGAAAACCGCAGTAGAAAAAGTTTTGACAGAGTGGTCTGAGTATTTAGCGCAGCGCAACGGCGGTCAACCCGAAATTTTGGTCAAATTGCCGATTATTCCCCTCGGAGTCGATTGCAACGCGTTTCCGCAGGGTTTGGAAGCAGTTAATGCGGGTCGCCAACAGCGCCAAGAACTCGGCATTTCTCCTGACGATATAGTCGTGTTATTTGTCGGCAGACTGACTTTTTCTGCAAAAGCCCATCCAGTACCAATGTACATCGCCCTAGAACGGGCGGCCCAACAGACAAAAGCCAAAATTCATTTAATTCAAGCCGGTTGGATCGAAGATCCGCGAGAAGAGCCCGACTTTAAAAATAGCGCCCAAATCTTTTGTCCCTCCGTGAATGCTATTTTTTTAGATGGCAGAAAGCCCGAAATTAGAATCAATATTTGGTCAGCAGCCGACATTTTCATTTCGCTTTCCGACAACATTCAAGAAACCTTCGGACTAACACCAATCGAAGCAATGGCGAACGGATTACCAGCCATAGTCTCTGATTGGAACGGATACAAAGATTCAGTCCGCCACGAAATAGATGGATTCCGCATTCCCACACTCATCCCGCCCTCGGAATCTTGTTTAGATTTAGCGTTAAATTATCTCGACGGCAGCTTAAATTGGCCGACTTACATGGGTCACACTTCCCTCGCCACAGCAGTTGATATTGATGCTTGCACCCGCGCGCTGTGCCAATTAATTGAAAGCCCCGAATTGAGAAAGCGGATGGGCGAAAATGCGAGACAAAGAGCGAAAGAGATTTATGATTGGAAAGTAGTAATTGCAGCTTACGAACAGTTGTGGCGGGAATTAGCAGAAATTCGGGTTTTGTCACCGGAGTCAGCACCTTTAAAAGCCGGGAAGCCGCCTTATCCGCTGGGCGACGATCCGTTTCGGGTACTGGGCCACTATTCCACTAAAGCTTTAAGCAATGAAATGGTGGTGAGTCTGGGGGAAATAGCTACACCAGAACTTTTGCAGCAGTTGCAGACAATTTGGTTTACCAATTTTGGTCAAGACCGGAGAATATCTGTTAAAGTCCAGATGGAGATATTGGATTTAATTAAACAAAAGGGTGCTGTCAGTGTCGGGGAAATAGTCGATCGCTATATTAAGAACGATCGACAATTAGCATATATGTATCGGACTCTGCTTTATCTAGTCAAATTTGGTATCTTAGTTATTAATTCTTAGTTATTAGTTATTAGTTATTTGTAGCAGCTAACAACAGCCAACAGTCAACAGTTAACAGTCAATAGCCAACAGCCAACAGTCAACAGTCAACAAACAAAATCATGATTGGAAAATCTGGACTATTAGAGATAATTGCTGGTAAGAATCGCGGTTTGCTCGCCACTCCCGACGACAAACAGGCGATTTTAAGTGCGATCGCCCAATTGGAAGATTACAACCCCACGCCGCGCCCACTTGAAGCCGCAGAGCTTTTAAACGGCGATTGGCGGTTGCTGTACACCACCAGCCGCGCCCTGTTGAATCTTGACGGTTTTCCCCTCTTAAAACTGGGTCAAATCTATCAATCTATCCGCGTCAAAGAATCTAAAATATACAATATTGCCGAACTTTATGGCTTGCCTTACTTAGAAGGAATAGTCAGCGTGGCGGCGAAATTTGAAGCGACTTCAGAGCGGCGAGTGCAGGTGAAGTTTGAGCGGTCAATTTTAGGATTGCGAAGGTTGATCGGATATGAATCTCCGGTTGAATTTATCAATGAAATTGAGTCGGGAAAAAAGTTCGTTGCTGTCGATTTTGGTATCGAGGCACGAGAACAGCAAGGATGGCTGGATGTTACTTATTTGGATAGCGATTTGCGGATCGGACGCGGGAATGAAGGGAGTGTTTTTGTATTGACAAAAGAGTGATTGATTATTGGCTGTAGGGGCAGGTTCACCAACAATAATTGCCTAAAACCAACAATTTCAAAAACCCGCCCCGGCCTAATTGTTTTACTCAATAATTACTCTCTAACAAAAGTCTATTAGGAATTTTTAAATGTTGCTGGGAAAAGGGCGAAATCTCGCATTTTATAATTCTTCTTTAAAGCTTTGAAAACGTTGAGTTTTGTGCTAAGCTAATCTACAAAAGATGTCACGATCGTGCAACAACCTTTCTGTGATTTAAAGGAGCAGGTCAATGAATATTGTCTTAAAGCCAGAATACGAAGAGTTTATTCGATCGCAAATTCAAAGCGGAAAATATGGCAGCGTTGAAGAACTAATTGGAGAAGCGATCTTACTTTTAAAACAACGAGAACAACGCATCGAAGAGCTGCGCCAGAAAATAGAAGTTGGAACTGCACAAATTGCTGAGGGACAAGTGACAGACGGAGAACTTGTGTTTGCCAGACTTCAAGAAAATATCGATAAAATGCAACAGTCAGGAGTGTCAGTAACCCAGCCCTAAAGGGACGCTCGCTTGTAAGAGCAATCAAGCAATCTGTGCTGATCGGCTATCGTCTTAACTGACTAGCATTATTTGAGTCATGACACTCCTTGAATGCGACGCTAGTTGTTCGCTCTGTCCGGTATCTATACCTGATTAAGTATTAACATTGATGCCTCAAAACAAAACCCCTAAAGCAGAGATTGCATCAGGGGTTTTTTATTTGTACGGGCGATCTGAAGTGGGCGATCGACGTAACCTCGTTGTTTCAGCTCTTTTTGTAAAATAAGTAGTACCGATAGTGCTACAAACCATTGTATTCTCTTTCCCTTTCCCGCATAGTAATAACTGAACAGAGGTCGCTAGATAAAAAACCTCTATCGGGGTTATGTCTACTGCAAAGTATACAAACACCTACTTGAACAGATTTTGGACGTTAAACAACTATCTAGTCACAAGGAAAGCTAATGAACAGTTATACATTTTCCGATGAATCTGTCCGAGATTTGAATGAGATTTGCAACTACATTGCTCGAAATAGTTCCAGGGCAGCCAGCCAGCTTTTTGATGCAATTCGTCAAAAATGTAAACTTGTCGCTGAATTTCCCAATATGGGCAAACGCTATGAGAGTTTAGCCCCCAACTTGCGCGGATTTATTGTTAGGGATTATTTGATTTTTTACTACCCCAGATCGGACGGGATTGATATTGCTCGCGTGCTACGGGGCGATCGAGACTTGGAATTATTGTTTTCAGAGTTAGGGGAAGATTAATTAGGGTTGGATCGATGTGAAAGTGCGATCGCACTGGGGAAAGAAAAGTGCGATCGCACTTAATCATTCTCAAATTTTTACACGCTTTTCTTCTAAATTATAACATATAATAAAGATCGATCTGTCCTGTTAATCTGCCATGACTGTACAATCTGTTTCGCGTTATGTCGCACGTCACCCTGAAATCTTGCAAAGCGAACCAATTATCGCAGGAACGAGGACTTCTGTTCGGGCGATCGTGGAATTGTGGCGTTTGGGTATTACTCCTGAAGAAATCCCGACGCACTTGCCTCACCTGAAATTAGCTCAAATTTTTGACGCGCTGAGCTTTTATTTGGATAACCAGGAAGAAATAAATACTTATATTGAGCGCAATCGAATTCCTGAAGACTTGATTCATCCTGCCGTTAAAGCTGCAATGAGAAAACCGTGAAACTTTTTGCAACCATCTATACAGATGAAGATGTTTCCAGGCTTGTAGCAACTTTGTTAGGGGCTAGAGGCTTCGATGTGACGACAACGAGCGAACAGAGAATGCTGAGTCAATCGGATAGCCAACAATTAGTTTATGCTGCATCTGTTGAGCGATGTTTGCTCACGCATAATCGCGTAGACTTTGAGCGACTGCATCTAGATTAGATGACAGAAGGACAGCAACATTCTGGTATTATTGTAATTCCTCAAAAGAACGCCTATGAGATTGCTCAACGGGTTGCTATTCTATTAAATACGCTAACGGCTGACGAAATCGCTAATCAACTTTTATATGTATAAAGCGATCGATACGATCGCACTCTAGTCCCAAAAACAGAGCGCACTCCCACCCTAAAGCGCGATCGCCTAATTGATATGCGTTTATCTGCGGTAAAAAAAAACCTAATTTCCTCAATAATAATTATCAAAAATATTACATCTAAAATCCTTAAATAAAAATGTTCCGAATCTCCCAAACCCAACTCAAAATTCTCGAAGAATGCCCCCGCAAATTCCAGCATAGCTACCTAGAACTACTCGCCACCACCGTATCCCCAGAACACAAAGAAAAACTCACATGGGGAAGCCACTTTCACCTTTTGATGCAGCAGCGAGAACTCGGACTTCCTATTGAATTCATCATCCAACAAGACCCAGAAATGGGACGTTGTGTAGCAGCATTTATCAACACCGCGCCCGAAATTTTCGCCGATTCAACAAATAGCGACAACATTTTTCGCCAAGCCGAACACCCCCGCACCCTAATTTTCCAAGATTACCTGTTCACCGTTATCTACGACTTATTAATCGCCGAACCAAATGCTGCCCAAATTCTCGACTGGAAAACCTATCCTCGCCCTCAAAAATCAAAATGGATAGCCGAAAGTTGGCAAACTCGCCTCTATTTATATGTCTTAGTAGAAAGCAGCGACTATTCCCCAGAACAAGTTTCTATGACATACTGGTTCGTACAATTGCGAGGAGAAGAACCACCACAAAAACTCACATTTAATTACAACCAAACAGAACACGATCGCATAAAACAAGATTTAACCCAAATATTGCACCAGCTAAGCGACTGGCGACATCGATATACCGAAGGTGGCGAATTCTTCCCCCAAGTAGAAATTAGTTCCAATCTTTGCGATTCCTGTCAATTCGCTACTCGCTGTAGCCGCACCCAAGACACCAAAGCTTCCTCGCCAGATTTTCTGACAGAGACTTCCACAAATTGGCTGCCAAATCTTGCTATCATCGAGGAAATGTCTATTTGACATAAACCTTTTGCTATACCAACTATTAGGACAGTCGCCCGGTGGGGCGGGTTTATAGATATTATGGATTTGAATAAAAGATGGTTGGTGAACCTGCCCCTACAGGAATTCATGAAATAACTTATGACAGAATTACTTCAAAACTCACAAACTCAACCTTTACCACAGCCTCCAGCTTGGCTGATCCAAGCAGTCAGGAACCACGCACCAGAACTCCCGGGAAACTATGCTGCTGCACTTCTCTGGTATAGAGGAATTCAAAACCCCGAACAAATACCCGGTTTCTTAAATCCCCAACTTTACCAACCAGCAAGTCCCTTTGAATTCGGACTAGAAATGAACTGGGCGATAGCCAGAATCCAGCAAGCACGAAAGAGTGCCGAAAGAGTCGCTATTTGGGGAGACTTCGATGCTGACGGGATTACCTCAACCTCAGTTTTGTGGGATGGATTGGGAGAATTCTTTGCTCAAAATGACCAACTAACTTATTATATTCCCAACCGCTTAACTGAATCTCACGGACTCAATATCTCGGGGATAGACGCCTTAGCAAAATCTGGAATTAGCCTCATTATTACCTGCGATACTGGCAGCACAAACATCGCAGAAATCGAATATGCTACTAGCTTAAATATCGATACAATTATCACCGACCATCATACACTGCCGGACGATCGCCCGCCAGCAACAGCAATCATCAATCCCCGCTACTTTCCCCCCAACCACCAACTGTTTAACCTGTCCGGCGTCGCTGTAGCCTACAAATTAATCGAAGCACTATATCACACATTGCCGGATGTTCCGCAGCGCCCGCTGACGGATTTATTGGAGTTAGTGGCGATCGGCTTAATTGCCGATTTAGTCCAACTTACAGGAGACTGTCGCTACCTAGCACAACTCGGAATCGAACAATTGCAAAAACAAACCACGAATCCCACCCGCCCGGGAGTTGCCAAATTACTCGAACTGTGCAAAAGATCGGGCGATCGTCCAACCGACATTTCCTTCGGCCTCGGCCCCCGAATCAACGCCGTTAGCCGTATTCAAGGTGACGCCAGCTTCTGCGTTGAACTCCTCACCAGCCGAGACAAAAAACGCTGCGAAGAACTAGCAAATCTAACCGAAATTGCCAACACCAGGCGCAAATCTTTACAAAAAGATGTTGCCAAAGATGCAGCCGACAAATTAGCCAAACTCGACATTTCAACCACCAGTGTTATTGTCCTCAGTGACCCTCAATGGCCAGTAGGAGTATTAGGATTAGTAGCAGGACAAATCGCCCAAGAATACGGCCGCCCCGTAATTTTATTCAGCACAGAAGGTAGTGAAGAAATTAACGAAACTCTTCCAGAAACACAATTTATCGATTCTTTAAATCGAGAATCGCAAACACTTTCTCAATCTAAAATTCTAAATCAAAAATCAAAAATCGCGCGCGGTTCTGCCCGTTCCGCCAATCAAATCGATCTTTACAAATTAGTCAAAGACCAAGCACATTTATTAGATAGATTCGGCGGTCATCCCTTCGCGGCTGGATTGAGTCTTCCGGTTGAAAATATCCCTTTATTTACCGATGCGGTAAATCAACAACTGCGACAACAATACAGCACAGACAGTTTGACAGCCGCCCCGGTTCAAAACGACCTGATAGTTACTGTCTCCGAATTAGGCAAAGAGTTGTTTCAAGAACTAAAATTGCTCGAACCCTGTGGTATGGGAAATCCCGCACCAAAATTGCTGATTGAAAATTGTTGGTTTGATAATCTCTGGAATCAGAAAATTAAAGATTTGAAAGGACAAAAAGTAGAATATATCAAGACAGAATTTACAATTTCGGATGAATCTACCAACACGGGATTTCCCGGTATTTGGTGGGGACACTACCAAAATGAAGTTCCCCAAGGTCGCTGTGATGTCACCGTTGAACTGGATTTTAATACTTACAAATCGCGGTATGAAGTGCGCCTTGTAGCAGTGACTAAATGCACGGAAGATGGCCAAAGCAATTCTCCGACTAAAATAGATTGGATTGTAGACTGGCGCAATAGAAATAATAATGATGAAGAGTTGTTAGCAGCCAACACAAACTTAGTATCTCAAATGTCAGTGGAAAATCTAGTTGATAATGTAGAAATGGTCGATCGCCAAAACTCGATCGTCCTTACAGAATGCCCCGCAAGCTGGGACGAACTGCGCATCTGGTTTCGCCAAGCACAGCAGAATCAACAACAACTGGCGATCGCCTACACATTACCTGTACCCGTGCCCGCACAGCAAATCTGCCAACAGCTAATCGGCATCGCCAAATACCTCAGCCGCACCAACAAACCCGTCACCAGACAACAACTCCGCCAAAAACTCGGCATCAGCGACACCTCCCTGCAACTGGGGTTCAAAACCCTAACATATCTCGGTTTCAAAATCAATTATCGCGATCGAGCTTTCCACATCGCCAGACAACCAGAAACAAGAGAAATGGCAGAGAAAATCTCCAAACCCTTATTAAATAGCGAATCCATCCAATTCTCAGAGCCAAATTTCCCCATCGCCGCCCGTTTTGTAGCACAATTCCTAGCAGCAATCTCCGAAGAACAATTCCGGCGGAAATATTTCTGTGAAGTACCCCTTTCTACGATTGTGTCGATCGCCCGAGAGACCATTTTCAAAGAAGATTCTACCGCAAATCTCTTCTAACTGATATCTGCCGCGATCGCGATCGAAAACAGGCAGGATGCCTGTTCCACTCATCAGATAACTTTGATTGCGGGCCCAGCACGCTTTTGTAGCAGGTAGGGCGGAGTTTTGGGCGCTCCAGCGAGAGATGTTTTGTGGAGCTTGCTTGCCCTATTCCTGACACGGGTGCAACATCTCAGTTCTAACTGACAGAAGATCACCATTCTCAAGAAGCTGTAGGGGCGGGTTCACCAAAAGCTTTCAAGCTTGCAAACAGGTTCTATAAACCCGCCTCCCCCACGAAAAATCCTCTTATTGACATTGGTGCAAGATGTGAGTTCTAAGAAATATCTTACTTATGAATTCATCCCGATAAAATAATGTATATGACAATGGGAGTTATCCGTTGCGAGTCAGACCCAAAACTCATAACCCATAACTCACCACCCCAAACCCAAAACTCCCCCACCCTCAAACTCGATCGCCAATCTCCAATTTAAAACCCCTATGATCCTCTGTCCCCGCTGCCAATTTGAAAATCCCAATCTAAACAAGTTTTGTCAACAATGCGGAAATTCCCTAACTTACAAACCTTGTCACCAATGCGGAGCCGAAGTCGCTGTTAGCGCCGCATTATGTCAAAATTGCGGAGTCGCAACAGGTCAAGTATGGCGGGCGATTATCTGCGGTCGATCGAACTTTCCAGCAGTCGCACCAGCCGAGTTTGCACAAAAACCAGATATTTTTCCAGCAACCGCACCGGCCCAAAACTCCCCTGAACCAATAACAGACACCATTAAAACAGAAATTACCGCCGACGCACTCGGTTCAGCAGTCGAACCAACTTTTCCACAGCCAAGCGACAGCGAAAACAGCAGCCCAGAAATTATTGACGCCCAGATCGTCGTGGAGGCGATCGGAGCAACATCCTTTCAAACAAACCAAAAAATCTCTACAACAGTACCAGAGAGCGAAATAACCCCATCTGACAGCAATTCAACAACCGCACCACAACCAGAAACCCAGCCAAAAATCAACAGCCCCGAATCCGCAGAATTCTCAGTCCCCAATTCCGAATATTTAATTTCTTCCCAGCCAGCAGGATCTTATTTAGACAGCCAGCAGCGCTACCAACTCCTAGAAACCCTGCCGCCGAGAAAACCCTCAGACACAGTAGCAGTAAGAGTATTGGACTGTCAGCCGCTGCAAATGTCACCCCTCAAAGCAATGCTAGCAGCCAACTCTGCCAGCGTCGCCAAACGAACCTCTCCCTACACCGCAGCAATCAACAGGGGAGAAAATTCGACCAATTTCGCCTTAGCAGAGCTTTGCCAAGGCATAGCTGAACCTTATCTGGCACTCCGGTGGCAATTCTCTCACAACCTGCCAGTCATTCACGATAGCTGGTCAGACATCCAACAAGCAGTGCTGCTGCTAGAAGACTGCTCCCAATGGCCGCTGCTGGTAGAACGGTGGAGTCAACCCGAAACCTCCACCCAGCAAATTGTGTACTGGCTGCACGAAATGACAGAACTCTGGGCCGCCCTAGAACCCTGGCGCTGTCGGCAAAGCTTGTTGGAATTGACAAATTTGCGAGTCAACCCCGACTCTTCCTTTTCCTTTGCCTCTTTGCGGCTGCAATACCTCTATCCCGAACCCGCCGGCTCAAACCTGCAACTAATAGATTTGGGGCAACTGTGGCAGGCGATATTTAACCAGTCCCATCGCACTCAGTTTGGCGCGTTACTCGAACTGCTGCAACAAATGTACAGAGGCGAGATTAACACAATAGAAGAATTGCGATCGCGCCTAGAAACCGTTCCTCTCGAACTCCAGCCCACACCTCCACCAATCCCAACCCCGGAACACGAGCATCGCGGCCGCCCCGACCCGTCGCCCCCCGAGGTTGGCGAAGTCTTAACCCAGCCGATGCCAGTCCAGATTTACAGCTTAAAAGACGCAGGCCTCACCGATGTCGGCCGCACGCGCGACCACAACGAAGACTTCTTCAGCATCTGGACTCAGCTCAACAAACTCGAAACCTCCTTCGGTCGCATCTTTCAAACCAAAGGTCTTTACATTCTCTGCGACGGCATGGGCGGACACGACAGCGGAGAAGTAGCCAGTCAACTAGCCGCTGAAACCCTCAGAGAATTCTTTCAAACCAGTTGGGAAAATCAACTACCTCACCCAGACACCATCCGCGAGGGAGTGCTGCTAGCCAACAAAGTCATCTTTGAAATCAATCAAAAGGACGGCCGCTCCGGCAGCGCCCGCATGGGCACAACTCTAGTCGCAGTCTTAATTCAAGACACCAAATTCGCCGTAGCCCACGTCGGCGACAGCCGCCTCTACCGACTCAGAAAGGGACAGACCCTAGAAAAAATCACCTCAGACCACGAAGTAGGCCAGCGCGAAATTAAGCGCGGGGTTGACCCGGAAACTGCTTATTCCCGTCCCGATGCCTATCAACTAACTCAAGCCATCGGGCCGCGAGACGGCAATTTTCTCAAGCCTGACGTGCAGTTTTTAGACTTGTGCGAAGATACTTTATTGATTTTGGCCTCCGACGGCCTGACAGATAATGATTTGTTGGAAACTCACTGGCAGAATACTCTCGAACCCCTGTTCAATCCCGAAGCTAATCTCGACCAGGGAGTTGCCCAGTTGATTGAACTGGGCAACAAACGCAACGGTCACGACAATATCACGGCAATTATCGTTCGGGCACAGGTAGGCGCATTTCGATTTTAGAATTTGGATGCTTTAAACTTTTTCTTAAAGCTGACCAAGCCGGCGACCGCCAGAGTTAAATTTGCAATTGTTGCAGGTTCGGGAACAGCAGCGACCGTTTCTTGGTCAGACTTCAGTTTCGATCTTCTTACCTAAAGTTGAATTGAATTAAGGCGACTGTTGGTATCCGTTATCAAAAACTTGTTCGACTTGCGGCGATCGGTAAGCAAGGCTATTAAAAAAATGAGTTTTTGATTGCGAGTGTTGCAATCAGTTGCTCGATCGGGACTTGAACCTACCAACTAATTTAGCTATCATTCCGACGAGAAGGGCGAGTCAGGATGCGTCGTCCTGAATTCACGCCTGTAGACTAGAAAGAGCCGACTCTCTAGAAATAAGTAGGAAGTAAGTTTGCTATGTGTCACATATATCAGTATTGTCCACTTTTTATCAATCTGATGTGGCAGATTAACCACATCAATCAAAAATGCTGCTCACTCTTTTAGACCCAGAAAAACAGACCCCCATGCAACAGTGGAGTTTCGAGAGCGAGTCCATTGTGCGCATCGGCCGCTCTCCTGAAAATCAGGTTGTGATCCCCAATGCTCTAGTGTCCCGGGAGCACTTGGAATTGCAAAGAGTTAAAAGCGGCACGTCCAGTCAGTGGTACTTAGTCAATTCCGGGACAAATGGCACTTTTGTTAACGGTATTCTGATGTCTCAGGGTTGGATATCCGACGGTGTTCTGATCCAGTTGGCGCAGGGCGGCCCTACTCTGCATTTCCAAGCTACTACTATTGAAGTCGGCGGCAAAATTGAGGCGAACCCCAGCCTCAATCTCGCCGCCCCGAGGTGTACCCACGCGGGAAACCCGCCGGGGAATTTATTCTGTATCCACTGCGGCGAACCGATTAAAGTCGATCGCACAATCCGACACTACCAAGTGCTCCGAACTTTGGGCCAAGGCGGTATGGGGACAACGACTTTAGCGTGGGATCGAGAGAAAGCCAAAGCTCAAAAACCCGGAAGTTCCCCCGCAGCTTCTCTGGTAGTCCTCAAGGAAATGAATGCTGACATGGCTCAAATAGTCAAAGCTCAAGAACTGTTTGAACGTGAAGCTAAAACTCTCAAAGCGCTCCACCATCCGGGAATTCCTCAGTTTTTCGACTTTTTTGTGGAAGGGGGCAAAAAATACTTGGTGATGGAAATGCTTCACGGCGAGGATTTAGAAAAACGCATCTATAATCGCGGGCCTGTTGCTCCCAAACAGGCGATCGAGTGGATGATCCAAACCTGTGAAATTTTGGACTACATTCACTCTCAAAAACCCCCGATCGTCCACCGGGATATTAAACCTGCTAATTTGCTAGTGCGGCATCGGGACAATGGGATTACAGTGCTGGATTTTGGCGCCGTTAAAGAAATCGGCACTCCTCCGGGCACTCGCATCGGCGTTGAAGGCTACACCGCACCAGAACAAGATCGGGGACAGCCTCTCCCTCAATCGGATTTATATGCTATTGGGCCTACTTTGATTTTTTTGCTGACGGCCGAAAGCCCTCAAAAGTTTTACGGAAAAATAGGGCGAGGTTACGGGTTTAAGCTCGAAAATATTCCGACGATCGCACCGTCGCTGCGGGAGACCATTTTGCGAACCACAGCAGCTAAACCGGGCGATCGCTTTCAAACTGCTCAACAATTAGCTCGAGCTTTAGCAACTTGCCTTTAACAAAAGCAAGAAGTCATTAGTCATTGGTCATTAGTCATTCGTCACGAGGAAGAGGGAAGAAGTTAGCAAGAGAAAACTTATGAAAGAAAATGCCAGCCGATCGGCCTTATTTTCTCGCAGACACCAAAGTCCTCGGTCTCCTCTGTTATTCCTCGTCCCAAGCTTCTACAGCTATCAACTCGCTAACGGGGTCTTGCATAGAAAAATCAAACTCTAGGAGTTGCTGTTTCCAGTAAGGCCATTCGTCTCCATAAAGCAGAGCAATTTTCCAAATGCTGTCTGTCGGCTTAATAATGTCAGACGTGACGAGAGAATGCACCTGACGCTGGAACTTAACCATCGGCTGTATAACCTGCTGGCTCATAATACCTCTTGAATTGTTTAAATTTTGTGTAATTACCACTTAAGAGCTCACACTTTTTACCGCAGTTTCGCCAAGAACAGTCTCGCCAAGATACGTGTAGATTTTTGTCGGGAAGCTACATATTCAATTTGTATCTTAACACAGGTTGTCTTGACAAGGGGCATAAGCAAGACTGAAGGATCAAGACAGACTTCAAAGAATTAATGATCTTTCAAATGTCCTGCTATGTGCTGTCGATCGGCGGTGGGAGGTTTGCCGACTCGATTGTTTCCACAACATAGTAGCAGATGCAAGGGCTACGTTCGGCTTGCTTTTGACAAGACTCAGTTGCGAGAAACTGTAACTGCTACTCGGCCGCCGCAACAGCTTAATTTCGCTTTTGGGCGAGTAAACTTCACCTGTTTCAGATGCAAGGATCGCGAAAGCTGTGAGAGTGGGGTCTGAACTACCTAAACCAATTATAACTCTACGGGCGACAAACGTGGTCAAAAATTATTGGATACTGTTGATTGGAATTCCCCTGATGGTCGATCGAACATTCAATGGAGGCAAAGCGGGCGTACAAGGAAGTTCCAAACCCATCATCCATCGTAATTCAGTAAATCTCAAATCTCAAATCTAAAATTGTATGACTTGGACAAGGCGACACATTCTCACTCTGGCTGATTTTACATCCGACGAATACGACACAGTGCTGCAAACTGCCGCCAGTTTTCGGGAGGTGCTCGGCCGTCGCACCAAGAAAGTGCCGGCCCTCCAGGGTCAAGTCGTCGCGAATTTGTTTTTTGAACCTTCTACCCGGACTCGCAACAGTTTTGAGTTGGCAGCGAAGCGACTGTCAGCGGATACGCTGAATTTTACTCCAGGGAGTTCTTCTCTGACGAAGGGGGAGACTATTCTGGATACGGCTAAGACTTATCTGGCGATGGGAACGGATTTGATGGTGATTCGCCACGAACAGGCTGGCGTTCCCAGTACAATTGCTTCAGAAATGGATCGCTTGGGTTCGAGAGTCAGCGTTCTCAATGCTGGAGACGGTCAGCACGAACACCCGTCGCAAGGTTTGCTAGACTTATTTACTATCTGTTCTCTGTTGGATACCGATCGTCCGCGGCTGGAACTTTTAGCGGGCAAAAAAATTGCTGTAGTCGGGGATATCTTGCATTCGCGGGTGGCGAGGTCTAATATTTGGAGTCTGATGGCTTCTGGGGCAGAGGTCCATTTGGCTGGGCCGCCGACTTTGCTGCCGCTGTTGTTTGCTGAGTGCGGCGATGGTACAAACGGCAAGTTATTTTTGCACTGGCAGCTTGAACCTGCTTTGGCTGATGCTGATTTTGTGATGACTTTGCGGCTGCAAAAGGAACGGATGAATGAGAATTTGCTGCCGAGTTTACGAGAATACCATTCTTTGTATGGGATTACGCGCGATCGACTCAAACACTGCAAGCCGGATGTAAAGGTGTTGCACCCTGGCCCAGTTAACCGCGGCGTCGAAATTAGTTCAGATTTGATGGACGATCCCCAGTTTAGCCTGATTTCTCAGCAAGTTACGAGCGGAGTAGCCGTGCGGATGGCCTTACTTTATCTGATCGGTGGCGGTAAAGTTTAGATTTTCGCCCCCTATTCAACATAATCGTTACCAAGCTGAACCCGGTAACGATTAACACTCTTTCTAGAAAAGTAAATTTCTCTAGTTAAGACTTAGGAGATCCACGATGTAGATATCCAGCCGCCACCTTCGAGTTGAGCCCAGCCATTTCTGTAAACACCTGTCAATTCCACATTGTCTCCATCGTATAACTTGCCGATGACACGAGAACAACCGTTAGGACGGTGACGGATATTTAGTCGGCCGCCGTTGGTTGAAACTTCGGCGTAGCTGTTGCTATAGCTTTCATGGCCGCAGTGTTTGTACCCGCAACTTGCCTGTGCTTCGCCAGTGACACTGAGAACAGATAGGGCTACTGCCATACCAGCAACGCCTACCCATGCAGAATTAGGAATTTTCAAGCCCAGCTCGTCTAAGGACTTGAGTTGGAGTTCGGACTCTGGAGATTCATAAGCAACAAAAGAGTGGCTCAATGCTAGTGCTTCCATAGTTTCCTCGTGATTATTAACGTTTGTTGGTGCAGACTCAGGTCAAAACCTCAATTAACAGCCAAAACCATTAACTTGTGTATCAGAAAAGGGACAAGAGCGGGTTACGGTCTTGCTTTTACTGAGTATCCACCAATTAGCCTGAAATCTGCACAGGTACATCATGTCATTTAAGTAGCTTTCTGGAGCAAAAAAATAAATAAAGTTTACATCTGGTTCTAAAAGTTTGGGCGATCCGGATCCGCACTCCGCGCAAAATTAAACTTAACTGTGTCATTAAAAAGGGAATGAAGTAATCGCTTGGGGTTGGAGATTGCTTGCAGCGACTTCGGAATGACACTACTTATTTTGGTGTGCTTACTTATTGAGCTGCTACAGCCTGATCGGCATTTATTCGATCGAACAAGTCTCCTACTCATCTTTAAAATCTTAATTTTGTTCGGGCGAATTGTATTTTACCCGATCGCACTGATCCAGAAATTCGGGGTGATGGCTCTTAACCCTCCCCAGTGCTACGATGTTTTGCGGGAGATTAGCCTTGTTGTGTCTCAGACAAGGATGCAGAATCAATCAATCAATCGCGCCTTGATTTGTGTCAAGATCGATTAACTTCTCGACTCACCACTTCTTCGCAATGAACTCCTTCGCTGAAATTTTGATCGACACAATTCCTCAACGCCATAAATCAGATAGTTTTGCCATTACCATCGCCCCCTTATCTGTAGACGAAATCTATAATTTGGCAGACGACGCCAGTAACGGAGCCGTGGTAGTGATGAGCGGTACAGTCCGCAACCAAACTGACGGTCAAGCTGTAGTTTCCCTAGAATATCAAGCCTACGAACCGATGGCCGTGCGAGTATTCCAGCAAATCGCTACTGAAATCCGCCGCCAGTGGGCAGATGTCAATCGGGTTGTGATTCATCACCGCGTCGGACACTTGCAAGTGGGAGAAATCAGCGTACTGGTAGCTGTTGGCTGTCCTCACCGGGGGGAGGCCTTTGCAGCTTGCCAGTACGCCATAGATACGCTCAAACACAATGTACCGATTTGGAAAAAGGAACATTGGGCTGACGGTTCTAGCAGTTGGGTTAGTATTGGAGCGTGCGAGGTTGTCGGGCATTAGTCAGTAGTGATTGACTGTCTAATGACGCGAATGCCGATCGAACTTCCTGAGTGCGGGAACCGATCTCGCCCGACAAGCGTCAAAAAAACTGGAATGTTCGATGAGCTAATTCCACCAATGAGCGACTTTATTTCTGTGTCCTGGTCTACGGTTGTGGCGACCGTTCAAAGAGTGCAATTGCCAGCCGAAAAACTCTCTAACTATGACTTGGTGTTGCGGTGTCAGGAAGGAAATCGACCTGAGACCACTGTTTTTTCAGAACTGTTAAAGCGGTATCAATCCCACGTAGACAGGGTTCTCTATCACTTGGCCCCTGACTGGCAAGACCGAGCAGACTTGGCTCAGGAAGTCTGGATTCGAGTCTATCGCAATGTTAACCGCTTGCAAGAGCCTGTGAAATTCCGGGGCTGGCTGAGCCGCATCGCCACTAATTTGTTTTACGATGAGTTGCGCAAGCGCAAGCGGGTGCGAACTCCGCTATCGCTCGATGTACCCCGTGCTCTGGAAGATGGGGAGATTGATTGGGAACTTCCGGCCGACAGTCCGGGGCCTGATGAAGATTTGACGACTAGAGAATTTTATGATGAGTTGCGATCGGCGATCGCAGATTTGCCAGAAGTATTCCGCACGACAATTGTTTTGAGAGAAATCGAAGGTTTAGCCTATGAGGAAATAGCAGAAATGACCGGAGTTTCTTTGGGAACTGTCAAGTCGAGAATTGCTAGAGCTCGCCAAAGGTTGCAGTTGCAATTGCAAAAATATCTCGACGGTAATTAGCAAGGGTGATTTTCGATGCGGATCGAGAAGATTTGATGATGTTTGCTGTGACATCAAAACTTCTATTTTTAAATATAAATAAGCAGTAAATCATCCTAATAGCGAGCCTATGCTTCCCCCATTTTCAGTAAGTGATGTGAAATATGAATTATAACTTTGAATCCGATAAAAAGCAGAATCAGCAAGGTCTTGGGGATTCACTTGCTGAAACTAACACTAACAACAATTATCCCCAGGGAAATGTAACTACTATGATGCGCGATCGCTTTGAATTGCTGAGTGCCTACATCGACGGCGAAGTGACGGCGGCCGAACGCCGGCAAGTTGAGGAGTGGCTGACAAATGACCCCACTACGAAGCGTTTGTACTCGCGACTGATGATGATGCAGCAGGGTTTTCAATCAATGCCGGTGCCTGCTGCGGAACAATCTACACAGGAGTTGGCGACGAAGGTTTTGCAGCGGGTGGAACAACGTAAGACGAAACGGACTTGGCTTTTTGGTGGAGGTGCGATCGCAGCTTTGTTGATTGCGGTGGTATCTGGTGTTGCTGGTGGTCGCCAATCCTTTGCACCGCAGTTTGCTCGATCGCCCGTTCCTGCTGAATCTGACGGTTTGATTGTGGCTTTGAACGAACCTTTAGTCGAGATTGTTAATCCTAACGATTTGATGCTTGGGGTGAATTCACCGATAATGGAAATTCCGAAAGCTGCTGTAGCAAGCCCTCACAAATCATTGCCCAAAACGCAGTAGGATTTCTGTTGTGAGCAATAGCCGAAGTTGCTAAGCTCCCTAAAAAAGGGGGCTTTTTGTAGTTTTTTAAGGTGGATAGATCCATGGTAATTTACTAGCCTAATCGGCACTAATCATTTTATTTTGTGAAAAACCGATTTCCCCACGTGCCATCGGGCAGCCAGATGCCTCCTAGGGAACGAACGCGATCGGGTAACATGAAGTAAGCCCAAGCCGTGTCTAAAGGTTCGAGGTGTCGATCGAAGATTTCGATTTCCTGCCGCTGATATTCGTTTTCTGTCGGTTCCCGCAGCGGATGATAGTCCTCAAGTCGGTCTAAATCGTCCAAAATAGCCGAATTTGGGAAACAGAGGAGAAAACCACAGACGTTACCTTCTCCGGCCATCATCGCAGGATAGCCGATCGGCAGTGCAAAAAGTTGACCCCGGGCGATCGCGGGGCAAGCATCCACAACCTTTCCCTCGCAGTAGCGGAGGTAGTTGCACTCACCTGGTTTGAGAGTGCCGTAGACAAAGACTTTCATCAGGTAGGGCCTAACCGCTAGTTTTTGCTAACATAGATGGCTAAGCTAATAGTTTAAGTCTCGCGGGCGATCGCGACTGCAATCTTCATAAATTTCGTTGTTTACCCTTTCTTATAATTCATGACTCTAGTCGTTAGTTTTATTGCTTTTGGACTTCAGCCTTTGTACTTGAGCTCTTTCTTACCCTCCCTGCCTCTGGACAGCCTGTTTTCGACTCAGGGGATTATGGTGATGCTGCTGGCTGCCTATGCAGGCGCGATGTGGATGTTTCTCACCAGTGCTCCGAAGGTACACACGGTGATGGTATCGGATCTCGGGCAAGCGAGAGAGTTCTATGAAGGTATGCTAAGCCTGCCCGTAGCAGAAGTGCCACTGCACTACTACTACAATTACGAGCAAACCTTGGGGACAACTGGCATTGATCCGCTATATTTGTCACCGAATGTCGGGAGGGCAACGAGCTCTCAAACGATGGGGAGTCCCGACGGTTTGTGGTATCAGTTGATGAAAAATACTCAACTGCACATTATTAGCGGGGCCGGTGCAGGGGAAAAAAATCGCCAGCGTCACGTTTGTTTCGATCGCGATTGTTTGGATCAGCTATTGATGAGGGTACAAACTCGCGGCATTAGTTATAAAATTCGCCGGGAAAAGCCGCTGAATTTTTTGGTCAAGGATTATGATGGCCGCGTGATTGAAATGGCTGAGGTTAGTAATTAGTTATATCAATTCCGGTAACACTCCTGATAGAAACGGAGGACACGGCAGTGCCGTGTCCCTACCCCAATTAATTGTAGGGAAACGGCACTGCCGTGTCCTGATTGCGGGTAATATTAATTCCGGTGGTACCGGATTTGAGATTAATTAATCTTCGCACTAACACTGGATTTTTCTGATGTCATCGCTGCTTTGCTTTCTGAAATCGCTTTCCTGCTAAAAATTTGGAAATAAAGAGAAACAAATAACTCTTTGACAGGAAAAAGGATAAAAGTCAAAGGGTTAATTGTGACGATGATATTGCGCGAATCAGCTTTAGCTTGCTTGACAATTTGCTGGGCTACCCAGTCGGGAGACATAATGCCGATCGGGTTTAAGTTGCTTTTAAACGGCCCTAAAATCAGTTTGCGAACGATGCAGGGCGCGTCAAGCCGCCGCAGGGTGACTAAATCTCCCAAGGCGCGTTTGCTGAGTTCGTACAGGGGACTGACAGCGGGAATTACTTCTGCTTCTGAAGTGTTGATCCAGACTTCTTTGCAAGCGATATTTTGGTTAGTGTGGACTGTTAAGAAAAATAGTTCCATCAGTCGCCATGCGGAAAAAGTGTTAATTTCGTATGAGTTGGCGATCGCCTCTCCGGTTCTTGATCCCTGTACGTTAATCCCGTGATTGATGACGAGAATATCGATTTTTTCTAACAGTAGGGCTAAGTCTGCCTCTTGGCCTGCTTGCCAAGTTACGGTTTTTACAGGCAAAATTTCGCCGTCAACATTCAAAGTAATTTCCTCATTTCCAGACGAGAGGGCGATCACTTTTGCACCAGCTTTGTGCAGGTGTTTGAGAAGCAAACGCCCTAAAGTTCCCGATGCACCGGTGACGGCTACAGTTTTGCCTTTGAGAGAAAGTGCTGTGCCCATAAGTTTATCTATTAAGGTGAAAGTACCGCAATAGTAAGCATTTTGATTATCGAAATGATGCTTCCAGTGGTAAGGTTTATTCACAAACCAGTTGCCGGGGGGAGTCAGGAAGTCTCCCGGTTGGTGGGTGATGTCGGTTAATTCGTCTGCACCTTTGATGCCGATCGCCCGGGCGATCGCGCTCAACAAAAAGCCTAAAGTATAAATAAAACCGGCTGCTGCGCCCCAGTGATATTCCGGCAGCCCAAAATACGCTAAAACCCACAGCAACAAGCCTAAAACCATCATCGCCCCAGCTTCAGGTACGTCGTGACGCCAGTGTGCTTGCTTGTAAATTTCCTCGCTGACAGCCGTCAAATTCGGGCGGAAAACGCGGTGATGCCAAGTGTGCAGCTTTTGCAGGGGCGACCAATAATGAGACGCAACGTGATAAAAGTCTCGAATGATTTCTGCCCAGCAGACAGAAGCTATTGCCACAGCGCCGACTATCCAGTAATTTACCATGCTCGCACCAGTTTGAAATTTAAGATATTAGATATTGTCTGCTTTGAAAGATAACTCAAAATGGCTTTTCTTGCTAGTCTGGCAATTGACTCAGGCGTTTGAATACCTGCAAAACGCTGTACAATTCATTTTCGCGTTTACGAAGTGCAAATTGATCTGACAAAGCGTACTGCGGTTTTTCTCCTCTAACTAACTTGACAAATATAAAGTTACCTCCCGTAGTTATCATCCCAAAACTAGGTGTTTCTGGATGGGGATCTGCCAGCATATAAGCGATTAGTTGAGCTAGACCTTCCTCAATCGAGAAAGCCGCTTTTTTTGACTCAATCACCATTACCCAAAATTGCTCTTTCAAAAGTAAGACATCAAGCCTACCTTCAATAATTACTCCTTCATCTTCCTCTTGAACTTCAATTGATTTTTCAGCCTTGACTAGAAAAGGAGATAGATAAAAGCCAGCGATAAATAAAAGCGGGCCGACAACTGAAAGCTCAACAACATTTTCTAGTAGTAGCGGATATTGAAGTAAATTGATAAAACCTGTTTTCAGTCTATAGCAATCCTAAATGATTTATGAGAATTTACCATAACTATGAAGTTTGGGGAAATCAAATATCTGATCATGAGTAACTAACTTGAATATATATTTGACGGCAGCAAATGTCTGACACATATGATAGCACTCTCTAATCCATTTTTTAGCTTGTAACCAAATATCCTCAATTGGATTCTGAGTCGGATCGTTGGGTGCAAATCTCAAACAAGTGACTTTCCAATCAGATTCTTCTAAACCATTATTTACCAATGATAGAAAGTCTTTAACCTCTGCTGAAGAATGATATTTAGCACCATCCCAAATTAATGCTATCCGTTGGTCGTTATATTGGTTCATCA
>ENA-OBIO01000015-OBIO01000015.1-metagenomes-genome-assembly--contig:-NODE-15-length-111554-cov-22.842_pt1 | contig 111554 bp, 118 predicted proteins | sample MGYA00153383_OBIO01 | MGnify analysis MGYA00153383 | reverse complement strand
TAACTTGGCGCCTGATTTTAAAGAGAGGTTAGACTAATAAAATGTTTATGTTGCAAAGCTAAAATGCGTTTTGATTCGGCCCCGTTTACGATCGATCGTAATGGCTACCATGTTTCTTGGGATGCTCTTCCGGCTTGGGTTTGTGATCTAATGTGGTGACTCGCTATTTGAAACTAATGAAGTGAGTAAAATCCAAGAAATCTTAGCAGCAATGGATCAATGCGATCGCCGTCTAATAGAGACTCTAGTCAGACGGTGGTAAGTGGCTACTTGGATTTAAATATAAAACGTTCTACGTTGTAGTTTTTTGCTCTATAGCGTTCCTCAATGATTTCTTCGATGACAATCCCAAGATCATAAACCGTCTCAAATATCTGACCCGCAATGCCATGGGCTTTCAATTGGTGTCTTGGGTCCAAAAAGAATTCCGGACGGATTAAGCTGTAAAGGTATTGCCTTAGGATTTGATGAGCATATTTTGGGTGGAGGCGATTTGGGCGAGGGCTAGAAGGGCGATCTTGCAGGTTGCGAGGATAGCGATCGGGGAAATTCAGAAAATCATGACCGCCACGGGAGGATCTAGGTTGATATAGCGTTCCCTACGAATCCAAAACCGATCGTCACCCATCGTTCTACAATGGACTTGACCTCAAAAACCGATCGCCCGCTATGCTCAATCTCGTCCAACTGCTTGCCGACGAACTGTCCCTCAAAACCAGCCAAATCCAAGCCGCCCTCGATCTCTTTGCCGAAGGAGCCACCGTGCCCTTCATCGCCCGCTACCGCAAAGAGCGCACCGATTCCATGGACGAGATTCAACTACGATCGCTCGATGAACGCTTTGCCTACCTCACCGAACTTCAAGATCGCAAAAAAACCATCCTCGAATCTATTGAATCCCAAGGCAAACTGACGGACGATCTCAAACGCAAAATCGATACCACCCTTCTCAAAACTGAACTCGAAGATCTCTACCTCCCCTACCGCCCAAAACGTCGCACCCGCGCCACGATCGCCAAGGAAAAAGGTCTAGAACCCCTAGCCGATTGGATCAAAACCCTGAACCAACCTAATGCACCCACCGCAGACCTAACCCAAGAAGCAACCAAATATATTGACCTAGAAAAAGGCGTAAAAACGGCTGAAGAAGCCCTCGCTGGTGCATCTGATATTTTGGCCGAAGAAATCGCCGATCGAGCCGAACTTCGATCGCATTTGCGAGAGTTTTTCCTCAAGACCGGATTGTTTATTTCGCACCTCAAAGACGGCCATCCCGAAGGCACCACTAAATTTGAAATGTACCGTAAGTACAACGCTAAAGTGAGCGCGATTGCCCCGCACAATCTTCTCGCCATCTGTCGCGGTGAAACAGAAGGCATTGTCGTGTGCGACTTCACGTTTGAGAATGAGTATGTGGATCAATACTTAGAATCCAACATCATTCGCACCAAGAATCCTGCCGTGCGATCGTTCTATGTCTTCATGCTAAGGGATTCATTTACGCGATTGATGAAGACATCACTGATTACCGAAGTGCGCAATCAGAAAAAACTCGAAGCTGATATCGAATCGATTAAAACCTTTGAAACGAATCTGCGGGAATTGCTCTTGTCGGCACCTGCGGGAATGAAGCCCACGCTCGCTATTGATCCAGGATTCAGGTCAGGGTGTAAAGTCTCAGTTCTCGACACCACCGGAAAATTTCTGGAATACCAAGCGGTCTTTCCTCACACGGGCGATCGATTGCGGAAGGAAGCGGTGATGATGCTTAAAAAGCTCATTGAAAAATACAAAATTGAACTCATTGCGATCGGTAATGGAACCGCTAGCCGCGAAACCGATGAATTCGTAACGGAAGTTTTCGCACTGCTCGAAACAACGCCTGTAAAAGTCATGGTTAACGAATCCGGCGCATCAATTTATTCCGCTAGCGACGTGGCTATCAACGAATTTCCCGATCTCGATATTACCGTGCGCGGGGCCATCAGCATTGGTCGTCGCCTGCAAGATCCTCTCGCTGAACTGGTGAAGATTGATCCTAAATCGATCGGCGTCGGTCAGTATCAACACGATGTCGATCAAAAATTGCTCAAACGCAAACTCGATGACACCGTAGAAAGCTGCGTAAACTTCGTCGGCGTCGATTTAAACACGGCATCAAAAGAATTACTCACGTTTGTCTCTGGTATTAACGCGACAGTCGCCAACAACGTCGTGCAATATCGCAACGAAAACGGCGCATTTCTCGATCGTAAAACCCTGTTGAAAGTTGCAAAACTGGGGCCAAAAGCCTACGAACAAGCCGCAGGTTTCCTGCGGATTCGCGATGGTAAAAATCCACTGGACAACACCGCCGTTCACCCCGAACGCTATAAACTGGTGGAAGCGATTGCAAAAGATCTAAAAGTTAGCCTGAGCGAAACCCAACAGATTGCAGAACAACTCAAAGCAACGATCAAAAACTACGTCACTGAAACAATCGGCGAACCCACGCTGCGGGACATCATTTCTGAATTGGAAAAACCCGGTCGAGATCCCCGTGCCCAATTCACCTACGCTACCTTCCGCGAAGACATCAAGGAAATGCGAGATTTGGCGATCGGCATGGAGCTTGAAGGCGTTGTTACGAATGTGGCGAACTTTGGCGCGTTCGTTGATCTTGGAGTTCATCAAGATGGTTTGATTCACGTTTCTCAAATGGCCGATCGATTCATCAGCGACCCCAACGAAGTGGTCAAAGTTGGCCAAGTGGTCAAAGTCCGCGTCATCGAAATCAACCTCGGACTCAAGCGCATTGCCCTTTCCATGCGTGCCCAGGGTGACGCTCCGACGCAAGAAAACCGCTCGCCCTCAACCAACCCTCGCCCCACAACCCAACGCCCATCACCTATCACCCCAAGACCCAAAGGCCAGTCGATCGCTCCATTCACACCACTACCTGAAGAGAAGCCCGATCGCAGCGGTCCCGCCTCTTTAGAAGATCTAAAAGCTCGGTTCAATCGCAAGATTTAGAGGGTGTTTGAACAGTTCTCTCGTTGACAATTCGATCGCGCGTACAAGTTACGATTTTACAGCTCCAGTAGATTGAACGTATTCCAAGCTAGAGCCATACAAATCAGCAAATCGATCGAAGAGCTGCACAGTTTTAGGACGAAAGACCTTACCAAGATAATGGGAGCGACGAATCTTGCTTTCGTTCAGTCTTTTGAGATAGGGTATATCCTCTAGCATCGTTAAGCCGGAGGCAAGATGCAAAATTATTTGCACTAGAATTTTTGGAAACACCACGTTGCTATACATGTCAATAAACAATTTGTGGCTGTTATCGCTAAGTGGCAGAACGTTAAATATTACTGTTACAGTTTTATCCTTGTAGACTGGAACGTTGAGTTCAATTGTATAGGGATTGTGTAGAATCAACTCAACTTCAACAATTGGCTGCCGCCAAACTCTGAGCAGATTGATGGGTGAAACTAAGACTGTTTGAAACTTGAGCGTTCCGCCGTTCGCAGTGGCTTTCAATTGACTCACATCGAGAATCTTTAAGCCATTAAGACTGAATTTGTGAATGGATTCTAGGTGCTTTAAATTCAGCAAATGATACATTTGGCAAAGATAAGGAACCTGCAAAACATACTCCTGGCTGATTAAATGGTATTTCTCCAGTTGAAGCATTCTAATCTCGGTGTCATATAGATAGGCTTCGTGGGGAGGAACGACTGAATCTAACTTGTAGTACTTGAGAGTACTAATGTCCTTAGTCTTAAAGCTCGCGTGTTTATGACTTGCTTCCGGTTTTAGATAGAACCAGCTAGTAAGCAGTAAAGAAGTTGCGAATAAATGGCTCACATCGGAATTTGATAAGTCGCCGTTTAAAAGAAGATTAAAACATTGGTTGATGGTGTTAAATATCCAGTAAAAGATACCCAAGTTTCAAATATTGTCTCGGAATTTTTTCATGCAGAAATATCTTCTGTAGAAGAAGCCAGGTAGTGTTAACTTTACATTTGTACATATTGCAAACATAACACTCTAATATTGGAATCGTGTTTGAGTTAGTGTTTCATTTGTGGATAAGTTGGATAACTTTTACTAAAACACTCTAAAGCTATAGATAGTGTTGGAATGTTTTACCTAAAAAGACTGAGAATTTGTTTAATCCTTCTCGTCGAAATATAATTTATCAGCTGTGACATTGCACACTAATACCCAATTCAGAAATAAATATACAAATTCTGTCGAGGCTCCATCAATATTGGCGTTAGGGAGCCTGGTCTACAGCAATGACAGAACCCAATGTTTGTATGAACTATAGTGACCTAATTACGATCGCAAGATTATTGAGGAATACGATCGGTCGTCCCATCAACAATCGGAAACTCAATAGCCCGTACCTGAGAGAACTCTATTCGTTTTAGCAATCTTGAAGGACGATCGATCGCCCAGAATTGGAGGTTGTGGATTGTAACCCGACGAAAACTCTTCCCAACCTCACGAGAATCTTGAACTAAACAGCCTTGAAGTGTCCGAGATTGGGTTTCTTTCTCACACTGGACTAAGACTGACTCTAGCTGCGTAAATTCTCTCCAATCTTTTACATTGAGTCCTTCGCAAATTTTGATGAACGTATCCGGCTAGATAGGTTGCTGCCTAAAGAACTTATCCACTGAGCCTTTACCCAAAAGGTTGGCTTTGGCAAACGCACTGACAGAGGAAAATTCTCGTCGCGTCATAATGTTCTTAGCGCGTTCCACACCTTTAATAGAAGTGGTAATCAGGATCCATTTCCGTTTTCGTTGCTCGGTCATCCGCTCTACCACCATCACAAGAAGCTTAAATCAACCAAAACCCAATCATTGCCCAATCATCAATGCACCAGTCCCCAACCAAAATATGACAGAGCAACAGGCATAACAGAAGCAACAACAGGAGAATCTCTAGGGGTTCCTAAGTCATGATGAATACATCGGACTTCACCCAGCGAGATTCTTATGAACACCCTGAAACTAGCACCTGTCGAGATTGAGATCATCCGCGAACGCTTGCGGCAAGCAAGACTCAGCTTCAACATCGCCCAGGTATCCAGCCTTGCATTTAGCAGCTTTAGTCTAGTGGGAGCCATCATGCTCATGGGCGGCAATGTCACCGAAGGCACCGCGATCGTATCTGTCAGCATGGTCAGCAGCGTCGGCTGCATCCGCCTCGCCAAAGACGCAAACGATCGACTCGATAGCCTAATCGACGAGTCCCAATGGTAATCATCCAATGCGCGGGACTCGGGTAATCTCATTCGCAGTCCCACACATTTGAAAAATGGTCATTGATCATTCGTTTGGGCTAAAAACACGTCTGGGCCAACGATCGCAATTCCCCGAAACGGATTCAACACCAAAAAATCCCGATCGCCTGTCACGATAAAATTAGCTTGTCCATTGACAGCTAACGCTAGAAATTCATCATCTTTGGGATCACGACAAGCCACGATGGGTTCTTGAATCTCAACCCAAACAGCATCATTCAAAATCGCCTCCAAAAACTCAATCCGCAGCGCTTCCACCACGTAACGATTGAACTTTGGACGCAACAGAACCTCATGCCACTCTTCAAAAATCACTTGTGAAATGAGAAGGGTTTCGCCTTGCAAAATCTGACGCAATGCGATCGGCCTCCAGCGCATCCGCCCAAAACGCCTGTTGATTTACCGCCCGGTTGAGAACATCCGCATATTCTAAGAATAACGCCGTAGAAACTGCCCCAACTATTAATTCTCTCCGCATCGCCTGTAAAAGTAAAAAACTTGCTCCCTGCCGAGAACGCAACGCCGCAACCCCTACGTTCGTGTCAAATACATACATTAGCAGTCCACCGATCGCCTAAGTGCTTTCATCATGGGCAATTTTCTCACTAATCGCTCCCACACGAAAGACCATCGGCTATTCCTAGCGTTTAGCCTGAGTCGATCGTACGCATTCGGATCAATATCATCACCAAGATTCATGACCGTCACCCACATTTTGGGATTGTCTTCATCCGGTAATCGATCGATCGCCCGTGCTTCCGCCGATCGATTTGCATCACTAGACTGGTGCGATCGCCATGCCACAAAGTCAACGTAGTTCGACACATCAGCCAACGTATTTGCGGGCAATGTTTTTAGCCGTTCAACGATCGCTTTGACAGAAGCTTTAATAATCTTTCGCTGGACCAGGTGCAAATACCGCTAATATTTGTTAGGACTGAACCGTTAGAAATTTTCGCAGCTCCTCCCCGCATGACCCGATCGACCCGCAGTCCATCCTTCCGTGACCGTAAGCGCCGCACCTCCGCCGCCCAGTCCAGCTTGGTTCGAGGCACCTGCGCGATCGCCGCGCTTTCCCTCCTCCTCCTCACTCATCTCCCCAAAACCATCTCCCTCTCTCCCCGTACTGGCAGCGCTTCCCGCGCCCCTTCCTCATCCCGCGCCTCTTCCGCCCTCATCGATCCCGCCCTCACCTTCCCCGCCCAAATCTTCCGCCCCGACGACGCCAAACCCATCACCGTCCTTTCCCGCACGATCGCCGGAACTCCCCTTTACCTCACCACGATCGATCTCGCCGACCCCGAAACCTTCCTCAGCGTCGGCCTTGCCAACAGCGCCACCCAAGCCAACAACAACCGATCGACCCGAGGCGACGAAAATTTTGCAGCCCTAGTCCGCCGCCACCGCGCCGCCATCACCACTAGCGGCACCTTCTTCAGCATGGACGCCCAAAAACGCGTCATGGGCAACCTCGTCTCCGGCGGCCAATTTCTCAAATACAGCCCCTCTGAAAACTACGGCACCACCCTCGGCATCCGCAGCGGCAACCAGGTCGAAATGACCACTGCCCGCATCGACGGCATCCCAAAATGGCGCGAACACTGGTTTTCCCTCACCGCCGGACCTCGCTTGCTTCGATCGGGCACCGTTTCCATCAACCCTCGAAAAGAAGGCTTCCGAGACCCGGCTGTCATGGGCAGCGCCGTCCGAAGTGCGATCGGCTTTACACCTAACCGAAAGCTTCTTCACGTCACCTTTCTCACCCCCGTTTCCCTTGTGCGCGAAGCCCAAATTATGAAAGCTCTCGGCTGCCATGAAGCCATGAACCTTGACGGCGGCACGTCCCTCGCCCTTGCTAAAGGAGACCGCATCCTTCGCCGCGCCAACCGCAACCTCACTAACGTCATTACCATTTACGACGTCCAGCACCCTGCGCCTCCCGCATTACGTCTTTCCTGGGAAACCTTTCAAACGATCGATCGAATGGCCATCTCGCCACAAAGTACACTTTTTGGGATACCTTGACGACACAAGGTCAAATGGAAACCTTATTGAATATGCACTCAGACCACTCCATGCAGGATTGATTATGACCCTCATCACAGGCTTATCCGGCAATGAAATATTTTGTCTACGGCGACAGGGATTGACACCCGGAGATTTGGTTATTGGCAACAGTGTGATTTCACTGGGACTGCTCAATAGCATTGGGTCTGGGCTGAAAACACTCGTGGGCGGAGAAGTCCATCAGGTGACGAAGATTATTCACGAAGGACGCTCTCGATCGTACGCGCGAATGATCGCAGAAGCCACGCATCATGGCGGTGCTGGAATTACCGGAGTTTCTAATGAATTGATCTTTCACGGGACTAATATTGAATTCTTATCAATAGGGTCTTGCGTGCATCGTCAGAGCGACAAAACTGAGGCGTTAGAATTCTCCTCCTCAGCCGATGGACAGTCGCTTTATTGTCAGATAGATAGTGGTTTTACGCCGCGTAAATTTGTGTTTGGAAATGTAGCCTATTCGATCGGACTCGGGGGCGGAATTATCGGGGGATTGCGAAGTTTGGCGCGGGGTGAAATCAAAGAGTATTCGCGGATTTTTAATGAAACTCGTCACTTAGCCTTAAAGCGCATTAAATCCGAAGCACGGGAAGTTGGAGCGAATGCAGTCGTCGGAATCAAGACTTCAATTTTACCGTTTGGAGGGATGCAGGAGATGGTCATGATCGGTACGGCCTCCCATCATTCCGCGTTAGGAGACGCCTATCGCCAAGACCCTATCACCAGCGATCTCACCAATGAGGAAATGTGGAATTTGGTGAATGATGGCTATATGCCCATTCAGTTAGTGTTGGGAGTTTCAGTCTATTCCTTGGGATGGGTGGGCGGGATTACCTCCTTTTTCAAGTCATTTGTTCGGGGTGAAATCCGAGAGCTAACGACATTAATTTACGAAGCTCGCGAAGAGGCGTTGAAACACATCGCTAAGGACGCAGAACGATGTGGTGCAGACCAAGTGGTGGGAATTAAAACCTATGTGTATGACTTAGGGGGTGGCATTATTGAGTTTATGGCGATCGGGACAGCGGTAAAGAAAATGTCAGGCGTTGAAACCGTTTCTGAAATGCTACTGCCTCAAGCGATTATCCGCGATCAAGATACCTTCATTAATACGGCAAGTGTATTTTCTAAAGCCTCTTTAAATGAACCGACTAACGCCACCGGAACCGTTGGACCGATCGCAGGACTAGTTAGCGTTGGATTTTCGATGTTGTACGTGATTTTCAAACTCTTTACCCGCTAGACGATTAAGCCCTCATTCTATTTTGCAAGAACAGAAAGGTTTCAACCTCGTCGTGGGTAGGAGAAGCGGCGATCGCACCGCGTTTCAGGGTGGTCAATGCGCCGACGGCACTCGCATACCGGACGATAGCGGTAACTTCATCTGGCAATAGGTCACCCGATCGAGTTCGATGGCAAAGCTGATGGATAAACCCCGCCAAAAAACTATCCCCCGCCCCGGTCGTATCTTCGACGTCCATGGGAAAGGCCGGAACATCACCTAGGGTTCCAGCAGCCCAATACACACACCCATACTCCCCTCGGGTCATGAGAATGCATTTAAGGCGAGGGAAACTGTTGTGCAAGCTGTTCAGATCGCGCAAACCGAAGAGCCAGTCGGCTTCCTCGTCCGTTAGCTTCAGATAGTCGGCCTGATGGAGAACCTCTAAAATCACAGATTTAGCACGCTGTTCATCGTCCCAAAAAACCGATCGCCAGTTTACATCAATCACCACTTGAACCCCCGAATACCGCGCCAAATCCATCGCATTGGTCAGGGCGGCGGCGCTCTCAGGGTAGGCGAGCAGTAGCGTCCCAGTGACGAGGTATTGTGCGGATTGGATGAGATCCATAGGCAAGTATTCAGCGTTGAGCTTCGTGTCTGCAAAGCTATCGCTAGGACGATCGGCCCCAAAGCCAGCAAACGTTCGATCGCCCATCCTATCTCGCGTTACCATCACCGATCGCGTTGGCGTTCTAGGAATAAGCTGCACGCCCGACAAGTCTACCGAGTGCGATCGCAACACCTCCAGCAATTCTGCTCCCATTGCATCTTGACCGATCGCACCCACAAAACCTGACGTTGTTCCTAGCTTCGTTAAAGCGCAGGCCACATTTGCAGGTGCCCCGCCGGGATACAGCGTCCAGGTCGAAACTTGGCCAAGTTCGACGCCCGGTTCATCCGAAATCGAGTCAAATAGCCCTTCGCCAATGCAAACCACCTGTGTCATTGAGCCTTGCTCCGATCATTAACCTGTATTTCGCATTCCTGCCGCAATCCCATTAATGGTCAAATGAGCACCCCGAAGGAGTTCATTTTTGCTGTAGCGCGATCGCATGAGACCGCTGGCCGAACTGCTGCGATGTTGACGCAGACGCTTGATCAGTGACACCTGCAAAAAGCCCAAGGGCACAATGGTTCCATTCCGAAGCTGCACCGATCGCTGCAGTTCAGGATCGCCGTCTAGAAGCTTGTGATGTCCGGTAATGGTGAGCACGACCTCTTTAGTCCGGTAATACTCAGCCGCGATCGCATCAAATAAATGCCCAAATCGAACCCGGTCCTCGGGGGGCGAAAGCTGATGAACATAGTGCTGAGCAAGCTGCAAATCAACCTTGGCGAGCGTCATCTCCACTTTGGAAATCACCATTCGGAAGAAGGGCCATTTCACATAAAAATAGCTCAAAAGCTTGAGGTTGTCAGGATGTTCATCCAAGAACTCTCTCAAGGCCGTACCGACTCCATACCAAGCGGGGAGTAGAAACCGACTTTGAGTCCAGCTAAAGACCCAAGGAATCGCCCGCAGACTGCTGAGATCCTTTTTGCCGCCTCGACGGGCGGGGCGAGAGCTGATTTGCAGTTGGCTAATTTCTTCGATAGGCGTTACTTGATGGAAAAAGTCGATAAAATCTGGCTCTTCGTAGATCAACTGACGGTAATGAGTCCGCGATCGGGCAGCTAGCTCTTCCATGAGAACATGCCAATCTTGAATATCATCGACCTTAGTATTTAGAATACTGCCCTGAATCACCGCTGTCGTCGCCGTTTCGAGGTTGTACAGGGCCAGTTCAGGAAGCGAATACTTCGACGCAAGAACTTCCCCTTGCTCCGTTATTTTAATCCGCCCGCGCATACTTTCTCCGGGCTGAGCCAAAATGGCTTCGTAGGCTGGACCTCCGCCACGACCGACCGATCCCCCCCGACCGTGGAAAATTCGCAACTCCACGCCGTAGTTGTGCGCAACCCGTTGAAGAGCTTGCTGGGCTTTATGAATTTCCCAATTGCTACTGAGAAATCCAGAATCTTTGTTACTGTCAGAGTAGCCCAACATCACTTCTTGAATCGGCATGGGTTGCTGTGACTTTTCTTCAGCAGAAATTAGCTTCCCACCCCTAAGCATCTCTTGATAAAACGGCAGCTCAAACAGTTCGGTCATTACCGCTGTCGCCTTTTGCAAATCCTCGACGGTTTCAAAGAGTGGGACGGCTTGAAGAGTCGTGGTGTTAGTGGTGGGATCGTACAGCCCTGCTTCTTTTGCAAACAGCATCACCTCTAGCAAATCACTCATGTCATGGCTCATGCTAATGACGTAGGACCGACAAATCCGATCGCCAAATTCCCGCTGAATCGCCCGCACCATCCGGAAGGTCTCAATGGTTTCGCGGGTTTTTTCACTAAAGGGCAACTCGCGCGGAATCAGAGGCCGCCTAGTTTGGATTTCGCGGCTTAGAAATGCAATGCGATCGGCTTCAGACATGTCGGTGTAGGGCTGCGGCAGAATCTGGACATACTCCACAATCTCGGCCACAGTTTCGGCATGGCGCGTGCTTTCTTGCCGAATATCCAAATGCGTTAGGGTAAAGCCAAAGATTTCGACTTGACAGATCAGATGTTCGAGATCCCGGCACGATAGCCCCGTCTGGACTAAGTTACGCTCGATCAACCGAAGTTCAGCCAAAAACTCATCGCCCGATCGGTAGTAGTGCGCAACATCCCAATCCGTATTTTCCGGCTGTTGCCAGTCCCCGTCAAACAGCACCTGGTTACGCGTGTGGGTATTTTCGAGACGCTTCTGGACGTAGGCGAGCTTGAGCCTATAGGGTTCTTGGCGGTAGCGGATGGCCAGTTTCTCATAGACCTTGGGCAACCGAACCCGGTCTTGCTCTAGGGATTCAAGCAGATCCGGCAAGACATCGCTCCAGTGAAGGGAAATACTTAGCAAATCCGTCAGCCGCTTCATGGACTGCATGTATTTTTCCAACACCAGACTGCGCTGATAGCAAGCCGTTTGCCAGGTGACTTGGGGAGTAACGGAAGGATTGCCATCGCGATCGCTGCCCACCCAAGACCCGAAGCGGCAAAAGTCGTATTTCGGCATCTTCAGTGCCGGGAATGACAGATTTAACGACTGCTGCAATCGTTGATAAAGCTGAGGCATCGCATCAAACAATACTTCTTGGAAGTAGTGAAGCGTATGGTCCACTTCATCCAAGACCGTTGGTTTGAACTGGTGGAGTTCGTCGGTGCGCCACCAGAGACGGATTTCTTCGGTGAGGCGATCGCGCAAGGTTTGAGATTCCCAAGGAGCGATGCTGTCTGCGGGAACGCGTTCGAGATGGTCGAGATCTCGAAGAATGTTAGAAATGCGGCGTTGTTTACCCCGAATAGTATGGCGGACGATTTCGGTGGGGTGGGCGGTGAAAACGAGCCACACTTCGAGCTGATCGATCAGTTTTTGTATTTGTTGGGGCGGGACATTGAGTGCTTTAAGTCGAGGAAAAAGCCACTGGAAGGTCCCAACGCCTTGGCGTGAGTCGGGCGGCTGTAATGGGGGATGACGATCGGATTCGCCCGCCTTTCGATCGGACTCGCGACTGTTGGAGGAGTAGGGGTTTTCGTGGGCAGCCGCTTCTATTGCCCAGTAACCTTTCGATCGATGATCGGTGTCGGAAAGAGTTTCTTGAGCGGCCCTGTAGAGCTTCTGTTGATCGCGCTGCTCGTAGTGCTGCTCAACAATATTAATAATCTGAAAATACAAAGCAAATGCTCGTGCAGCCCGAACGGCTTCATTTAGCTCTAATTTCTCAACAATTTTGAGCGCTTCAGACTCCTCAAATGAGTTCTCCGCCTGTCCTTCAGGAGAGCAAAGACTGAGAAGTTGGTTCAACAAATCCACGAGTTCCTGTCCGCACTCTTGGAGCAAGACTGACTCCCAGAGATCCTCAACCATCTTGATGCGATGCTGCAAAAATACTTCTGACGTCATAACCGCCGCCGCCCCATCGGAAGATCCGTTCGCTAATCCTGTTAAGGGCGCGGCAGGATGGGACAGCAAAGCCGAAGTGACTCGTTCATCAGTCGAGGGGCTAGTCGAACTCATAAGAGGCAGTATGGGCAGATAAGTTCAATCATTGTACGGGTTTATGTGTCCTAATAAAACGCCCCGTTTGGAGAGGGCATAGCAAAGAAACTCCAGATCTGGTGGATTAGGGGTCCAGCGAACCCGCATCCGACCCATTGGGGTCCCCCGATCGCACCTCCACCGATCGCAAGGGCGCGCGATCGCCTCGCAGGAGTTCTTCGCTCCAAACCCCGATTTTCACCAAGGTCACGGTTGCCTGACGAGCGGCAAACAGAAGTACCAATGTGGGGAACGTCACCGCACTGATGATGAGGTCTTGGCGAAATGCGTTGGGAGTATGGGGTGATTTCATCGGGTTCTCTCTCCTTCGGGATAACTCAACATGACCGGGTTTCAGTGAAGATGGGATCGATTTGGAAAACAGGGTGTATTATCGGGTCAACCTTTTGCCGACTAGGTTTCAATGTTAAACGTGTCCGATCGCCCTCCCTCCCCTCATACTAACTCTCATCTGCAGACGAATTCTAAGTCTGACGCTGATTTTGGGGATAATTCCCCGGTTTTCCAGGGATCGAGGGCATCGCTAGGCGTTTGGCTGCACGCTGTTCTTCAGCCTTTTTTGACCCATGCGCCGCAGATTCGGCAACGCGGGAATGTGGCTTATATTCTGTGTGAAGGGTTGCCTTGTCCAGCCCAAGCTGACCTTACCGAGGCGCTCGGGGGATCAATCCTCGGAGCGACACCCTTCATCGCACGTCACCTCGAACAAAATGCAGCTCCAGTTCATCGTATTGTGCTGTACGGAAGAACTAGTGGAGATTCAAAGCCAACTTGGGGTGAGACCTTTGAGTTGCCAGCCGCAGAACTGGGTTTCCAAACGTCCCAGGTTGGCACGCCTCGGCCTAAAGCAACGCATAAAAACTTATCTAACGAAGGCATCGCCCATCACCTCAGTCGTCAACTGAGTCCTTACAACATTGCAGTCCGCGTTCGTCGGAAGCAAAATCCGGCCACCGCCAACGATTTGAGATCGACTCTTTCTCGCCTCTACATCGTCTGCGAATCCACCTACGCGCCCGATCCCAACGTCATCGCCGAACCAATAGCCCAATGTCTTCGGGAGCTAGCCCTGCGCGATTGCCAAGATGCCGTGATTTCGGGCCAAGCAACGGGCGAAAGTGAGCCGGAATGGATGCTGCGGGTGGACTTGACGCCTGCCGATCGACTGCTTCAACAGCGGGCTAAGTGGGGCGACATCGAAGCCTTGAGGCGGCTCCTGACGCCCATGCTCCGATCGTTCTGTCAAGCGGTTCAGATTACGATCGAACAAACCACCCTGCACATCGCCCTTCGGAATACCGACTCCTGCCCGCCGCAGTCATCGCTCGTTCGGGCGATCGACGGGTTTCTCACTGAGCTGGCCCCTCAAGGCATTCATGGAGCCAGTCTTTATGGCATTATCAATCCAGACGGCACGCCCGAAACGACTCAGTGGGTCCATTGGATGGATCTTCCCGCGTCTCATCAGGTCGAACTTAGCGCCTCTCCCGAAGATCTAGCCGCGCGAGGCAACTCAGATGCGATCGCCCACTTGCTCCTCCGTCAGCTTAACCCCAACCTAGACCAACAGTTGGCAACAGGTGGCTTACGGGTCCAAGTGCGGCAGCGGGAAGACATTCTGCACATCATGACCGATGCCCTTATTTGCCCTAACCAAAAAGCTGTCAGCACCGCCATCCTGGACTACCTCCCCAAACTCAACATCGATGGCCTATCAGGACTCTGCCTCTACGGACGTCAAGCCGGAAACACCACGGCAACCTGGCGGCAAGGCGTGCAGCTAGGAGTGCTCAAGGCCCGATTTGTCCCGGCTTCGACGCCTGAGTTTACGGCCTCCGATCGCTATGTCGAGGACCTGCTCCCCATGCCGGGTGCTATTTTGTTTGTGCCGCGTCGTGCGCCGAAAGATTGGGGTAAGACTTGGGGTAAGGTCACAGATATTGCTCGATCGATGTTACTCAAAACGCCTCTGTTTGCTCCGCTTTCCGCCAACCCACGGCTGATTCCGATTTGGGATGAGCGCGTTAGTGGGCAGGTGGCTCTGGTGTGGGGGCTACTGGGATTGTGTCTGATGATTTCGGGCGATTGGGCGCTGGGCTTCGTGATCAAATCCCAAGACGTAACCTCGGCCACTGCCCGGACGATTAATCGCACTTCGATCGATCGTCCGACGGTCCTGCCCAATTTAGCGTTGAACAAACCCGGAATTTCCAGCGATGCTTCGGCGTTCAATGCCTCTGGCTTTACCCAAAATGAGAAAGCTCGCGTGGTAACCAGTGGAGCTAGCAGCAGCGCCAAATCCATCCTCTTGGAGGGAAGACTCTCCAAACCCAATGCCGGAATAGGTGCCTTTCCAACCGATCTCAACGCCGACGCCAATCTTCCCGTGTCGCCCCTCATGCCCAAGGCGCAAATCGATCCGACCGCCTCGCCCTATGCCAGTTTAAATGCGTCCCAGCTTGATGAACGGCTAGCGCTCTATCAGCAGTTTGTAGCGCAGTTTGGGGTGCCGGATGTGCTGGTGGTGGGTAGTTCTCGGGCCTTGCGAGGCGTGGATCCCAGCGCCCTTCAGGAGAATCTAACTCAACAGGGCTATGCGGGGGTGCGAGTCTTTAACTTTGGCATTAATGGCGCGACGGCTCAGGTGGTAGATCTCTTGCTGCGGCGTCTGATTTCCGCTGAGCAGTTGCCTAAGACGGTTCTGTGGGCCGATGGTGCTCGGGCCTTTAACAGTGGTCGATCGGATACAACCTTTAACGCGATCGTCTCCTCCGACGGCTACAAACGCCTCCCCGCAGCTCCCATCAACAAGCTCGTGAAAGGCAAATCCACTGACAAATCCACCAACAAAGCAACAACTGAAGCAACCGAGACGTCCTCTAAGACGCTCCAAAAAGCCCTGAGCGAAAGCTACCAAACCGTCGATCGACAGATCCAAGACTGGCTCAAATCCACCTCGTCAGTCGGCTATCAGCGAGATGCGTTATTTGATTTAGTTCGCGATCGATTTTTGGGCCAACAGACGCCCAGTGTAGAATCCAATTCTGGCCCGAACGCAACGCCCAGCCTAAACGCAAATTCGAGTCTCGCATCGGATTCCCCCACGGGACAGGGCGTGATTGATATCTACGGCTTTTTGCCCCTACCGAATCAATTCAACCCCGCCACCTATTACCAGAAGTACAGCAAAGTCCCTGGAAACTTTGACAGTGATTACGACAGCTTTGAGCTTCAAGGCAAACAACAGCAGGCATTGGACTCGATCGCCCGGTTTACTCAACGCCAAGGCATTAATCTAGTCTTTGTCAATCTCCCGCTCACCGCTGAGTATCTTGACTCGCGTCGCCGCGAGTATGAGGACCAATTCCAGCAGTCCATGATTCAGGAATCCACAACGCTCAAATTTACGTACCGCGATCTCTCGACGGTCATGCCCCAACAAAATGCCCTCTTCTCCGACCCCAGCCATCTCAACCGCTACGGAGCCTACGATGTGGCACAGCGTCTTTCGAGAGATCCGCTCATTCCTTGGAGTAGCGAGAAGTCAGGCGAGAAATCAGTGAAGTCATTGAATAAATAAGATCGTTTAAATCGCCCTGCCGACTAAAGTCGCAGCTACACAAACAACGTCTGCCGCCGCAGACTAAGATCTTGAATGCTGCTGTGGCTAGGGTTCTAGCAGGGTTTTAGTATTCTGCTGCGTTATGATAGAACGGTCGCTCACACACTAGAGAGAATGACATGACGATCGCAACGCCTATCCTCGAACCCAAGATTCAACCCGAAGTTCAACCTCAGAAAATGAATCGTTCTGAATCTCCAGTAATGTTGTTTGGCGGAATGACGTGGCGTGAATTTCGGGCGGTGGAACAGTTGATCGATCGACCGGGTTATCGATTGTCTTTTTTAGATGGTGTGTTGGAGATTCTACAAATGCCCAGTGAACTGCACGAAACAGTTAAAGAACGAATCGGCGCATTGCTAGAGTTGTATTTATTGATGGCCGAATTTAAATTCACGCCGACTGGATCAATGACGCTAGAAAGTGAAGTCGATCAGGTCAAGCGTGAGGCAGACAAGTCCTATCGCTTAAAAGATCATCGTGGGCGACCTGATTTGGCGATCGAAATTGTGGTAAACAGTGGTGGCATTAATAAGCTCGAAGCGTACAAGCGACTGAAAATTTCAGAGCTTTGGTTTTGGGAAGATGGTGTGCTGGATCTTTATCATCTGCGGGGAACGGGAAACAAAACAAGGTACGAAAAGATTGCGACAAGTGAGGAAGTCTCGGGAATTAACTTGGCTCTTTTGAAGCAATGCGTCCTGATGAATAGCCATGTAGAAGCGTTGAAAGTTTGGCAAAAGGCGATCAAAATCGTTGGTAACGTCTAGATTCTCTAACGCGGTACGGTAACTTTTGTTAACAGCGATCGAATCACATCATCCATCATTAACCCGTCCAATTGTGCCTCGGGTCGTAACATCAACCGATGTCTTAATAGGGGGACAGCGACGGTTTTGATGTCATCGGGATTGACGAAATCCCGATCGTCGAGCCATGCATGAGCTTTACTAGCGGCCAACCACGCGACTGCCGATCGAGGAGATGCTCCTAGGGCGATATCGGGATGTTTGCGGGATTTTTGGACAATTGCGAGGAGATACTCCAGCACGTTGTCTTGGATTTGGACTTTGCGGACGGCCTGACGCGCTTGGAGAATGTCGTTGACGGTGGCGACGGGTTCTAGTTTTGTGAGATCTAAGCGCCGCGATTGAAACCCGGCCTGGGCGTTGAGAAGCATTTGTTTTTCGGCGGCTTTATCGGGGTAGCCAACGATTAGCTTGAAGAGGAAGCGATCGAGTTGGGCTTCGGGGAGAGGGTAGGTGCCTTCAAATTCAAGGGAGTTTTGGGTGGCGATGACCCAGAAGAGTTCCGGGAGGGCGCGGGTTTCACCGTCGAGGGTGATTTGCTGCTCTTCCATGGCTTCGAGGAGGGCGGCTTGAGTTTTAGGTGGGGTGCGGTTGATTTCATCGGCGAGGAGGAGTTCGGTGAAGACGGGTCCGCGTTTTAGGCTGAAGGATTGGGTTTTGAGGTCGAAGATGTTGACGCCGAGGATGTCGGAGGGGAGAACGTCGGGGGTGAGCTGGATGCGTTTAAAGTCGGATTGAATCAGGCGGGCGAGGACGTGGGCGAGGAGGGTTTTCCCAGTGCCGGGGACGCCTTCAAGAATGACGTGGCCGTTGGAAAGGAGGGCGATTAGGAGTTGATCGATGAGGGCTTCTTGGCCGATGACGATTTGGCTGAGGGTTTTGCGCAGGCGATCGAATTTGGACATAGTTATTTAGTGATCGTTTGGATTTTGGTCAGCCATTGGATTAATTCTGCCTCACTCGGTTTTTTGTGTCTATCTTTATGACTTGATGACAATAAGAATGCTTCGCGAAACTCGGTGGCCGATCGTCCGGTTTGTTCAGTCCAGGTTTGGAGGATGGTTTCAGGGTCGATTCTGGAGGTGCCGAGGCCAAGGGTTCGTTGAAGTTTTTTGAGTTCGGCTTGGCTGAGGGTGCTAGTAACAAAGTCGGTGCTGTTGGCTTTTTGAAGGATTCCGGCGAGGGCTTGGATGTAGGCGCGGCTGTTGTTGATGATGGGTGGGTTGAGCGATCGAATTGCGCCGAAGCGCCAGTTTTTACCGTAAATTAGGACGCTGAGGATGACTAGCGTTTGGAAAAACATCAGGGCGATCGGGGTCTTGGCAAAGAAGGTGCTAAGATCGCCTTTTCCTTCAGTGGCAGCGGTTTCAGGGTCTCGGTAGCCGTGGATATATTCGTCCATGAGGATGCGATCGCCTTGGGTGAGGTCTTGGAGATAGGCGAAGTTTTGGGCTTCGTTTTGGTAGGCGTTGGCGGCGAGGAATGTGGGGAGAATGTGGATGATTTCGCCGCTGCCGATGGGGGTGCGCCAGACTAGGGTGCCATAGGAATCAGAAACGAGGATTTGGAGGGTGCTGGTTTGGAGGTGGCGGCGGGTGGTGGCGATTTTGAGCGTTCCGGACTGTGGATTGGATGGGCTGCCAAATTTGATGGGAATTTCGGACTGGAAGGCGGCATTGGTCAGTTGGGTTTTGCCTTTACGGGTGCCAATGAGAATGACGCGGTTGCCTTGTTCGATCCAACGGCGATCGATGCGCGGAGAATCGGGTTCGGAGCTGATTTGAATAAGGGTGGTGCGGATGCTAATTGGGGAATTTGTTTGGGAGGCTATGTCTGAAATTTCCTGGACGTCGCTCTGAGGATAGTCTGACCCATCTTTCCCAAATAAAGCAGTGAGTGGTTTTTGCCATCGAGCAATCGCTTGCCCCGATCGTTCGACGTAGGCATACCAAGCACCATAACCTTCGGGCGATCGGCTGTAGGTGCTGCCGTCACTGCGCGGGTTGTTGGGGGCGGAAAGTAGGGTGAACAGCAGCAGTCCGGCGGCAAGAATGCCACCTGTAAACCATTGGCGGGGGCTAAGGGATTTGGGAAGGCGCGGCATTTAGGGCATCTCCTGATCAATGTCGCGGTAGGCTCGATCGCATTCGGCGTAGCGATCTTGGGTGATGGGCCGATCGGTGTAGAGACTCTCATCGTGGGCGTTGATGAGGGTACGGTAAGAGGCCGATCGGGTTTTGAGCAGGCGACGGTATTCCCCGTTGGTGAGGCTGGGATCTTTGGAGAGCAAGGTTTGGTCTTGGAGTTTGGTAACCATTGCAAAGTAAAGGGCGCGGCAGGCTTGAGTATAGTCGCCTTGGCTCTGGGCTTTTTTGGCCTGCTGGAGCCATTGGTTTTGGGTGCGATGGATGGGTTTTGGCGATGAGGCCAGCGGTCGTTCCGGCTGAGATTTTGTCAGATAGCGATGGACGATCGGATAGAGATTCCAAACGATCGTAGTCACGAGGGCGAGGACGAGGAGCCAGAAGATAAGGGTCCACAATTGGGCAGGAATCGTGGGAGGCCGCACGGGGTTGTTTAGGCTGTCCGGGGAATCGATTGGTTGCCAGCTTGATAGGATACGCTCGAACCATTCGCTCGATCGTTGTTGCCAAAGACGAAGATCCCATGCAGGGTTAGTTTTTTCAAAGTTGGGCGGCGGCATCGGTTGGGTTGTGGGTGCGATTATGGCTATGTAAATTTTACCCGTGACGAGCGATCGCCCATAATCATCACCCCGCCAATTTTCGGATCGATAATGTTAAGGATAAGTGCGAGCTTCATTTCTTCCTGACCTACGATCGCGGTGAAGGGAAAAACGGCACGGCAGCGCAGTTGGATTGAGGCTTCAGACGTGATGACCACAGCCGTTTTTGATTTTAGGAATGAACAGAGCGATCGCTTCATTCGATTCCACTTTTTATTGTCCCATACCGATCGCCCTCTACTGAAGCAAGATCGGAGCTTGCGTTAGACTACCGTCATACTGGTTGCAGACCCCACCGTCTTTACGACAAGGACAAGTCTATGAGTGTAGTACTGGCGATTTCAGAAGACCTCAAAACTCTGGCACAGGTTCAGCAAAAGCTTGGGATCCGATTATCAGAGGATTCTAATTTTTTTACGGAGTGGCTGGAGGAGAGTGATCCGATCGAAGAAGGCGATTGTCGCAGATTGGACCAAGTACGCCGAAATTATCTGTACTAGAGCGAAGACGGACCCCTTCTGGAAGAAACGATCAAACTTGTGATCCTGTCGCCCATTTTAGAACTCGCCGGGTTTTATCAAGCGCCTTATAAATTTCGAGCTGAGGTGAGTGTGGACGTCGAGACGGTTGGCCACCAAGATGAGATTTTGCGGGGAAGAATTGACGGGCTGGTGATACTCGATCGACTGTGGATCGTCCTGATTGAAGCCAAAAAAGCAACCCTCGACTTGGAACTCGCCTTACCTCAAACGCTCGCCTACATGGTCACCAATCCCGATCCAACTCGATCGGGGTTTGGGATGGTGACGAATGGGAGCAGCTACTTATTTATCAAATTGACCGGAAAAGCGTATGGGATTTCTGATGTATTTGGAACCCGATCGCAGCATCGGAATAATTTGATTGAGGTGCTACGAGTGTTGAAAAGCCTAGGCCGATCGATCGTTCCTTGATGCTTACACCGAATCGATTGCCCCTATCAATGACGCAACCCTTCATCTCTTAATAATCCATCAAGCCAACGTTGATCAGCCTTAGGTAGATTTGGGGTTGGCTCGATCGTGTAATCAATGAAATAGGTATAGCCCGACCGAACAATAATGTCTTCGATGATTTGTTTAAGGTCAATTGTCGGTTCTTGGTCTGCTGCTTGGAGCGGAATTGAAATGATGGGCATTGGATCTTGGAGATTAAATGGATAAAGATCGGCCACTGGACGTTCAGCTTCCCGACTAATCAAAATATGATAATCAGACGATAAGGCGTTATTCATAGGCAAAGAATCGCCCGATCGTAAGAGGTCGATCTCGACCAAATGCGTTCGGCTATTCAAAACCCGTTGCCGCTTCTCTTCATATTTTTGCCGCCCTTGCCCACGCTTATTAGTAGGTGACAAGATTTCAATCGTTGTAATAACTCGTCCCGTTGCTGCTTCCTTAATTTCTAGATAAGCTTCTCTGATTTCTGTTTCGACGGGTAGCGTTACCCGAACAGGTTGTAATGTCGCAACAGAAGCACCAACAGAGGCTCCAGCCGGGACATTGGGTCCTATGGGATTGCGAGGGGACTGAATACTGGCATCCGATCGTCCAATCAATTGAAGATTGCTATCGGTGACTTGGTATATCCGTTTCTCAATATCAACTTGATATCGGGGCAGTAGCAGTGGCGTGAGAATATCTGCGATCGCAACAATAAACCGATTATGAACTGTGGACCAGCGATCGGGATGTTCTAGGTAGGGATTCATGCCGGGGAAAAGGGAAGGCATGGCGAGGACAGGAAACAGGACAGTTCCATTGTACTTTAAGGTTTTGGTAGAGGCGATCGTGGAATAAATCGTATCTAATACCGGGAGCATTAACAAGCCTCTAAACAAGCTTCAACGGTCGCCACAAAACATTGGCCAAGGGCATCCAAATCGTAGCCTCCTTCCAATCCAAAAACAACGCATCGCGTCAGCGCCAACACCGATCGCGTCATCCGCCTATAGTCCTCAGCACACAAATTAATTCTTGACAGTGGGTCAGCCGCCGCTGCATCGTAGCCTGCACTCACAATCATCAAATCCGGCGCAAACGATCGCAAAAACGGCATCACCTTAGACTCAAAAGCCCGATCGTAATCTACGCCTTCGCTCCCTGCCGCCATCGGCACATTCAAGACATTGCCAAACTTTCCCGTTTCGTTCTCTCGTCCCGTCCCCGGATAATTCGGAACCTCATGAAGCGAACAGTAAGCAATCTGCGGATGATTCTCGACGATCGCCTGCGTCCCATTGCCGTGATGAACATCCCAATCCAAAATCGCCACCCGATAGTCCTGCCTAAATTCATCGTGATCCAATTCATCGTGATCCAATTCGCCTTGCTCCAACGCATAGATCGCCGCGATCGCCGCATTATTCAGCAAACAAAACCCCATGCCCCGATCGGCCAATGCATGATGCCCCGGTGGACGCGCCGCTACAAAACAAGGCAACCCTTTTCGTGCCCGATCAATCCCATCCATCCAAGCATTCACCGCCAGCAGCGCCACCTCGTAACTTTGCCCTGACACGGGAGTATCGCCATCCAAGTAGCCCCCACCTGCCTCGCATATTTGTTGAAGCGATCGCAGATAGGGTGCAGTGTGAACCTGTTCGATCCAAGGAAGCGGCGATCGGAGATGCGCGTCGGTAGGCTTTTCCCAAGTCACTTGGTGAGATTGAGGCATGAGCGCGATCGCCTGACGAATGGCTAAGAGCCGATCGGGGCGCTCCGGATGCCCCGCCCCCGTCCGGTGTTCTAAAAATTCATCGTTGTAAAAAATAGTCACCATTGGAAGCTCTCCAACATTGGCTTAAGGGTTTGTAGCGTCCAATCACTCTAAAACTGCTGGAGAAACCGAAGATCACTGCTGTACAAACGGCGAATATCGTCGATTTGATGCATGACCATCGCCAGTCGCTCGACGCCGAAACCTGCCGCAAACCCCGTATAGATCTCCGGATCATAGCCCGCCGCGATTAACACATTGGGATCCACCATCCCGCAGCCTAGAATCTCCAGCCAACTACCTTTCCACTTAACATCTACTTCAGCCGACGGCTCAGTGAACGGGAAGAAACTCGGACGGAACCGCACCTCGATTTCGTCGCCTAGCAACTCCTGCAAAAACACCTTAATCGTGCCCTTGAGATCCGTGAAGGTCAGCCCCTCGTCGATCGTCAGAATTTCCACTTGGTGAAACACCGCGCTATGGGTCGCATCCACCGTATCCCGACGATACACCCGACCCGGAACGACAATGCGAATGGGAGGCTCATTATTCTCCATGTAGCGCACCTGTACAGTCGAGGTGTGGGTCCGCAATAGATTGCCATCGGGCAAAAACAGCGTGTCCTGCATGTCACGGGCGGGATGATCGGGCTGGAAGTTTAGCGCCTCAAAGTTGTAGTAGTCGGTCTCCATTTCAGGGCCTTCCGCCACGGTGTAGCCCAGCCCCGTGAAAATATCCAGCACAGTGTCAATAGTGCTGTGGAGCGGGTGACGACGGCCTTGCGGACGATAACTTCCCGGCATCGTCACGTCTAGGGTTTCGGCTTCGAGCTGGGCTTGGATGGCAGCGGCCTGGAGCGTGGTTTTCCGATCGTCGAGGGCGGTTTGAATCGCATCCTTGACTTCGTTAGCGCGGGCACCCACTTTCGGACGATCGGCGGGATCAAGCTTGCCCATTCCGCTCAAAACTTGGGGAATCGGACCTTTTTTGCCCATATACTTCACCCGGAGCTGTTCTAAGATATCGAGATCTAGGGCAAGGACGATCGCACTTCTCGCCTCTTGTTTGATTTGCTCTAATTGCGCTTCAAGTTCTGACATAACCGAGGAAGATAGAGGATGAACCTTAATTTAGCCTACTTAGTCTAGAGGAAAACCCATTCGCTTATGCGCCTACTTATTAGTAATGACGACGGAGTTTTTGCGCCGGGGGTGAGAACCCTCGCTAACACCATGAATGCAGCAGGGCATCAAGTCACCGTCGTCTGCCCTGACCGGGAACGATCGGCCACCGGACACGGCATCACCCTGCACCAACCCATCCGAGCCAATCTCGTTGAGGACGTGTATGACGCGGGAATAACAGCCTGGGCCTGCTCCGGGACGCCCTCTGATTGCGTAAAATTGGCCCTTTGGTCGCTCTTAGATGACAAACCCGACTACGTACTTTCCGGGATTAACCAAGGAGCCAACCTCGGCACCGACGTCCTGTACTCCGGGACAGTTTCAGCCGCGATGGAAGGGATTATGGAAGGCATTCCATCCATGGCCTTAAGCCTCACTAGCTTCACTCTAAAGGACTTTCAGCCAGCGGCAGACTATGCCCGAAGCTTGCTCGATCGACTGATTCAGCAACCTCGAACCGAATTAACACTCCTGAACATCAACATTCCACCCGTGAGCGCGGATGAAATTCGTGGGACAAAAATAACAACTCAAGGTATTAGAAGATACATTGAAGTATTTGAAAAGCGCCAAGATCCACGGGGAAAGATTTACTACTGGCTAGCAGGTGAAGCGATCACCGAAGTGGCCGATCCAGAGGCTGAGGCGGATGTCCCGTCTGATGTTCAGGCCATTCAAGAAAACTACATTACCATCACGCCCCTGCAATACAATCTGACAGCTAGAAAAGAACTTTCTTCCTTAAAAGAATGGCTTCAGTCCGGACGTTCTGGACTTTGATTGAAAGAGAGACATAGGAGAATGTTCTCCAGCATCTAAGAAGGATTAAATTGGCGAGCAATTCGCGTATATTTGAGACTTCCTACGGATGACAGTCCCTTAAGTCATCATGGCAAAATATAGCGTGTGGATTTCGTCATTGCCTGAAACTGTGTTAAAGCCAACCGTTGCTGCTCTCGGTAATTTTGATGGTGTCCACCTAGGGCACCGCCAAGTAATTCAACCGATCTTGACCTATCCGATTGAGCGTTCTCTCCAAGGCAATGCTAATCGTCTTTATTCAACCGTGGTCAGTTTTTCACCCCATCCCATGGCCTTTTTCTCTGGGGAAGAGCTTCCGACGCTGACGCCGGGGGACGAGAAGGTGCGTCAACTCCGAAGAATGGGCGTGGATCAGCTCGTCCTGTTGCCGTTCACTCGCGAGTTGGCGGGTCTGTCACCCCACGAGTTTGTGGAGGAAGTTTTAGTTCGACAGCTCAATGCCCGCTTTATTAGCGTCGGGGAAGATTTTCGGTTTGGCCGCAAGCGATCGGGGGATGCTCCGATGTTGCGCACGATCGCGTCAGAATTTGGCATTGAGGTCAAGCTGGTAGAACTGGAGACCATTGCGGGCGATCGCATTAGCAGTAGCTCCATTCGGGGAGCACTCGGATCGGGCGATATTCAATCAGCCACGCGGATGTTAGGGCGGTCTTACGATCTCACGGGCATCGTCGTCAAAGGCCAACAGATGGGTCGTCAATTGGGGTTTCCGACCGCCAATCTCCAGCTTCCCGAAGGCAAGCTCGTGCCTCGTCAGGGCGTCTATGCGGTTCGTGTGGTCGGGAATCCGTCAGCCACAACCATCATGGGCGTAATGAACATTGGCACCCGTCCGACCCTGAATGGTCTCACCCAAACGATTGAAGTGCATCTCCTCGACTGGTCCGGCGATCTCTATGGTCAAAGCATTACCGTGGAGCTGTTGGAGTTTTTGCGAGGTGAACAAAAGTTTTTGTCCCTTGATGATCTCAAGCACCAAATCAATCTCGACTGTACGATCGCCCGTGAACGCCTGACCTGTGCTGTATGACCGGGCGCGTGACTGTTGGTGGATTCGTGACGTAAACTAGGGGCAGGATTGATTCTTGCTGATTTACCCTACCCCTTCAATTCCTCACCCTTGATGCGCGATCGTTTACAAAAACTGACGGATAATCTGCACCAATCGATCGTGGGAAAAGACGATGCGATTCGGTTGGTTTTGGTTGGGTTACTCTCTGGCGGACACGTTCTCTTAGAAGACGTGCCGGGAGTCGGCAAAACCCTACTGGCAAAGTCCTTAGCGCAGTCCATCGACGGCCAGTTTCAGCGGCTCCAATGCACGCCAGACTTGATGCCCACGGACGTCACCGGGACCAATATTTGGAACCCTAAGCACGGTGAGTTTGAGTTCTTACCTGGACCTGTCTTTGCAAATATCCTTCTAGCTGATGAAATCAATCGCGCCACTCCCCGCACCCAGGCTGCGCTGCTTGAAGTCATGGAAGAGCATCAAGTTACCATTGACGGCCAGTCGCGCCCCGTTCCGACGCCCTTCTTCACGATCGCCACCCAAAATCCCGTGGAATACCAGGGGACCTTCCCGCTGCCCGAAGCGCAAATGGATCGCTTTACCTTATCGCTGTCCCTCGGATACCCAGAGGAAGCCGACGAACTGCGCATGATCCAGCGACTGCACGCGCCTACCCGAAGCCAACCGATCGCCCCTTGCATTACCCCAGAAGACATACAGCAACTTCAGGCCGCTTGCCGCCAGGTGAAGGTCGAGTCGTCGTTGGAGCAGTACATTTTACGACTTGTGCGATCGACCCGAGACGATGCGGAAGTGACGCTTGGCGTGAGTCCTCGCGGAACGGTAGCGCTGGTTCGTGCGGTCCAAGCCTATGCTTTTTTGGCCGATCGGGACTATGCGATTCCTGATGATGTGAAAGTTTTAGCTCCCCACGTCTTGGCCCACCGGATGATCCCCGTCAGTGGACGTCGATCGCGCAGCATTATCGATCGGCTCTTGGGTCAGATTGCGGTTTAGAAATATTTTGGAAGATATTTTGGAAGATGTTTTGGAAAAGTTAGAGCCAAGTTGAGGCAGGTCTCAGCAATTCAGGGATATCGTCGTCGGGTTCAAACTCAAGCTGTGTTTCCCGCAAGCCGAGATAGCCGGATTCCATAAAGGAGTTCAACATTCGAGCAAGGGCAAACCAAACCTCGATTTCAAACTCCCAATCCTTATCTCGGTAAGCTCGACAGGCGATAGAGTTCAGCGCCCAGAAGTAGCTGTTTCGCACGATCGAACCCCCTTTTTTGTAAGGAGGTACGTCATCTTTATAGATGTATAAAATATCGTTAGCGACTCGTGCGTGCATGGAAAATAGTCCTCAATGCTCAGCGATCGGACCAGCCATTACTGCGATCGACCCAGGTTTTTGCAGGTCGATCGCCTGCGGCCCGAACCGGACGTGAACCTCCAGCGCCCACACTGCCCACAGCGCCCACACTACTTCCTGGAGCAGGAGCGGCTTCCTTTGGTTTTGCCTTGCTAGCTCGAAGCTCACGACCCATCCATTCAGCTTCGTTCAGTTCTTCAATGGCTTTATCTTCTTGCTCGTCGGTTTCCATTTCGACAAACGCAAATCCACGGGTTTGTCCCGTCTCCCGATCGATGGGAAGTTGAACGCGCCTCACGACCCCATATTGAGAGAAAACAAGCGTTAGTTCGTCGCTAGTGACCGGGTAGGCAAGATTTCCAATATAGACAGACATACAATAATCGGCTCAATCAAATAGGCTCAAACAATACCGTAACATAAGGCATATCTTAACCCATTGTTACTCACGGAAACTCCGGATTCAGCCTTCACCTATGAATATTCAAACCGCCGCCTATGGTACTTGGAAATCGCCCATCACCTCCGAAGCTATTGTCGCCGGAAGCATTGGTTTGGGTCCGTTAGCCCTAGAGCGCCATCAGCTCTATTGGACGGAAGCCCGACCCACTGAGAGCGGACGTAATGCACTCTGTCAAGTGGCGGTTAATGCGAGTGCTGCTGGGACCGGGGAAATTAGCCCTATTTCTGAGGTTCATGGGGCCGAACTGAATGGAAAGCCCTTTAATGTGCGGACGCGGGTGCATGAGTATGGCGGCGGGGCGTATTTGATTCATGAGGGGATTGCTTACGTCGTCAACTATGTGGATCAGCGAGTCTATCAGATTGGCCGTAGTGGGGTAGGAATCGCGCTGACGCCAGAGATGGCCTATCGGTATGCGGATTTTGTGATGGATGGGAGGCGCGATCGATTAATTGCCATTGGAGAGGATCATCGATCCGTGACGCCAGAAAGCCATGAACCCAAGAATGAATTGATTGCGATCGCCCTGGATCCCGCAATCCCACATACCGTACTGGCTAGCAGTCATGATTTCTATGCGTCGCCCGCCTTAAGCCCCGATGGAAAATATTTGGTATGGCTGACGTGGGATCATCCTCGGATGCCGTGGGAAGGGACTGAACTGTGGATGGCGGAGGTGGCGGATACGGGTACGCTAAGTGAGCCGACGCTGATTGCGGGGGGCCTGAAGGAATCGATTTTTCAGCCGCAGTGGTCGCCGGATGGGCGGTTGTATTTTGTTAGCGATCGGACGGGCTGGTGGAATCTGTATCGATGGCAGGCGGGGAACAGTGAGCCGTTGTGCCCTAAAGAGGCTGAGTTTGGGTTGCCTCAGTGGGTATTTGGCATGTCTACCTACGGGTTCCGCAGCGCGCAGGAATTAATTTGTACCTACAGCGAAAATGGAGTGCAGAAGCTCTCGACGCTAAACCTCGATACCTTAGCCCTGACGGATATTCCGACGCCGTTTACCTCGATCGCCGGGTTGCAGGTCAGCTCCAGTATCTGTGCATTTCTCGGCGGATCAGCGACGCAGCCGACGGTGTTGGTGACGCTGGATTTAGCGACCCTAGCTCAAAATGTTGTGCGTCAAGCGACAGAGCTAAAACTCGATGCCCGCTATCTTTCAGTGCCTGAGGCCATTGAGTTTCCCACCGATCACGGCTTGACGGCTCACGGGTTTTATTATCCGCCAACGAACCCGGAGTTTCAGGCGGATGGGGTTGAAACTCCGCCGCTGCTAGTGAAGAGCCATGGGGGTCCGACGGCGGCAACGAGTGCATCGTTTGATCTGCGGGTGCAGTATTGGACGAGTCGGGGGTTTGGGGTGCTGGATGTCAACTACGGTGGCAGTACCGGGTATGGGCGCGCTTATCGTCAGCGATTGGAAGGACAGTGGGGCGTGGTGGATGTGAATGACTGTGCCAATGGGGCGAAGTATTTGGCGAGTCAGGGCCGCGTGGATGGCGATCGATTGGTAATTGCAGGCAGCAGTGCGGGCGGGTACACGACATTGGCGGCGTTGGCGTTTACGACGGTCTTTAAAGCGGGAGCGAGCTATTACGGGGTGAGCGATCTGAAGGTTTTGGCTGAAGACACGCACAAGTTTGAGTCGCGGTATCTCGATAGTTTGGTGGGGGCTTATCCCGCAGAGATGGATCTGTACGACTCTCGATCGCCCATTAATGCGATCGATCGGTTGTCCTGTCCCATTATTTTCCTTCAAGGTGACGAAGACAAAATCGTGCCGCCGAACCAAGCCGAACGAATGGTGGATGCGCTGAAGGCCAAGGGATTACCTGTGGCGTATATCCTGTTTGAAGGGGAGCAACATGGGTTCCGTAAGGCGGAGAATATTCGACGGGCGATCGACAGTGAATTTTATTTTTACTCGCGGGTGTTTGGGTTTGAGCCTGCGGACAAGCTGCCTGAAGTGAAGATTGCCAACCTCTAAATAGGCCGTCAACCAACCCGTCCAGTCTACTCGCCCTGACTTTGGTGGCACTGTCTGTCGCTCACCCGAAAAACCTCGTGGGGCTGACAGTCTTCAAGGCGTTGGGGGTTTGATGAGGTCGTCGTCTGTTGGGCGATCGTTTCGATTATCAGAGCCAGCTCCTGTTGTACAAGATTGAGGCTGGAGACATGAACCGTCAATCCCACCATTAGCAACGTGATGATGCCAATTCCGGCGGTTTGAGGCTCTAACTTAGAGTTTTGAAAGGATGAACGGACAGGGGTTCCTTTGGAGGGGAGGTGGAGACGATCGAAAGGTAAAAAGCGCAGCATAGGCGGTGGGAACACTTCCATTGAAACTGAGTATCTGAGGACAGTCATAGCAGTTTCAAATCTGATGAGGTTCCGTTTTTTCACTGAAAGTATGTCCTTGGAATAACCGATTCACTTAAGTATGTGCTTGTCCGGGGGACTCTTGCTGGGCGGACTTTTAGGGTTCTCTCAATAGCTAGTGATTCGGAACTATATCCCCGATCCACAGTGGATTCTGGCCACGGTGACTTGCAGCAGCCTTGGCCGGAGTCCTTTGGAGATCCCAGTTTAATGGGGCGGGTAGTGTGGCCCTCCGATCGGCTACTCCAACGATAGTATTATCGATCGTCGCCTATTCTAGTTTGATTTTAAGTGCCTTCATCTGCGGCTATGCCCAGCATTATGTTATTTCACCCTACATTCGAAGATTTCGCTGGTGGCTATGGATCACATTAATTTCAGTGGGATTCCAAGTGATAGGCATTTTCCTCGTAATGTTTGCGTATGCGTACCTGCCAACACTACAGATCAATTATAAAATCCTTTTTTCTGCCGGAATCGCGGCTATTCAGGCGATCGCCTTTTGTTGTCTCTATCGTAAGTCCAGCCTAAATGAATCTGAGAATCCAACACTACATCCCGCCTTCAATCTAGCTGCAGCCCCAGACACGAGCGACTTTTGTAGAATTCGACGGGTTCAGCAAGACATCGAACGCAAGATTCTAGATGTGTGGGCTACGGATCTTAATGGAAACTATGACCTAACCTATTCGATCGGTGTCAGTTCTGTTGGGATAATTGTTGCCTGTGTGCCACAAATTCAGCGCGTGATCGATCGCATCACTGAGACGCCACTATCGACATTAATAGAAGACTCTGAGCATTTACTGAATCAACCGATCGCCAAATTCACGCTCACCTTTTCGCCTCACGGCATTGCCAAACTGAAATCTTGGCGAGGGGTTCCAAGACGACTGCTCAGTCTAGCGCTAGCCGTTGGAATTCTTGCGGTCAGTCTGCTCGTTCCCAGACTCGGTATCTCATAGCTAGAGCCAATCGGGGAGAGAAACAGGCACGCCTAAGGCTTTGGAAATTCTGAATTCAAGATCGTGGATCAGATATCGCTTCTTGCCTTCTGCTGGGTCCACCATGGGTTTTACAATCACCGTAAACATCCCCAAACGATTGCCTGCAAGCACGTCGGTGAACAGCCGATCGCCCACCATCGCAACGTTTTCAGCGGGAAGATTCATGGCTTCGACCGCGCGACGGAGTTTTCGTCTTGAAGGCTTTCCGGCTCCGGTAATGTAGGGGACGTTGAGCGCTTCTGCAATGCGTTGAATGCGGGTTTCACTGACGTTGTTACTGACGAGCCAAATCTGAGGAATCACTGCACGAACCGATTCAATCCACAGCAACAACTCGGCGGTAATCTGCGGCATGCTTATGGGCACTAGAGTCTCATCCACGTCCAAAACGATCCCCTTAATATGGTGGTCCAACAAAGTTTGGGGCGTCAAACTTAATATATTATCCGCGAGAAACAAGTCGGGTTGGAGACGATTTTTCCAGGACATGGCACGTTAGGGTGTAATAGGTTTTGGAGCAGACTTTGTCGTTGGGCTAGGGCTAGCTGTTGGAGGCACTTTGGTGTCTGATTTGGGGTCTAATTTAGCGTCAACTTTAGCGTCTGATTTGGCGTCGAACCGATCGCGTATCTTATCCTGGGCAGACTCATGATCCCCTAAGGTCCTACTGAAAACATGAGTCCCATCATAACGCGCCACGAAATATAAATACTCAGTCGCCTGAGGAGATAACGCAGCTTCAAGACTCGCAAGACCCGGAGAAGCGATCGGGGTAGGCGGCAATCCAACGTTGATATAGGTGTTGTAAGGCGATGGCGTGCGGACTTGGGTGAGAGTCAGCGGATTTTCTGGGGTTTGGGTAATTCCGAAGGCGTATTCTACCGTAGGATCGGAGCCGAGGGATATTCCCTTCTCAAGACGATTGGTAAAAACTCCAGCAATAATGGGACGCTCGGTGGGGATGACCGCTTCTTTTTCGACGATGCTAGAGAGCGTGACCCACTGAAGCAGGCTGAGTTTGAGGGGATTTGTGCTCTGCTGAGCCTGATAGATAGGCAGTGCCGCTTTCTCAAAGCGATCGAGCATTACGGTAATCATTTGTTCAGGGGTAACGGTCCCTACGGGTATTTGGTAGGTATCTGGAAACAGAAATCCTTCTACAAAGGGGAGATTAGGCGGGAGCCACGGATATTTTTGGGCCGCAGGGGTCGATGGAAACCGCTGAATTGCGGTGAGAAAATCTTGGGCCTTAAAAAACTTTTTCTCCTCAAAATAAGTGGCCATCTGCCGAATATTCCAGCCTTCTGGAATCGTAAATCCGGCTTGGACAACTTTTCCTGTCCAAATTTTGTTGCCGATTTCGGTCAGGGATTCCTGGGGAGATACCTCATAGGACCCGGCTTGAAATCCGCCCTGGCGACTGCTAAAGGTCTGGATTCGGGTCCACGTTTGCCAAGCGCGCTTCGATCGAATAACACCCGCTTGCAGCAATTGATCACCGATCGATTGCGCAGAGCTGCCGGAAGGAATCGTGACTATAACCGTTTTTGCTGCGACAGAAGACGCGATCGGAGCCGTTTCTGTCTCCCACCATGCTCTCGCTTGCCAAGTGCCGATCGACCCTAAAGCCAAGGCAACCAGAATCCCTAGCGATCCTTTACGAATCAAATTCATAACGTCTAAAAATGGTGACTAATACCTGCAACCTGTGCAGCACGGATCAAACGCTAGGGTTGTCGGAGCCTAACGTTGACCTGCTATCTACTCTAGCGAATCAAACAATTGATCTTCAATCATGGGTAGGAGCGGTTCGAGACGCTTCAGTTCTTCAGGTGATAGAAGTATCGGTTCACCCTTAGCATTCATCCGAGCCAATATAAAGTAGGGATCGAGATGCGCATAAATCGCATACTCCTGATCCTCATGATAAAAGCTGGCGAGGAGCTGAAGCTCTTCTTGTTCTTCTTCATCAAGATCCCCTTCAGGATACTCATCCTCAGACAGTTCGGGGAGATCACCTTCGACCGTGAGGACGACGGCAGTGTGCTTAATTGTCAGATTTTGTTCACCGAGGACCGCTTTGGCGGTGGGGAATATTTTTGCGATTTGGCGAGGATCTTCCACTAGGACTGCTTCTTCCTCGTCGCTACCGTCTTCTTGCCAGGAGACGATTTCGATCGTGGAATCGACGGGTAAGAGTAGGACATACTCTTCACCTTCTACGGTGAGATCGTGCTCAACGTAGCAGTCGAGTTTTAGACCAGTTTCGTCAGTAACGGTAACGGTCGGGGCATCAAAAAGTTCTTCGTCCATTGGATTTCCTATCCTTATTCCATCACTCCAAGTCTGTCTCAGTCGCCCCTGAAAAGGGTGCCCAAGAAGCCGGGATTCTCACGGTAATAGTATCCCCTAGTTTGGATCGTACTGCACAGATAGTTTTAAAGGCTGACCCGATCGGTCCCGTCTAGCCAGCGCTGCAAGATTACGGCAGCAGCTTTGCGATCGATGAGTCCTTTGTTTTGGGAGGGCGATCGGTTCTCAGCATGGATTAGAGCCTCAGCTTCGACACTGCTTAGCCGTTCATCCACATATTCGACGGACAGACTCAACGCCTTGGAGAAAATTTCAGCGACTCGAACGGTCTGTTTGGCTTGAGGCCCAGCAGTTCCGTCCATATTAAGCGGGTATCCGACCACGAGCACCTGTGCATGCCGATCGGCAGCCAAGGCCGTCAGCTCAGCAAGGACTTGATCCATAGACCTGCGTTCGATCGTCACAAGACCCGTAGCACAGAGTCCTAAACCATCACATCCCGCAACGCCAATGCGCTTTTTGCCAATGTCAAGACCCAAGGCAGAACGAGCGGGTGCAGAACTAACAGAGATCGGGATCATTCGGGAATGAGTCGTTTGAAGCACTATCGCCTTTACTAGAATTTGGCCGTTGGGCAGAGTCATTGGAATGGTCGAGCACAATACGACCAGGTACAGGCTTGCGAGTCGGCTGAAATCCAGGGATCACGTCACCCAAGGGCAGATTTTCAAGGTGAGGAATGAGACGGGATTCTCTCAGTTTGTGCCATACCGATCGAGACATCAGCAGCGTGTGGGCAATCCGTTCGGCTCCAATGCGTTCTAGGTAAGCTTCGCGCTCGGGGTGATAGTCGGCGGACAGGATTTGGAGTGATTGGGTGGGAAACTCTCGAGTCACCCGCGCCATTTGGGCCATCACTTCAGGATAGAGCCAGGTATAGGCCGGATGAACCGTAAGCTGAGCGCTATGGGGCGTGCTGCCATCAAGGCTAAGCTTAATTTGGAAATGGCCAATAGCAACCTTCCGCTGAGGTTCAAAGACATAGCCACTAACGACTTCAGTCTGAGTCACCCATTGCGTGATGAGCTGAACAAGCGATCCAAAAACGCTAGTTTTGAAGTCCTGTGGATGGCGATCGAACACCTGACGAACCAAAGGCGGCATTGCCATGTTGTCGAGCTGATACAGCAGATGAGCATCGGCGTTGCTGACGGGCAGCAGGTTCGGGAGATCAGGTTCGCGCTCAGACACTTCCTGGATCTGCTGGGCCGACAGTGACCAATAGGTAATTTGCGCAACGGGCTGAAATCCATTGTGGCGATAGAGTGCTAGGGCCTTGTCATCATTGACCCCCAGTTCTAGAAGCCACGTTCGCGCCTGCAAGATGGTCGTAAAGCTATTGCGCAGGAGCAAAGATCCCAAGTCCGTCGCGCTTAGAAGCGTTGTCGTCCCCTCAGACTCGTCAGGGCTAATCACCGCAGATTCTGCTTGGACCCGATCGACGCGCCAAGTAGTGCCTGCCCGATTGAACGGCGACGTCTGAATCATGCCGCAGACTTTACCCCCTGCTTCAGCAACCTGAATGGAAAGCGCGTGCCGCAGGGGATTCGGAAACCAGTTAAGGAACTGAAGTAACCCATACCAGCGACTTACCGTGACCCCAGCCTCTCGCACCATAGACGCACCCTCAGGAGCCTCTTCGCAACTTTCGCGAATGAGGCGATCGATTGTATCGAGATCGCGGTATTGGAGCGATCGAATGGTGACAGATGGGGTTAGGGTAGGGCGAGAAGTGCGGGTCATAGCAGGCTTTCTGGATAGGACGACATATATTAAATACGCTAGGTATTACATACATTATGCCGAAGGACGAATGAGAACAACAGGGGTTTGTTCGCTGGCATTTCCTGCCGGATTGGAGATCAACACGGTTTGAAGGAATGCATGGGACACGTCATCGGTCGATGCCAATACCTTCACGCGGCGTAAATCATTGACGTCTACTATTGCAACGGAAAGTCCAGTTTCAGCTTGAATTCGATTGCAGACCGCTTTTGGGTTCTGCGGACCGAGGACAACAAACTGATCATAGGGCGGAATTGTTCCAGTGACGTCATCCACTAGGTTAGCTTGTTCTCCAGCCAGTCGGTAGAACATCCCATCAATGTTTAAAGATTTGGCTACTCCTTGGGGAATAAGCTTAAACGGAACGCTGCCCACAAAGGCCAAGAACACTCGCCATGCACCCACCTGATCAATCAACGCCTGCAACCCACCCGCCGTCGCGAGGCTTGAGGTGGATTGAAACATGTAACAGAGGCGACTGGCGAGCCAACCCGGTTTGAGGTCTGCGTTGTGGTGATAGCGGCCCTGCATGATGGCAAGCGGAGATTCTCCGATCGTCACAATATCGCCTTTCTGAGCGTGGGGCACCACGTACTGCTTCACCATTTCTTCGGGGTTGTCGAGGCTGGTAAGCAGATGGGTTTTGATGGGCAACAGGTCGGCGTTGCCCACGGGACGCCATCGCTTCGAGTCTTCCACGGACGGAAATTTTAGGGGCACGATAACGTGCTTGACGGCTTTGTGGTGTCCGCCGGGACCGTAGGTGAAGTAGTGGACCCGGATCCAAGCCACTTGAAGCGCATCGACCGTTGGGCCTTGGAAGTCCAGTTGTATTTCTAAGGGTTCGGTGCAGTTCACGTCGATGATGTCGCTTTCCCAGTAGTCATCTTCGCGGGCTTCGAAATCTTTGAAGTGGTTGATGATGCGACTTTTAGTGGTGATGTTGTCAGTGCGAACCTTGGACAGAAGCGTGACTTGGGTCCAGATTTCCGGCACCATAATATCGAGTCGCTGGGTTCGGTTAATGAATTCCAGCCGACCGACGAGTTGGCAGTGCTCTGGGGAAATGGGCTTGATATCCCACTGTCCAGCGGTGAGTTCTAATGCGTTGCCTGCTCGACGACGGTACTGAAGATCGAGTCCGATCGCCGCTAATGCCAAAATTCCGCCGATCGTCAACAGTAGCCAGAGAAACATCATGCTAGAAAGCGGTCCTACGAGGATTAATCGAATGTCTGAAGATTATCCCTTAAAACGCTAATCTTGCAAGAGCGATTTAATACATTGTTCTCCACAATTGATTTAGATGGCTACTCGTCTTTTGCTATTTTGCCGATTTTGGTGGTGGGGTAGTAGTTGGCAAGAATTTGATTGTATTTGTAACCTTGCTCTGCTAAATTTTTGGCCCCAAGTTGGCTCATGCCTTTCCCCGCGAAGGCTTCGGCCACAATGTCATCCGAGGCTGCATAAAGGGATTCGACCACGCCTCCTTTGTAGCTAACATATTCTCCGGCAGTGGCATCGACCGCTTGGTTGCTCCGATCGTCTTCTTTTTGGGTGCCACTGTAGACTTGGTAATACTCGTCGCTACCGAGGTGGAAAAGGGTTTTCCCGGCGGGTTTGAAGTAGTAGGTGAGGGCGTAGGACCGGGCGGCGACGGCTTGGGCTTTGATGGCTTCGGCGCTCCAACTAGGGGAAACTTCGCTGGCGACGACGCTGTAAAGGTAGTGACGCAAATTAATGTAATTGATGGCGTGGAGCTGTCCGCCGCTATCGGGGGCGAGAAGCACTTTGCCCCGGTAAGGACGGTTGTTGAGGTAGAGCAGTCCGCCCGGTTCCGGTTCGAGGAAAACAGCAGCGGGAAGGCTAGCACCGCCGCCGATCGTGAGGCCGTTCCCAGAAAGCTGTGCCGTATGAACGTCTGAGGCAGAGAGGGTGGATATTTTTTTGCCTTGGTCGTCAGTTACATTAATGGCGGTATCGCTGGCAAACGCTATTGCGCTGCCTTTTGCGATCGAGACGTGCATCTCGACATAGGCATCGACGGGAGCATTGGTTGCTTCAAAGGCGGCTTTGGCTTGAGCGTTCATGGCTTTTTGGGCCGGGGTTAGCTTGGAGAGATCGATCGGCACAAGACTAGCCGGGGTCGCAATGGTCAGAGCTACAGGCGTTTGGGCGGGGAGCGGGTTGACGGACAGATGGGCGGAATTAAAGGCGGGAAGCTGACCGGATATTGGCAGTGCGTTGGGCGATCGATCGGAGGGTAGGGGTGGGGTGGTGGATTGAACGATCGAGGCGGATTGGGGCGGATGGAGACGATCGAGAGTAAAGGCGATCGTGGGGAAGAATCCTAGCAGCGGCAGAAACAGCCAGGGTCGGAGGCTCACGAAAGTTTTGACTTGGGTTTTGATCGGTCGCTTGGGCGCAAGCTTGGGCGCGGGGGCGGTGAGTTCACTGAAGGCTTGGGTGATGGCGTCGTCGTCGGGGTAGTCGGCATCTTGGACAAATGCGGTTGGGCCTTCTTTGTGAAGCGGTTGGGAGGCCAAATCTTGGGCGATCGTCCGTTCGATTTGAGCGAGATCGGCGGCGATCGGAGAGGATGGCTTAAGCGGGGAGATGAGTTTTGAAGGGCGGAACCAGTTCATGGGATTGTCGTTTGGAAGGCCGAAATCAGTTTTTATATTACTCTGGGAATCGTGTCATTGGGCGAGTTCAACGCTGCGCATCATTCAAAACCTGATCGCCAATAGAGCACCATTCCTGCCGCAATGAGGCATCTCCATCCAAATTGCCGAGGTCTCGCCCGTCTAGTTCTGGGTGATTCAAGCGAAATTTTTTGTCCACAGCGCCATAGAACTGCTGTCTGGAGAGGCCCGATCGTTCAAACCGGGCGATCGTCTCAGCACAGTTTTTAGAGGTGGTGAGTTTTGCGCCATCCCAGGTGGGCAGTTTGAAGTCTGGAATTTTTATTTGGGGAAGTGTAACTTGGGGTAGCTCAAGTTGTGGAAGGTTGATTTTTGGGAGTTTTGGAATCTGGAGTTGGGGCGATCGCACTTGCTCTTCGACAGCAGCAACCTGAGTTTGTCCAGTTTTCCAGAGGTAAGACGCGATCGCGCCGCCGCCGACTAGCATCGCGATTAAAAACCCGCGCCAGACCCAAGTCATCACCCAATCTATTGCCTTTACGCCCATCCATAACCCTTTCAAGCACCACACCAGCATTCGCCACGGTAACTTCACCAGCATCCACAACCCGTTCTCTTCCGGGGGATCTCGGTCTAGATTGCGATCGGGATGGGTGAGCGGTCCCGATCGGTCTTCTTCGGTGAGTCGAGGTTGTTGCGGATAGGTAGTGGGGAACGATTGTGGATTGGCTGGGGCGATCGCAACGGTGCGCATTTGGGACAACGGGGGTGATTGCGGCTGGGATTGCGGTTGGGATTGCGATTGAAACTGCGGCTGCGGCTGGAACTGCGGTTGAGGTGATGGGGACTGAAGCAATGGCGCAAGGGTTTGGGGCGGGGAACTCGGGAAGGCCAGAGGCTGCGGGGGAATATAGGGCGCAAGATCGCCGACAGCGAGTCCGGGGAGTCCGCTGATAGCCTGTAATCGGTGCATCACGTCTGAGGCGCTGCGGGCGCGATCGCTCACTTTTGTGGCTAGCATGTGGTCGAGCAATTGTTCTAAGACCGGGTTAAATCGGACAAATTGTCGCCAGTGCCAGTGATCGATTTGGTCATCGTAGAGTTCGAGGGGCGATCGTCCGGTGACGAGAACTAAGGTAGTGACGGCTAAGGAATATAAGTCAGTGCTGGGAGAAACGTCGCCGCGTAACTGTTCACGGGGCGAAAATCCGGGCTTATAAATCTGCGTTCCAGTGGCTACGCCGGACATCTGCATGGCGGTTTTGGCCACTTGTCGGACGCTACCAAAGTCAATGAGAAAGGGTTTAAGACTATTTTTTTCCCGAATTAAGTTGTCAGGCGAAATATCACGATGCACTACGCCTCGGGTATGGATGTAAATCAACACCGGAAGCAGGTCTCGCAAAAACTGAATGGCTCCAGTTTCATCAAGGCGATCGCCGCCTTCGATCCATTGCTCATAGGTTTGCCCTGCAACGTACTGCTCAACAATCATCAAGGCATCGTGCCCTTCAATCTTGAGGGATAACTGCGCCCTAAATTCTGGGATTTGCTCATGGCGAAGCTGGTAAAGCGTCCCGGCTTCTCGCTTAAAGAGTTCCTCTGCTTTGCGCAGGATTTCGGGCGAATTAACCTGCGGCGCGAATTCTTTGAGCACACACAATTCGTTAAACCGCTGCCGATCGCGGGCTAGATAGGTCCGTCCGAAGCCGCCGTAACCCAAAAATTGAGAGACTTCGTAGCGATTATCTAGAAGAGAACCGTTGGAGATGGGGTAAGGTAGCGACATGGGGCTTCGGGTGGATTTTCGGGATGAAATTCGATCGTAGATCACAAAAAGATTATAGTGCGATTTACCGCAACGGCTTGGGTTGATCAAGAGGTAATCTTTTACTAGATAACGTGCAGTCCCGCACCTGTCATGGGGTATTTACAGAGGTTATAGAAATGGCGGTGAGTGAGTGGTTCATGCTGATTCATCCGACGATCGCTGTTGTTATCGTGTTCCAGCTACTGGGAATTATTCTGTATCAAGCTTGGCTAACCCAAGCTCGGCGATTAGCTTTAAAAGACGTTTTACAAGACGCCCTTTCGACTGGTCTTCCTAGGATTAACGGTTGGATTAACGGCCACATCTGTGGTGTTTCTCGATCGCTCCACCGATCGAATCTAGCGAGGAACGTTTGCCATTTTGACGGGAATGGAACTCGGGATTCTGGGGATGCAACCGGAAATTTATCACCGCGATTCTGAATGGTATGCATCCCATTACTATTTAGGCATGATGGCGGCGATGTTAATGATTTTTTCATTGACAATTGTGCAGGATATCTACCGCGATCGGACTCAGCGTTGGCGACATACTCATATCATTCTAAATAGCGTTACGACCGTGTTGTTTTTGGCGCAAGGATTTACGGGTTCGAGAGATTTGTTAGAGATTCCGCTCAGTTGGCAAAAGCCATATATTCAGCAGCTTTTCAAGAGTTCTTGTCAGACGCAGCCCTGTACTGTTGAGGTCAAACCTAAGGCGGTACTTTAAGCATAAATTACGGTAATTTGCCGACCTTGTTCTGTCGAATGCAGTTCCGATCGCAGCCGTTCTTCAATGGGCAACACGTCCCGTCTCCGATCGAAAATCACTAGCCAACCAAAGTCTAATCCCAGCCGTGCCAAATACCCATCAATCTGGTCTAGCCCGCGCACTAACTGATTGCGCCGATCGTCTCGCTGCACCTTAATCTCAATTCCCAACGTTACCGCACCATAGCGCAAACAAAGATCCATTCGGTCTCGTCCGATCGCATATTCCCGTTCTAATGTACCACCCCCATTCACGACCCGATGGAGAAATGCTATTAGTACCAGATGCGGCGCGATTTCATGGTACGACGCACTATTTAGTAATGGCTCACCGTGCTGTAACCAAAAGGCCATGAATGCAATCCGTAATGCGTCCAAATCCAACTCACCCGCAGATGTCAACCAACTCGGTGAAATCTGTGGAATTGAGGCCATTTGTGGTACTGTCAAAACACGAGGCAAAATTTCGCGATAGATCGGATTAGCGATCGTTAGTCCACGTTCTGGGGCAATCACACACAGTCCCAAATCCACGAGATATTGAATGTCATCATTTTGAACATTACTGAGTTCTTGCCCCCCGAGCATCGGCTCCAAAACCCGTCTCACCCGAGCCTCCAGTAACTTTTCCGACAAACTATCTAAATGCGTATCCTGCCGTTGAATTAACACTTCCTTCGCAATTTGAATGTGCGCTGCTGTAATGCTAACGGTCCGATCGAGTACCTGTTCCTCTACCACTTCTTTGGCTAACGCATTCACGAGCCAAGGTTGTCCTTGGGTCAATTCAAAGGCGATTTCCAGCGCATCTAGTGTAAAGATTTGCCCGGTTTCTTCGGTATGCTGATTGTAGAGTTCAACTAACTCGCCCGCATTGAAATTGCGCAGAGTAAACGATCGGACTTTGATATTAAATGGACTTGCAGCATTCAACCGTGCGCTACCACCCGCCGCTATTTTATAATCCCGCACATCCCGCAGGCCAATCAAGCCAATAGACTGGGGAAAACCAATGGGTCGATCGGAAAAGCCATCTCGCAATTGTCGCAACACCGACATCAACGCCTGACCCTGAAGAGAATCAATCTCGTCGATAAAGACAACAAAGGGACGCGGAACGACTTCATTCCATTCTTGAAGGGCCGCTTGAATACGCTGTCCCTCGGGCGCGGCAGTCCACACAGGCGGCTGAAATTCCGCAGGCAGTCGATGTTTTGTCGCCCGTGACCAAGAGCCTAAAATCGCTAATTCTGCCTTCCCCGTCTCGTCTGAGAAGGGCGCTCCTATCTCCGCCGACACCAACACCGCTAAAAACTCCCCCTGTTTCGTCAACTGTTCGGCCAACGCCATCATCGCCGTCGATTTTCCCGTTTGACGCGGCGCATGAATCACAAAATAATTTTGCTGCTCAATTAACCGCTCTAAATTCGGTAAGCGAGCAGTCGAGGACACCATATAGTGAATGTCCGGGCGACAGGGACCGGTGGTGTTAAACGATCGGCACATGACAAAACACAAAAGACAGTAGCTCTAGCTTAGCTGCAATTCATGTCTCTGAATTTTCGTATCTATCTTACGTTTGCTTACTGTTTGGCCTTTGATGTTGCGGTTGGTTTTAGGGTTACTTTTTTCGTGCGATCGAAACCACTTCATTAACGGCCTTGATCACCATTTCAGGACGATTGAATTGGATGTTGTGGGAAGACTCGACAAATTTATGATGGCCTGCTTTTTTGAATTCTTCAGGGTTGACAAATGACGGTGCATTACCCGGTGCTAATCCCAAGGGAAGCAGCCGGACGATTCCAATCCGAGCGGCCATATCGGCAAGGAGCGGTGGGATCTTAGCGATTTTAGGCTCGTCATCTGTAGCGTTGCCCTTGATTTTACGAAAGCGATCGTTTTGTTCAGAATGGGATGCATCTATAAAGACAAATCCAGCAACTTTGGATTCGTAAAAATGATTAAAAATCATAATGTGTGGACCACCCAGCGAATGTCTCACCATGATCCAAGGCGTTTGTTCCCCAGCATTCATCAATGCATTGTGTAAATCTTGCTCCGTGCGTTGACTATCAAAATCACCGGGAGCTGGATCGCTCCACATAATGTCAGCCCATTCCACGACAATCCAACTGAATCCGGCGTCCCCCAATGTCCACCAGCTTCCCTATTGCTGGATACTGTTGTGAAATCTGTTGTCGCACGATCGTCTCACAAATCAATCCACCCACAACTAACCCAGTGACCAAACAACCCAATCCAATCCCAATCCGTCTCACTAAGACTCTCATTCATACACCTTTCTCTCAATTACTCCCATTGGCGACTTACGCCCAGACATCAGCCACCCACGATCGCAGCAGCGTTAAGGCTTGTGACAGTCCTAAGGTTTCACTTTCCGTAATAAACTGATCGATGCGCAGGATGGATAGAAAAGGAAATGCGACGCTAGAATCAATGCGTTGGTAGCCGCGATCGGTGAGTTCCCATAGACTTAACATCCCTTTAAACGAGTCTTTCTGCTCTTCTAACGTGTAGGCCCACACCTCCCGAACGCCCAAGGTTTCAAAAATAGCTAATCGGTTCATGGTGCCTGGTTTGATAACCAGTTCAATGGCTAAATCTGGCGCAGGAATCCCCGTCACGTCTAATTCTCGGGTAGTAATGGGTCTGGGCAGATGGTCTAAATAATACGCGCCAAAGGGCTGAATCGCCCGATTATTCTCGGGGTCCATCAGCAAAATCGATCCCAAATTTGTCAACGTCTCATCCGCTTCGTCAGCCACGACGAGCAGCAACGATTCTAGAAGCCGATCGCCCCGACGGTGCAACTCCAACGGCGTCATCAGCTCCAATTTTCCTGCGTCATAGGTCAGATGCACCGTGCGATCGGGTCCCAACTCCACCACAATTTCTTCAAGTTTTTGCCAGGTCACGTTCGGTAAGACAATCCGTTTTTCGGTGACGACTAATTTTTTTTGAAAGAAGAACATGGCTAAAACCTAGGGCAAAATAGAGAGGTGAGATAAAAAGGTGGATTAAGTGGGATATCCGAAGTTTAGGCCATGGGCGACAGGAATGGGATTGACCATAGTGGCATACTCATTGAGTTTGACGCTGGGTGCGCAGTTGCCTCGTCGCCCTAGCACTCAAGTGGCGAGTTGTTCGGTGCGTCCTTATTCAGTGTATCTGGTAGGGGATATCCAGCATATTGATTTTTTGCTGCCTGTGAATAACGGGGTCTATGATTGGCGGCAGTTTTTGGATTTGGAAACCATGGGGCGCGATGCGGGTGGGGATTATCGGTATTTAAAGTTTGGTTGGGGCGATCGGGATTTTTATATGAATACGCCAAGTTTGGATAAAATTCAGATTCCTCGATTGCTCCGAACATTGTTTATGCCCGGGAATCCGACGGCATTGCATGTGAATGGCACTCAAGCTTTGCCGAACAAAAGCGATCATGGGATGACTTGTGTTGGATTAACAAAGTCGGAATATCTAGAGCTGGTGAATTATTTGCAGCGTTCATTTCGTAATGGGAAACCCGATCGAATTCAGGATGGGTTTGCTGAGTCGGCGGGGTTCTATGAAGGAACCGGGACCTATTCGATCGCCCATACGTGCAACAACTGGGTCGCCGATGGACTCGATCGAGTTAATGTGACGACACCGCTGTGGTCGGGTCTGGCCCTTCCGGTGATGGGGAAGTTGAAGCCTTAGCTTACGGATTGGCTCACAATTGCAGGGTCATCAATTCTTGAATGCCCTTCTCTGCTAGATCCAAGATCTCGTTGAGCTGCGATCGGCTAAAACTTCCGGCTTCGGCGGTGCCTTGGATTTCAATGAGTTCGCCCAGTTCATTCATGACAATATTTGAATCAATGTCAGCTCTCACATCTTCGAGGTAGTTCAAATCTAAATACGCGGCTCCATCAATGAGTCCCACTGATGTTGCAGCGACTTGATGAATCAGGGGAGATTCAGACAGCTTTCCTTCGGTGAGTAACTGCTCGATCGCATCTTTGAGTGCAACGTACGCGCCCGTAATCGACGTGGTGCGCGTGCCACCATCAGCCTGCAAGACGTCACAATCTACCATCAACGTCCGTTCGCCTAACCGTTTCATATCTAACGTTGATCGCAGACTGCGCCCAATCAGCCGCTGGATTTCTTGAGTGCGACCCGAGAGCTTCATGAATTCGCGGTCGAATCGATCGTGGGTGGCACCCGGTAACATGCGATACTCGGCATTCAGCCAGCCTTGACCTTGACCGGTGAGGAACCTAGGAACTTTCTCCTGAATCGTAACAGTGCAAAGGACATGCGTATCTCCACATTTGGCCAAAACGGATCCGGCTGAATGCTTCGTGAATCCGTGGGTGAATGAGACAGGGCGAAGTTGATCGATCGATCGATGGTCGGGGCGTTGCCAGTTCATAGAGGAGACCTAAATACAGGGATTTGAGCGGTTCTCTAGATCCTAGCGTGCGTCTGTCCAATCTTGAACCGGACGGCTTGAACTAGAGGGCTTAAGATACTATACTTGTATAGTACAAATAAACTATTTGACGCTTCTCCACATATAGTGTTTCATATATAGTATAGATGATCAGCTCCGCTATATCCACGGTCATGGTTTTATATGGTTTTTCAATTGCAACGCCCTGCTGCGCGCCTTTCTAGCCTGGATGTGGCAATTCATTCGTCGAGCGGACCTGCGCTGTCGGGGATTAACCTAACGTCAATGAATTGGGCGGTGGATGGGGTGGTGCAGGTGTTTACCTGTCCTCATCGGAGTTTTTTTAGTGGGGTGATCGCGCAGGGAATGCGGCTGGCAGGTCAGGGGACGCCTGTTTTGGTGGTTCAGTTTATGAAGGGTGGGATTGGGCAATCGTACGATCGTCCGATGCAGTTTGCTCAGAATTTAGACTGGGTGCGATGCAATTTGACGCGCTGTATTGATTCGCCGCAGGTGTCAGAGGAAGAGGCGCGATCGCTAGTGGATTTGTGGCAGTTTACTAAGCGAGTCGTGTTTGAGGGGCGCTATGAACTAGTCGTGCTAGACGAACTCAGTGTGGCCATGCAGTTTGGGTTGATTCCTCCGGTGGAAGTGCTGGACTTTATTCGGAAACGGCCCAAACATGTGGATGTGATTCTGACGGGGCCTGATATGCCGGATGTGATTTTGGATGTGGCGGATCAGGTTACGGAACTGCGTCGAAATAATTGATATTAGAGTGTAAATAGGGAGATTGGATTGTGATTAAGAATGATATTTGGATTGGGGAAATGGCATCGAAGGGGATGATTTGTCCCTTTGAAGCGACGCTGGTTCGGCGAGTAGATGATGCGCCTGTGATTTCGTTTGGTCTGAGTAGCTATGGCTATGACTTGCGACTATCTGCAAATGATTTCCGAATTTTTAGACATATTCCAGGCACCGTTGTTGACCCGAAAAACTTTACGCCGGACAATCTAGAACCTGCCAAATTGCATCAAGACCAGTTTGGACAATACTTCATATTGCCCGCTCATTCCTATGGGTTGGGCGTAGCCCTAGAAAAAATTTCAGTGCCTAATAATGTGACGGTGATTTGTATTGGGAAGTCCACCTATGCCCGAATTGGATTGATCGCAAACTTAACTCCAGCAGAAGCAGGTTGGCGGGGAAATTTGACGCTGGAGTTTTCTAATTCGTCGAGTGCAGATTGTCGGGTTTATGCGAACGAAGGGATTGTGCAGTTGCTCTTCTTTGAGGGTGAGCCTTGTGCTGTGAGCTATGAGACGCGCAATGGAAAGTATCAAGACCAATCAGAACAAGTGACCTTGGCGCGAGTGTGATTTGGCGAAGAGGTCCGTCCTAAAATGAAAACGGAGTATCAAAACTTTTAGTCACACTAAAGCTAGATCCAGCTAAGAGTCGATTGATTCCAAAATTCGTGGACATCGTCCGTGACCTCTAAAACAAAAGCTCTAACAATTCACTTTCCGTCAACGTCGTCACCCCTAACGATCGGGCCTTCTCCAACTTTGACCCGGCATCCTCTCCTACCACGAGATAATCCGTCTTCTTACTAACCGATTCCGACACCTTCCCCCCAGCGTTGCGGATCATAGTCTTGACTTGATCCCGCTTCAAGGTCGGCAGCGTCCCGGTTACCACAAAACTTTTCCCGACAAGCGCTGCCACCAGAGCCGTCTTATCTTCCCTCTCACCGACAAACTGCAACCCCGCCGATCGTAACCGTTCAATCAACGCCCGGTTACTTTCAATTTCAAACCACTGCACCACCGATCGCGCAATCTCATACCCAATCCCAAACACCGACGAAATCTGTTCTGCGGTCGCCGCTGCCAAGGCATCTACTGTAGGAAATTCTTCAGATAGGAGTTGAGCATTCGATGTCCCAATTAGCCGAATTCCTAACCCATACAATACGCGTGACCACGGCTGCATTTTAGAATTTGAAATAGCGATCACGACTTTCTCCGCAGATCTTTGGCCCATCCGATCGAGCGTCATAAGCTGTTCAGCCGTTAGGTCATAAAGATCAGCAATGGACTTCACCTGTCCCGAATCCAATAGCTGCATGGCCAGCTTTTCACCCACACTATTAATGTCCAGCGCCGCGCGGCTTACCCAATGGGTCAATGATCCGCGCAAAATAGCCGGACAAGATGAATTTACACATCGCGTCACCGCCTCACCGTCAGGGCGCACTAGAAGAGACTCGCATTCAGGGCAATGACTTGGCAACACATACCGCACAGCACCCGCCGGACGCAGCTCCACAATCACCTGCAACACTTCAGGAATGATTTCCCCAGCCTTCCGTACCACGACCGTATCGCCAATGTGCAAATCCAATTCAGCAATCCGATCGGCATTGTGCAGCGTTGCTCGCGCGACCGTGGTTCCAGCGATTTCCACGGGGCGCAGCTCGGCCACAGGCGTTACCGCTCCCGTTCGGCCAATTTGGACGGTGATGTTTTCAAGAATAGTCGGGACTTCTTCAGCAGGATACTTATAGGCAATCGCCCACTTGGGAAATTTGTTTGTGAATCCCAATCGATCTTGCAAATCAAACTCGTTAATTTTAATGACTACGCCATCCGTCATATAGTCTAGATCATGGCGTTTCTCATTCCATTCAGCGCAGTAATTTTTAACCGCTTCCAAATCAGCACAGCGTTCTCGATTTGGGTTGACTTTAAATCCAGCATTTTGTAACCACAGCAGCGACTCCTGCTGAGACCTCGGCGCTGATTTGTCCGCAATGTGTAGCGTGTATGCAAAAAAATCGAGTTTGCGTTTTGCAACCTTACGAGAATCCAATTGTCTCAGCGTTCCCGCTGCTGCATTACGAGGATTTTTAAAGCGTTCCTCCCCCGCCTCCTCTTTATCGTGATTGATTTGTTCAAAGACCGAGTTTGAAATGAACGCCTCCCCCCGAATTTCCACGACAGTGGGCGGATGCTCTAGCGTTAACCGCAGTGGGATCGATCGAATCGTCTTCACATTAGAGGTTATTTCTTCGCCCGTCGTTCCATCGCCTCGCGTTGCGCCCCTGACCAGCACGCCATTCTCGTAGGTCAGCGCCATGGAGTTACCATCAATTTTTAATTCGCACAAGTAAGAAAACGTCGCCCCGTCTTCAATGCGCTGCCAGCGTTCTTGCCACTTGTCTAAATCCGCATCCCCGAACGCATTCTCCAAACTATATAGCGCAATATTATGCTTCACCGATTTAAAAACGCTAGCAGGCTGCGCACCGACCCGCTGAGTCGGACTCTCTAGCAAAACAAGATCCGGATGCGCCGCTTCCAACTCCTGCAACTCCCGGTACAGCTTGTCATAGACCGCATCCTCTAACGTCGGCTGATCAAGCACATAGTAGCGATAGCTCGCGTCAGTGAGCAGGCGGCAGAGTTCGGCTATACGATCGATCGGGTTCATGGCAGACGCAAGCATACAGGTGAGACCCCAATTTTACAGCGAGTTTGCAGCGAGAAAACGAATCAGTGCCCATGCATGACCCATCCCATAAAACAAAGCATGGCAAGATGCAAAGATGGGCATACACTAAAAACTCAGTGACCAAACGTGATCAAGTATAGTACAAATGAATTGTTTGATCCAGCTATCAGTAGAGGCCAACCGAACATGAGATTACAAGTTGCGATCGCCTGTTTTCTAGTGTTGTTTGGGGCAGTGGAGTTATTACAATGGTTTCAGAAGCGGAACTGGCCGATGCCTGCGATCGTTCTCGCCGGGTTTGCCCTCTCCCTTGTTTCCAACTACGACAAGCTGCCCTTGAAGAATCTCCGCCGCTATCTCACGCCGAGCGAGTCGGAATGAGACAGTAACAATGCGCCAGAATAATGCGCCAGAATAATGCGCCAGTAGAGCGGTAATATTTATAATGAGAAGGTATGTGCAGTTTAGATTGGGCTTTTATGGTTTCCTTCAATGGATTGAACGTGGGCAAATTACCTGTGGAAAAATCAGATAAAACGAGGATTGAGCGCTGGCTAAGACGGGGCTGGGCGATCATGGCACTCTCTATCGTTCTCTGTTTATTGAGTCTAAATCTAGCCGCTCCTAGAGCCATGGCAGCCCTAGAAGACGATCGCTACGACGGGGATATCTTCGCCCTTTACGCCGGAAATGGTGCCCTAATTCCTCCGCGCTCCACTCTCCAAAACTCCCTCAAAGCGGCAAAACCGACGGTCGTCGTCTACTACCTTGATGACAGCAGTGACTGCAAAACCTACTCGCTAACCGTATCCCGAATTCAAGAATTCTACGGTCGCGCCATGGATATTAGCGCCGTCCGAGTCGATGCCTTGCCGCTCAAAGAAAAATACGAACCCACAGAAGAAGGCTACTACTACAAAGGCTACGTCCCACAAACTGTCATTTTTGACGCCACAGGCAAAGTCAAGCTCGACGAAATCGGCAATGTCCCTTACGAAAAAATTGACGACACCCTACGGGAGATCTTTGATCTGGTGCCTCGTAAAGATTCCGGCCCCCTCCAGCGCCGTCGGATCAATGAAATCACCACTGAATTTTTTCCTGCAAAGCCTTAACATACAGTTCTAAAGGAATTCGACGGCCTGAAAACTGCAATACGTTCGCCATGGGCGGTGACGCAGGGTTCTTGGATTCCGGGTCTTTCAGCAGTGACTGGAAGGCCAATTCATAACGAATGATGTCAAAGGCCAGATCATCTTTTGCCAGACTTCTGGTCGCTTGAGGTGAATAATTCATGGCTTGAGTCAAACTACCGATCGCGCCAACAACTTGGTAAATTTGGGCATAGCAGGTTGCTTTGCCGTACCAAGCCGTAAAATTATGGGTCCGCAAATCGATCGATCGATCGAAACTGTAAATCGCCTCGTCCGATCGATGCAGCTTAATCAACGCATTGCCCCGGCCACTCCAGGCATAGTAACAATCTGGCTTAATCATTAGCGCCTGATCGAAACTGTTTAAGGCTTGCTCTAGATGATGCAGCTTATCTAAACACATCCCTCGGTTATACCAAGCCTTATAGTTTTCTGGCTTCAGTTGCAAGACCCGCTTAAAACAGGTAATCGCATCGTCATAGCGAGCCACTCGCATCAGCGCCTTGCCTCTATTGTGCCAGCCTCGGTAATTATTCGGTTGGTGAACAATAACCTGTTCAAAACAATACAGCGCCGCCTCGGATTCCCCCAACTCCCCCAGACAGATGCCCTTACCCTGCCAAGCGTCGGCCAAGCTCGGACAAATTTCAAGCGCCGTCTCAAAGCACACGATCGCCTCTTCGTAATTCCCCAGACGGTGCAGGCCGTATCCCTGCTCAATCCACGTCTTACTGTCGCGAGAAATATTCTGCAAAATGGTCGCCTCGAAATCGGGTTTTAACAGGGATCGACCCGGTTGAGATCGATTGAATAACGGAATCGGCGGCGGCGCAAACCCATGGGTAAAGACATTCGTCGTTTCAACATCCAGAGGATTGTCTTGAAGTACCAATGAGATGGACTGGCCATTTAGATCCGACTGCATAAACGTTGCACCCATTTAAGCCTGACAGAGAATAAATCGACCCCAAAAGCCTATCCATGCCCTAACTTGCACTAGAGAATCCAGCTTGGACAACCGCAAATATCTCAATTTTACCAAAGCTTTACGGTTTTAAGATATGCTCTATGGTCTATTGTCTGTAAACAAACTTTCAGAGACTGACGGCAAAAGCTTATGGGCGTTCCCCTCGTTGCGAATTACTACCTGACCTATCGCTGCAATGCACGATGTCATTTTTGTGACATCTGGGCACTTGACCCTAAAGAAGAAGCAGAATTTGAGACCATCAAGAAAAATCTTCACGACTTGAGGCGTCTAGGAGTCAAATACATCGACTTCACGGGCGGGGAACCTCTTCTGAAAGCCGATGCGCCCCGAATCTACGCGGAAGCCAAGCGTCTTGGGTTTTATACCAGCATGACCACGAACACGATTTTGTATCCCAAACGGGCGCGGGAAATGCAGGGTCTGGTGGACTTTCTTAACTTTTCCCTGGACGGAGCAGATGCTGAAACCCACAATCAGTCTCGCGGCGTCGCTATTTTTGACACCCTTGTAGAGTCGGTCAAACTGGCCAAAGAATTGGGTGAGTACCCGGTGCTCAACCACACCGTCACCGCCCAAAATTTTGCACGACTTGATGGCGTGGCCGAACTCGCTCTCGAACTCGGGGCAAGAGTCTGGATGAACCCAGCCTTTACCGCCTACTCGAACTATAACGAGAAGAAAAATCCAAATGCTGAAATGGTCCAAAGAATCGAAGAGGTTGCTCGCAAGTATGGCAGCGTCGTCGGATACAATAAAGCAGCATTAGCATTCATTGAAGCGGGCGGTAACGATACCAAAAAGCCCCGATGCAAGGCGGTTGACTCAGTGATTGCAATTTCACCTAATGATGAATTGCTGTTGCCTTGCTACCACTTTGCACAGAAAGGAGTTCCCATTAATGGCGATCTCTACAACATGTACAGAGACTCGGAAGAGGTTGAGGAATTCCGCAAAACCCAGGGCCAACTGGACGTTTGCGAAGGCTGTACCGTTTGGTGCTACTTGATTCCAAGCTTCTTCAAGGGACTCGATAAGTATTGGGTTTTGAATAGTGTTACCTATGTCGGAGAATTCCTGGCACGAAAGCGCTTCCTCGCCGGAGCCGGAGTACAGCCTAGTTGATCGTCAGGGTCTTCTGGACTTGAGTGACACGATCGCTCTCGATCCAGACCATGACAGCGATTACCTTGATGGATTTGATCCCTTCGATCCATCCCCGCTTGATGATGGGTTTGAGGGGCGGAGACTTAAAGCCGCTTTTCTCATTACGGGAACGTGGGGCCTCATGCTGATGGTCCACACTCTGACGATCGGCTTTTGGCTGGTGTGTGGCGTGTCGGGATTGATGGCGTTGCACATGCTGCGAGCCTTCACCTCAAAGCCAACCCTTCAAGTTACTCAGCCACTCGCGTTGACCGCAGATGGTCCTATCCTTCCCATGGTTACGCTGCTCGTGAGCGCTAAGAATGAGGAATGTGTCATTGAGGTGCTGGTGCGGAACCTGTGCAACTTGGACTATCCGTCCGATCGCTATGAACTCTGGATTGTGGATGATGCGAGTACCGATCGAACCTCAGATATTTTGATCGCCCTCCGCAAAGAGTTTCCTCAACTCAACCTGTTCCGTCGTTCGGCGGGCGCAAGCGGCGGCAAGTCGGGCGCACTGAATCAAGTCTTTGCTAAAACGCGTGGTGAGTTTTTGGTGGTCTTTGATGCAGATGCGCGGATTCAGCCGGACTTCTTGCAAAAAACGCTGCCGTTATTTATTAAACACGATCGCATTGGTGCAATTCAACTCCGCAAAGCGATCGCCCAATTTGAGATTCCCGGATCGCCAGAGGCCAACAATTTCTGGGTGAAGGGTCAACATGCTGAAATGCTTCTAGATGCCTTCATGCAACAGCAGCGGATTGCAGTGGGCGGTGTGGGTGAACTGCGCGGGAATGGTCAGTTTGTTCGGCGATCAGCGTTAGTTGAATGCGGCGGATGGAACGAAGAAACCATCACAGACGATTTAGATCTGACGTTCAGATTGCACCTGAATCGATGGGATATCCATTGCCTCACGGTTCCCGCTGTCTACGAAGAAGGCGTCACCACCGCTAAATCCCTATGGCATCAACGCAATCGCTGGGGTGAAGGCGGACACCAACGCTACCTAGATTACTGGCGGTTTATCTTAAGAAACCGGATGGGAACGCGTAAGACTGTTGATCTGTCCGTATTTTGGATGATGCAGTACTTCATGCCCATGGCGGCCATTCCAGATTTTCTTCTGGCTTTGAAGTATCATCATGGCCTAATGCTAACTCCGCTTTCAGCCCTAACCTTTGTCTTTTTTGTCGCAAGCACCACGCGAGGGATTCGACGCCAGCGGTTTGCTAACGGCGGACTTTACGACAACGGATGGCAGGGTTGGGGACTGACGGTGATTCAGGCGTTGCAAGGTTTTGTTTACATGGTGCATTGGTTTGCGATCGTGGGGACCGTGACGCTTCGGATGGCCATCTTTCCAAAACGTCTTAAATGGGTGAAAACAGTTCATGTGGGCCATTAAAAGCCGTATGAAAAAGAGCCAGTATCTTGGGTAAGCCTGGCTCGAAGTTAGGGTTGGAATCTTTAATTATGGCTCGATCGGGTCGCAATAATAGATCTAGTATTAATCTAAACCTATTCTGATCAGAGTTTAGATCGGTAGTATTACGACCCTTATGGTCCTAGCTATGGCTACTTTGGAGCATCATGTCATCCAAGTCGCCGATCGAATCCCAGGGATTGCTCAAGTCAGCCAAGCTGTCGCCCGTCACGGCTTGGCTATCGAGACTCAACGAGAGATCATCGTCTTCCATGAGACCTAGACCATCGAGATCGCCAAGACCTGACAGATCAAGGCTATCGCCAAGTCCGAGATCGCTCTCTGTCTCAAAGCCGGAAAGATCAAACGTATCTTTGACTAGAGCATCTGCGTCGGATTCCTCTATAGAGAATTCATCTAGGTCATCGCCAAACGAATTATCTAGTCCCGTAATCAAGTCATCATCGCCCAACTCATTGTCCAAATCAGCGCCCAGCGCACTATCCAATTCGGCGCTTAGGTCATCTGGCATTCCAAGCTCTAGGTCTGATTCCAGATTTAGATCGAGATCCAAATCTTCATCAAAACTTATCATCCCATCGATCGCAGGCTCAGCTTCCGGCATTTCAGCTCCGACAGCCATGGCGATCGGAGCGACCACGACGACTGTTGCAATACTAGGTACTGCAACACGAGGTGCTGCAACACTTTGCACTTCTAACGAGTTTGCTCGTACTGCTCCAGGCTGGAAGTCCAAGCTCAGGCGCAAGGCCCCCACTTGCCAGTCGGGCGCATTCGGCTGGAGCACTTCACACGGAATGCCTTGCTCCATAAGAGCATTGATTTCGCTCACGTCCATCCCAGATTGCGCAAAGGCGTTCTGTAACTGCTGCAAAATGCCCCGAATCCGCAGGGTAGAATCATTTTTAAAAATAGACGCTGTTTCCTGAAATCCTTCAATGTGGATAACGTCTTTGGTAGAGAGCGAAATTCTCGCTTGCTGGCTCATACCGGGCTGTGCTCCATAGAGTTGTGTGATGTACCGTCAACGTGCCCACGCCCGATCGCTCACTAACGAAAACACCTCAACGAATCGAAAAATTCCGTAATTTTGCACAATCTACGACTTTATAAACTTCCTAAATAGGGTAAATACATGGAGGAAATGACCAAAACTCTAGCACCGTTTCATCGATCGAACGGGCACACTGAACCATACCCCTTGCCCCAAAAGTCCTAACAGCCAGATGCCTTGAGCTAAGACGTTTAACAGCAAGACGCCTTAAGCCAACACGCATTGCTATTAGGACACCCTGTTGTCAAAAAAGTAATGCCATCTATGCTATCTACTGTTGCCACTGCCGCCAGCGTCTCGATCGATTGGAAACAGCTTCATGCTCTTTCAGACGGCAATGAAGAATTTGAAGTGGAATTGCTCAATATATTTTTCGTTGAGACCAAAACTCAACTGCAAGTCCTATCCCTCGCCATCCACGAATCCGACCTGCCGACGATCGAACATCTCGCCCACAAACTCAAAGGATCGAGTGGGAATGTTGGGTTTCTCGATCTGTACCAGCACGCCAGTTTGCTAGAGCGCCAAGCCCGCAGTGGCCAGCTCGCCCCAAACGCAGATACGGAGCCATGCGCTGAACCATGGACTGAACAAAATCACCTGCTCGATCGGATGATCCAAGACCTCGCCACGATTCAAACTTTTCTGGAAGGACAACATGGCTTTAGCGCTGTCGTGAAAGAGACCAATTAACCTAAATTTTATTCTCGTCAGATGAGTTAAACCTATCCATTCAGGCTTCTGGAGCCATCATTTGATATCCATAATGATCCCTTCAAAGAAGGTCGGAAATTCATGCTAAAAACACATTCTAATCTCCTAGTATTCACGCTATAAAGAAGTTGGAAGAAGAACTCGAAGTCTGAATATTTTGTGGTGTTTAGTTTCTCCGGACCAGCTCCTATCTTTTGCGAACACTGTGCCATCCCTCCTTGGCGACTAAACATCAGGTCGCTTGGGTCTCCCTCTTCATCTTAATCTTTGAACGTCAGCTAGGCATTGTCATGAGCATTGGATTTCCGTCTTCGTCCCGCAGCGCCTCCCCCCAATTTCGCGTCAAGTCTCGTCTCAATCGAGGCAATCGAGCTGCCTTTCTGTTGGGATTTGCGACTCTGGTGTTAAGTTTGCCCATGCTAAGACTAGTGCAGCTTCAGATTGTCCAAGGCAGCTACAACCGAGAACTGGCCCAGCACAACCGGATTCGACCCATTCCAATGGTGTCCGATCGCGGTCCTGTTACCGATCGAAACGGTCTGAGTCTCGCCGCCAATCAAGTGACGCGATCGCTCTATCTCTATCCCCGTGAACAAACGCCCCAGCAGTGGGCCGTCACAGCCAATCATCTCAGCAAGGTGTTGAATATCCCGTCGGATAAAATTATCGCCGACATCAAAAAAGTTGGCTATGAGTCTGCTGTTCCCATTCGGATTTACCGCAATCTCCAGCCTCAAGCATTCATCACTCTTGCAGAAGATACCGCCATTCCAGGCCTAGAAATCCAATCCGACGCTAGCCGCATCTATCCCAATGGCCCGATCGCGTCGCATCTTCTGGGCTACATCGGAGAAGCGACCGAAGACGACATGAAAAAAAATCCCGACTTTCCGACCGGAATGATCGTTGGGCAAATGGGCATCGAACGGTTAGCAGACTCTGATCTGCGCGGCAAATGGGGCAACCGTCTAATTGAAGTCGATTCCATGGGCAAAGAAATTAAAGTTCTCGGAACCCAAAGCCCCATTCCCGGCCAATCTCTTCAGCTCACCCTTGACCTCAAACTGCAAAAAGCGGCAGAGCAAGCGCTAGCTGGACGACGCGGTGCGGCAGTGGTAATGGACGTCAAAACAGGTGCCATTTTGGCCATGGCCAGCGGCCCAACCTTTGACCCCAATGTCTTCACTCGAAAAATTTCCCAAGCGGATTGGGATAGTCTGCAATCATCGGATAAGCCGCTTCTCAACCGCGCGCTTCAGCCCTATCCGCCCGCCAGCACTTTTAAAATTATCTCCACGATCGCGGCCCTTGAATCAGGTAAATATCAACCCGACTCCACCATTATGACCGCCAGCGCCATCAACGTCGGCGGCACACTCTTTCATGAACATGGCAGCGGCTATGGGGCGATCGGCTTTAAAGAAGCCTTAGCCGTTAGTAGCAACACCTTTTTCTACCAAGTAGGGCTAGCTGTCGGTCCTGAAGAATTGCGAAAGTGGGGCCGTAAGCTGGGCATCACCACCAGTCCTATTGATCTAGACGGTGAGAGCGAAGGCTATCTGCCTACTCCTGCTTCCAAGGAAAAATACTACAAAGAACCCTGGTACGGCGGCGATACGGTAATGACGGCGATCGGACAGGGGTTAGTACAAGTTACACCCCTCGAAATGGCGGTGATGATCAGTGCTGTGGCCAACGGCGGCAAACGCGTCAAACCCCATTTGATGAGCCAACAAACCTTGCTTACGAACATGCAGCCTGAACCGATCGGACTCCAACCCAGCACTCTCAAAATTCTTCAGGAAGGATTGCAGGCCGTTGTCAGCGACGGCACCGCCCAACAGCTCAACGACGGTTCTATCCCACCTACCGCCGGAAAAACGGGGACGGCAGAGATTTCCAATGGGGCTGACAATGCAATGTACGTCGGCTATGGTCCCGTCAAAGATCCACAAATTGCGATCGCCGTAGTCGTCGAAAACGGCGGATTTGGAGCTACTTCTGCGGTTCCTATTGCCCATGCAATTTATAAGACCTATTTTGGACCCATGAAACCCGCACCCAAGTCCTAAGGCCTAAAGCGTCGTTCCAACTTTCCCAAAACGCCGTTCACGACTTTGATAATCTTGGAGTGCGGCATGAAACTGGGTTCGATCGAAGTCAGGCCACATGGTATCGGTGACGTAGATTTCGGCATAGGCCATTTGCCAAAGCAAGAAGTTGCTGATGCGCATTTCGCCACTGGTCCGAATCAACAAATCCGGATCGCAAATGCCGTTGGTGTAAAGATGGCGCTCAAAAACCGACTCGTCAATGTCGTCGAGTTCAAGCTGCCCTGATTGCACCTGAGCCGCAATAGCCTTGACGGCGTGCATGATTTCCTGCCGTCCGCCGTAGTTAGTCGCAACCGTGAACTGGATTCCAGTATTGGTGCTGGTCATCTCGACAGCGCGATCGATTTCTGCTCTAAGAGACGTGGGCAAGGCCGTGAGATTTCCAGCAAATCGAATGCGTACGTTTTCGGACATCATCTCTCGAAGTTCCTGACGCAGCACCCGCTCAAACAACGTCATCAAAAACTCGACCTCCTCCGTAGGCCGACCCCAATTTTCTGTTGAAAACGCATAGGCCGTCAGTGCGCCCACTCCCCAGTCCCGACAGGTTCGCAGCAGTTTTTTCAAGACATCCACCCCACGGCGATGTCCCATAATGCGCGGTAAGGCTCGACGTTTAGCCCAGCGCCCATTGCCATCCATAATCACCGCAACATGACGGGGAAGCCGATCGCGCATGAGATCGGGGGGGAGTTCTTGGAGAAGTTGCTTCGCACTCATTTCGCATTTATAGGGGTGAACACCACTACCTGGAGAATCACTTCATTACAATGGGGGAGAATGTGCCGATCGGATCATTTTCATCGGCAATTTTATTGAAATAAAAATAGCAACGCTTCATTCGTCAAGAGACCATGAGATTTACTGCGATAATAGCTCAAGGTTTACGCAATTGACGCAGTATAAATTGCCCGCGCGATCGGGCGCGATCGGCCCAATGTCGAACCTGTGACGTCCCATCGGTGCGATCGCCCTCGGTCTCAAATTTTTCCTCTAGAAGCTCCTTGAGTTTGCTACTGGTAAGCGGACGGTTCAAAATACCGCGCTCCACCAGAGAAATAGAACCCGTCTCTTCCGACACCACAATGCAAACACAGTTTTCCACCCGCTCTGTGATCCCCATCGCCGCCCGGTGGCGCGTGCCCAGCTGCCTGGAAGCCGTCCGCTCAGACAGCGGCAAAATAACCCCTGCCGAAACAATGCGACGTTCTCGGATTAGTACAGCTCCATCATGCAAGAGCGTTGAGGTTTGAAAAATGGTTTGAATCAGCTCCCTCGAAAGCTCAGCATTAATCTTCACCCCCGGCACCGAAAAGTCCTGCTCATCAATGCCTCCCTCTAATTCTAGGATCATCAGCGCCCCTGTTCGATTTTGGGAGAGATCTTTAACCGCATCCACAATCTCGTCAATTCCACTGCTAGACCGCGTCGGCGATCGACGAGCGGGCTGAAGCAACTGTCGAAAATCACCGCGACCCAGCAGTTCCAAAAACCGCCTAAATTCTGACTGCAAAATAAATGCCATTGCAACCGCACTGCCGATCACGAGGTTATTTAAGACAAAACTCAAAAACGTGAGCGAAAGCTGCCGACTAATCGACGACGCAAACATCAGGGCAATGAATCCCCGAACCATCCACAATGTTCGCCGCTCACCCACGATTAACAACATTACATAGATGAGCAGCAGCAGCAGCCCCAAATCGATGATCCGATTCAGATGAGACCAGCAAAAAATCAATAGCGATCCCGCTATGCCCTGGTTAGATAGCCATTGGGTAACGGAATCGATCATTGGGGTAGGGTGAGTGTCGCAAAAGGGCAAGAAAATTAGGTTTAAATCGGAAGGTTAACCAAGACCCAGATCTAAGCTAATCCGAAGATTTGAGGTGGTCTGGAAGCCGATCGTGACGGAGCAAATCGTCTAAGGTTTCGCGTTCGAGAATAACGTGGGCTTGAGCGTTGTTGACCAGCACCGCCGTTGGACGTCCAATACGATTGTAGTTCGACGACATACTGTAGTTGTACGCGCCCGTGTCCATCACCACCAAGATATCGCCAAATTCAGCCTTGGGCAATTGAGCATCCTTAATCAACACATCGCCCGACTCACAGTGTTTGCCCGCGATCGTCACAGTTTCGGTCATGGGACTCGACATGCGATTAGCCAGGATGCTGCGGTAAAGCGACTCGTAGGTAATGGGGCGCGGGTTGTCGGACATACCGCCGTCTACGCTGAGATAGGTGCGAATTCCGGGGATCTCTTTTTGGCCACCCACACGGTACGCCGTGACGCCAGCCGTTCCCACCAGCGATCGACCGGGTTCTGAAATCAGCTTCGGAAGCGGGATATTTTCCGCCTTGCAGGCGGCTACTACCGACTCACACACCACCTTGACCCATTCCTCAATGCTAGGGGGATCATCCTGCTCGGTGTAGCGGATGCCTAACCCGCCGCCGATGTTCAGTTCGGCAATATTCAATCCCTTAGCGGCGGCTTTGGTGAGCCAATTGACCATGACCCCACCGAGATCGTCGTGGGGCTTGAGTTCAAAAATCTGTGACCCAATGTGAGCGTGTAGGCCAACAAACGCCAAGCTTGGATTGGCTAAGACAAAATCAAAGACAGCATCCACCTGGTTGCGATCGAAGCCAAATTTGCTATCAATGCGTCCGGTCTTGATGTACTCATGCGTGTGACATTCAATGCCAGGAGTCAGCCGCAGCATAGTGCGCGTAGTTTTCTGTGAAATTTGGGTCAAGCTCGCCAGTGATTTCAACTCTTCCCAGTTGTCTACGATGACCGTGACACCTCGATCGATCGCCATTTGCAATTCTTCAATAGACTTGTTATTGCCGTGTAGGTAGGTCTTCGCTGCCGGAACACCCGCTAGAGTTGCCGTATGGAGTTCGCCCCCCGACACCACATCAATGCCCAATCCTTCAGAGGCCACGATCGCGCAGATGGCCAAGCAGTTCAACGCCTTCGAAGCATAGATCACTAAGGACTCGCCGGGATAATACGTTTTGAAGGCATCGCGATATTGCTGGCAAGCTGTCCGAATGGTTGTTTCGTCCAAGATATAAAGCGACGTCCCAAATCGTTCTGCAAGTTCCACCACATCACAACCCCCAATTTCGAGATGATCCAGGGCATTGACTCTGGCCGTCAGTGGAAGGAGCGATTGATTGGCGGACGTAGCATTGATTAAGTACTGATGGGCGGTTGCTTGAGCGATCGAGCCTGCTGCCGCTGGGGCTGAAATCTTGAGAGAAGTTGCGACCATGAGTGCCTTACTGCGCTAAATAATGGGCTGCGTTAATTTTCACAGTTATATAGTGTATCGTCGTTTGGGCCGTGAAGGGTTTAAGAAATGGTGCCATATCTACGAATTGCAACAACAGATGACGCGGAGGTTCTCGTGGATATCGATCGGCTGTGCTTTGGGAAACTCTGGAGCTGGGACCAGTATTTGCGCGAGATTGACAGCCCCAACAGTGACCTTGTTTTAATGTTTGAGGAAGAAAGATTGGTGTCCTATGGCTGCGTGTGGGCGATCGTGGATGAAGCTCATATCACTGTTTTGGGGACGCATCCAGCGCATTTGCGTAACGGCTATGCCCGTCAGGTGCTAAAAGAACTGCTCAGGCTTGCGATCGTGCGTGAAATGAAGCGCGCCACCTTAGAAGTTCGGGCCAGTAATACAGCCGCGATCGATTTGTATCAGTCGCTGGGATTTGAAGAAGCGGGGCGACGTAAAAAATATTATTCAGACACCAAAGAGGATGCGTTAATTCTCTGGGCAGGAGGACTCCAAAGCGCAAAATACCAGCATCTTCTCGAAAAATAGACTTGAAACAGGCTCAAAACATGTCCTAGCATACGATCGACTTCGCTAATCTGGCTATTTTTTCCAGATGCTTGACGAAACAGGGGTGTTTCCAGCACAATCTGACAGCGACAGCAAAGAAATTAGCTACGTCAAGATTGATTTGATCGGCCAGGGTTGATAACCGAATTTTTAGAAGCGTGACTTAAAGATAGTTCGGTTATTGCCACCCATTGTTAATGTTCCTAGATCACATTTCCCTAATTTGGCTGTGTTAGAATTTTCGGTACCAGCAACGTAGCAGGTATTGCAAAAAGCCATGTTTGAACGCTTCACAGAAAAAGCCATTAAGGTGATCATGCTCGCCCAAGAGGAAGCTCGCCGCTTGGGACACAACTTTGTAGGCACCGAACAGATCCTACTGGGTCTAATCGGTGAGGGAACAGGCGTTGCTGCCAAGGTCCTGAAGTCCATGGGGGTCAACCTCAAGGATGCTCGCATCGAAGTGGAAAAGATTATTGGTCGGGGATCAGGATTCGTCGCCGTCGAGATTCCGTTTACGCCCCGCGCCAAACGAGTGTTGGAATTGTCTCTTGAAGAGGCTCGGCAACTCGGGCACAACTACATCGGTACTGAGCACCTGCTCTTGGGTCTGATCCGTGAAGGTGAAGGCGTTGCTGCACGAGTTTTGGAAAATCTTGGCGTAGACCTCTCGAAGGTCCGCACCCAGGTCATACGGATGCTAGGCGAAACGGCTGAAGTGGGTGCTGGCTCTGGCTCTGGTGGCCGGACAAAGACTCCGACTTTGGATGAGTTTGGCGTCAATCTGACCCAATCCGCGATGGATGGAAAACTGGATCCAGTGGTGGGTCGCAGCAAAGAAGTCGAACGCGTGATTCAAATTCTCGGTCGCCGCACCAAAAACAATCCTGTTCTCATTGGAGAACCTGGCGTCGGTAAGACTGCGATCGCCGAAGGTCTAGCCCAGCGCATTGCCAATCAAGATGTCCCGGATATCTTGGAAGAAAAGCGCGTGGTTACACTTGACGTGGGTCTGCTAGTGGCAGGCACCAAGTATCGCGGGGAATTTGAAGAGCGCCTCAAGAAAATCATGGATGAAATCCGGACTGCCGGAAACGTCATCTTGGTAATTGATGAAGTTCACACGCTCATTGGAGCGGGAGCTGCCGAGGGTGCAATCGATGCAGCCAACATCCTGAAGCCAGCTTTGGCTCGGGGTGAACTGCAATGTATTGGTGCAACCACTCTTGACGAGTACCGCAAACATATTGAGCGGGATGCTGCGCTAGAGCGTCGTTTCCAGCCCGTCATGGTGGGTGAACCATCGGTCGATGAAACGATCGAGATTCTGATTGGATTGCGTGAACGCTATGAGCAACACCACAAGCTCACCATTACGGATGAAGCGGTGTTTGCGGCGGCGAAACTGGCCGATCGGTATATTAGCGATCGATTCCTGCCAGACAAGGCGATCGATTTGATTGATGAAGCTGGGTCTCGGGTGCGTTTGATGCGCTACCAGCGATCGCCTGAAGAGAAGAAAATGGATGAAGAACTCAAGCGCGTCCTTCGTGAGAAAGACGATGCCGTTCGCAACCAAGACTTCGACAAGGCTGGAGCACTGCGCGATCGGGAAGCCGAAGTGCGTGAATCCATGAAAGTTCTCGCCCAAGCTCGCAAGGCGGCCTCTGCTGCTGAGAATGGTGAGAAGCCTCAAGTGACCGAAGAAGACATTGCTCACATCGTCGCATCCTGGACAGGCGTCCCTGTTAGTAAGCTGACGGAAAGTGAGTCTGAGAAGCTTCTGCACATGGAAGATACGCTGCACACGCGCTTGATCGGTCAAGATGAAGCCGTGCGTGCTGTCTCCCGTGCAATTCGTCGGGCACGAGTGGGCCTCAAGAACCCCAACCGTCCGATCGCCTCGTTCATCTTCTCCGGTCCAACCGGGGTCGGTAAAACTGAGCTAACGAAAGCCTTAGCGGCGTACTTCTTCGGATCCGAAGATTCCATGGTCCGGCTTGACATGTCGGAATACATGGAGCGTCACACCGTCTCCAAATTGGTCGGTTCGCCCCCAGGATACGTCGGCTACAACGAAGGTGGTCAACTTACAGAAGCCGTCCGTCGTAAGCCTTACACCGTTATTCTCTTTGATGAAATCGAGAAGGCGCACCCGGATGTCTTTAACCTGCTGCTGCAAATCTTAGAAGATGGTCGCTTAACCGACTCTAAGGGCCGCACAGTGGACTTCAAGAACACGCTCATCATCATGACCTCGAACATTGGGTCCAAGGTGATCGAGAAGGGATCTAACACGCTGGGCTTTGATTTCTCGACCGATGACCCCAACGAGTCTCAGTACAACCGAATCAAGTCGCTGGTTAACGAAGAACTCAAACAGTACTTCCGCCCAGAGTTTCTCAACCGTCTCGATGAGATTATTGTCTTCCGTCAGTTGACGAAGGACGAGGTGAAGGAAATCTCGGAAATCCTGCTGAAGGATATCTTTAAGCGCTTGACGGAGCAAGGGATTACCTTGAAAGTCACCGACAAGTTCAAGGATCGCCTGATCGAAGAAGGTTACAACCCCAGCTACGGAGCGCGTCCATTGCGTCGTGCGATCATGCGTCTTCTGGAAGATTCGCTGGCAGAGGAAATCCTCTCCGGTCGAGTTCGAGACGGCGATACCGCAACGGTAGACGTGGACGAAACCGGGACGGTCAAAATCTTGAGCGGCAGTACGCCACCACCTGAAGAAACCCGCGAGTTAGTCGGGGCAGGTGTTGATTTAGATAAAGATTAAGAGTCTTCTAGTGAGAAGCTAGATTAACTTAAAACTCAAACAGGCCGATCGAACTATCGATCGGCCTGTTTTTTTGCAAGAATTCTTTTAGAAGTCGATCGTAGGAATATCATCGGTGTCAATTGCTCTAGATCACAAAATTAACACAATAAGATTTGCAACCCTTCTTAAGGTTCAGATTTCATGAATTTTCGCCAAAAAACTAGAAATATACTAAGAGAGGTATGTCATTAGGGCTAGTCTATAATACGCGGAATAACGGATGTCAATGTTTGGGAAGAAAGATTGTTATGGCACGTTCCAGTTTTGTTGATGACTTTAAGAAGTTTTTGATCCAGGGTGATGTGGTGGGTTTAGCCACTGCCGTCATTATCGGTGGAGCCTTCGGAAAGATTGTTACGTCCTTAGTTGAAGACCTGATCACACCATTGATTTTGAGTCCTGTGCTGTCCGCCGCAGGTGCTAAGGACCTCGCCTCGTGGGCACCAAACGGCATGAAGCTAGGTATTTTTCTTGCTGCGATTTTAAACTTTGTTATTGTTGCGCTCTGTATTTTTCTTCTCATTCGTTCTTTTGAAGCCATGAAAACTAAGATGACACGTCAAAAGGCGCTAGAAGACGCAACGGCTGCGCCTGATCCTGCGGTCGTCCTTCAACAGCAAATGATTTCGAGCCTCGATCGCGTTGCAAAAGCCTTAGAAAACCGCTAGATCAGGAATCGTCTCAGATCCATTGAGGTAAGGAACCAAAAAACCGATCGAATCCCTGGAGACTCGATCGGTTTTTTGGTTTATTTCTCAGGCTCTAACTTTAGTTCTAGATTCAGAGCCTATAGAAATTTGGACTAAGGGTCATTCGGATTACATCATGCCACCCATGCCGCCCATACCACCCATGCCACCCATACCGCCCATGTCTCCGCCACCGCCGCCGCCAGCAGACTTCGGTTCAGGTTTTTCGACAACGAGCGCTTCGGTCGTAAGAACCATGGAGGCGATCGAGGCCGCATCTTGCAGAGCCGATCGGACTACTTTTGCAGGATCAATAACACCCGACGCGATGAGATCTTCGTACACATCCGTCAGCGCGTTGTAGCCCATGGGATACGCAGATTCGCGGACCTTTTCGACTACAACTGAGCCTTCAACCCCAGCATTGTCAGCAATTTGCTTCAGGGGAGCCGTCAACGATCGAGCCACGATGTCTACACCGATTTGTTGATCGATATCGGTCAGACTTGCCTTAACCGCATCTAGCTTGGACACCAAGTGAGCTAACGTCGCGCCACCGCCTGCAACGGTTCCTTCAGCCACAGCGGCCTTGGTTGCGTTCAGAGCATCTTCAATGCGGAGCTTGCGATCCTTGAGTTCAGTTTCGGTTGCCGCGCCCACCTTGATAACTGCGACGCCGCCTGCCAACTTCGCGATTCGCTCGGAAATCTTTTCCTTGTCGTAATCGGAATCCGTGTTGGCCAGTTCCCGGCGGAGCTGTTCCACTCGCTTCTGCACATTGGCGGCATTGTTAGAATCCGCAACGATCGTTGTGGTGTCTTTAGTGATCGTGATTTTGCGCGCTTTACCGAGCATGTCCAAGGTAACGGCATCAAGGGTCAAGCCCATGTCTTCGGAGATCACTTGGCCGTCGGTGAGGACCGCGATATCTTGGAGCATCGATTTACGACGTTCGCCAAAGCCAGGAGCCTTAATCGCCGCGATGTTGAGGACGCCGCGCAAACGGTTGACCACTAGGGTCGTCAGCGCTTCACCTTCGATGTCTTCTGCAATCACCAGCAGGGATTGGCCTGCACGGGCGACTTTTTCGAGGATCGGAACTAAATCCTGGATGGAGCTGATCTTACGATCGGTTAACAACAGTGACATGTTTTCAAACTCAGCCACCAACCGCTCGGTGTCGGTCACAAAGTAAGGCGACATGTATCCGCGATCAATTTGCATCCCTTCAACGATTTCGAGATCGGTGTCGAGGGACTTCGATTCTTCAACGGTAATGACGCCATCTTTACCGACTTTTTCCATCGCACGGGCAATCATGCCGCCGATTTCTTCGTCGTTTCCGGCTGAAATGGTCGCCACTTGTCCGATCGCATTGCCTTCAACAGGCTTTGCAATGGCTTGGATTTCGGTGACGATTGCAGCGACGGCCTTCTCGATTCCGCGCTTTAGGGCGATCGGGTTGGACCCAGCCGCCACGTTCTTCATGCCTTCACGAATCAAAGCTTGAGCTAGGACCGTTGCAGTGGTAGTCCCATCTCCAGCAATATCGTTGGTCTTCGAGGCAACTTCCCGAATTAGGGCTGCACCCGTGTTTTCGAGGGGGTCTTCGAGTTCGATTTCTTTGGCGATGCTGACCCCGTCATTGACGATTTGGGGAGAGCCGTATTTTTTTTCAAGGAGGACATTACGTCCTTTGGGTCCGAGCGTCACCTTGACTGCATCAGCCAGCGCATTTACGCCACGTTCAAGGGCTTGACGAGCCACTTCATTAAAGACAACAATTTTAGCCATAACTATATCTCTGGTTATTCACGCATCTGAGATTCCGTATAAAACTTTAGCACTCCGGGTCAGGGAGTGCTAAAAGGAATCAGGATCGGAAAACCGTATTGTTATAGAGATTTACCGTCTAGAACACAACTTGAATCGTCTTTTTGATCAAGAATTGAACGATCGTCAAGGCAACGGATCCAAGCAAGATTCCAAGAATCCCGTTTTTGATTCTAAAGCCACCAATCACCAAGTCTGTAATCCAAAACATCGCCATATTTAGCGCAAGGGCCAAGGGCGCGAGGATCCAGGTCATGTTGAATAGGTCTTCTGCGCGTTGAGAGACGATATTCAGTGCTCCAAAGACAACAGCACAAAGAATAGCCGTCACGGGACTATCAATTTCAATGCCGATCGGGGGAATCAGCGAAATAATATAAAACGCGATCGCCGTAACCACCAGCGTGAAGATCATTCCCAAAATCCAGTTGTGTTGCTTGACGACCGGAGCTTTAGCACCTGCTCGAACGCCGGCTTGGGCCAGCAGTGCTGCGGGATGATCAGATAGCATTAGTGTTGCAATCCAATTGTTCATCATCAAATCCATGATTCATCACTCCTAAGAAACCAATATACAAAGATCATCTTAGACCCGATAGCCGCTCAACTCAAAGCTAGGATTGCTACCAAAATCACGAGTATTCAAAAGAAACCTTGATTTTTCCCAAAATAAATTTTGTTTTCTTATAGGAATCCAGACAGAACCCCTCTTCTAAGCGTCTAACCTAGGAAAGGGGTTCGAGGAATTTGTTTTAGAAAAGAGTTAAGTATTTTGAAGCGTTGGCTAAGCGTTTTACTGCTGGGGGGGTTGTTGCGACGGAGAACCCTCGATCGGCCCTGTTCCAGGAACTAAAGGAGTGGGATTGATCGGATTGACCTGAATGCCAGATGGAGAGAGTCCTGGACTTCCTGGGTTGGCCGCGCCAGGATTTAGCAAGCTGGGATTGTTGAGACCAGGATTGTTGAGACCAGGATTAAGGGGATTGGGATTAAGGCCAGGATTGAGGGGATTAGTAGGATTGAGTCCAGGATTTCCATAAGGATTGCTGTAACCAGGTATTCCTAGACTGGGACCTGGAACCGTCGGGGTTGGAGTGGGAGTGGTGGCTGGGTTGGTAGCGAGGGCGACGCGGTTGCCGCCGATTTTTCGCATGAGGTCTAGAATGCTAATCACGTCGCTGTAGAAGGCATTTTGAGATGCATTCAGGACAACTAATCCGTTGGGTTTGCTGTCGAGATATTTACGGGCTTTGTCCGCCAGCGTGTTTCGATCGACTTCCTCTGAACCCAAGAAAGTCTGGCCTGTGGGGGACAGCGTGACGATCAGTCGATCGGGCGGCTGGACGGTGCCTGTTTCGGCTTTGGGAATATCTACGTTGACGCCTTGGGGACGCTGAAGCTGCACGACCGCCATGATGAAGAAGGTCAAGATGCAAAATATAACGTCGATCAACGGCAGAATCTGAATTTGCGCGTCATCGGTCGAGTTGTCGAGATCAATTTTCATCGTCTATGCCTCACTGCCGGAATATTCATCCTCGTAGGACGGGTTCGGTGCGGCTAGGGCCACTTTGTCGTACTGCCATTTTTGACGGTAAAGCAATTCCAACTCATTCCCGGCGCGGCGAAAATCTTTGGCTTGGTTAAACACCAGCAGTTGAAACACGCGATAAAACGCCAGCGCCAGCAGCGCCACGATCAAGCCTGCTGCCGTACTGATGAGCGACTCCCCAATTCCGCCTGCGGCATCTTTACCAACTTCGGTACCCAACGCGGTAAAGGTAATGCTGCCCAGGGTTTTGATCAGTCCCAGCACGGTTCCGAGCAGACCCAACAACGGAGCCATAGCAATCACGACTTCGAGTAATTTTTCTCCGCGACGCATTCCTGCGATTTCGTCATCGGCGCTGGATTCTAACGCAAGGCGGAACAGATCGGGTTCGGGGGCTTGGAGCTGAAGGGCGGTGAGCAAAAATCGTCCCACAGGCTGATCGTAGGCTTGACGCGCGATTTCGGCTGCCACACTCCAATCCCTGCGCGCGGCATCCAAGATTCGATTCATGATTTCTTTCTCTTTGTTCAAGACATTGAACCAAAAGCGAATTCGCTCGAAGGCCACGGTTAAGGTGAGGATCGATAGAACCATCAAGGGGTATATCGTCACCCCGCCTTTCTGAAACAAGCTTCCCAAATCCATCCCAAACGTCTCCTAAAATTCTCCGATCGGCCTCAAATTCGTTTGCACAATAAATCTTATCTGCACAATATTTCGCTCTCGTAATTTTACGGTGATAACCGCGCTTTCCCCCAGCGATTTTTCTGGTACCAGGCCGCAACCGATGGCACCCACGCTTCAAAATGCGGGAAAATTAGCTCACACAGGTGTTGACATTCCAGTTGGGCATCGTCCTTGGCCCGCAAGTCCATCAAATGCATGAGCGATCGGACATTGGCCGACATCACCCAATGCTGCCGTACATCAAACGGAATCAAACTTCGGGCATGTTCCTCGCTAAAGCCTTGAGCAATGCGTCTAGCGTAGATTTTGGCCCCGTCCAAACACCAGGCGAGATCTTCCTGGCGAATGGCTTCGGTGTACTCGTACTTTTTGCCATTACGATCGGTGTAGAACCCCAAAGGCCGCATATAGAAGACTTCTTCAACGCTTTTCGCCCCATCTGCCACCTCAACAATTTTATTCCCTGTATAACGGAAACTCTGCACATCAAAACTGACCCCAACGCGATGAGTTCGGATTTGTTGCATGGTGCTATGGGGGAACCAGCCGCAGTTCAGCACGATTTGGGGATGCTCCAAGGGACCGAAGTGGCCGCGATTGCCGCCGAGGAGATTGCGAATAACCAGATCGCCCGCTTTTGCTTCGTCAGGGAGACTATGGCGATCGTCCCAGACAAAGCCTTCAGCATAATCTTGATGCATGGCCGCATAGATGACCTGCTGGGGATTGGGCGTATGCGAGAGGACTTCGACCTTAAAAAGAGGATCCATGGACATAGACTTGTGCGAGGGAAATTAGGACAGGATTTTTCAGTAATCGTCATTAGAATAGTTGAAATCAGGAAGTGTGGAGCTTAATAAGCAGGCTTCTCAAGATTACATACACGATTTCTCACCAAAATCCATAGAGAAGAAATTAAAATTTAGACTACTATGTAAACATTGTTTTTCACTTGCTCGTTAGGATTATCCAGAGAATCACTGTGTACAAACGGATCGCGCTTCTCGGCACCATTCTTCTACTGAATTCTGGCATCGCAAAACAACCTGCGATCGCTCAGTTCTTGCCACGCCTGCCCTACCTCGACGGCAACAGCCTCGAAAAAGAGGGGCGCGATCTTTTGGGCGAATCTCTCCAACTGGCTCAGCTTCAGCAGGTCGATCTCGCCATCACCCGAGCGAAGTTTGCGACTCAGCTTATTCCCCAGAACTCGGATGCTTGGTCGATTTTGGGTGGACTGTATTTAGCCGACAATCAAGCAGACAAGAGCGTTACGGCCCTTCAACGGGCGCAGAACCTAGCTCCTCGTGAACCAGCAATTATGTTGCGTCTGGGGAATGCCTACTTCCTCAAGAAAGATTATCAAAAGTCCATTGACTCGCTGCAAGCTGGACTCAAGCTCAATCCCCAACCCAAAGCCATTCCGTCTGCACTCTTTGATGTGGGCAACGCTTATTTAATGCTCGGGAAGCCAAAAGACGCGATCGCATCCTACCAAAAGTCCTACGAACAGGATAAAAAGTTTTGGTTCCCGCTAAATAATATTGCCCTAATTCGCTATGAAGCGGGCGAAACTGAACAGGCCATCGAACTGTGGCGATCGTCGCTGTCTGTCGATAGCAAAGCATCTGAACCTAAGCTGGCCCTTGCCGTTGCCCTGCACAAACAAGGCCGTGAAGAGGAAGGTTTGAAGCTAGGGGAAGCCGCACTTAAGCTAGATAACCGCTATGCGGAAGTGAAATTCTTGAAAGAAAATCTTTGGGGCGCGAAGCTCATTGAAGACACTCAAGAATTTCTGAATCAGCCTCGTATCAAGACCGCTTTGCTTCAATCTAAGATTGATAATTCCAGGGCCGATGAATCTCAACTTCGTTCCCCTCGCTAGGAATGGCGTTTTGTCTCATGCCCCAATCAACTCGCCGCACTCGTTCAATCCGATCGTCATCGTCCCTGCGGCGATCCGTTCCGCGCAGCACTCCTGACCTGCTGTCGCCTCAGCAGTACATCCGTAAACGCCCTCGGTCTGGGTGGTTTCCCTGGTGGATTTTACTGGTTCCGGGTTTGCTGTGGGGAAGCTATCGCACCATCGCGAATCATTTTGCCAAACCTCAGGCCATTTTTGTTTTGGGCGGCTCTCCCGATCGAGAACAATTTGCAGCCCGTCTAGCTCAGGACTATCCCGATCTTCCCATCTGGGTCTCGTCGGGAAGCAATAAAGAGTACAGCGAGTGGGTCTTTGAGCAAGCCGGAATCAGTCCCGATCGGATCCATCTAGATTATCGAGCCGTGGATACCTTAACCAACTTCACGACCCTGATGGACGAGTTGCGCGCGAAAGGCATTACCAGTCTCTATCTCGTCACCTCGGACTATCACATGCGCCGTGCCCAATGGATTAGTGAAGTAGTTGGCGGGAGTCGTGGCATTGTTTTTAAGAGCGTTCCAATTCCAACCGATCAGCCGGAAGAGCCGATCGTTAAGAGTATCCGAGACAGCGCACGAGCGATCGTTTGGACGGTTACGGGATATGCGGGGACGAAGGAAGAAAGAACGATAAAAGATTAAGCGTTCCCTACTCTTGAACGCTGGGTTTGGTGGCGAGGCTGAAGGTACGGAAATGTAAGGCTTGTTGTTCGATGCGGGTGGCAAGGCGATCGCACACCAAGTTGCACAACTCGAAAATCAAATCATCAGTGACTCGGTAAAAGGCTTGGGTTCCTTGGTTACGTTTGGCCAGGATTCCGGCTTGGAGCATGACTTTTAGATGCTTAGATACATTGGCTTGGCTGGTCTCGCTCTCATCTACTAAGTCCTGAACACATCGTTCTCCTTCGCGAAGCACGTTGAGCAACTTCAACCGCATTGGTTCGCCTAAGACGCGGAAATAATTCGCCACCTGTTCGACCACGGCTTGATCGTCTGGGTTCAGTTCGGGTGCCATTAGGGCGGTGGTCGGCTCAGCTAAAGCATCTAAACCTGAGTCTAAAGATGGCTCTATTAATTCTTCTTCCATAGGGAACTCCGATGAGAACAATCGACGATCTAGGCTAAAAAAGCCGAGAGCATTTTCCGTGACCCTCGGCTTTTCTCCGACTCGCCTCAACCCGGCCTAGACAGGCTTAACCCGCATCAAAACCTGGTCAAACTCAACGGGTTGAGAACTTTGAACCAAGATTTCAACGATCTCTCCCGAGACTTCCGCCTCGATTTCATTCATGACCTTCATGGCTTCGACAATGCAGATGCCTTGACCAATCTTAATTCGATCGCCCACCTCCACAAAGGACGGGTCATCCGGTCCCGGCGCACGGTAAAAGGTCCCAACAATAGGCGACTTCACTTCCAAGAGTTTCTGATTCGCCAGCGGCGAAGCCATCAAAGGACTAGTGAGCGCGGACATTTCAGAGACCGGAGCAATGGCAGCAGGTGAGGCCACGTCCGTATGATTCGCAAGAGAACTCCCCTTGCGAACAACGACCTCAAAATCATCACTCTTGAGCGTGAATTCTGAAATATCGGTTTGATTAATCGCAAGCAGCAATTCTCGCAATTCGCTGAAGTTGACTGACACGACGATGACTCCTCTCTACTCCAAATGAATATTCGCAACCCTAAAGCCTATCGGCTCTAGTTTTCACGACCGAGATACTTGTCATCGCGCGTATCAATTTTGATCTTTTCACCGATCGTCACAAACAGCGGCACCATAACTTGGGCACCTGTCTCAACGATCGCAGGCTTAGTGCCACCCGTTGCGGTATCGCCTTTGACACCCGGATCCGTCTGAGTCACTTCTAAGACAACGGAGTTGGGCAGTTCTACTTCCAGAACCCGCTCTCCCCACATCACCACAGTGGCTTCCATGTTTTCCTTCAAATATTTCACTCGATCGCCAATCTGTGCAGCGCTTAAGCGACTTTCCTCGAAGGTTTGCATATCCATAAAGATGTAGTTGTTACCATCTTTGTAGGTATATTGCATCACACTCTTTTCCAGCACCGCTTGAGGTACTGACTCAGCCGCACGGAAGGTCTTTTCAATCTGGCTTCCCGTTTGAGCATTCTTTAACTTGGTGCGAACAAATGCCGCACCTTTGCCGGGTTTGACGTGTAAAGATTCGATAACGCGCCATACAGCGCCATCGAGTTCAATACTGACACCGGGACGAAAATCATTACTGGAAATCATGGCTTTCTAAATCGATTCGGCAGAACTTTCGGCACCTCATTGTACCGTTGCTGGGATCTTTCGTCGCAGAGATCTCTGAACTCATGGCAAAATCAAACAACGGGTTATTTTTGTGCCGAAGGGAGTCTCTTTGTGAAGTTATCTATAAAGTTACCGATGAAGTTATCCATGACAGTCCCGATATTCCGGATGAACCGGACGATCGCGGCTCTTGCTATGAGCTGGGTTTTGATGCTACTGCTTGGGTTCCAAGGCACTGCAAATGCACTGCCTCAAGGCAATGCCGTTACGGATCCTAAGGCTATTTTGAGATATTCACTGCCAATAGACAATCCTGAAGTCCGTAAGCTCCAAGGGGCCATCGAAGACATTGCGCAACAAATCCGCGCTAACCGTCGATGGGGGGCGATCGGCGCTGACTTATCCCGAGCCGATCGCGTGGTGACGGACAAACGAGAGGCGATTTTAGCCAGCATCCCGGACAGCTTCAAGCCCAACGCTGAAGTGTTGCTAGAGGGAATAAAGGGCGATCTCGAACTCCTTCACGCAGATGCGGATGGGAAGAAAAAAGAAGAAATTCTCGAACATCGGGCGATTCTACTCGATCGGGTAACTCAAATTGAAGAACTCATGGTGGGCGACTTCCCCTTTGAGGTACCTGCCGAATACAGCAAGATGCCGCAACTTAAAGGTCGAGCCACGGTCGAATTCAACACGCCCCTCGGCCCAGTCACCGCCGTCATTGATGGCTTCAGCGCTCCTATTACAGGTGGTAACTTCATCGATCTCGTCGATCGAGGTTTTTACGATGGCCTGCCCTTCACTCGCGCCGAAGACTTCTATGTGCTTCAGACGGGCGACCCCGAAGGCCCTGCTGAAGGCTTCATTGACCCAAAAACCAACGAATATCGCGCTGTTCCCCTAGAAATTCTAGTCAAAGGCGATAAAGTTCCTACCTATGGCATTACCCTAGAAGACGCTGGACGATATCTTGATCAGCCCGTCCTGCCCTTCAACGCCTACGGTGCCCTCGGCATGGCCCGTCCCAACGACGAGGCTAATGGCGGATCCTCTCAGTTCTTCTTCTTCCTGTTTGAACCTGAGCTGACCCCGGCGGGACTGAATCTCCTAGATGGTCGCTACTCGATTTTTGGGTATGTCACGGGTGGACAAAAAATTCTGCGCGAACTAAAAGCCACGGACACGATTTCCAGCGTTAAGGTGATCAAAGGTCGTGAAAACTTGCAGGTTCCTCAAGCATAAGCCATCTCTAACTTGACGCAGACTGACGGAGAAAATGGCGAGTAATGGCGTAACAGAGGGCACTCTAATCCTGTAGATGCCGTTTTATTTGACTTCAGCCCAGTTGATTTCAGCCGATCTGCATTCAGATTCATCATTATTGTATTCCTCAGCTTATAGCTCATGACCTTCTCGACCCACAACCCGCCGCTTATTTTAGTGGCAGATGATGACAAGGTAATGCGAGTTTGCCTGCGCCAAGCAATGGAGCAGGAAGGCTATCAGGTGGTTGAAGCCGTGGATGGTGAAAACTGCCTCGCTTTATTTAGCAAACTGAATCCTGATGTCGTCCTCGTGGATGCTGTCATGCCTCACATGGACGGCTTCACCTGCTGTCAACAAATCCAAGTCCTCGAACGTCGCGAAGGCGGTATCCAAACGCCCATTCTGATGATTACGGGACTAGATGATGAGGAGTCAGTTGAACAGGCGTTTGCGTCGGGCGCGATCGATTTTGTTACCAAACCCATCCATTGGGCGGTCTTGCGTCGTCGGGTGAAGCATCTGTTGCAGCAGGTGAAGCTTTATGAACAACTCCAAGATGCCAACGAAGAATTGACGCGGCTTGCGACGTCTGATGGCCTGACCCAAGTGGCGAACCGTCGTCGGTTTGATCAGTATCTTCAGCAAGAGTGGCAGCGGATGATGCGCGATCGATCGCCGATGTCCCTGATTCTTTGCGATATCGACTTTTTTAAACTGTACAACGACACCTACGGCCACCAAGACGGAGATGACTGTCTGAAACAGGTCGCAAAAATCCTCGATCGAGCGGCTAAACGATCGATCGATCTAGCCGCTCGCTATGGAGGCGAAGAGTTCGCGATTATATTACCAAACACGGATCAAGAGGGTGCGCTGCGGGTGGCAAAGGTGATTCAAACAGCCATGACAGACAAGGCGATTCCTCACCGAGGATCCAAAATCAAAGAGACCCTCAGCCTTAGTATGGGGATTGCGACGACGGTTCCTCACAATATCATCGCGCCCGAAATGCTGATTACCGCCGCCGATCGTGCCCTTTATCAAGCCAAAGAAGCCGGACGCGATCGGTTTCGTGTTTTTTCTATTTCTTAATTTAAAACTCAAGCTAAAAACCTAAGCTAGAAACTGCTTCACTTCTGCGATCGAAAACCCGATCGCCTCAGCAATTTGTTCAGCCGTCAAGCCCAAACTAGCCAACCGTGGAATGGCTAATCGTCGGGCCGATCGTTCGGTTTCAGCCATCGCTTCGGCAGATTCTCGGGCCGATCGTTCGGTTTCGATCGTGGCTTCAGCAGATTCTCGGGCCGATCGTTCGGTTTCGATCGTGGCTTCGGCAGATTCTCGGGCCTCATAATCGGTCTCAACCCAGTGGCCAGAAGCCTCATACCAACGCAACCATTTGCCCTCAAATCCTTGGTGGATCCCTTGCCAAATCCCTAGCCCTAGCTGCAACTCCTCAAACCAAAATTTTTGCTCTGGCCCAATAATATCAACCTGCCGATATTGGCCGCCTGCCAAGGTAAACACGCGGAGCTGATTTTCGTAGCGGTCATACACCACATAAAACGGTACCCGCAGAATGCGTTCATAGACCTCCCACTTAGTAGGCGGCTTCCCTAATTCCCGCAGCTTCTGGCCTAAGTCATCTTTTTCCGTCCCCGGTGACAACAACTCCACAGCTAAAAATGGACTGACAAACTCCTGCCACATGACATAGCTCCAGCGCAGGTCTTTCTGCCGATCGCCCCGCGATACCCCCAACGCCAAAAACCAGTCAGGCCGCTTATGCCAGAGGGGATTTCGCCCGTCGTAATAAAGATTGAGATCGGCTCCGATAAAGATCTCGGCGGCGGGGTAGGTAGGCGGTTTGCAGGTTTCCCGCAATAGCTTGGGCTGGAAGTCGTGAAATTCGTCAGCCAAACCGAGTTCCTCTGGATCTTCACTGGGCAAGTCATACATGGTCGGAAGGGTCTCGGAAGGCGGTCTTGGAAATTGGGTTTGGATCATGATGGGACTAGGGTCACGGATTAGCATAATTTTAGCGTACGGGTCTCGATCGGTTAAAGTTCGCTGCTCGTCATACCGATCGCTACCGAACACCCAGCAGTTTATGGGTCTGCAAACTCATGCGCCACTGCGGATGCGTTAGCACATAGTCAAAAATCAACGCCTGAGCCTCACCTCGCGTCCATTCCGGCTGAAGATATCGCACCGCTCGATCGCAAGTTTTCGCCGATTGCGCCTCAGCCCAAGCAAAATCTGCGGCGTCCCCAACGACCATCTTGAGTTCATCGGCTCGGTGATAAATGTCGTCCAGCGGCGGTTTAAAGGGCTTCGGAGATAGCGTCACCCAGTCAAACTCTCCCGTAAACGGATGGGAACCCGAGGTTTCAAGATGAATGCGTAACCCAGCCGTTTTCAAAGCCTGGGTCAGATTCGTCAAATCATGCATCAACGGCTCTCCGCCCGTAATCACCACAAAGGTTGGATTTGCTGCCGCCGCCGCTTGGACCAACTCCTCAATCGATCGGTGTGGATGAGATTTCGGACTCCAGGAAATTTTGGTGTCACACCACGGACAGCCCACGTCACAGCCCGCTAGTCGAATAAAAAATGCATTGGTCCCACACCACGCTCCTTCTCCCTGGATTGAGTGAAAGGTTTCAACGATCGGGAACAAGCGTTCATCTAGACCCAGATCTGCACTCATACATCATCCCCGTAGTAGGCCCAGGCATTGGGAGACTCAGAAACGGCGATCGTCAATTGAACCCCGTCCGGCAGCATCGCCTTCGTTTTGTCATAAATAAATTGGGCAATCATTTCAGCCGTCGTCTCATACTCAGGCGGCATCACCTCATTCAGAACACAGTGGTCCAGTCCTCCTTTAGTCACGTCTTTTTTGGCCCATTTCAGCGTCCGATAATCCGCCACCATCACCGCATTAGGGCAATATTGCGAACTGTGAAGCCGATCGCTCTTGGCCTCGACTCTCACCAGATAATTATGACCATGCATCCGTCCGCAGGGACCGTCATAGTCCCGAATCACATGCGCCGCCGCAAAATGAAATTCCGTCGAAATTTTCCAACCCGGCATACTTAGCGTGACCCCGCACCTGTGACAAAATTTCCGAGCAAGGCCATTCCCGCCTCCGATGACTTTTCGGGGTGAAACTGGACTGCCATTAGATTATCTATTGCGATCGAAGCCGTCACCGTCTGCGTCCCATGGGTAATCACCGCAGAGCGCACAGCCGAATCCGTCGGATCGACGTAGTACGAATGCACGAAGTACATCCAAGCATTAGGCTTTAGCCCTGACCACAGGTTCAAGTCCGGCTGCCGCAGCTCCAACTGGTTCCAACCCATGTGCGGCACCGTAATTCCTGGCTCTAGCCTAAACTTCTTCACCGAACCGGGCACCAGTCCCAACCCCGGATCCTCGCCTTCTTCGCTAGCGTCAAAGAGCACCTGCAATCCCATGCAAATGCCCAAGAAGGGTTTCCCAGAGGCGATCGCCGCTCGAATGGGTTTCTCTAGTCCGCGCGATCGAATGGCTTGCACCGTGGGATCCCATGCGCCCACTCCCGGCAAAAGAATCGCATCCGCCCGATCGAGTTCTGTTGCAGAATCGGTGACGTGCGCACTCCCACCTGCGGCTTCAATGCCCTTACAGGCCGAGTGCAAATTTCCAGCGTCATAGTCGATGACTGCAATGACGGGCATATCTAATCGTCCTCGTTCCCACTCGAATAAGTCTATTAGGCTATCTAAAGAAGCCATTTAGCAATCTACCATTTTTCGTGCCCTGAAAGCATTCAAAATATCGATAAAAGACCTTACTCCCCGTCAAGAATTATCACACTATGCTACGCCGTCTTAACGACGGCTGACGGTTCTGATTTGGAAGTGCTACTGTGAATGCATCACCTCAATCGGAAACCAGACTTTAACTTAAGCAACGGTGTTCATAGTCGGGTTGAAGCTTTGGGTGATGGGCATTGTTCGTTCCATTCCACCGTTTCATTGGAGCTGTTGTTAAAGCCATTGCCCGTTTGATTGTTGCGGCTGTTGCTTTCTTAGATCGGTGGCTATCTCAGAGATAGGTAGCACGGTGAATGGCTTCATAGACCAGTTGATGGATGCGTTCATGCACGATTAATATGTTCAATCTCATTCAAAAACCTTTCAGGGGAGGAGAGCTTATGAAGCTTATTATCCAGGGTAAGAATATTGAAGTTACCGATGCGATTCATGATTATGTCACGCAAAAAATCGAAAAAGCCGTCACTCATTTTCACCATCTATTCAATGATGTAAACATCGACCTTTCCGTTGAAAAGAATCCCCGAATCAGCCCAAGCAAACAAGTTGCTGAAGTAACGATCTACGTCAATGGCTCTGTCGTCCGTGCCCAAGAAGGCAGTGATAATCTCTACGTCAGCATTGATCTGGTCGCCGACAAGATTTCCCGTCAGTTGCGTAAGTACAAAGAGCGCCGTCAAGCGTCCACCCGCGAACCAGTGAAGACAGCGGTGGCCATGCAGGACCAAGCGATCGTGAACCTAGATCTAACCGATCGTGAACCTGAACTCCCACCCGAAGTGGTACGCATGAAGTACTTCGCAATGCCTGCAATGAGCCTTGAAGAAGCTCGATCGCAGCTCCAACTGGTAGACCACGACTTTTATATGTTCCGAAATAGTGAAACTCATGAAATCAACGTCATCTATGAACGGAATCACGGGGGTTATGGACTCATCCAGCCTCGCAAAAACAATGGCCACACTGCGAGTTCCGACATCCGCACGACATTAGGAAACGAGTCGCCTCACACTCCGGCGGAGTACCAAGAGTTAGCCGTGGCGGGTAAAGTTCATCCAGCAGAGATGGCTCATGCTTTAGGAGCGATGGACCTGTAGCGCGATCGGGAATGCGATCGGAGGATTTGAATCAATCCTTGGATGGGCGATCGAGTGACTCGATCGCCCATCTAATCGGGTCACCCGAAGGGTTGATTAACTATTCAACCCTTCGGGTGATGTCTGGTACAATGCGAAAGTTGTTTCAGCCCCTTACATACCCTTGAGTCAATCGATTGATCTGCCTAGAGTAGACGAGTTTCTACAAGAGCTTGCCACGATTCAGCAAACTGGGTCAAAGCGCATCGCGATTTTGGGGTCGCGGCATGTTCCCATCACTCATCAAAATATGATCGAGTTGATGATTTATGCCTTAGTCAAGGAAGGAAACCGAATTCTCACCTCTGGTTCCACTGGGACTAACTTTGCCGCCATTCGAGGCGCATTACGGGCTGATCCAACGCTCCTTACGGTGATTTTGCCCCAGAGCCTCGATCGTCAGCCTCGTGAGTCCCGTGAGCAGCTAGAGAACGTGATGAATCTAGTGGAGCATCCGGACCTTAATGAGCTATCTCTCGGGGAAGCCAGTACGGTTTGTAACCAAGAAATCATTTCTCGCTGTCAGCAACTTATCTGTTTTGCGTTCCATGATAGCCGAACTCTCCTAAAGACCTGTCGTGATGCGGAAGAACAACGCAAGCTCGTCACCATGTTTTACTTAGATTAAGTACCTTATTAAATATGACCAGTTTGACCAGTCTATTCGCGACTCTTTCAATGCACACCTTGATTCTGGGTGCGATAGCCATTGAGGCATTCTTGGTGTATCTCCCGTTTTTGGCCGTGGGCTATGCACGGGTGGCCAATAACTATGACATGGGAGCACCTCGGGCCATGTTTGACAAGTTCCCAGACTGGGCAAAGCGGGCCACCTGGGCACATCAAAATAGCTGGGAAGCCTTTGCTATTTTCACGGCAGCGGCTCTGATGGCCTACGTTTCAGGCGTCGATACAGACACCGCTAGGGTGCAGGTAATCGCCCATGTGGTGGCCCGCCTGCTGTTCTCGGTGTTCTATATTGCCAACATTCCATTGCTGCGATCGATGATGTTTGCCGTCGGTTCAGTGGCTGCATTTTCGTTGATGTTTGCCAGTGTTACGCAGTCCATGGGATCGTAATAGACAACACTAATCTCCGATAAGGCAGAGTGCAAAGTTTATGGCTTCTACATTTTCGTTTGATGTTGTGAGTGATTTCGATCGCCAAGAGCTGGTCAACACCCTAGATCAGGTCACGAGAGACGTAAATAGTCGCTATGACCTAAAGGATACAAACACAACGCTTGATCTCACCGATGAGATGATCGTGATCAATACCACCACTGAGATGACCCGCGATGCGATCGTGGACATTTTGTCGCAGAAAGCCGCCAAACGTGGATTGTCGCTGAAAATATTTGAATACGGTAAAATCGAGTCAGCAAGTGGCAATCGAATTCGCCAAGAAGTGACGTTGAAAAAAGGCATTAGCCAAGAAATTTCAAAACAGATCACGAAGCTGATTCGCGACGAGTTTAAGAAGGTTCAAGGCTCCATTCAAGGTGACTCTGTGCGGGTGTCGGCCAAGGCCAAAGATGATTTGCAAGGGGTCATGGTTCGGCTCAAAGCTGAAGAATATCCAGTTGCACTTCAGTTCACCAATTATCGTTAGTTTAAACCCCTAGCCTAAACTCCTATGATTCTTTCTCCCGATCAGCGAACGAAGTTAGACGATACCAACGATCGTGCTTTTTATGATTATCCGCGTCTTGTCACCCATGTCGATCAAAGCTTTGTTGCGCAATTAACGGCGCTGTACCGAAGCAAGCTCACGTCTGGGATGCGTGTGCTGGACTTGATGAGTAGCTGGGTGTCTCACCTACCGCCCGAGCTGACCTTTGAACATGTGGAGGGTCATGGGATGAACGGCGAAGAGCTTGCCAAGAATCCGCAGCTTAATCATTACTTTGTTCAAAATCTCAATGAGAATCTAAAACTACCGTTAGAAGACCAGAGCTTCGATGCTGTGGTTTGTACAGTTTCGGTACAGTACATGCAGTACCCGGAAGCGATTTTTGCAGAGATCTATCGCGTTTTGAAGACCGATGGGATTTGCATTGTGAGTTTCTCAAATCGGATGTTTTATCAAAAAGCGATCGCGGCTTGGCGAGATGGCAGTGAGCGCGATCGGGTCAATCTTGTGAAGTCTTACTACGGTTCCGTAACCCGTTTTAGTAGTCCTGAAGTGGTCGAGACCCCCCGATCGACTATTCCAGCCATTCTTCAGATGTTTGGCATGGGCGGCAGTGATCCGTTTTACGCGGTGATTGCAAAGCGGATGCTCTAGTTTCTGCTCTCTGCACCTTTGATGCTAGTGGGTCAGTTGGTGCTGTTTGGCCGACACCTGCACTTCCACAAGGTAGAGCATTTTCAGAGAGGTTGCGGGCCTTAAACGTTGGAACCCGAAGACACTTTCAAAGCGATTTCCACACTGACGGACAAAAATAATTTCGCGGTTGCTGGCGCAGAACGATCGCAAGGCGGACCACGGGATAATGCAGTCGTCTAGATTAGTCCCTTCTCGACTAAAGGCAACTGCCCCAAAATCTACATCCTGGCCGCAATCGAAGGCAAGACTGAATGCACTTCGGCCCCTGTCCTTATGCAAACCCAGCACGAACATCCTCAGACTTACAACGGAGTCCCTAATGAGATTGATTAAGTATTGCTTGAGCAGCGTTGCGGATGAAGTCATGACAACTACTGTTGGTGGCTAATATAGATTCCCATTGATTTACATCTTCGCGGTTGTACGAAATTAAACCACCGTTTATGTACGTAAACGTTCCGCCAGCCTCCGTAAGGATTAACTCCGGCGCTGCAAAGTCCCAGTCTTTGGGTGCAGTTTTACCTGAGATTGAAATGTATAAATCAGCACTCTGATCGACGATCGCTGATACTTTACAGCCTACGCTGCCGATCTGTCTTTGGGAGGAGATATTTAGTTTCTTTACTAAATCTTTCAATTTCTCCCCAAGATGATTACGGCTCGTCACCACGATCAGTTCGGACGGCTTTGATCGAGTCGAAACCTTTGCCTGATGAGACTTTCCAGATTTATCCTCAACCCAAGTTCCGTGTCCTTGTATCGCAGAATACAGTCTATTTTTAGCCGGACAAGCCACTACAGCAACGATCGGACGGCCCTGATAGGCAAGGGCAATTTGAACGGCATAGTCTCCGGTATCTTGAATATAATCTTTCGTTCCATCCAATGGATCGATAATCCAAACCCAAGATTTGTGGAGTCGATCGGCGCTATCTTCTGTTTTGAACGTTTCCTCACTGAGATAAGCAAACGTGTCATCTAACTCACTCTGGAGGCGGCCTAGAATATATTCATTGGCGGCCAAGTCTGCGCTCGTCACTGGGCTGTCCGAGTCACCGCCAACATCAAATCCTGCGGCTCGTTCTTTCAGCAAAATATCCGCCGCACCCCAGCCGATCGACTTCGCGAGACCGCATAAAGTATCGAGTTGCTCAGATGGATTGATGCGCGGGTTGAACATAAGTCGTCCTTTAGGGGGATTGAGATAAGATTTTATGACAATTTTATCCGGATGGCGATCAAAAAAGTTTTCGCCCCCTAAGACAATATTTGGAACGAAGATTTCCAGTACTGACGACAGCTCCACAGTAACCCGGTCCCGACCGCCAGATAAATCAGCCCGCGAATCTCAAAGCTGACGCCTGCGGCGCGCAAAATCACCCCAATGCCCATCATTGAGGCAATGAGGGCGATCGTTTTGCCGCCAAACATTTGAAAGACGCTTTTAAACGGATTGGGTTCGTTGAGGGTTTCGGTCCGATCGATGACCCGTTGGGCAGTCTTGTCGAGCACGAATTTTCCTTTAAGCAAACCGACACTCAGGGCACTGCCCCCGATCGCGAGATGACGAGTATCTAAGTCACCGAGGTAGGGGAAATGAAACCAAAATATGCTGCCCATGGTAAGCAACCCCGCTCCTACGACCGTCCAAATCGTTGCCGCAATCCACAGATGCTGTTGGCGGCTGAGTCCTAGGGTAATGACGGGTTCAGCGGCAAGTTCGGGAGATGCGCTGAGCGTGGGGATGAGGGTGTCTGTCCGATCGTTAGCCATGGGGTTAAAACTCTTGGTAATGTAACGATATCCTTAACAATTATAGGGCTGCATCTAGAAAGCTGCTTGGACGTCACTGAAAAAAGACGTACGGGGAGGTCAGTGAATGCGCTGTAAGATTTCCTGTAACGCGATCGCTTAAGGACTAATGTGATACTGAACTATGGATGTAAAACCGAGCACGTTGTACTTAGTCGGCACGCCAATCGGCAACTTGGACGACATGACCTTTCGGGCAATCGAAGTGCTAAAAAAGGTGGATACGATCGCCGCCGAGGACACGCGCCACACGGGGAAACTGCTGCATTATTTCCAAATCAGCACGCCCCAAATTAGCTATCACGATCACAATCGGCTGTCGCGCATTCCTGATTTACTAGCACGGTTAACAGGCGGACAATCGATCGCCCTCGTTACCGATGCGGGAATGCCTTGTATCTCTGATCCAGGTTACGAGTTAGTAAAAGCCTGTGCGGAGGTGGGGGTCTCAGTGGTGCCGATTCCGGGGGTGTCGGCGGTGATTACGGGATTAGCTGCATCAGGATTGAGGAGCGATCGCTTTACCTTCGAGGGCTTTTTGCCTGCCAAAGAGAAAGAGCGTCTGTCGGTATTAGAGCCATTACGATCGGACGTGCGGACGTTGATTTTTTATGAAGCACCCCATCGGATACGAGAGTCTCTGAAGTCTATGGCCGAGGTTTTTGGGGGCGATCGAGGAGTTGCCCTAGCCAGAGAACTGACGAAGCTACACGAAGAATTTTGGCGTGGGACTTTAATAGAGGCGATCGCATATTATGCCGAGAAAGATCCGCAGGGTGAGTATACGGTGATTGTAGCGGGGTGTGAGATTCAAGCGGTTGAGCTTTCAGAGGAACGGCTGAAGGCAGAGATGATGTTGCTGTTGGGAGAGGGACTGTCTCGATCGTCCATTAGCAAGCAGTTAGCGGTTCAGACGGGATTACCGAAACGGCAGCTTTACCAATGGGCGTTGGAATTGTCCGACCCAGAGGTCAATCATCCCACCGTAGATTCGTAGTGCCTTTTCACTTTTCAACATCGAAGCCAAGGGAAACGCTTCAGACCAAAAAATCGCCGTTATTAACCTGTGCTTAAAAGGATTCTGTCCATCAAGTTCCATATTTAATAGTGTGACGATCGATCGATGCAAAGGATACGCAGGGACGATCGAAGATTTTTCAATTGAGTTGGGGATTGTTTAACTCGATCGGGGTTTTCGCAATTTGATTGGGGATCTTTTAATCGAGTCGGGGTTTCAGCAACTTGATTAGGGATTTGGTGACTCGATTTTGTGGAGGTGCGATCGTCCAAGTCTTGCTTTAAGAGATGCTTGTAGATGAAGAGTAGGCCGCTCAAGGCTTGATCTTGGGTTGAGGCGCTGACTTGTCCTTCGATCGCAAGGTGAGTGAAAAAAGCTTCAATTTCGGGTGTTCCCATTTCGTTGGGATGACGTTTGTTGCGAAATAGAATGTATCGACGGATCCACTGAACGTAGGTTTCTTCTGTGCGATAGGAGTAGTGCTTGAGGCGAATGGCATCGCGATCGTGGTCTAGAAGCTTTTTAGGTGAATTCTGCGCTTGGTCTAGAACCTTTTTCTTTAGTGGATTTTGCATGGTGGGATAGGCTGACAGAATCAGTGTTTCTTCGTACAATCGGAGGATAGGTGGAAAGGTTCTTCTTTTGCCCTAGGGGATCTGCGGAACTTTTCTGCCTATCACCTCTAATTTAGGTAGATATGTGGAAATTTTCCACCTACTAATTGTTAGAAGGCAAATATGGCCTCATCCGAATTAATCGAACTCCTGAAGAAGGCACAGTGCATCGCACTGGAAAAGCACGGCGTGCCAAACATTCTTCAGCCTGGCGCTATCAAAGAATTGATGATGGCCGAAATTCTTGGGCATGATTTGATACCACAAAAAGATTCTGCTGATGCCAAGGATAAAGACGGGCAGACGTATGAGTATTTGGCGAGCATTAGGCGAGTCGATGTTACTACAAACAAGGGTTGTAGCTTCCAAATGGATCGCGTGACGCAGACCAACTTAAACCGCGTCACAAGAAATAAGGCTTTCTATTTCGGCATTTTCAAAGACCATCTTGAAGTGGACGAAATCTGGAGAGTAGAAATTCCAGTTGTTTTGGCCGAGGTTAAGCGTCAACTTGGAAAGTGCAAGAATGACATTGCTCATGTCAACTTCTTGCTTAAGTGGCTTGAGGCAAATGGCAGCAAGGTCTTTCCATGAAACCTTCTAACAAGGCAAATGCAGCGGACGCGGTAAACCGCGCCGCTGATTTACGTCGTTGCGAACAAAACACCATTTCTATAAATTTAAACCCTCACGAATTCGATCGCGCCACCACCGCTTTAACCTGAACAAAAACTCCTTCACCATCTCTATCAACCTAAAATTTGCAACCGATCGATCGTATTTCGATCGCACACTTCATAAGCAAACTCACTAAAAGTCCGCAGCTCATCGTAAACCCAATTGAGTTTGTCCAACGTTCTGCACGATCGCCACAGAGTTCTACGATAAAACCTCACCAAGTCCAACAAATTCAATTGCAAATTTAGCTTCATATAAAATTACGACCCGGCCATTAAGACCAAGATTCCGAGGAGCCGATCGATCGGTTTCAACGCATAATCTTCGAGATCGATCGTAATCTCCTAATCTTCAAGCTCAAGAAACCGCCACAGCATTCCACTACTGATACAACCATAGATCGGCATGGGTGCTTGTCCCGCCTCTAGATTAAACCGTTGTGCGGCGATCATTTCTGCCATGCACTGTCCCATTCCTACATTCAGATCAGCCTTTTTAGCTTCGACCAAAACAATGACAGGTGCCTCGACTTCAAACTGTTCACGCGATCGACTTATCAAAAAATCACGCACGCCCGACAGCCCCAAGGCTACATCCACCGTAAACTCCTGACCTGAAAAAAACTCACTTCCCGCTTCAATAATTTACGAACCTCAACCAAAATCGGACTAATTAAGAGTTCTGATTTTGCCTTTTCGCTCCGAAGTGCGACGGCAAGCGGCAACGTTTCCTCTAGGAACTCCATCAACATTGCACCTGGCACGATCGGTTCAATAGGTGGGAAAAACGATCCCCCTTCAATTGTGGTAATCCCAAACGTCTGCTTCACGGTCCGAACGGTAAAATCGCTGTAAGCCACTGCGGTACCGGGTTGAATTCATGATTATAATTGTAGCGCGATCGGCGTTATCTACAGGCAAGGACGAAATCCATGGCGTTACGCATTGGCAATGGTTATGACTTGCACTGTTTGGTGGAAGGGCGAGATTTAATTTTGGGCGGAGTCAAGATTGATCATGCAAAAGGATTGCTCGGTCATAGCGATGCCGACGTCTTAACCCATGCCATCATGGATGCGCTGCTAGGGGCACTGAGTTTGGGCGATATTGGCCATTATTTCCCCCCCACAGACGATCGATGGAAAGGGGCTAACAGTCTCAAACTGCTCGAACAAGTCTATGAGCTCATCAAAGAAAAGGGCTGGCAAGTTGTCAATATTGACTCCGTGATTATTGCCGAGCGTCCCAAAATGAAGCCTCACATCGCCCTGATGCGAGACAAGATTGCTGCAACGATGGGCATTGCGCCGGATTTAGTGGGGATAAAAGCAACAACCAATGAAAAACAGGATTCCATGGGAGCCGAAGCATCGATCGCCGTTCATGCCGTGGTGTTGTTAGAAACGACGGTGCCGTAAAACGTATAGAAATATAACGCTTCTGCCCTTAAGTCCACACCTTGACTCAACTCAACGGATACACTCTTAATGGTACAAGCCATCTTTAGACTATGAATACCCTTTAGGCTGAGTAAAATTTAGCCAGTACTTTAGTTCAGCCCTTCAGACTTCATGTCGTGACTAGCGAAATGATTATTGCGACCTCTCTATTGGATGATCTGTTGGCCAGAATGCCTCAAATCCGTCCTCAGATCTATTTCAAGTCCTCCATGACGGCCCTTTGCCATGCCATGGAAGATCAAGTTTTAGCGGGAGCAGACAAGCCATTAGTGGTTGCAAGTTTTCAGCGCGAACGGTTCTATCGTCAAGAATCTCATCGTTACTTACGGATTTCAGAACGCACCGGTCAGGTCTACGTGTTAGCCGCTCCAGAAGCCGATTTTTCTAATCGATCGGATGAGTATGAAACTATTGCCTTTGACCCCAAAGATGGGCTGGCCAATGAATGGCACCTCGTTGTACTAGGCAAACAGGAGGCAGCTTGTCTAATTTGTCGAGAGCGGTTGGGGGATGAACTCAAGACGGGGAGTCTCCTTCAGGTGGATCAAGGGCGGCGATTTGAGGGCATTTGGACCTTCGATCGCGAAATAGTTTGCCATGCGGCAGAACTGCTGCTGCAACGCATTGTGGTCTACCGTCCCGAACTCGCACCCAAAATCGGCAAGGCATTGCTCAAGCTAACTAAAGAACGGAGCAAAGGGTTCAAACAAACGACCCCCGACCCCTTTGCTGAACGGCTCGTCACCTATTTACAAGCCGGACAATACAAGCTTTCTAAAGCCTATCAAGCTATAGCAGCCCAAGAACGTAAAGAACGTCTTGTCAACTCCATAACCACCGCTATTCGTCGATCGCTCGATCCCGAAGAAGTTCTCCAAGTCGGGACGCGGGAACTCGGTCAAGTGCTGCTGCCGTCCCGATGTTTGATTTATCGAGCGCGCAGTCAAGACGAGTCTGTCCGGTTGAATCACGAGTTTCTAAAAGATGCTGAATCGGGCGATCGCGTTGATGATCACTCGGTACCATCTCTGTATCGGATGGATTGGGATTTGGCGAATAATCCAATTTTCCAACAGGTAGCAGCGTCACAGGAAGCCATATTTATTGAAAACGTGTCGGCCTATCTCACCCAGCAAGCTCTCACCCAGGAAACTCTCACCCAAAGCTGGCCCCCTAATGCGATCACCTCAGTCCAACGCCTTGCAAAAACGGGCAAAATTCAGGCATGGCTCATGGTCCCTGTTCTGCATCAAAGCCGCGTCCTAGGCATGATTGAGCTGCACTACTGCCAGCCTCATCCCGCCATTGAAGAAGAACTAGAACTCGTTAACGCGATCGCTCACCAAATCGGCACGGCCCTTATCCAAGCCGAATCTTTTGCAAATCTAGAAGATCTCAACCAGCAGCTTGAAGCCCTAGAACGCACGCGAAGTAATTTGATTGCGATCGTCGGTCACGAATTGCGGACGCCGCTATCCACGATTTTGGTCTGTCTTGAAAGCCTTGCATCCGAGCCAGATATGCCCTTTGAATTGCAGCAAGTCATGCTCCAATCAGGGCTAGAAGATGCCGATCGAATGCGAAAACTTATCCAAGATTTTCTCACCCTCTCCCGTCTGGAAAGTGGCCGAATCAAGTGGCTAGTCGAGACCCAACCACTTCAAGAATGTATTGACCTTGCCCTCAGCAGCCTCAAAAATCGCTACGGTCAGGAGTTGCCGTCCATCGAAGCCGATCTGACCGGAATCCCGCCCCTCGTGCGAGTCGATGGAGAATGGCTCGTCGAAGCGTTGTCGAAGCTGCTGGACAACGCCTGCAAGTTCACCGAAGCGACCGGAAGGATTCAGATTCAGGCAGTGCAGCGATCGCAGGAAAACGGCGATCAGAGTCACATGCTCGAAGTCATCGTTTCAGATACCGGACGTGGCATCGAACCGAGTCGGCTTAAAGCGGTCTTTGAGCGGTTTTATCAAGAGGAAGGGTCTTTGCGACGGAGCGTTGGCGGAACGGGTCTGGGACTGGCTATTTGTCGGCAGATTGTATCGGGCTGGGGCGGGACGATTTGGGCCGAGTCCGATGGTAAAAATCGCGGCAGTGCCTTTCATTTCACGATTCCGATCGTCGAACTTTAGAGAGTCACTCCGAAACATTGCCCCAAGCAGTCTAATTTTCAGAATCTAATTTTTTAGGAACTTTTAATAAAAATAATCGTCAACCGGATTTCTCGGGTCTGCTGCGTTTCTGTCGTCGGGTCTTCGATCGGCAGACGTGTCTTGATAGTGCCCCGATTCGATCGCACAAGTCCCGTAGAATATCAAGAATAGTTTAGAGACTGTGTTCCAAATATCCTTTACCTACTAGGTGGTTGTCTATGCGATCGCGCCATTCCCAGCTCCGTCAACTTTACTCCCTGACCTTAGCCGCCACCTTGGGTCTAGGTGCCGTGCTCACCATTCCCACTGCGAGCTTTGCAGGCGGCTGCGACGGGCTGAACCTCTTCAGCGGCGTCGAACGCGACAAACAGCTTGTCTGCCGTTTAGACTTCGGCGGCAACTTAGGAGCCACCGATCGCTATCGGTTCCGCATTGCCAAGAAAAAAATGAAGTACGCCGTGAATGAGTTCACGATCGATTACTCTGATCACTTCAACGGCAGCTTCGACCCAAAGAATGTCGATATTATCGTTAACGGGAAAGAAAAGAAAGCTCAGGATGTCGTTTGGGACGAAGAAAATAAATTCATCAAAGTCATCCCCAACGAACCCATTCCAGCAGGCACCGATGTGGAAATCCACTTCAATAACGTCCAAAACCCCCGCAATAACGGCATGTTTTACTTCAACTGCCGGGTCCAAACGCCGGGAGACATTCCACTTCTTCGAGATTTAGGAACCTGGATTGTTGAAATTGGGTAGGGATTCAGAGTAATGTTATGGACTGTGACTTTTTGCGTGATCAAAGAGTCTGAGCCAAAGCTGGAGAAATCTTTATGAAGCGTACATTAGAAGGAACTCGTCGCAAGCGCGCACGCGTTTCAGGGTTTCGAGTTCGGATGCGGACGCCTAACGGTCGTCGCGTGATTCGATCCCGTCGCGCCAAGGGGCGGGCACGGGTTTCAGTCTCATAGCGCATGACGGGACGGTCAAGCTTGGGACTCCCAAAGGCGAATCGACTCAGACAACGGCAAGATTTCGATCGGGTTTACCAAACCGGAAAACGCAGACGAGCGACTCACCTCCATGTGGTCATTCTGAAGCGCACCGGAATAATTAACCCTAAGGATGTCTTGCCTGTTCAAGTTGGAATTTCCATTAGTAAAAAGGTGAGCAAGCGGGCCGTGGTTCGCAATCGTCTTAAGCGTCAGCTCAAAGCCATTGCCCATTCCCTCTTACCTCGCCTCGATCCGGGTCTGCGCATGGTGATTGTTGTCCGTTCGGATGCCCTCACCTGCGACTACTGGCAACTTCTGCAAGAATTAGAATACTTGTTAGTCAAAGCTGAGGTGCTGCATGGCGATCAATGAAGAGGTTTTCTATGAAGGCGGTCCCCATAAAGGGGATCTAATTCTTAACTGTCTACTAGCACCCTTAATTGTGTGTTTGCCCTTGACGTTTGGGGCGATCGTCCGTGCCCTTTGGCTTCGGTACCGCATTACATCCCGTCGAATTAGCGTCGATGGCGGCTGGCGTGGGGAAGAACGATCGGATTTTGTGTATAGCGAGATTACGAAGGTTGTCAATGTTGCTCGGGGCTTTGGCCTATGGGGCGATATTGTGGTGACTTTGAAAGACGGTTCTAAGGTAGAAATGCGATCGGTGCCTCGGTTTCGAGAGCTGACGGACTATATCAACGAGCGCGTTGCTGAGAAGATCGCTAACAAAGCGTCTTCCTCCAAGAAATCTACCCCGAAAGCCGCATAGATTTTTGGTCTGGACTTTTTAATCTAGACTTGAGATTTCACATTAGCCAGTTTGCGGGATAGTTTGAATTAAGATTTTGATGCTTAGTAATTTTGATACTTAGTTTTGATTCATAATTTTAATTTGATGTTTTGATTTTGTAGACCCTTGTAGATAAGCTGATAGGCGCATGGACTTCGGTATTAGTTTCCTTTCCAGTAATGTAATGCTGCCGATCCTAGATTTTTTCTATGGGATCGTGCCGAGCTATGGTCTGGCGATCGTCGCTTTGACCCTGGTGGTGCGTTTTGCGCTCTATCCTTTGAGTGCTGGACAAATCCGCAATATGCGTAAGATGAAGGTCGCACAGCCCGTCATGCAGAAACGCATGAAGGAAGTACAGGAACGCTATAAAGACGATCCAGCTAAGCAACAGGAAGGCATCAGCGCACTCTACAAGGAGTTCGGGAACCCTCTGGCAGGCTGTTTGCCGTTGGTGGTGCAGATGCCGGTACTTTTTGCATTGTTTGCTACATTGCGGGGTTCGCCCTTCAGTGATGTGCCTTACAACGTGAACTTGCAGATTTTGCCCAAAGAGCAAGCAGTGCTAGTTCAACCTCAAGCCTTTGTGGTCAATCCACAGAATATTTACCTGGCCGATGGATTACATCAAAAGGTTGAAGCTATTCTCCCTACGGGTAATAAAGTTGGCGTCGGCGATAAGGTTAATGTGACCTTTCAAACGCCGGAAGGGAAGCCTTTCAGCGAGTTGGCACTCGACCATCCTGATGTAAATCTAACGCCGAAGTATAAAGTGACCGTTGGAGCCGATCTCGTGTCTATTGCAAAAGACGGCACGATTACGGCGCTTCAACCGGGCGACGCAACGATTCAAGCCTTCATCCCTGGACTGGCTGCCGACAAGGGCTTCTTGTTCATTGATGCGCTAGGTCATGTGGGCGCACGGGATCCTGACGGCACCATCCATTGGGATGTGGTGAGCATGGTCTTGTTCTTCGGGATTAGCTTATTTGTGAGCCAACTCATCTCGGGTCAAGGCGCGACGGGTAACCCTCAGCAAGACACGATTAACAAGATTACGCCTGTAATTTTTTCCGGGATGTTCTTGTTCTTCCCGTTGCCATCCGGTGTGCTGATGTACATGGTGATTGCAAACATTTTCCAAACCCTACAGACGTTCATTCTCTCCCGTGAACCGCTGCCCGAGAGTCTCCAGAAGATTGTTGACGCTGAGAAAGCAGGACAGTCGGCGGCAACGGCAACGATAGATGTAACGCCGATCGCGTTTGAACCGGGTAAGAAGAAAAAAGCCTAGATTTCAAATCTTCAATTTAAATTGCGAACGAGGGCGGTAAGATGCTTTTATTCGCAATTTTTTTGCCTTTATTCATAAATTCTTCATTCGCAATTCTAAATTCCCATGAGCGATCATCCTTCTCTAATTCGCGGTCGATCGTGGCTCACTGAGTTTTTACGCTTAGCGGCAATGCCAGCGATCCTTGAGGCTGAAATCCGAACCGAACATCAACAATCAAGCTGTTGGCTGACCATCGACGACAGCACCCTCAGTGACGATCAACGATCGGCCCTTCTCGGTGAAAATGGCGCTGCTCTCGATGCGCTTCAGTACCTCGCCACCGTCACCCTAAATCTCAATCAACCAGATTACGATCGTAGCTCCTATACGCTAGACATGGGCGGCTACCGCAGTGTTAAAGAAGCTGAACTGAGCAATCAAGTGACCGAAGCAGTTGCCCAAGTCCGCGAAACCGGAGAACCCTCTGAGATGCATGGGTTGTCGTCTGCCGATCGTCGTGCGGTTCATGGATTATTATCGGAGTATCCCGATTTGGAGAATTTTAGTCAGGGGCAAGAACCCGATCGTTTTTTGGTGGTGCGGATGAAAGGAGAATCATCGCCGGACGGCCTGAGTTAGAATGGGCGTAATCCCATCACAATCCACAAGCCATGCTGAGTTTAGACGTTACGCTTGAGCAAGTGATTTAGCTGGTTACGCAACTTCCGCCGGAGGGAAAGCGATCGGTTTTAGTGGCATTAAGGGTCACTCAGTCTATCAATGCTGAAACGCAGAGATTGGCTAGATGCAGATTTGAGCGGAGCTTTACCCGATTATGATTGGGGTGAAGCTGGAATTCCTGAAGGTATTCCCGTTAGAGATGTGGTCGGGTTTTAGTTATGAAGATGAAGTGAAAAATTCACAGCGAATGGACTATGAATTTAACCCTGATATATTATTAGGTCTGTAGAAAATTCTCAAAGTAACAGAAAACAGATTTAACTACCATGGCTTCAATCAACACAGACAGCGACAAAAACGGCAATCTTGTCACATCAACTCTTGAGTGGATTACTAATGCTGGAGTTAATGGCTTGAATGTTTTGCCATCTGCGGAGAAAGTTGCAGCAGATCATTTGAATGATGCAGACAGTATTGATGATGCCATTAACTCAATTATTGCTTGGAGAACAACATATGCAGTTGGAACAGGTTTTGTTACGGGGTTAGGCAGTATTGCCACAATGCCTGTCACGATTCCAGTGGGCTTAGCAGCATCTTATGCCATTGGATCTAATACTGTTGCCGCGATTGCGCATCTACGTGGCTATGACATTCACTCCGAGCGAGTCAAGACAATGATTTTACTCTGTTTGATTGGTCAAGCCGGAGAAGAAGTTCTTAAAACCGCAGGAATTACCATTGGGACCAAGGTTTTTCAAAACATCATTAATCAGATACCAGGTAAAGTCTTGAGTGAAATCAACGGAAAAGTTGGCTTTAAATTAGTGACCAAAGCAGGGGAAAAGGGCGTAATCAATATCATGAAATTGATTCCACTTGTTGGCGGTATAGTGGGCGGTACGTTTGATGGAATGTTTGTACAGGTGTGTGGAACAACCGCGAAAAAAGTTTTCCCCCAAATATCAGATACATAGCCGATCGCCCCTCATCCTCACCCTTCCTGTGACGCGATCGATCGTTCATCTTCAGTCATCTCAAATCTAGGCTCATTCCGCTCTTCATAATCATAAATTAAAAGCCCTAATAGCTTCAAATAATCCTGTTCATCTTTTCCCACTAGGCCACTATCCAAAAGTCGATTGACCTGCTGTTGCACCAACGTCAGATCCGTATCACAAGCGATCGGACGAGGAGGAAACGCCAACATGAGTTCGAGGTAGCGATCGTTACTGAATTTGATACCAACGCCCATCTTTCCATCTCTTCTAGTCAATTTTTCGTTAAAATAGGAAGACCAATTTCACAGAGAGTACGCCATGGACCTCACGATCGAACTTGAACAGGAAGACGATGGGCGATGGATTGCAGAAGTCGCTGCCATTCCCGGTGTGATGGTTTATGGCAACAGTCGAGAGGAAGCGTTGAGCCAAGTCAGAGCGCTGGCCCTTCGAGTCCTAGCTGATGCCATTGAACAACAGGGCGATCGTTCAGCGGCATTTCATCATATTGCCTTCGTTGCAGCATGAGTGAGTGGCCATCGACAAAGGCGAAACAAGTTTCTGCCGCACTAAAACGTATCGGGTGGGAAGTCAAACCTCAATCCGGTGGTTCCCACAAGATTTTATTTAAAGAAGGTTGGGCAGATGTAGTTTTTGCATTTCATGATGGAGATGAAATTGGTCCGCGAATGCTTTCCAGAATTGCAAAACGAACTGGTTTAAAACAGGACGATTTGTAAGCTCGATCGACCCTCACTTCAAATCCGACCCTAAGGCGATCGTTTATCTTCAGTCATCTCAAACGTAAGCCCATCGATCGTAACTCACAGTTTTCCTCAAATGATTCCTAAGAAAGATTGCCGAATCGGTCCACCCCTTTCTTAGGAACCCGTTGAAACTACGCTTTCTTCAACCAGCTAAACATCGCCCGCAGATCGCTGCCCACCGACTCAATTTGGTGTTCCGCTTCACGACGACGCATCGCTGTAAATCCAGGTTTGCCCGCTTGGTTTTCCAAGACGAATTCCCGCGCAAACTGACCTGATTGGATTTCAGAAAGAATTTTTTTCATCTCTTTCTTAGTCTCTTCCGTCACGATTCGAGGACCGCGCGTCAGATCGCCGTATTCAGCCGTATTGGAAATGCTGTCGCGCATGGTCGCTAGGCCACCTTCGACGATCAAATCCACAATCAACTTCACCTCATGGCAGCACTCAAAGTACGCCAGTTCCGGTTGGTATCCTGCTTCCACTAAGGTCTCAAATCCCGCCTTAATCAACGCACTCAACCCGCCACACAGCACAACCTGCTCCCCGAACAAATCGGTTTCGGTTTCTTCGCGGAACGTGGTTTCAAGAATGCCGCCGCGAGTGCCGCCGATTCCTTTTGCATAGGCCATCGATCGATCGCGTGCCTGACCCGACGCATCCTGATACACCGCAAACAACGCCGGAACGCCTTCGCCTTGGGTGTAGGTGCGACGAACTAGGTGACCTGGTCCTTTGGGGGCGATCATCACCACGTCAATGTCCTTGGGGGGAACAATTTGGCCGAAGTTGATGTTGAACCCGTGGGCGAAGGCAAGGACTTTACCTGCGCTGAGGTTGGGGAGAATTTCTTTTTCGTAGATGTCACGTTGGACTTCATCGGGTAGTAGCACCATGATAAAATCAGCCGCCTTCGTGGCGTCGCCAACGGATTTGACCTCTAAACCTGCGGCTTTGGCTTTGGCTGCGGATTTGCTGCCTTCGTACAGACCCACAATCACCTTGACCCCGCTGTCACTCAGGTTTTGGGCATGGGCATGACCCTGAGATCCAAAGCCCATGATGGCAACCGTTTTGCCCTTGAGCAAGTCAAGATTTGCATCTGCGTCGTAATACATGCGCGCCATAATCGAGTTACTCCTAGTATCGTCCGCAAGCGTCGAGGACTGTTTTCAAAATCGCAAGACGTCATCATACCAATGAAGGGGGCCGATTCCAAGGTCAGTTTTGGTTCAGGCTTGAGTTTACGACAGCGTTCACTAATCGGCGATTTAGGGCAGTATGCTGACATATTAGAGCACTCTATCAGAGATGTCTTATGCAACTTACTGTTACTTAACTCCTTGGCTTACCGGGTATGGATGTTGAAGACTACTCAGAATTAGAATACCAACCGATCCTTCAGGTTGAGGCTCATTCTACAAAATCGTATAGTCAAGAACTTTAGATTAATATCCTATGCCCTCTGAACGTACCTATCACGATCCGCTCCATGGGGCGATCACCCTCTCAAAACACGATCGCACCGAACATCTCTTAATCAACCTTATCGACACCCCCGCCTTCCAACGGCTGCGACGGCTGCGACAGCTTGGTCCGGCCAGTCTCACCTTTCATGGGGCCGAAGGGTCTCGATTTACCCATTCCTTGGGCGTCATGGCGATCGCGCGGCGGGCTTTCGATCGGCTTTGTCTTACGACCCCGCAGCTTTTGCCCTATCGATCGGTGGTGCTCTGCGCGGCGCTGCTGCACGATTTAGGCCATGGACCATTGAGCCATACGGGAGAGGAAATCTTTCGGACTCATCACGAAGACTGGACCTGCCGGATTATTAATGAATGTGCGCCGATTCGAGATTTACTAGACCAGGCTGACCTAACGCTGCGTCCCCAGCTTATTCAGGTGTACCAAAAATCCCACCCCATTCCCTGTATTTGGCAACTGGTGTCGAGCCAACTGGACTGCGATCGGCTGGACTATCTGATGCGCGACAGCTACATGACAGGCGCAACCTACGGAAACCTGGACCTCGATCGCATTCTTCTCGCCCTACGCTACGACCCTATCACTCAGCAGCTCGTCGTCGCAAAAAAAGGACTCGCGGCGATCGAACATTACCTAGTTGTACGGTCGTTCATGTATTCTCAAGTGTATTGCCACGGAAAAAATATTGCTGCCACCTGGATTCTTGAAAAAGCTTTTTCCCGTGGGCGAACGCTTCTCGCTAGCAGCAACTTAACCGACATTGACGAAACTCTAACCCAGTGGCTCCAGCATTCTCAAACCCCCCTAAACCTGACAAACTACCTCAACGGCGATGATACTATTTGTCAATATCACCTTCAGCGCTGGCGAACTCACCCGGATCCTATCTTGAGCGATTTCAGCCGTCGGTGGTGCGATCGAGATTTGTTTAAAGCAGAGGACGTGTCGGACTTAACAGAAAACGATCGGCAACAGCGGCTTCGTCAAGTGCAGGTAAAGGCGATCGCTCAGGGATTGGATCCGGACTACATAGACGACTATGTTGGATTGAGAATCTCCCAGAGCCTCGGCTATACGCCATACCAAAAAGGCATCAATCTTCAAACGCAAAAGGGCCTGGTTGAAATCAGTGAAGTATCACCGCTCATCCAGACCCTTACTCAACGCCAGGAACGCTGCTGGCTCATTGCTCCTAAAGAATCGGTCCTTTAGACTTACTGAGAGTTTTTCTTTTGGTTAAGCGGGGCACTCAGACCTGCGCTCTTACTCGCTCCCTTTTGTAGGGCCATGACCGCCCGTGCATACTGCGGATCATCTAGGGTTCCGACCAGCTTTGGATTACTGGAAAGCCGTTCGACTTGAGCACGATCGAGCGCCAGCACAATGTCAGGCATAATCCCTTTGTGGCTGATGTCGGTGCCGTTTGGGGTGTAGTAATGGGCTATTGTAACCGCTAATCCTGACCCATCAGACAGCGGATGCACGGACTGTACGAGCGCCTTCCCAAAGGTATCCGTACCGACGATCGTGGCACGGTTGTTGTCCTTGAGTGCTCCAGTGAGGATTTCACTGGAACTTGCAGAATTTTTATCAACCAGGACGGCTAGGGGAAGATTGGTAATGGCCGTGCTGTTGGCGCTGATTTCTTCGGCTCCCCCTTTACGATCGACCGTTTTGACAATGCCACCTTGATCCATCCACATCCGACTGATCTCGACACTCGCTTGCAGGAGTCCACCGGGATTTCCCCGCAGATCCAGGACAAAGCTGTCTACTTTTTCCTTGTTTAGTGACTTAATAGCCTGACGCATTTGGTCAGCGGCGTGACTGCTGAATTCATTAAGGCGAATGTACCCAACTTTGGTCGCTCCCTCTTGGCGAGAGCTGTAGCGCACCGCCTGAAGCTCAATCTTGGCCCGGACTAGAGGCATCTTAATGAGATCCTTTTCCCCGCGTCCAATCTCAAGAGTGATGCGCGTCCCTTCTTTGCCTCGGATAAGGCCAGACGCATCTTCCACGGTCATCCCCTGCGTCGATCGTCCATCAATCGCGAGAACCCGATCGCCCGATCGAATTCCAGCCGTTGAAGCGGGCGAATTTGGCAATGGCTCGACGACCGTCAGGACTTTGGTTTTGATATCTGCTTCTAGGCGAATGCCGACGCCCGATAGCTCACCGGAGGTCTGGCTCGTAAGCGACTCGTACTGCTTTGGATCCATGAAGCGAGTGTAGGGATCATCAAGCTGTTTTAACGCCCCCCGCAGAGCCGTGTATGCCTGCTCCTTGGTCGTATAGTCACGACCGATTAGGTCCTTCCGAATGGCTTGCCAATCTTTTTTATTAAACGTCTCATCCACATAGTCTCGATTCACAATTTGCCAAGCTTCATCGACAATCGCCTTAGGGCTATCCTGTCTCCATGCCGCATGGACAGCATTAACCGGATTGATTAGAGTGCCCGTGGCCGCAACCAACGCTAAGGTGCAGGAAAACAGCGACAGGGGTAGAAAAGATTTTAGGGGATGGGTCATAAGACAAGGACACCTTAAAGCGGGTGGTCGGAAACGATCGAATAGTGGGGCAGGCTATTTAAAAAGTAGATGTCAAGTCGTAGAGAAATCTTAAGTCTTTTAGAAAAGCTAGATGCGTAGCAAGGTGAATCGGCATAAAAAATCCCCAACCACTACTAGGGTACACAGAAAACTATACAAATCCCCACTGTTCCTGTGCCGATTCTCAAATTGGGAAGCATGATGAGGGAAAGGCCAGTGAATTTGGGAGAGCGCCAACCGCGCATCGAAGTCATGTTGAACGGATTTAGACGGGGCTTATTCAAGGTCGGAGTTGGGGGAGTTGCGATCGCTGGAATTATCGCCATCCAAATCCCCCGTCTACAGTCCATCACTGCCACGACGATCGCCACTGAAGAGGCGCAAAAGGAAGAAGCCGTGCGATTGTCCTTGCTCAATCGATCGCCTAGCTTTGGCTTTGATAACGCAATGGCAGACTGGGTTTTTCTGAATCTGGTGCAGTACGACGGCGATAGTGAAACGCGCACGCAGGTTGGCTACCCACTGGCTCCGATGTATTTTGATACGATTACCCGCTTGGATCCTCGATTCGTGTCAAGTTACATTTTCTTAAGTGGCATCATGTCATACCAAATGGGCAAGCCCGAAGATGCGATCGCCCTAATGAATCGGGGAACTGAGGCCCTGACGCCTCAGGCTGATCCCCGCGCCTTTTTGGTGTGGCGACTTAAGGGTCTTGACCAACTCTTGATGCTGGGCGATGCGGCTAGTGCAGCAAAATCCTATGACAAGGCTGGAGACTGGGCACTCCAATCGACAGATGCAGAAACTCGACAGACCGGACCCATATTCAAACAAACCGCTGAATTTCTTCGCACTGATCCCAACAACAAGACCCTTTTACTCTGGTCTTGGACGACTATTTTCGATCAGGCGATCGTCACGCGGGATGAAAAAACCCAGGAGCGGGCACGGAAAAAACTTCTAGAGATTGGGGCAATAGAACGCCGAGACGATCGAAATAAGCCATATTTCACCCTGCCGCCTCAATCCAAGCCTGTCCCTATGAAAAAATAATTATCCAGTTGTCACGACCTCCATGGCACTGGTGGCCGGGAGTTCTAGACAATAGCCCGCTCCGTAAACGGTCTTGATGTAACAGGGCTTACGGGGTTCGGGTTCGAGCTTGGTGCGGAGATGGCGGATGTGAACTCGGATAGTTTCGATGTCGTCATCGGGATCGTAACCCCAGACCTCGCGCAAAATTTCGCTGGGAGAAACCGTCTGACCATGGCGCTGCAAGAGACAGTGCAGCAGCTCAAACTCCAGATGCGTCAATTTCACCGTCCGATTGAACCAAACGGCCTCAAAGCGCTCTGGCACCAGCGTCAGCGGACCATAGTTCAAAATCTCAGTATGTTTCGCCGCCTGAGGAATCCGATCGGTCCGCCTCAGAAGCGCACGAACTCGGGCGAGCAACTCCTCTAGCTCGAAGGGCTTCGTCAAATAATCATCGGCCCCAGCATTGAAGCCTTCCACCTTATTTTCAGTCTGACTGAGGGCTGTCAGCATCAAAATCGGAATTTCGCCCGTTCGCTCATCGCGCCTTAATCGTTGACAGACCGTGAACCCGTCCACCCGAGGCAGCATCAAGTCCAACATTACCAAATCCGGCTGCATCTGAAGCGCCATGGCCTGACCTTTAATGCCATCGGCAGCTTGACTGACTTCGTAGCCTGCCATTTCAAGGTTGACTGCGAGCAACTCAGCGATCGCGGCATCGTCATCAATAATGAGGATTCGAGGCATTTTTAAAACCGCTCTACTAGATTGCTACGCCATACCGTTACAACTATACGGTTCGTTACATCGATTTCAACCATTGCCACTGTAAATAAATTTGATTTTGGACCGATCGCGGTTTCTTCTGAGCTATTTCGGCAGTGGTAAACTAATTATCCTCCAGAAAAGATGGGTCAGCTATGGAATGGTTAGGATTGGCACCGATCGCATCGATGCTTATCAGTTCAGTGTTTGCGTCCCGTCTCGGACCTATAGCTCAACGAGGGCCGTCGTTTTCACTCCTGCGTGGTGCGGTCAAAACCAGTTCAGCGCGGGTGGATGTCGTGATTCCGGCGTATAATGAGGTGATTCACATCGAAGCCTGTGTGCGATCGGTTTTGGACAGTTCATCAATGGAGACGCTGACGGTTTGGGTAGTAGATGATCAGTCCAGCGACGAGACGGGCGAGATTTTGGCGCGGATGAATGAAGAAGGCGATCGCAGGTTGCGGGTGATTCGGGGCGTCGATCGGCCAGAGAACGAAGGCTGGATGGGTAAAAATTGGGCTTGTGCGCAGGCGATCGATCGGGCTACGGGAGAATTTGTCCTCTTCATTGATGCGGATGTGCGGTTGAGACCTGGAGCAATAGAGGCGGCGATCGAGGCCATGGCCCAAAACCAGTGGGATTTGCTGACGGGGTGGCTGGAGATCCAGTGTGGGTGCTGGGGGGAGTGGATTGCGCAGCCGATTATTGCAAGTTTGATGCTGGTGGGATTTCAGCCGCAGGAGTTGGCGGATCCGGAACATCCATCCATGTTTGCAGTGGGTCCTTTTATGCTGTTTCGCAGGTCTGCCTACGATAAGGTGGGCGGCCATCGATCGTTAAGGTCTGAGATTGTGGAAGATGTGGAACTGGCACGATTGATTCAAGGCGCTGGCCTGAACTTTCGGTTTGCGTATTTCCCCGATTTTGGCACCCTACGCATGTATCAATCCTTCGCCGGACTCTGGGAAGGCTGGACCAAAAACTGGCATCTCGGATCGCGCCGCAATGTCAAAGCGACGGTGAATTCGGCAGTGATTTCGCTCTTTGTATTTACAGTGCCTTGGCTGGGGGCGATCGCTGGATTAAGCAATCTTGGGATTCATCTGTTGGGTCATAATGTGACGATGTGGACTGTGCTGGGGGCTTTAGTTTCGATCGCAGCCTTAGTACAGCAATATTGGATTCGCACTCAGCTAGAGCGGACAGTTCAGCTTCCACGACGATATTGGTGGCTTAGTGGCATCGGCGGGTTGGCGGTGGCGGCTATTGCGATCGGGTCTTGGATTAAAACTGAAACCGGATGGGGCTGGACTTGGCGAGGGCGCAAACTCCGGCTAGATGCTTAGTTTCTACATACTAAGTCTTTAAACTGCATCTAAAAGCTACAGGGCAGAACCTGTTAACTCTATTGGTAAATTCAAGGTCGGTGACTACTTTGAAAGCTGTAGTTTTCACCCTTGCATTTGTATTGGACTTGCATTTGTATTGGAGTAGATGATGGTGGTAGAAATATTGAAGGAATTTCACTAGTTGGTGGTCATATCCAAAGTTGTAGTGTCATTCATTGTGGTGTCCGTAAAATAACACTTGAAGGAGCTATAGTCTATTAAATTTACACCAAGGTAAGCTGATGCTGAATGTAACCATTGATGAAATTCGACGTGATCCATTGAAGTATCTTCACCCGGTAGAGGCAGGCGAAACTCTGGTTATTGTTAGATCTGAGATACCTATTGCCGAGCTTAGACCTATAGCCAGTCGAAAACAACTGCGACCCTTTGGTTTGTGTTCAGGTGAGTTTATTGTTCCAGATGATTTCGATGCTCCTTTACCAGAATATCTTCTCAGCGCATTCGAGGGCAAATGAGGATTCTGCTAGATACGCACATCTTTCTATGGTTCATCAGTGGCGATACTCAATTACAAACAGATATTCGAGATGCGATTCGTGAGCCAAACAACGAGATCTACTTGAGTGCTGTTTCAGTTTGGGAAGCGATCGCTAAATTGTTCGGTAGGGTAGTCATCGTTTTGTGCTCTCGACATATTACTCATCATTCAGCTTTGTACACGCTTACAGTAAATATTTCTCATGGGCCTGATGCTCGCACCCATAGATCTATGGGTGCGATCGCTCCTCTCATAGGGTGCGTTGTCATCAAGCAAGCGATCGCACTTCTCCCGTTACTCCCTATGCCTAGAACAGAATCCAGTACTAAGCATTCTCTAAGAGAGATTGATTCAGTTCAATGAAATGGTGCGTTTGCTTCGTAGCAAAATACTCTGCAAGATTGGCGATCGTACCACGAGATCAGTGGTCGAATTTGAAGCTAACCGGGTGCGGCACAGAAAGTAAAAATACAAAGCTGCGCTCCGTTGAGCGTAATGTTAGTCCACTAAAACACGAACATTAAACATTACTACTCCCCTTCACATTACTGTGTTTGCTGCGGAGGCGCTGGTTGTCGAAAAGCTTGCATTGTTTGCATTTGATCTTGGGCAAGAGAAGATATAGCTGACAGTATTTCTAGCCTGACAGCGTTTTGTAGATGAACAGAAGAGATTGCTTCGCTGCTCTCATAAAGGGCCATATGTTTCAGCGTCTTAAGGAGCGGAGAACGAGGTGAAATGGGGGAAATTACTCCGCCCACTATAACCCCGTATGCAACTCCGGGATTTCGAAAAGGTTGTTCTTCGGGGTTAATATAATTAACGCGAGTGTTATGGTGGTGAAGTCGAACCTTCGCGGATTGCTGGTTCGAATCGATTTCAAGAACTTCGATGCTCCTAGCTGCTGAAACGACACCCGGTATTTCAATCGATCCTTTTAAAGCACTACCTGCATCAAAATCTTGGTTTCCATTACTGTCTGGCACAATATACGAATGTCCGCCTTCAAATCTATGCACTAACACGGCAGGTTTGGGAATCCCAGCATCCCAGCGTTCATTGTTTCTGAATTCAACAAAGTACTCTCCAAATTGGATGGCGAGAAATCCGGGTAGATCATAGCGATGAAGTGGTCGAAGTGATACGACGGTATCAACAGTACTAGCACTAGTTTCCCAGACCCTAGATTTGTCAAGCCATCCGCGACCAGCCATGTTAGCTGCGTTAAGTCCAGGCCCAATAAAGCTGTATCGAGGATGAGTGGCTGAATACGCATTCGCTGTACTCATTACATCCCAACGATCTTTGTAATCCTCTGTTGAACCTTCGGCACGCGAATGGTCAAGCCCATAAAAATGCCCCATCTCCTGCCCCAAATAACGAGGATCTGTTGATAAATTATCGCACACCGCTCCATCTCCGCCGCCAAAAAGATCGGTTGGCACATTCATGCAAACAAGCACACCTACGTACTTTGAGAGGTCGTCTCCGTTAGCTGTGGCAGCCTGACGCGCCCATTTGATAAGGCTACCACGATTTTCAAGCTTTTCAGATCCAGTCGATCCGTATTCGCTAATCTTCTTATTTAAGGTATACCAACCAAATACACGAGTATCACTCAAATCCAAATTTCCGTGTGAGACATCACGAAAGAAATCAACCATATTCTGCGTTCCGACCCCAGATGTCGTAAACAGGTCTTCATAGTAATCCCTGGTAAATGGCTCTGTTGAGTCATCGTTAAACTTGCAAAGTAACACTGCCCATGAAGATTTAATCATTATGATATTTCTCCTGATGTTTGAGAAGTTTCGTTGAAAAACTTACATTCCTGTAAGCATGTAGTCATTAGTAGAAATCCTAATGACTAGCATCACCGGCGAGATGAAACTTTAACGAAGAGGCCACAGTCCGTCCAGTACATGCGGTGGTTAGGCTCTGTTCCGTTGGCAATGACCTGATATCTTTAGGTCAGTCAGCAGCGATCTTTCAACCTGTATGAATCTGCTACAAAGGTACGCTGCGATCGCCTACAAATCAATACGTCATTTACCCCATACGATCGTGAAGCTTTTGTTACAACTTCTGGAAAATCTTGTACGACTAGGGCTTAATTTGAATAGCCCCAAATTAGCCCCAAAATATATGGAAACTCTCTCACTCCACGATACGCAGAACCTCCATCAAAATATTCAAAAGCTCTATACCTTTTACGATCTAAAGACATTTGCGGTGGATGCGCTCACAATTCTGAATCAGCTTGTTCCCAATGACCTGCCCATCTTCCATACCACTGTCGTTCGGACATGCCAAATTTCACATACCTTTCTGCCTGACTTTCCTCGTTTTACTCCTGAAATGGACAGGGTAATCCATCGGCATTTTGGTGAGCATCCCCTTCTCCGTCACATGCCACAGACCCTTAATGGAGCTTATCAGATCTCAGATTTTGTGAGTTGGAAAGAACTCCAGTGCTTTGAGGGATTTTATCAGCAGTATCTACGACCACTTGCCTTAGAAGAGCAGATCACTTTTTTCTTGCAAAACGCAAGTTCGGGCAGTTGGAGCGACGTTTCGCAAACAGATGCCACCCTGATGGGGTTTTCATTGCATCGCGCCCAACGCAGCTTTACAGAACGCGATCGACTTATCCTCAATCTTCTCCGTCCTCATCTATCCCAGGCACACTTCAATGCTCAACAGTACCAACAATTACAACAAGAGTTGAGTCAACTTCACCAAACGCTCAATCATATTGGTTTAGTCGTTTTAAGTTTTGAAGGACAAGTGCAACGGATCACACCCCAAGCGGTGGCATGGCTGAGAGCCTATTTCTCAAAGCCTACTTGCTATTCTCAACTGCCTGACCATTTATGGGCGTGGGTTAAGCATCAAATCAGTTGTTCTACTCTAGAATCTAATTTTTCAAAGGCTCAGTTGCCCTTACGCATTGAACAGGCGGGTAAACAGTTAGTGATTCGTTTAGTGATTGAACAGGAGCGATACCTGCTTTTACTAGAAGAACAAACGCTATCTTTATCACAGTCGCTAGAGCTATTGGGATTGAGTCAGCGAGAAACTGAAGTTTTGTTTTGGATAATGCAAGGTAAAGACAATAAATCGATCGCCGTTCATCTGAGTGTCTGCACAGGCACAGTTGGAAAGCATCTAGAAAGCATTTATCGAAAATTGGGAGTACAAAGTCGAACAGAGGCGATCGCCCATGCACTAGAAAAGCTAGGAGTTCCCAATTCCTTACCACTGAGTTGATTAATAGAATTGACCCAACTGAGACATGCATTATGCTGTTCATCTTAAGACGCACGATCGCCTTTGCCTTCGGAATCGCGATTGCCACGGGTACCGGAACTATAATTGCTGCCGAATTACCGAACCGCAATCGAATGATCGAAATTGAGCGATCCACTAGACAAGAAGCCTCTCACGGAAATTATGCAATCGCGATTGCTGAAAGCAACGAAGCGCTTACGTTAGCGATCGCCCTTAAAGACCTTGCTGCTGAAATGCGCATCACCAATAGTTTAGCCAATTTATACACGCGTCTCGGGTCCTATGATCAAGCGATCGTCCAGTATCAACGGAGCCTCACCTTAGCAACCCAACTCGGCAATGATGATCATCGAGCTAAAGTCCTGGGCAACTTGGGCGTGGTCTATGCAGAACTAGGAGACTACGACAAAGCTCTCGTGCAACATGAAGGTAGTCTAAAAATCCATACTGCATCCGGAAATATCCTCGGTCAAAGCAGTAGCCTGATCAATCTCGGTACCCTCCAGCACGCCCAAGGCCAGCCCAAAGCGGCCATTTCGTTCTATGAAAAAGCGCTCACCCTTGCCCAAACCCAGCCCAATACGCTTCAAGAGCGTCAGGCATTAAATAATCTTGGACTCGCCTACGACAACCTCAAAGACTATGCTCATGCGATCGCCGTACTCACCCAAAGTCTCACCCTTTCGGAATCGCAACAGGATAAAGTCAGCCAGACCAGCGTTCTCAGTAATCTCGGTCATGCCTTTCTAGGCCAACAGCAGTATGGACTCGCCGAAACGGCCCTCCGCAAAGCCGTCAAACTTCGGGATGAACTGCGCCAAGGACTCACCGATCGTCAGCAGATTTCGCTCTTTGATACGCAGGTATCGACGTATAACTTGCTCATGCAAGTACTCATTGCCTCTAAGCAAACTGAAGCGGCTCTAGAAGCGTCCGAACAAGGTCGCGCCCAAGTCTTTGCCAAACAGCTTGCCCAGCATCGGTTGCGTAATCCAGGAATACGTACACAGCCATCTATTCGGCAATCTCAAAATTTAGCACCAACGATCGCTCAGATCAAACAAATTGCTCAAAAAAACCAGATTACGATCGTTGAATATGCTATGTTGCCGGATGATGATTTTCAGTTCCAAGGAAAGCAACGAGCACGGGAAGAAGGGTTGTATATCTGGGTTATCCGTCCCAATGGTAATGTTGATGTTCGGAAAGTTGATTTACGATCGCTCTGGAAATCCAAAAGTAGTCTGACTCAATTAGTAAGTACGTTACGGTGTGGATTAATTCGCGGTCTAGATGCAGAGGTGTGCGGGAATATTCAACTGCAATTAGAGAAAGAATTTCCGTTCCGGTCTAGTCAAGAATTACCCTATCATCCTGAACTCAAGAAACTATACCAAATCTTGATTGCCCCGATCGCAGATCTCCTTCCAATAGATCCAACCCAACCCGTTGTGTTTGTGCCGCAAGATGCGCTGTTTCTTGTGCCCTTCGCCGCATTGCAAACCAAGACCGATCGCTATTTAATCCAAGACCATACCTTACTGACTAGTCCCTCCATCCAAGTCCTTAATCTTACCCAACCCAATCGCGCGCTCAATCGAACGACGGCGCTCATTGTCGGCAATCCGATCATGCCGCTCGAACTTAGCCCGATCGGCAACATCGCTAAACCGCTAGCGTCTCTTCCCTATGCCGAAACTGAAGCCAAGACGATTGCTCAAGGGTTTCATACCACTGCACTGACTCAAACTAAAGCTACTAAAAAAGCCGTTGTCGCTCAAATGCCGAAAGCAACCTTAATCCATTTTGCGACCCATGGACTGCTCGACGATCTCGGTCATTCTGGCATTCCAGGTGCGATCGCCTTTGCACCTTCTAAAGGTGATAATGGATATCTGACCAGCGATGAAATCTCCCAGATGACACTGAGTGCCGACCTCGTGGTCCTGAGTGCCTGCAATACAGGAGAAGGCACTATTGGCGGCGATGGCGTAGTTGGATTATCGCGATCGTTTCTTACGGCTGGGGTATCGCGGGTGATGGTGTCGCTCTGGCAGGTGCCCGATGAGTCTACGTCAGTTTTAATGCAGCAGTTCTATCCCCAACGTCAACATTTAACCGATGCAGCAGCTTTACGTGAAGCCATGTTAGTGGTCATAAAAGATTATCCTGAACCCCTTCAATGGGCGGGCTTTTTGTTAGTTGGAAACTAGAGGCTGGCTGAGAGTGCGTCGATCGCAAATCACAACAATCGCTGAAGTTCCAATCGCCACTATTGGTGATACGATCGGAAGCCAGTTTCCATATAACAATAACCAATAGCTACAACTGATTATGGCAATGACAGTAGTTGTGAATAGGATGAGTATTTTTAATCCTAAATTATTAAAAAACAGCTTTCGTATTAACACTAAAAATAATAAAGGAGTCATCGCCCAAGTGAGAATCCAGAGGCTTTCAATCCCGATCGAATAAGTTCTAATCAACGGTCTGTGATCAAGTACGTGATGAATGATTTGACTGGTCATCTGTGCTTGGATGAAAACGCCATGACGAGGTTGCACGGAAGACATTCCAAGGGGTGTACTCCAGAGATCACCTGAACTCACGGCTGTTAAGCCAATTAAGATGACCCGATTTTTGATGAGTTCCGGTTTAATCTGTCCTTGTAATATCTGGGTCAAGCTCACCTGCTGGAATGGACGATCGCCTGTGCGATAGTTCAATAGCATTTGTCCACCACGAGTATCCCCATGACGATAAATTCCCGGCGATCGCGCTAGGTTTGGTAAAACGACCTGTCCTATTTTCAAGGCACCTTCTGGGGTAAAACTAGGAGCCATATCCTGCTTCAGTAAGTACTCTATGGCTATCCGTGTTGCAAATCCATAGGAAGCTTGACAGGGAGACGTTGGCGCAGGATTCATAAACATCAACTGTCGGCGTAGAATACCATCCGAATCACGCAGGAAGTCACTAAAACCAACGCGATCGATTGGAACTTCTGGAGGGGGTTCAACGCCTTCATTTGGACTTTCAGGAGTACTTGTTTTGCAGATGGCAATGAAATGATCGGTAGTTTTGAGATGATTTTGGAGTTGCTTTTGTGGCGGTGTAACGGGGAAATCGCGATAGATATCTAATCCGATCGCGTAGGGTTCATAGGTTTGTAAACGAGTGAGTAGCTGATTGAGTGCCTCATCCGAGAGCGAACTGAGTCCCCGTTTTGCTTGATTCTTGAGATCGGTTTCATCAATTGTGATAACCAGAATTCGATCGTCAGTAGACTCAGCAGGGCGCATCATCATCAGCCGATCGTAGGCATAGTAGTCTAGATTTTGCAGCAGTCCTAGCCACTGTAATACAATCGCCAATCCCCCGCTTGCAAGCCCAATACCAAGCTGCCGAACCCAAAATTTGCGACGCGATCGAGGCGGGTTTTGAATCACTGCGATCAGCGGTTTGTCCAGCATCAGGCTACGCCAGGTGGGCGGAACATAGGCAGGATTCTGAAATAACATCGGCAGCCACGTCGCACAGGGAAACTCTCCTTCGATCGCTTGTAGTCGTTCTCGGGCGTGCCGGACGGATAGATAGAGTGATTCTCCTTGGGCAAAAGCGGTGAGAAAGTACTTTAGAAATTCTTGAGCAACCCGATCAGGAACTGATTCTCGCATGACGATCAATTCTGGAATCTTCAGGGCAGATAATTCATGGGCCAACCCTAAGCCATCACAGGAATTGAAAATTGCAACATGTAACCCTTGCTGAACCGATCGCTGCAAAGCATACTTTAATTCATTTAAGGTCAAACCATCGTTTTGGTTAATATAAATCTTGCCAGACATCCGATCGAGGTCGCTAACACTGTGACCTGCAAAAAAAAGAATATCCCAATGTCGATCCCAAAGGGCATCACTAAGCTGCGATCGAGTCGGTTCTTGCAACACTTGTAAGGACACATCTGAGAGGTGATTAAGGACCTGAAGATCAACCTGAGTATCAATGCCTTGACTATTTCCCAGAATCGCTAAAATTTTGACCTGATGACTATCTGAAGGGCTCGTTTCAACCTGTTCGTACATTGGTGCTGCAAGGGCAAGTTCTGCGCCGGGATAACGTTCTAGTAAATCCCAGCTATGCCATGGAAGTCCTTGTAAAATAATGTCATCTGTCTGTAGAATGACACGAATTTCCTGAGCGATCGTCAGTTTTTCTAGCCACATTTCACGGATCGATCGAAAGGACTCCGATGCCAACCAATTCTGAAAGCAAGTTTGAACAACTTTTGCAGTTTCTAAACAGGTTTTAGGCGTAGTGATCGAGATTATGCTTTTTTTGAGACCTGCAATCCGAACACTCTCATGGAGCGTTTGATAATGGGTTTGCCAAGTTTGATATTGGGCACGCAAGGTACGATCGGCGGGGAGAAATCCCTGAACTTCCGTTGCGATCGCCTCGCCTTCAGGCCCAATTTGAAGCGTTACTGAAAATCCAGTAGCCCAATCACCCCCTACAAATTTAAGCATCACCACCATTGGTTTCATACTAAAGTTCCTCGCCTCAAGCGTTCTGTCAGGAGTTTGATGCACTGATCCTATCTATTAAGCAATCTGCCGCATCATTGTAACCCGTTAGGATATTAGGCGCATTGGAAAAGCGAGTCTCACTATTTTATTTCCGATCGAGTTGTTGAAGCAGTTGGTGGTGGTCAGAATACCCGAGTCGTTTGGCAAGGAGAATGGAGAGGAGGGTGATGCGTTCGGGTTTGCGCTGTTCGAGGGCGTCGGCGAGTTTCTCGGTGAGGATGAGGGTGCTTTCTTGGGTGAGATTTTCGCTTTGAGTGTTGAGGAGAAGTCGTTGGGCCTCGGCGCGAGTATTCTCTGGCGATCGCAGTTGCCAGACGACGCCTGCGACGGCTTCGGCAGTGGTCCCATGGCTGCTAGGAACAAGACGCCCGATAGCAAAGAGACAAGTACCGCCGCAGTTTGGGTAGGCGAGGGCGCTCAGTCCGGTGTTGTTGAATTGGATGACGCCTGTTTGGGTGGTGTCGGTCGTGGTGGTGTCGGTCGTGGTGAGGTCGGTCGGTGGTGGGCCTGCGATCGCGTTTGGACTACAACTGACAATAAGAAGGGGAATGGTCCAGTGAAATAGATGTAATTTCATTGGGAATGGGGGCAAATTAGTTTTAGGAATAGGGGTAAGTGAAGGGCGATCGCGAAGATTGCGATCGCAAATGAGAATTAGAAAAAGAACAGATCGCCGCCATTAAGCGATGGTCGATTCCCATGTTGAAAAGTTCGCCATAAGTTGGTCTTTATTCAGTGAAATGAACCCATCTTTATGCTGACCTTCGGCTTCCCCGCCGTTGATTCCCCAAGGATTGTAGAGTACAAAATTGTTGCCATCGTAGCCGATCATTGCATAAGCATGGTTAGGAGCGATATTGGAATAGACATCACTGGAATCATTTTTTGTGCTTAAAATCACGAGTTGATTTGCGCCCCAAGCAGAGAGAATCTTCCCAATATCATCATTCTGTTTCAAGATTCCCCAGTTAACGTGACCGTTTTGCGCGTTGCGTCCAGTGATGTGGGACAACGCAATCTTGCCAAAACCACCACTAATTCCTTGATAAGAATTATTGCCATCTTGCCCTATCACGCCCGATGCATTCAATTGAACGTAGGCTTTTTCTGCTAGCGCAACCCATAACTCATTGTTTGGATTGTTACTCCAATTCCCACCCCAGCCCGCAAACACTGCTTGACCAGGGACAGCAGGATTTGAATCTTGTGAACTAGTAGGAAACCAGTTATCCACGGTCACGTAGTCGGCAATACCATCGTGGTAAAACCGAACCGTCCAGGTGTTGTCCCCATTGGCAATAAACATGTTTTGGAGCACATCCGGGCTTCGGAGAGCCGTTGCAGCCAGACCTGCCATAAAGTAGCAATCACCCAGATCGTTCTGGTCTACATCGGTGTAGCTGATGCCGTTCTGAAAGAGTTGACCTTGAACTGGCTTAAAGTTTGGGCGTTGCTGATTTAAGGTATGACGGCTTGAGGAACTGGGACATCCTTGAACTTA
>ENA-OBIO01000014-OBIO01000014.1-metagenomes-genome-assembly--contig:-NODE-14-length-115237-cov-5.69474_pt1 | contig 115237 bp, 90 predicted proteins | sample MGYA00153383_OBIO01 | MGnify analysis MGYA00153383 | reverse complement strand
CACAGGTCATTCTGATCTGGGAGATTTTTTGATAATGCCTACTGTTGGACCACTAAAGCTAAACCCCGGCGTAGCAACAGTTCCACGCAGTGGTTTTCGTTCAGCATTCAGTCATACAACTGAAAAAGCAACTGCAGGCTATTATGCCGTGCAACTTGAAGATTATAATATTAAAGCTGAATTAACTGCAACAGAAAGAGTAGGTTTTCACCAATACAGTTTTCCTGAAACAAAAGATGCGCATATTATTTTAGACCTTGAACATGGTATTTATAATTATGAAGATAAAAATGTTTGGACTGTAGTAAGAGTAGAAGATGATACGCTTGTAACGGGCTACCGACAAACGTTTGGCTGGGCAAGAACAAGGGTTGTATATTTTGCCATGGCATTTTCAAAACCAATTTTAAATTATGGCTCAGCCAATGAAGGTAAAAAAGAAATGTACCGAGGCTTTTGGGGCAAATTTAACCAGCGTGAAAATTTTCCAGATGTTGCGGGCAGACAAATAAAAATGTTCTTCAACTTTAACACCGTTGCAGATGAAAAAATAAAAATAAAATTTGCATTATCCGGAGTGAGTACTGAAGGTGCTTTAAAAAATATGAATGCTGAAATTCCGCATTGGAATTTTGAACAAACGGTAAAAGAAGCAGCCGCAAAATGGGACAAAGAATTATCAAAAATAACCATTGAAGCGCCAGAAGATACAAAGGTAAATTTTTACACTTCCATGTATCATTCCTTTTTAGCGCCCAATACTTTTATGGATGTTGATGGCAACTACAAAGGGCTGGATTATAATATTCATCAGGCAAAATATTTTACCAACTATTCCACTTTTTCTTTGTGGGATACCTACCGTGCACTACATCCATTGTATAATATTTTGCAAACAAAACGCAATGGCGATATGGTTAAATCTATGCTGGCGCATTACGACCAAAGCGCCTTGCACATGCTGCCAATATGGAGCCATTATGCAAACGACAACTGGTGTATGAGTGGCTACCACAGCGTATCTGTAATTGCAGATGCAATCATAAAAGGTAATATAACTATCGATGCAAAAGCAGCATTAGCGGCTTGTGTAGCTACAGCAAGAAAAAAAAGTTATGAAGGCATTGGCGATTATTTAAAATTTGGTTTTATTCCGGCAAATAAATCTGGCGTCTCCGTTTCCAACACATTGGAGTATGCGTATGATGACTGGGCAATTGCACAACTTGCAAAGAAAATTGGCAACGTAGAAATTTACAATGAATTTATTTTTCGTTCTGCCAGTTACAAAAATGTTTTTGATAAAGATGGATTTGTAAAACCTAAAGACAGCATCGGTAATTTTTTAAAAAACTTTGATGCATTAAGTACTAACGGGCAGGGATTAATAGAAGGAAACTCATGGAACTACAGTTTTTTTGTTCCGCACAATCCTACAGACTTAATAAAATTAATGGGTGGAAATGATAAGTTTATTGGTAAAATGGATTCTCTGTTTACCATGTATTTGCCAGATAAGTATTTTGCAGAAACAGAAGATATAACCCGTGAAGGAATTATAGGAACATATGTGCATGGAAATGAACCTGCACACCATGTGGCTTACTTGTATAATTTTACTGATAAGCCTTGGAAAACACAGGAATTAATCCGCAAAATATTACACAATCAATATAAGGCAACGCCTGACGGATTGGGTGGCAATGATGATTGCGGGCAAATGAGTGCCTGGTATATTTTTAGTGCATTGGGTTTTTATCCGGTAGCGCCAGGCTCAGACGAATACCAGATTGGAAGTCCTATTATAAATAATGCAACATTTAATTTAGAAAGTGGAAAGCAATTAAAAATCACCGTACAAAATCAAAGTGAAACAAATAAATATGTAAAGTCTGTTTCAGTAAACGGAAGATTATTAACCGGTACAGTAATTAAACATGCAGATATTATGAATGGTGGCGAAATGATTTTTGTGATGATGAATAAGCATCCAAAATAATTAGTTGCAAAAAAAGGCAGACATAAATTCAGGTAATTAGTAAATATTAATCTCTAAAAGAGTTAACAATTTTACATGAATATTTTACTAAAAATATTAATATCCTACAGGAACTTTTCTACTTTTTGTAGCCTGTTCAAAAGCATAAGCAACTTTTAGTAATCTATCTTCCATAAACGGCCGGCTGATAAATGTAATGCCAACCGGCTCGCCCGAAGTCCTGTAACCCATTGGCACTGTAACACACGGATAATTTGCTGCGGCTGCAAAACCTGCACTCCGGTTAGCAATTGATAAAATAAAATCCAACTGAAATTGACCCATTGGTTTTTCAAAATACCCAATACCGCTTTTACGTACAGACTTTTTTAAATTTTCAATTTCTTCCTCAGTTTTATTTTCTTTTATAATACCATCAAATCTTCCCTGACCATAAGGGATACTTTTTAAAGAATCTATTTTATTAAAAGAAATGATATCTGCCACGGAGCGGTATGAAATTTTATCACCTGCATCATTTTTTAAATAATTTGCAAGGTCAACTTTCATATCAGTATTTAATAAAGTCCCAAAACCGTCATTATTGTTTTGTTCAAACTCTATGTCAATCATAATACCACCTGCGAGTTTAATTTTATCAATATTTATTTGATATAATGTGTCTTTTAAAAAAGCTTTGATTACGCCAAATTTTACACCTGCTAATGTTCCTGTTTTTACATCTTGCCAATATTTTTTATTTTTAGGATTATTTTTTGAAGCAGCATCATTTTTATCAGTCCCACTCATCGCATCCAACATAATCGCATTGTCTATCACATTTCTCGTCATAGGGCCTGGCGTATCAAACGTACTTGATATTGGAACAATACCACTTCTGCTAAGCAAGCCTGTAGTTGGTTTAAGCCCCACAAGGGAGTGTTGACTGGATGGCGAAAGAATGGAGCCTGAAGTTTCAGTACCAACTGCTGCTGCTGCATAATTTGCAGCCATAGATGAACCACTTCCTGCACTTGAGCCACCTGTATCAATCTTTTTTATACCGTAAGGATTTAAAGTTTGCCCACCAATGGCACTGTAACCATTCGGGCATTCAAGGCAAAGATAATTAGCCCACTCACTGAGGTTTACTTTACCTAAAATTATGGCACCATTCTCTTTAAGTCTATCAACAATAAAAGCATTTTTAGCATAATTAAACTGCAGTGCATGAGCACCAGCGGTGGTTGCAAGCCCTTCAAAATCAATATTATCTTTTAATAAAACAGGCATTCCGTAAGTTGGATGGTTGTTATCTGATTTATTTCTATCTTTTTTTCTGGCTTCCTTTACTGCGTTCGGATTGATAGAAATAATATTGTTGAGCGCTTTATTTTTATCATTCTCAAATTTTACAATCCTGTAGAGATACCATTGTGTAAGTTTTTCATACGTTAGTTTTCCAGCTTTAATATTGGATTGTAAAGTTGGAATGTCCTGATTAAAAATTAATGGCTCAAGTGATAGGTAATCACTTTCTGAAAAATTTTTTATTTGTGGAAATACATTTTTCCATACGTCATTTTTATCTAAAATTTTAGATTGAATGAGTTTGTATCTTAATCTTACTGATTCATTTTTAGCACTCATGGCTAACTCATTTTTTTCATCATAACCCATCCAGGGGTTAATGCCGGATTGCTTTGCAGTTTTGCATGAAAAAACAAATAACAATAAAATTAAAACAGCGTATTTCATAAAACAACTTTTAATCATAACTAAATAACGAAGTACCCAAATAATATTTTGAAGTTAATGTAAAATGTGAATTATCAAAAAGATTTATAAACAAGAGCCGGTAATAAATTCTAATTTTCACGTAGTAACAAGTCTATCAAACTAATGCGGTTCTGATTTTGTAGATGAAAAAAAATACCATCGATTTCATTTAATTCTTTAAAAATAATATTGCTTATAAATATATTTTATTCTGTTGCTAAGCCTGGGATAAAAAGCAGTTTAGAAATATAACTTCCAAACATCCATTACGCATTTACTTGATCAAATTTAATTCTTAGCAGCATTTTTTCTATCAAATTATAAAGCGGCTTATATTTTGCCGTATTCTTTACTAATTAAGCTCTCCATAAGGTACTCGAATTAAACTATTTACCCGTATTTGAACTGTTTATAAAAATAATCCGTGGAATAAAGTTGAATAACGGAAGTAAAACACAAACTTATTTTATTAGAAAAAAATTGAATAAATGAACGCTTTTAGGAAAAACAAAAATGATAAAGATTTGTTTGAATTATTTCCGCAGGCAATTGCAGGAATCAAAAAAACCATTATTGACCCTTTGTTGGGTGATAATAATGACGATAAGTATATAAATGAAAGACCCCCACTAAGATCTGAAATATTTACCAAAGACAGGCTTGAAGCACATGCTGTGACAATTGCAAAAAGGCATGAGATTTTTTTTGATAAAAATGCAGAACATTTATTAAAGCGCCTGGCTGATAATGAAACTTATTTGTTGCAGGTATATGAATTGTTATCTAACACATTAAAGCATAACAATACTATTTCACCGGCTGCAGAATGGATGCTTGATAATTTTTATTTAATTGAAGAACAAATTTACACGGGTAAAAAACATTTACCCAAAGGATACAGCAAAGCATTGCCAAAACTTGTAAAGGGAGAGTTTGCAAATTTGCCCAGGGTTTATGATATGGCAGTAGAAATTATTTCCCACAGCGATGGCCATGTTGATATTACTAATCTTACCGGATTTGTAAAAGCATACCAAACGGTTAATTCTTTAAAACTGGGTGAACTTTGGGCAATACCTATTATGCTCAGGCTTGCACTAATTGAAAATTTAAGAAGACTTTCTGCTCTAATATCTGAAGAAATCACCAATAAAGGACTTGCTGATAAATGGGCCGATGAAATGGTAGAGATTGTTGAAAAAGATCCTAAAAATCTTGTATTGGTTATAGCAGATATGGCAAGATCGGAACCTCCAATGGTGAGTACTTTTGTGGCTGAGCTTTACAGAAGATTACAGGAAACAGGAAGTTCACTTTCGCTGGCAATTAACTGGATTGAGCAAAGACTCTCCGAGATTGGCGCAACAAGCAATGAAATGATTCGTGCAGATAACCGCAACCAGGCTGCCACGCAGGTTTCAGTTGGAAACTGTATAAGAAGTTTTCGTTTTTTAAGCACAGCCAGCTGGAAAGATTTTGTAGAAGATACCAGTATTGTTAATGAAATTCTTAGCAGAGATATAAATGGTATTTACAGTAAAATGGATTTTTATACCCGTGACAGTTATAGACATACCATTGAAAAAATTGCCAATTGCAGCAAACTTTCTGAGCAGTCCGTTACTGAACTGGTTTTAAATACTGCCAAGGAAAGTGATGAAATAAATTTTGATAAGAGACGCTCCCACGTTGGTTATTATCTTACCGGTAAAGGATATTATTCCACTGCTAAAGCAGCAATATCCCGTACTTCCCTTGCTGAAAAATGCAGTCGGCTTGCTGTAAGGCATCCATTGCGAATGTATCTTGGCAGTATTTTAATTCTTGGATTAATGCTTTGCGGATTATTAATTGTTGAAGCATTTGCAGAAAATTTACCAATTGGGATTTTAATAACGGTGTGTATTGCAGCATTTATAACAACCAGCAGGCTTGCCATTTCTTTGGTAAACTGGATGAGTTTAAAACTTACCGGACCATCTGTTCTCCCCCGAATGGATTTTTCAAAAGGAATTCCGGCAGATGCCGCTACAATGGTGGTAATACCAACCATGATTACTTCTATTACTACAATTGATCAGTTAACAGAAGGTATGGAAGTTCGTTTTCTGGCAAACAGAGAAACAAATCTATATTTTGCTTTGCTGACAGACTTTAAAGATGCTGCCACTGAACATTTACCTGAAGATGTTTTACTACTGTCAGCTTTAAAAAATAGAATTATTGATCTTAATAAAAAATACAATCAAACAACTGATGATACTTTTTTTCTTTTTCACCGCCCAAGAAGATGGAATAAAAATGATAAAATATGGATGGGTTACGAAAGAAAACGTGGTAAACTTGGCGAGCTGAATGCATTTTTAAGAAATAAAGGAGAAGGATTTTTTTCTGAAGTGATTGGCAATACATCCTGTTTTAAAAATATAAAGTATATTATTACGCTGGATACAGATACACAGCTTAGCAGAGATACTGCACGAACAATGATTGGCACAATGGCACATCCATTAAATCAGCCTTTGTATGATGAAAAGAAAAGAAGAATTACAGAGGGATACGGTATTCTTCAGCCCAGGGTTTCAAACACACTACCAGCATCTGACAGTTCTGTTTATGCAAGACTTCATGGCAACGACCCTGGTACAGATCCTTACACAAAAGCAACATCTGATGTGTATCAGGATTTATTTTTAGAAGGTTCATTTATCGGCAAAGGAATTTATAACCTTGATGCTTTTGAGTTGGCATTAAAAGACAGATTTCCTGAAAACCAAATTTTAAGTCATGATTTACTGGAAGGCTGTTACGCACGTTCAGGGCTTATTACAGATGTACAGCTTTTTGAAGAATATCCACTCCGTTACGATACTGATATGCAAAGACGCCACAGGTGGATGCGTGGTGACTGGCAAATAGCGAGATGGGTTTTGCCATTCGTTCCTGGCAGTGACAGAAAGCTGCATAAAAATCCTATATCTGCACTTTCAAAATGGAAAATATTTGATAACCTGCGGCGAAGTTTAGTGCCGCTGTGTTTAATGCTTTTGTTATTATATGGGTGGCTCTTTTCCCCCATGGCTTGGTTTTGGACTTTTGCAGTAACCGTTATTATTGTTTTACCTTCTTTAATAAATTTTATTTGGGAACTCTTTAGAAAACCAGAAGATGTAGTTTTAGAACAACACCTTGCTTATACAAGCCGCTCCGCTTTTATAAGTTTTAACCAGCAAATGCTGGATCTTATTTTTCTGCCTTATGAAGTTTACTCTAATTTGGATGCCATTGTGCGCACTTTCTGGAGAATGTTTTTTTCACATAAAAAATTACTTCAGTGGAATTTGTTTGGTGCCCGGCAAAACAGAGAAAAAACAATTATTGAATCTTATATAAACATGTGGTTTGAGCCTGTGTTTGCAATTGTTATTTATGCATGGCTAACTATTTATAATCCCGGCGTTGTTTTAATAGCATTGCCGTTTCTTAGTTTTTGGATGATGGCACCTTTAATTGCATATGCCATCAGCCGTTCATTACCGCCTGAAAAAAACATTGTAACAGAAAATCAAACGGTTTATCTGCGCATTTTAGCAAGAAAAATATGGAGCTTTTTTGAAAAATTTATTACCCTTGAAGACAATTGGTTACCACCGGATAATTACCAGGAAGAACCCGTTGAAAGGCTCGCCCGTCGTACGTCTCCAACAAATATCGGGTTATCATTATTATCTAATTTAACGGCCTACGATTTTGGTTACATAACGATTCTGCAATTTTTGGAACGTACCGGAAATACTATACATGTTATGCAGACAATGCAACGGTACAGAGGTCATTTTTACAATTGGTATGATACAGGTTCTCTTGAACCTTTACAACCACGGTATGTTTCAACCGTTGACAGTGGTAACCTTGCAGGGCATCTTATGACATTAAAACAGGGTTTGCTTTTAATGACTGATGATAAAATTGTTGGTGAAAGTTTTTTTAAAGGATTATCAGATACAATCGGTGTGCTAATGGAATACACAGGCAATAATGAATTACTGGCAAAATTTAGAACTGCGTTACAGGAAAATTATCCGGATAAATTAGAACTTTCCGGAGATATAAAAAATTATATCGAACAACTTGAATTATCGTTTACAAAAATATTAATTGAACTGGATCTTGACGACGAAGCCGGTAACTGGGTACAAAAGGTATTGCAGCAGTTAGCCGAACAGAAAAAGAATCTGAGTACATTAATACCACGTTTGTTTTTTAATGAACCTCCGGTAAAGTTTGCACGTCTTATGCATGAACTGCCTGTAGTACCTACTTTAAAACAAATTGCGTTATCAGAACAATTGCTGCTGCAAAAAATAGTTGGGAGTTATTCAGAAGAAAATACCGCAGCAGAAAATGAATGGCTAAACAGTTTTAGAGCTGCCATCACAGAATCATCGAGGCGCGCAAAAGAACTTATAATTACCATTGAACAGCTCGCAGCAAATTGTATGAGCCTTGCAAATATTGAATATGATTTTCTTTTTGATAAGGAGCAAAATTTATTATCTATTGGTTATAATACAGATGAACACAGAAGAGATACGGGTTTTTATGACCTGCTTGCATCAGAAGCAAGACTTACAACGTTCGTAGGTATTGCCATGGGCAAATTACCACAGAAAAGCTGGTTTGCTTTGGGTAGAAAACTTACCAGCTACAACTCCTTTCCAATACTGCTTTCATGGAGCGGTTCAATATTTGAATACCTTATGCCGCTGTTGGTAATGCCCGGTTATGAAAATACTCTGCTGGACCAGACAAACAAAGGTATAGTGCACAAACAAATTGATTATGGTAAAAAAAATTCAGTACCATGGGGTATTTCTGAATCGGGTTATAACACGTTTGATGCTCATTTTAATTATCAGTACAAAGCCTTTGGTATACCGGGTATTGGCTTTAAGCGTGGCTTGGGAGAAGATCTCGTAATATCTCCTTACTCTACCATTATGGCATTAATGGTTTCACCCAAAGAAGCATATAAAAATCTGCAGGTTTTAAAAGAAGAAGGATTTGAAAGCAGTTATGGTTTTTATGAAGCAATAGATTATACAGCATCACGCCTGCTCCGCAAACAAAAAAAGGTAATTGTAAAATCATTTATGGCCCATCACCAGGGTATGTCATTTCTTTCTATTGCTTATTTATTGCTGGATAAACCTATGCAAAAAAGATTTGAATCAGAGGTCCATTTAAAATCTGCCTTGTTGTTATTGCAGGAAAGAATACCAAGAATAAGTACATTTTATTCGCCAAGCGTGCATGCAGGAGATGCAAGTATTATATCAGGCAACGACCAGTCTATAAGGGTTATAAATACGCCCAACACTGTAATTCCAGAAATTCAATTGTTGTCAAATGGCCGCTACCATGTTATGATAACCAATGCAGGCGGTGGGTACAGCAAGTGGAAAAATATTGCAGTTACCCGCTGGCGGGAAGATATTAGTTGTGATAACTTTGGAAGTTTCTGCTACATAAGAGATATGGAAAGCAGTCTTTTCTGGTCTTCTGCTTACCAGCCAACACTACAACAGGGCGAAAATTATGAGGCTGTATTTTCAGAAGGAAGGGCAGAATTTCGCCGCCGAGATTTTTCGCTGGAAACACATACAGAAATTGTAGTATCGCCGGAAGATGATATTGAATTAAGAAGAATACATATAACCAACCGTTCCCGTAAAAAAAGAATACTGGAAATAACAGGCTATGCAGAAGTAGTACTTGCAAGTGCAGCTGCAGATGAAGCTCATCCGGCATTTAGTAATTTGTTTGTACAGACAGAAATTAATGAACAACGCAATGCAATTTTGTGCACCCGCAGGCCTCGCTCAACAGATGAAAAAACAGTATGGATGTTTCATCTTATGAAAGTAAATGGTGCAGAGGTTGTAAATGTTTCTTACGAAACTGACCGAGAAAAATTTACAGGCAGAGGAAACACATTAAGAAGGCCAAATGTAATGCAGCACTCCGATGGTTTATCGGGTACTGATGGGTCTGTTTTAGACCCAATTGTTTCTATACAATACCGCATTGTTTTAGAGGGTAATGAATCTGTTAAAGTAGATATTATTACCGGTATGGCAGAAACGAAAGAAATCTGTAATCACCTCGTAGATAAATACCAGGAGCAACATTTATCTAACCGTGTGCTGGAACTTACATGGACACATAGCCAGGTAATTTTGCGGCAGATAAATGCAATTGAATCCGATGCACATTTATATTCTTTGCTTGCCGGCTCCATCATTTATTCTAACCAGTCTTTAAGAACTGACCCTTCCACCATTTTAAAAAATAAAAAAGGGCAACCGGAATTATGGCGCTACGCAATTTCAGGAGATCTACCTATCATACTTGTACAAATTGAAGATGCTGAAAATATTGGACTCATAAAACAAATGATTCAGGCTCATTTATACTGGCGTTTAAAAGGCTTGTCGGTGGATCTCGTTATTTGGAATGAAGACCATGGCGTTTACAGACAGGAATTACATCAACAGATTCAAAACCTTATTGCACCGGAAATGGGGAATGAATTAAAAGAAAAACCCGGTGGCATTTTTATAAGGTCTGCAGATCAAATAACCAACGAAGACAGAATTTTATTTGAAGCCGTAGCGCAAATTATTATTGCAGATAAATTTGGCACACTGGAAGAACAGATTAACAGACGGGCCAAAACAAAAACGACCATTCCTTATTTTAGTCCTACAAAATTTTACCCTTCGGTATATACAGAAGTTGAACCAAGAAAAGACCTTCAGTTTTACAATGGTCTTGGAGGTTTTACAACCGATGGAAAAGAATATATTATTACAACTACACCGCTAAAACGCACACCTGTTCCATGGATCAATGTCCTTGCAAATCCAAACTTTGGAAGCATCATCAGCGAAAGTGGCCAGTCTTACACCTGGGTAGACAATGCACATGAAATTCGTTTAACACCCTGGAACAATGATCCCATAACCGATCTTAAAGGAGAAGCATTTTATTTAAAGGATGAAGAGAGTGGAAAGTTCTGGTCACCTGCTCCACTACCTTGTCGTGGCAATTCACCCTATATAACCCGACATGGTTTTGGGTACAGTGTTTTTGAACACAGTGAAGATGGAATTTATTCTGAAATGACAGTGTTTACTGATATCGAAGCTCCTATTAAATACATCGTTATTAAACTTACAAACCAGTCCGGCAGGCCACGTAAATTAACTGCTACCGGTTATGTAGAATGGGTGCTTGGAGACCTGCGGGCAAAATATTTAAAACATACAGTAACCGAATTACATGAAGCCACAGGAGCAATTTTAGCAAGCAATGCATATAGTTCAGAATTTACAAACAGGGTTGCTTTTTTTGATGCCGATGGAACCAATAAAGCCATAACAACAGACCGTACAGAATTTCTAGGCCGCAATGGTGCAATGAACAATCCTGATGGATTAAACAGGGCAAGACTATCGGGCAAAACAGGCGCAGGGCTTGATCCCTGTGCTGTTATACAGGTTGCATTTGAGCTTGCAGAAGGAGAAGAAAGAGAAATTATTTTTAGATTGGGTGCCGGCAAAACCATGCAGCATGCACTTGATATTATACAGGCAAAAGCAGGCGTTGATGCTGCATTTACTGCCCTGCAAAATATTCATAAATATTGGGAAAAAGCCCTGGGAGTTATACAGATAAAAACTCCTGATGCTGCATTAAATATGCTTACAAATGGCTGGTTAAATTATCAAACCCTTGCTTCCCGCATTTGGGCACGCAGTGGCTTTTACCAGTCAGGCGGTGCTTTTGGTTTTAGAGACCAGTTGCAGGATACACTTTCATTAATGCATGCTCAACCATTATTGGTAAAATCTCAAATACTGCTTTGTGCATCCCGCCAGTTTAAAGAAGGAGATGTACAGCATTGGTGGCATCCACCCACTGGCAGGGGTGTTCGCACTACCTGTTCAGATGATTATTTATGGTTGCCTTTTGTTACTTCAGCATATATAAAATCAACCGGAGATAAGGACATTTTAAATGAACAGATTTATTTTCTTGAAGGAAGGCTGCTTAATGTCGGGGAAGATTCTTATTATGATATGCCGCTACAGTCAAACACATTTGCAGATTTATATCAGCACTGTGTAAGGGCAGTTGAACACGCCTTAAAATTTGGTACGCATGGCTTACCGTTTATTGGCTCAGGAGATTGGAATGATGGTATGGATAAAGTGGGGAATGAAGGCAAGGGAGAAAGTGTGTGGCTTGCATTCTTTTTATACAACGTTTTGACAAAGTTTGAAGAAATTGCACTGCTAAAAAATGACGAAGCTTTTGCAAATAAATGTAAAGAGGAAGCTGGAAAATTACGCATCAACGTAAGAGAAAATGCATGGGATGGCGAATGGTACCGCCGTGCGTATTTTGATGACGGCACCCCACTCGGTTCGCATGAAAATGTTGAATGTAAAATTGATTCTATTGCCCAAAGCTGGTCTGTGATATCGAAAGCAGGAGATGTTGAAAGAACAGAAACAGCAATGGAATCTGCAGAAAAATATTTAGTTCGGAAAGATGCCGGCATCATTCAATTGTTTGATCCGCCTTTTGATAAATCTGATCTTAATCCCGGTTACATAAAAGGTTATGTGCCTGGTGTAAGAGAAAATGGTGGCCAATATACGCATGCTGCAATATGGCTTGTAATGGCTTTTGCTGCAATGGGAAACAGAAAAAAAACATGGGAACTGCTGCAAATGATTAACCCGTTAAACAGAGGAAATACTGTAGAAAAAATTGCTGTGTACAAATCAGAACCTTATGTAATTGCTGCAGATGTTTATGCTGAAAAATCGCACAGTGGTCGTGGTGGCTGGACCTGGTATACGGGCTCTGCAGGTTGGATGTATCAGTTAATTACAGATTATTTTATTGGCTTGAAAAAAGAAGGAGATAATTTAAGATTTGAACCATGTATTCCTGAAGAATGGGAAAGTTTCGAAATAAAATATTTGTTTAAAAATACCATTTACAATATTACCTTTTTGCAGACTCCTGGAGAACCTATAAAAGAAATGAAAGTACTGTTGGATGAAGCAGAACAAGCCGATAAAATTATCTTATTAAAAGATGATGGAGTTGAGCATTTGGTTGTGGTAAAATTATATTAAACGAATACTGAAACGTTTAACATAAAACTACAAATTAACAACAGAATCGTATTTTAGTTTTACATCATTATAAAAAATATAAAAAAATAATTATGAAAAAATTAATAACGTTTACTGCATGTATCACTGCAATTACTTTTGCTGCATCTGCACAAAAAATAGATGACGGTAAGGTTCCCACAGCAGTAAAAACAAATTTTGCAAAACAATACCCTGGTGTTGCAACTAAATGGGAAAAAGAAAATGGTAAGTATGAAGCGAGTTTTAAAAAAGATGGTAATACCATGAGTGCTTTATTTGAAAAAAATGGCACTATGACGGAAAGCGAAACAGATATTAAAGTTTCAGCACTTCCTGCGACTGTTTTGGCTTATGTAAAAGCAAACTACAAAGGCAAAACTATAAAAGAAGGTGCAAAAATCATTAAAGCAGATGGTACAGTTATGTACGAAGCTGAGGTTGCCGGAAAGGATGTTATTTTTGATAGCAACGGTAAATTCTTAAAAGTAATGAAGGGATAATTTTTATATCTGATCAAATAAAAAGGGCATCTCTTAATTTAAGAGATGTCCTTTTTTAAAATTAAAAAATATTAATGCCTGAGTGTAATATTTGCTATGTGCGTTTCTTCACCTTTTCGTACCTGAATATTACTTATGGTTGTATCAAAATAACCATTAGAGCCTGTAAATTTGATTTGGTAAATACCTTCTCTTAATCCCCTTACTTTATATTCTCCTTCATCTTCAGGCATTGCTGTTGCAGAATCTGTACTGTTAAAAACTTTTACAAACGGTGAAGCCATTCGTGGAAATACTTTACCTTCTATTTTACCATATTGCTTTAATGAGAAAGCTTTAAGATATGGTTTAAGAAAGTACTGACCGTTTTTAAATTTAATAGATTCACAAACATCAAAATCTATCCATACAGCACTTTGTCCTGTTGCAACTTCATCTTCGTCTTCTCCCTTTAATTTTAAATACACATACTTATTTGCACCTGCCAAAAGATTTAAAGGATAATGTACACCTGATTTTACCAATGAATTATTTTCACCAAGTGTAAGTCTGATTTTTCTTATTTTACCTACAGGCAAATTTCCTCTACCAAGTAAAGTATCTATACCATTTCGTAACTTAAGTATATTGTAAACACCGGCTCTGATAGATAAGGTATCCCATTTACCATAACGATCCTGGTGTTGATTATCATCATCTCTGTCGTTGTCGTCATCACCAAAATGATCATCATCCATATGTTGTTTACTTGTATCAATTTTTACTTCAACATAACGAATATCTATAAAAACTGAATCGTACATGCACGGATCATCAGTTAAATAAACTGACAATTGTTTTCCGGTACCGGCATTAACAGCACCATCAACCTGCTTTTGGCAAGCAGAAAAAATTAGAATGGATGTTAATAATAACAGCCCTGCCAAGGTTAAAGGATTTTTAAACATTTTCATAGTTTTTGATTTTTAAAAATTAAAAAGGTAATTACAACAGATTTTTCTTTTAAGTCAAACACAGATAGTTTACTTAAATAAAAGGGTAACGGTATAATCAATCTGTATAATTTATATAAATCTATTTTTAATTACCAGCAAAATAATGTTAAAGATCAATTGTCTAAACTTTTTAGAAAAAATTGGTTAGAAAAATATGTCTAGAAAAATCTATTTGCAAAAAATTCAAATGAATAAGGCAGTTTTAATCTTTATATTTAATTTTTCTTTTAAATGCACTACAAAAAAAAGCTACTTTTTTAAGTACCTTTTTTTTTGATTATTGTTTTTAAATTGCGCTGTTTCATAAACTCAATATAAACTAGGTCAGCTGTTCTTATTCTGTTCTTCTGTAGTTTTTCCTTGTTGATGACTAGTTGTGCTCGGTTTATGATCAACATTTTCACCGTGTTTTTGGGTTTGATTATTCTGCGGCTGTTCAATTGAGTTATCCGGGGATGCTTCATCTTCCCTGTTTTCATTTTGTAACATATTTCCTTTGGGCTTTTCGTTAATAGTTTCGTCTTCGTTTTTCATGAATTATTTTTTATGATTGATAATACATTCATCAAGCATAAAACATTCCATTTTTTTAAACATATTTATAAATACAAATAAAATACGGTTTGTAGATAATGATACCCTTGTCATTGACTAAAAATCATCAAATCAGTTAAAGAGGTTTTAAAAATTATAAATGACAAATAATCTAAAAAAGTTAAGAAACATAGTCTAAAGATATTACTGAAGATTTGTTCTTTTATGGATGTATTGGCAGGATAATGTTTTTGGCTAAAGAAATAAATAGTGTTCTTTAAAAAATTAAAATCATTTTAAAAGATAAATCATAAAAATGCTTACCTCCAAAAATTTACACTCTTTTTGTAGTCGAAATTATTATTACTTGCGTTTAGCAAATACGCCAAAGTATCCGCATAAGTATTTCCAATAATATTTTGTGCACCCACATTAAAAGAGGTAATTAATAGAAAAATTATTAGTGCAATTTTTTCTAAATTAAAAAAAATTAATAAATTTTATTGTCAGAAACAATTTCTAGACTACAAATTAAAATTAATACCCCGGTTCATATACCTGTATTGAATTATCATTTTTATTGATAAAATAGGATGCTGCAAGTTTATCAGATAAATATAGATTATATCTCGTTTTTTCAATAGCATTATTTACCAATTTTGCTTTTTCCACCCTTAATGGTACTGTAGATTTATTAAACGACGGCATTGCTAAAAATGCTTGTAAACTCAATTCTTTCTCTATTTCATTATTGTAATAAGCACCATAAGAATTTTTGCTATTTTTTTCAATAATATATTCAACACTTGCTTTCATTAAAATATTTGGCTTAGTGTGATAATAAATTCTTTCACTTGTTGTGCTGTATATGCCATTTTTCATTTGACTAAAACCAAGTACTCCTTGCCCTATGAGTAGCATAATTGATTGTTGTAAGTTTTTTACATCGGCAGCGTTATTTTCCGCATCAAATTTCCAATTGCCCATGTCTATAGAATCAAATTGACTCATGAATTCAAGTATAGTATAATACTCTTTATTTAATTGATTTACGGAGTCAATATATTCAATTGTTATGTACAGCTCATTCTTTGAGGGGTTGTTTGTAGCCACGCCAACTTGCTGCCCATTTAAAAAAAGCAAATCTTTAATAGTATTTTTTTCGGTGGACGGTACTGATGTTCTTGTCCACTCCTTACCTTTTAAATTCATGGTTAAAAAAGCGGAGTAGGCAAGTTTTATAGATGCGTTGTTATTATATGTAGCAGAATAATAATTTTTTTTTGTTTCGTGTTCTTCAGTAATACTTGCATCATCAGTATACATTTTTACAGATAAATCTTTAGGTTCATACCTAGTTACCCATTTACCATAAGCTTTATAAATAGTCAATACATTTCCTTTTTTATTGGCAAAATTATCTGCTGCATAGTTTACCAATTTGGCTATACCATTTTGGATTTCTTTAATTTTAGGTGCATCTGCATCGTTGCTAAATGTGGCTTGTGCAATAATATTATTTACAAAAATAAAAAGCACAAAAACGAAGGTTATTAATTTTTTCATACAATTAATTTTTTTAAACATTATATTAACTATTTTTTCCACAACATTCCATATTTATTTATATCATATTCTTTCTCCGCAGATTCAGATTCTTTTTGTGCTATTCGTACACCTGTTTCGAAATAATTTCCTAAAATATTATTATTATTTATTTCTTTAAATACTTCTACTACAAAGAGTATTTGCCCTGCGTTATTTTTTTTTGTGTAGGCAGTTATTTCCTCTTTTTTATGTCGACTACTTTTTAAAGTAAATTTTTTAACGTTTGTTATATTAAACTCTTTTAGCCAATTGGTAATTTTTGTATTCCATTCGTCATAAATATTTGTTGCCTCATTTTCTGTATTTAATCTTTTACTTGTTGGCTGTGTTACATTTTTTTCAATGCTCTTACGCTCTGCCTTAAAATCGGCAAAGAGACCTTTATCGTAATATATAGAAGAAAAATCATGCCCATCATCCTTACAAAAATTGGTGAATCCTGTAGCACAAAGCTCTAGCATTCGTTCGAAAACTTGCTGTGGTTTTTTATTGCTATAATCTAATTCGGCAGTATCGCCAATAGTATATTCTATATTAAATTTTGTAGCATCGTTGTTGTTAGGTGGCACAATACAGTTTATTGCAATTGTATCAAAAAGCGTAAGGTTAATATTGGTTTTAAAAAAGCCAACGCTATTTATTATTTTGGTGCCAAAGTCTTGCTTTCTATTTTTTACCTCTATAGCAAATGGAGTATTAAAAGTAGTTTCATTTAAGTAACTAGCGGTAATATGAATGTGTAAAGTTTTTAGCTGATTAGGTGCAATTAAATATTGCTCATAAAAATTATCACCAACTTTTATCGAATGATTACTTACCTGTATTCCCGCCTCTCCATGCTGTGCAGCCAACCAAGTAAGGGTTTTATCTTTTTGTGCAATACTTTTAAGAGAAAAGCCAAACCATAATAAAACCAAAATAAATTCTTTCATATTATTTCTTTTTTTTAAGGTTGCTAATCTTATACGCCACAAACATTCCGAACCCCGTAGTTTTTAAACTGCCATCTTTTGCTTGCCTTGCAGAAGGCACTACGTTTTTAAGACCGAGTTGCTTTTGTAGCCCAATTTTAAAACTGCGAATGCGTAGACCGACATTAAAGTTTAATCCAAAATCTGTACTAGAACGATTATCAGTTAACGACTCTCCAAATTTAATTTTCTCCGGGGGGGTATTATATAATTTATCAGTATATTTTCCATTTATTGCAAACCCTTCGTATAGACCTGCACCTAAAAAAAATACTTTTTCATCTTTTTCACCAAGATTGAGTGACTTTACAAATAAATGAATATTAAAATCATACTCCACACCAATCGGTACATCAATATATCCAACACTTACATCATAAATATGATGTATGTTGGAACTCATATATCCTCGCTGTTGTACTACAGGTAAAGCTACTACACGTAAGTTAGGTGTCAACTTATAGCTAATATGAGCACCGATACCACCGCTAAACTTACTAGATATTGCGGAAGAATAAACATCGCTTACTTTTACTTTATATAAACCATAGTTACCTGCTACATATACATCTAATTTATTTTGTGCATGAATATTTAATAATGCCACAATTAAAAACATTATTGTAATTATTATTTTTTTCATCATTCTTTTTTGATTGTTTATAATATTATTTGATGTGTGAATCGAAAAAATTACTTTTTATTAGACCATAAATTATTTCTCGTTTTACCCTGAAAAAATAAACTATCCCTTTAAAAGATTTTCAAATGTTTTGAATATTGTGTTCATGTTATTAATATTTATAACTTTTTTTACATAATCCATGCTTAAATTAAATTGATATTTATATTTGTTTTTTATAGCATTAACTATCCTTACTATAACTATTGCTTCTAAAAATCCGGATAATGTATTTTCTAATTTATATACAAACACCTAATCTTCGTTTTCCATATTAGATTAATCAACCTTCAATACTATGTTGTAGAGTTTTTTGATCATTATTTTTTTTACTTAAGATTTAATAGTGCACATCTTTTTGCTTGGCTTATTCCTACGTTGCCACATTTTTTAAGTTTGGTTGTATAACTATTCATCCTTGACCATCAAACTCATTTTACCATTTTTTACATAAACAATATCCATTTTAAAATAAATTTAAAACATTATTTATTGGCCGAATAGCTGCAGTAAAGTTTTTATGTTTTTATCCTTAAGGTTTTTTTCTATCCCATTTTTAAAAACCTATATTTTGTAACACGTTTAATTTCGAGCATTTGTAGATAGAAATTATAAAATTAAAATAGCAAAAAATATCCTTGTCATTACATTATATTTATTAAAAAATAAGATAAATATTATTTTAGCTATGGGGTTAATTTTACAATATCTAAGTGTTGTCCTTCCCCATTAGCTGCACTAAATAATGACGGGGAAGCCACTGCATAATATGCACCATTAATGTAACGTAAGCAACTTAACTTGGTTACGGCTCTTGGGTAAGTATTGTTTTTTACGGCTCCCAATCGCTTTTCGCCATTTACATTAAAAATGGCTAAACTATATGTTAGGTCATTACCATTAATACCTTCATTTATCAAGGTAGCAATAGTGCCATCAATGTTACAAACAACTAAATCACGCCTTCCTAAATTATCTCCCAGAACTTTTGAGATAGCTATTCCCCGATACAATTTTTGAAATGATAAATTTCCTATCGTCCATTTATAGGCAGATAGTGTATAGTTATTTGTTATTTTATTTTTCTCACGCAATACTACCGTAAAGCTGTTACCTTCTACTGCATAGTTAACAATTTTCACATCGCTTGCAAATTCTATAACATCTGGTGTGAATTGATTAATAGTAACATTAGTAGGGGCATATTCAGAATGCTCTTCAATAAACCTTGCCTGGTAGGGTGCAGTTGCTGTACGAATAAAATCGGAAATTGATAAAAAAGCCTGTTTGGTTTTATTTTTACTAAAAAGCCTGAAAGCCAATACAGTTCCATCATCCATTCGAAAAGGGGTATAATCAATATGATAGGCAGTATCTGATGCACTTTCTAAAATTCTTCTCCAAGTGTTTGATGCTCTTGTATAAAAGTTTAATTCTAAAGCATTTTGGCTATAGAGTCCACCCGCTAAAATATCACCATTAGATAAAATTTTTGTAGATGAAAATAAATCGATAAAATTTGATGAAAACTGTTGGGTAAGCTCTGTGCCTACCTCATTGTGCAATGTTATATGTGCTCCTCCCGAATAATAAGGATATACTAAAGTTTCAATATCATAAGTTTCGGGCCGAAAAAAGATAACTCCAAAATCAACACCATTAGAGCCATTACTTATGTAGTACAATTTATTTAAAGATATAATTTTTGCATCTGCATTACTGCCTAACGCATAACTCGCTTTTAAAATAGTGGGTTGATTTGTATTATTATTTTGATCGTACACTAGCTGTACATTAACACCTGAAATATTTAAATCGTATGGGGTCATCCAATTTGCTAAACTCAATACCTGATTATAAGAATTTATTATTGCTACGCGTTTCCAACCCGTACTTTCTAAAAATAAAGGATTATTGTTGCTGCTATTGCTCATAACATTTGCAACATTATCTGTTTTTTTACAAGATATAATGGTAACTATTAAAAATAAGAACAACAACGCTTTTATTAAAACAGGCTTTTTCATTTTAAAATTTTGAAATGTTAACAGTGTTTGTTTCAAAAAAACCTCACACAAAATTTATTTTGAAACCGGTGCTGCATTTGTTGTAAAAATATCTCTGTGCATTTTCCATTTGCCATCTTCCATTTTCCAGGCTACTACAAATTTTCCTTTATCCATACTGGCATTTGCTGCGCCCAGTAACTCGTAATTGCCTGTTTCTACTACAACTTCAGGCCCACCCATTACCTCTTCAGTAATTAAATTTATGTTTTGTACGCCATTACTTTTTGCTCCTTTAAAAAACATACCTATTGCCTGGCTTCCACATAATTTTGGTGCATTGGCTGGCATAATACATCCGTCTTTGGTGTATTTACTAATAAATAAAGAAGAATCTCCCTTTGCAAAACCTGATCCGTAAGTTTTGTTACTTTCTGCAATAGCAACTTTTGCAGAATCTAAATTAAAGGTTGCAGCAGTTTCTTTACGTTCTTCTGTTTTGCATGATGCAAATAATAATAAGGCGGGAATCGAAATAATAAATAATTTTTTCATAATTAATTTTTTATAAACTTACACAACGGTTTACTTAATCATATACCCTCCAGTGGGTATTTTATTTGGTTGTAGAAAAGTATTTTATTTTTTTATTTTACTTTTTAAAATGAAATAATTTATTACCAACAGCACCGCAGCAAAAATTATAATGGCTGTACCAAAAAAATAGCTGAGCGAAAAACCTCCCTTCCACAAACCATTTTGTTTATTAAAAATAAAAATATCTTCATCCTGCCAACTCATTATCCATGAAACAAAAACAGTAAATAAAAATGGAATGCAAAGCCAGAATAATTGTTTGGTTTTTAAAACAAACACATTTGTCCAAATCCAGCTTATTATGCAAATAATAAAACCAACATTAGAAAAATTATCTGCCGCTTTGTTTAAAAGTTTTACTTTTTGCAAAGCTGGTAAATTATAATCATGTATTTGAGCATAATTAATTGCCAGATAAGAAAGGACAACTACAAATAAAAGATTAATTGCAATATTTATCTTGTGATACAAATGTTTTGGTTTTAAGAATTAATTAATTTTTGATACCAAAAATAACTGCAAGCCCTCGGCTGTTTAAAAAAATGTATAAACGCCGAAACCGTTTTACAGATATCTTGGTATATTTTACTTTTCTAAAAAAAAAGATATAATTATTACTGCAGTTATTAGCGATAGCAAAAAAATATTTTAAAATAATTTTAAGACATTAAAAAAATAATGCAATAAAATACATAAACTTATCAAGTTCTACTTTGCTTTAAAAACTACCAGGTAATACTGTAGGATATTTTTAATATAATCCTTTGCTTAAAATATTATCACTCATTTCGTGTAAATATGTTTTAAAAACTAAGTTGATATACTTTAATTACACTTAACTCCTGTTTTAAATATTTAGCATAAGAAGCTACTAATTTATCTGCCAAGTATAAATTAAATTGCTGTACTTCGGTAGCATTTACAGTTTTATCTTGTTCTAATGTTAACGCAATGCTAGACTTGTTAGTAGATGGTAATGCAAGAAATGCTTGCATACTTATATCTCTGGTTTGCTTAGTTCTGTATGCACCTATGTAATTGGTTTTTGTACCAATTGATTCTATTACTTCTTCGTTGCTAAGCATTAATGGATTTGCTTTTGAATAATAAAAAACAGATTCGCCACTTCTTTCTTTTTCAGCTTGCATGTACGACTTATACCCAAGTGCAGCGGTGCCAATTAACAACATTAAATTTTGTTGTATGCCATTTATCGCCGCAAGTTCTTCTTCTTTTTTCTTACCCAATCCAAGATGGTCTTTGTCTGTTTTTCTAATTAAATTTCTTGCAATATTATCATGCTGTGCTTGATTTTGATAAACATGGCTATATTCAGTTTTCAACCACATAGGGCATTCAGGCTTTAAACCCATATATGCATTTTTAGCATTGCTACTATATCTTTCATCTCTGTAAAAAAAGTTCATGTCTATATCATTAAAATGTCCCCATACTGTATCTTTTGAATTTGTAGGAAAAAAAACTACTTCGCAGTGTTTACCCCATTCTTTGGCATACCAAGTACCATCATAAAAATCACCATAGCCTTTAAATGTTTTGGAGCCTTTTATTAAAATTCCATCTTTAAATATTCCATTGTATCGTTGATACCATTCGCCGTTGTTGTATCCTTTTACTTCCCATATTTGTGGCTCACTTGTATCATTTATAATTGTTGAAAAATTACCTTTGTATTTAGCCTCATTTACCATAAATATTTTTGGAAATATTGGTCGTTGAATATCTAAGTATAAATAATTTTCGTCATTATCACCTTTTTTTAAAGAAGCACTAAAATGTAATACTGGTACGTTATTTTTTAAAATAGTATTATAATTTGCATCATAATCAATATCTGATAAAAATGCAGGGTCTTTTAAAATTTCAGTAAATGCTTTTTTTACTTTTTTATAAACTTTTTCACTGTTTTTATTGCTTCTCAAATATTTTAAACTGATATAAGCCCCATCTTCATAAACCTCACCATATCCCGTATAATTCCCATTTTCAAAATGCATTTTATCGGCTCCTAATATTGGTGTGGCATTGGGTTTATCTATGCCATTAAAATCTTGGTTCTTTAAACGCTGCAACCACACTATTAACGAATCTGCCATTGGGCTACCATAATTTTGTGCATGGGCTTCGTTAGCAAAAAGAAAAATGAAGCATAATATTTTTAATTTTTGTAACATATATTATTTTTTTCCATTATTTCTTAAAAAAATTTCAAATCTGCCTATAATTTTTAAATAAGTGGTATAACCTACATCTATACCATTTAAAAATAATTTTTGAGTTTCGTATGAATTATTATTTATACTTTTTAAAATCATCCATTGGCTATTTTTTAAAGCAGGCAATTCATCAATTGCTTTTACTGCCAATGATACAGCTTGCGGTGTAGTGTAAGTAAAGGCGTAATACAAGCTATTATTTTGTGAAAGTTTTTGTCCGTAATGTTGTTGAGCAAACAAATTGTTTACCGGTGTGGCCTCATAATAAATAGCCGTACCATCATTTGTTGTAACCTTACCAATATTTTTTTCAAACCACTTAGTACCCCCCTCCAAAATATTTATTATGCTATTTTGTAAACCAATTATTGAGTCAGATTGATTCATATAATCTAAGATTACATTGCGTTTATCTGAATTTCCATTTTTATTTAAGTCTAAAACCGTTTTAAAATCAATAAAATTAGTGTCCAATAATTTTGCAAGTACATCTGCCAAAAAACTCGTGTCTGTTTTAGCAATTTTTTGCTTTGGCTGCTGTGCAAATGAGTCTAAAACCGTTTTAAAATCAATATAATTAGTGTCCAATAATTTTGCAAGTACATTTGCCAAAAAACTCGTGTCTGTTTTAGCAATTTTTTGCTTTGGCTGCTGTGCAAATGATGTGTTGCTTAATATTAATATCGATATAAAAAGTGGCAATATTTTCATTTTATAAATTAATTTTTATTTAGTAATATCAGAATAGGTTTTACCTGATAAAGAGATATAACTATACACATTATGAATAACATCATCTTCCCAATTTGTTATCGGTTTTTTAACCTCCCAATATGCTTCTAGTAATTGTAAATCTTCATTTTCTCTGTATTTAAAAAACTTTTCTTGATTAGCAATTACTGTAGTTGCTTTTATTATAAAACGGAAACTGTTTCATTTTTCTCATTATCGGCCTTACTACTTACAATATAAAATCCCATTTTTGTTTTACCAATACTTACCGCATTATCAATAGGAAGCTGTGATATGCTATTATCCACCAAGGAATAAACCAGTTTACCTACAAGTAGTAAAAAACTTTTACCATCTGCCGTTACAATATCGTTTGCACCTACGGCCAGGTTTTTCCCATCTTTATTAAGTATGTAGATGGAGTCGTTAAGGTGCTTTACAATAAAAACATTATTTATAGCATCTTGCATATATCTAATTTTATCACTTTCTATTATTGCTTGACCGGCTTTATTAATAACAAAAAATTTGTGATTAATTGATACATCTGCAAATCCATTTTTAAAACGGTAAGCATTATCATATTGTAATGGTATAGTTTGTTTCCCTTCACTGTTTATATAACCACATTTATTGTTTTGTTTTACTAGTGCAACACCATCATCAAACCCATATAAATAATTGTAGATAGGGATTTGCACCCATGTTTTTGCATTTACAAATCCATATAAATCATCTTTTGTTTGTACCCTTAAATGAGAATCATCCATCTTATTAATTTCTTTATAAATATTTGGGAGCAGAATTTCGTTGTTAAAATTTTTTAAACCATAAAAGCTCCTTTTTAAAACAGTATCAAAAATTCTTGAAATAAATACACCATTTATACCTGACATTTCACACTTTATTCCTGCATTTGATTTATCATTTAAAAATGCTTTTTGCTTGGTTTTAATATTTAAAAAATAGCTTTCTAAAATTTGTGAATTTCCATAAAAACTTGAAAATGCATCTTTATATTTTATAGCTGTATCTGTTAGTTCTACTATATCGCCATTTAAATTGCTACACTTTTCATAAATAGGCTCTAAAATTATATTTCCTTTTGCATCTATAAGCCCCATTTTATTATTCTTTACCAGCACGCAGAATCCGTTTTTAAATAAATTTGGCGCTTCATTAATGGGCTGTATTACCACATTAAAGTTTATGTCCTTGTAGCCCCAAGGCTTATCTTCCCATTTATTTAAAACTTGTACTTGGTATGGCACCAGTTGTTGGGCTACGCCCTTAGTAGAAAGTAACAGTAGAATTAAAAGAATTTTCATTTATTATTTTTTAAAATCTGAATTTATTATTCTTTAAAATCTGAATATTGTTTGCCTGTTTTATCGAGATAATTAACGAAATTTTCTTCAAGTTTTTCATTATCCCAAATATATTTTGCTATTATACCCATAGATCGGCTCCAGCCAAAATGAGCATTTTCCATATCTAGTTGCGCAACAGATTCTAAATATTTATTTGTGGCAGTTTTTAAAACAGTATTTGAGTCTGTTTTAGATTCTATAAAGTAATAACCTGTATTTAGAGCAGAAATTTTTGTAAAGTTTGTACCGGGCATTTTAATTACAGTATCTGCTGATTGAAAAAAAAGATTTGTACCAATCCGATACAAAAATCCTGTGCTGTCTATAATTGCTATTTCATTTGCTGCCCGTTGGTTTAAACCAATATTATTTTTATTCATTAAAAATAATGAATCATTATTTGCCCTCACAGTTAATAAATTATCTCGGGAGTCTAAAATTTCTTTTATATCCAATCCATCAAAACATATTTTTCCATTTTTGTTCAGAAAAATATTTTCCGCTCCGTTTGTCATTGTAGCATAACCGTGTTCAAAATAACCGATTACTTTTTTGTAAATAGCAGGTATAATTATTTTTCCGTTTTGGTCAATGTATCCATATTTATGATTGTTTTCAAAACTTGCTAACCCATCATTAAACATTCCAATATTCTTGTATGTAGGCTTTATTATCCAGCTGCCATTTGTATTAAAAATACCTGTTTTACCCAAACTGTCTGTTACTGCAAAAAGATCAATATCAATAGCTGCTAGAAAAGAATATCGAGGTTTTAGAATTGTAGTACCATCACTGCTCATTAATCCATAAGCATCTTTATAGGTGGCATTATCAGAATAGAGTACAAAAATTCCGGGCATATCCGAAAGCTCAATTCGTTGGTTAATATTGGTCGTTTTATATTTAAATTTTTTGTTAGTCTTTACGTTCAGTATATAACTGTCAAACTCATTAAATTCTTTTACGTAAACGTAATCTCCAATAACATCGCTTAATTTTTCAAAAATTGGTTCAACTATTATATTACCTAACGTATCTATCAAACCAAGCTTTTTATTTTTTTGAAATGTAGCATAGCCATTTACAAATAAATTAGGTGCTTCATTTTTGGGTTCAATAATAATTTTAAAATCCAAACTTTTATACCCATAGAGTGCAGCCATATCCCAATTTTTTAAATCCTGAACTTGATATGGTACTAAGTTTTGGGCAGGTGCATTATTAAATGCGAGCAAAAATATAATGACAATGTATTTCATATTTTAAAATAAGATTTAATAAAAAAACTTTAAGAGTTTACTTAATACCCCGGTTCATATACCTGTATTGAATTATCATTTTTATTGATAAAATAGGATGCTGCAATTTTATCAGATAGATATAGATTGTATCTAGTTTTTTCAATAGCATTATTTACCAATTTTGCTTTTTCTACCTTTAATGGAACTGTAGATTTATTAACAGACGGCATGGCTAAAAATGCTTGTAAACTTAAATCTTTCTTTATTTGATTATTATAAAAAGCACAATAAGAAGTTTTACTGTTTTTTTCAACAATATATTCTGTACTTGCCTTCATTAAAACATTTGGTTCTGTATTGTAAAAAATCAGGTCGACCGTTTTGCTTTGAATACTCTTTTTCATATCATCAAAACCAATTACACTTTGCCCAATAAGTAGCATTAAGTTTTGTTGTAAACTTTTTACATCGGCAGCGTTATTTTCCGCATCAAATTTCCATTTGCCCATGTCCATAGAATCAAAATGACTCATGAATTCAAGTATACAATCTTTTTTTCTTTGCTGTGCGGAGTCTAATAATTTTTTAGGTCTGTTGGCTTCAGATATTTCCTTCCAATATTTAAGATCATCAGTGCTCGTTTCTTCTTTAGATACTGTTTGTTTTGACTTCTGTGCAAATAATGTGTTTGTAAATAATACTGCGAAGAACAATATATATATTTTCATTTTTAAAGAATTTAAGGGTGATTATTTTTTCTTTTTACTTACAATTTTTTGTTTTGCCTTAGGTTTCTCTGCTACATACGTTTGGTCTTTTACGGCAATGTAAAACGCTTTAGTATCTTTTATATAAGTGGTGTAAGCTGCATAATTCCCTTGATAAAAAATTTTTTTACCAACTAAATTTGCATCTCCCATATCCATATCTTCTATCTGCCAACTACTGTCGATTCGGGCTTGTAAACCTTCAATTGCTTTAATAGCAATATTTACATTTTCTTGCTTTGTATAACTGCATAAAAAATATTTACCACCACTTGGCAAAAGTTTTATACCCTGGCAATTTTGAGCTTTCATGTGTATTTGAAATGCAGCTTGATAGTATATTAAATTTTCATCTCTTGTGGTTTCGGCAAAAACTATATCCTTAAAACCAAATTTGCATTTTTCAATTAAGGCAGCTAAAGCTGTTTGCAGAATTCCAATTTTTACAGTATCGGGTTTTAGTATGGTATTATCTATGCTATCAAGTTGCCTATCAAGGTCGCTCATAAAAGTATCGGGGGCATCGTTATCAGCTATTATATTACCTTTTGGAATATTTAAAAAATAAAAATAAAAAAAGTTGTTATTATTAGGTTTTACATAATAAGCAATTGCCTTATCGCCATAATAAAGATATTTGGCTACAGTATTTTTTTCTGTATCCATTTTTTGTTTAAACGTCCACATGTTACCAGCAAATTTTGGCATACCAATTACTGCTTTATATATAAGGTTAATTGGCTTTAATGCGTTGTATTCAAAAGCTAATAAATTAGCACTGCTATCTATATTTTTTAATACTAGGCTATTCATGCAATGCATTGTTTCGATAGATGACGAGGGGTACTGCACAATCCCTTTATCTTTTACTACTTCCCCTTCTACAATATAATTATCAAAACCATCATCTACTTTATCTACCATGCTTACAATGGTATTTTGTATATCTTTTATAAAAAGCAAATCCGCTTTAGATAATGGCTGAGCTTGTGCGTTAAAGAAACTTGTACAGGCAATTATTATTAATGTTCCTTTTAAAAGATTGTGCATAACAATTATTTTTTAAACATTTTAAAAATATTTGTATTGACACCTATGAATAAACCCATACTGGTAAGTGTAGTTTTATTTCCATTTATTTGTAAATCTTTTGGTGTTACATTATTTATACCAAGCTGTGCATTAAACCCAAATTCTATAAATGTAGCAAGGGCCAGGGTTGTACTAAAATTTATACCATAATCCAGCCTTGTGCGTTCATCCGTTTTAGCATCCCCAAATTTTACATTTTGGGTAGTATTATTATAGCCATTTACGTTTTTACCACTAATTGCATAACCCCCATAAAAACCTAATCCAATTGTAAAAAAATCCTCCGGTGTTATAAAAGGTCTAAACTTTATTCTTTCTATATTTAAAGGGATATCTAGGTAAGTAATATTTACTTTATTGGAACCGTTGGTATATCCTTTATTATGAATTATCGGCTCAACAGCTACTGCAAACTTTTCAGAAATTAAATACAACAATTTTGCTTGAAAACCTTTGCTATACAAATTATTAATATTGGATGACTGTTTATCGTTGTTAACTGTAGAAAAGGCTTTTACAAATCTTAGAGAAAAAATAGTCTTATCTAAAAATGTAGAACTGCTGGTTTTTCCTTGTGCTTTTATACCAAAACTTATAACCATTATTGAAAAAATAAGAAAGATCTGTTTTTGATGATGTATCATTTTTTTAGGTTTATTTTTTAAAATATTTAAAAGTATGAATGTAGATTTTAATAATTTTTATCTTTAAATTCTTTAAGATTATGGCATTCGTTAACCAAAAAAATTTGTATAAAACCTTTTACATACAATTAATTTATACCACAAATTAAGCTGTTGTACTAAATATTAAAATACCCACTAGAGGGTATTTTAATATACACAACAACCTCACGCATTTATAGAAGTTATTTATAAAAAACAAGCTAAGAATTAAGAAAAATTATTTCATCCACATACCTTGACCACCACATTTTGAGCAGCTTTTGTAATGTGTAGTTTCGTATGTAGAACCAGTAACTACTCTGTCAATTAATCTGCCAGTGCCGCTGCAATATGGGCAAAATGTAAGCACACCAGATTTTCGTGAGTTACTGCCACCAGGCTGATCTTTATTGTATCTATCATTTGCAGCTTCGTCTATTTGAGGTTTAGGTGGTATAATGGGCTTACCATTTATGTAAGGAAAACTCATACCGTATTTAGAAGTAATAGTTCCATTTAATTGATTGCCTTTGCTATCATAAGTACCTTTATAAGTGGCGCCAATGTCATAAAAATAAGTGCCTTCACTTTTTTCATTTTTACTAAAAGTACCTTCAAATCTTTCTCCGTTAGAAAAATAAAAGATGCCTTTGCCTTCCATTTTATAATCTACTCTATTGCCTACATATTTATTACCACTAGCGTATACATAAGTACCAAAACCATTTACACAATCGCCACTTATGCAATTTTCATCTTTTGGGTTTAAAGGTTTGTAATCCTTAGCAGCTATTTTTTCTAAGTGACTTACTTGCTTTATTCCTTTGCTATATTGCACCAATTCTCTACTGCCATTGTTGTTTGTAATTTCTCCTTCGCCGTCTTCTAGCCCATTTACAAAGTTGCCAGTGTATGTATAATCATCATACTTCATTGTGCCCTTGCCTTCAGGCTTGCCGTTTTTAAAATCCCCTTTGTACAAACACCAACTAAAATCATACGTACCTCTCCCGTCTGTGCAGTTACCACTTTTACATTGAGCCTGCCCAAAGTTGGTTACAGATAAAAAAAGAAGGAGCAAAAAGAATTTCATATGATTTTATTTTGATGCAAGTTGTTTTGCTTTTGCCTCATCTGCATCTGCAAGTGTATTATTTTTTAATGCCCTGTAGTAAGCTGCCCGCATGCTGTATAGCAAATAATAATTAGGTAAGTTGGCAATACCTTCTGTAGCAACTTTTACTGCTTCATTAAAATTTTCTTTGTTGTAATAAGCGGCAGATTTAAATAAATACCCGTCAGGATTTTGGGGATCTAATGAGAGTGCTTTATTTGCTGCAATTAAAGCATCATCATATTTATCTATAGCATTGTAAATTTTACTTTGTTCGCCATAATAAACTGACATGTTATTTTTTAATTCGACTGCCTTGTTAATCATCGTTGAAGCTTTTTGATAATTCTTAGCCTTATCATACAGAATAGCACTTTCAAAATAAGCCGCATCGTTTTTTGGGTTTATAGCTATACTAGCATCAAAATCTGAAACAGCTTTATCAATTAAATTCTTATCCCGATACAGCACTCCACGGTTTGCAAGTGCAAAGCTCTGCCTTGGTTCTAAGGCTATGCATTTATTGTAATTAATTAGTGCATCATCAAGGTTACCCATTTTGTAAAAAACAATACCTAAAGAATTATAGACATCTGCATTTTCCTTATCTAACAATGCACATTTGTCATAGTCTTTAAGTGCTTGTGGGTAGCGCTGCAAATCTGCAAATACTTTTGCCCTTTCAAAATAACTATTAAAGAATTCCGGATTATTTGTAATGCTTTGAGTGTATGCCGAAAGTGCTTGCTGCTTATCATTAAGTTGATTGTATGCATTTCCCTTTACAAATAAAAGCATATAGTCTGCCTTGTTTTTTACTGAATAATTTTCAATTATTGAAAGTGCATCTTTAGCATTGTTTAAAAAGGTAGCAGCACGAGCTTTTGCATAAACAAAGTTTGCAGCATTGCCCGATAGTTTTATTCCTTTATCAGCCATATCGTAAGCCTTTTGCTCTTCATTTACATTGTGGTATAAAGTAGTAAGGGCATTAATGCTGTATAAGCTATTGGGACTTTGTACCAAAGCTTTTTCGAATGATGCTATTGCATTTGTGTTGTTACCTTCTTTAAAAAAATTAGTTCCTTCCTGTTCTAATGGAGATAATTTTGGTTGGGCAAAAGTGGTTGTGCAAATTAAAATTGCTACAAAATTTATAAATTTTTTCATTGTATTATTTTTGAAATAAATCTTTTAAGTAAGTGCAGGTAAATTTGTACCCATCATTGTTAAGCTCTAATAATGTTACATACATTATATTCATTTTTTTTAAATTATCTGTTCGTTCAATTTTAAAATTAAAGTATGTTTTGCTGCTATTTCTGCAAGCGATAATTAGTGTTTTGCTTTTATACTGACCTTTTTCTTCGTTGTATATTGTAGATATTTTATAAACTGCATCTGCCTTTCCACTTACTTTTATGGTGATAGTGGAGTCGATAGTATTGATATTTATTGTACCGACTGCAACGGTATTATCTACAGCGAGTTTGCTTTTAGATTCTTTTGTAGCAAACACGCCATAGTCAAGCATACTTCCATTGCCGGATGTGGTTAAAAATTCAGTAAAGTTTATTACATTAAAATTTTTTTGTGCAAATACATTTGTAAATATTACGCAAAACGCAACGGCTGTAATTAATTTTTTCATTTTTATCGTTTTAATTTTTCATAAATTTTCTGTAAATAAAATCATTGGAATACAATGTAAATTCTAATTTTAGCGCATTTAATCTCTCGCCACCGCTTGATACATTATGATAGTCGTATGCTACTTGAATGGTATATTTTCCATCGGGCAATATTTCAAAATTGCAACATGCGCCACCCCTAAGACTACTTTGTTTTATTTGCTGGTTTACTACCTGGTTTTTATCATTTATAAGTTGAAAAAAATAACTTACCCCAAAAGGGATATGGTATTTTTTGGCAAATTTTTCAGCATTAACACAAACAAAATACTTTTTATATCCCTGAGCTAGTGTGCCGATCATGTCGGTGTTAAAAACTTCTGAGTATTTACCTTCTGCCAGATAAATATCTTTTACAGCATGGGTTATATTATTACCCATTTCAACTTCTGTGGTGTATACTTTTGTGCTGGATGCATGTAAAGCTTTTACATGTTCTAATATCCATTCGTTTTTGTTGTAAACTTCTGGATCACCCCAAAATTTTTTATGCTTTTTATTGTTGCCACCGTCTTGAGATGCTGAATATTTCAAATCATCTCTTTGAATACCGCCCATTTTAAAACACCCATCATCATCCCATACATAGAATTGTACTAATTTAGAACTGTCGGGTTCAATTTTACCGTTCACTTTTTTAGTATAAAATTGCATTCCATTTCCAACAAAATAACTTTTATTAAAACTTCCACTGTAATAACCTCCGCTGCGATACAAAATTCCATCACCATTCATTTCTCCATTTATAAAGTTGCCCTCATAAGTTACTGTATCACTACGGTTAAATACCGGAGCATTTAAATCGGCAGTAGCTTTAAAAACAGCAACGCCTTTACCATTTTGGCAATCGCCAGATATGCATTTTACAAAACTGTATTTAAAAAGCTCTGCTTCACTTTTTTTAGATTGGCAAAATGCAGAACACAGAATTAAATCTGAAGCAATAGTAAATAGTAATTTTTTCATTTATTTTTAGTTTAGCGTAAATTTATCATCATACAATCCAACCGTAAAAGTAAGTAGATCAATTTTTGAATATAATATCATTCTACCAACCTTTGCTTCATCAAAATACAGCGTACCACTAACAGTATCTTTTTCGTTAACCTTATCCATTACAAATTTAAATTTACTATCAACATCTGCTAAACGCATAATTGATACTATGCCAATATCGTTGCTGTGCCGGGTTTTATAACAAGCAACGTAATAATTCCTTTTATTTTTTGGTATGTAAGTAATGTAATATTCTTCTGCATGCATTTTAGGCGTTGCTGTAGCTTTGTACATTATATTTGTTGCAGTTTTATCATATTCTTCCCCCCGCATTCCCTCAAAATTTTTAGGAGCTAATGCTATTAAATCTATAACTGATATTCCAATATCTTTTATCTTAATTTTGTCTTCTTTAGAAAATGTTTGTGCAAAAACATTGAAGGAAAAGAACAGAAAAGTAAATAGTAATATTTTATTTTTTTTCATTTTTTTTATTTTGGATGATCAATTTAATAACTAATTAATTTTTTTTAAATTCATATAAACCACTTTCAGATATCACATAATCCTTACCGGGCTTTCCGTTTATTTTTACATCCTCTTCAAGCCCTAAATAATCTGTAGAACTCATAGCATACCACCCATTGTTACTCATAAGATGGGTAGCTTCATACTTAATTTCATCAAAAGGATGCCTGTTCATATCTGCAGTAATTTTTGAAATTACATAAAAGTTTTTGCCACGGCTGCTGCATTGTGTTTTAAAAATGTATGTCTTATAAGATATAGGAGGCAATATTTTGATTGCTGTTTTATTAGTAGCAGCTTGGGTCGTGGCCGTATTGCTTCTTTCAAAATTTAATTTTACATAAGCGCCATTATAAGTTTGTTTTGTATCATCCCTCACTTCTTTGCCTGTAGTAAAATTTTGACTATCCGTCCAGCTATCGCTTGAGTATACACAAAATGGTATTACATGAAAACTTCCTTTTCCAAAAAATTCATCATCTTTAAAATTACCTCGGTATACATTGCTTGTATCTTTCCCTAACATGTAGGCATACATTCCTTCACCATTTTTTTTACCATTAATGAAGTTGCCAACATACACTCCATAATTACCATAAGTTACCTTACCATAACCATTTATACAATCACCTGATTGACATAAATTTTGTGCAACCAAAATATTTGAAATTGCCATTAATAATAATGCTATTGTTATTTTCATGATTGTATTTTTAAGGTTTACCATAAGTACTGCTGTAAAAATATAGCCCCATCGATTTTAAATTTTTACCCGTTACCAATCGCATGACTAGGTATCCATTGTCAGCATCTGTCATGTCAGTTACATCTTTGCCGTCGGTAGTTAAATAGTCTCTTGCTTTGTATTTAGCTTTATCGCTATTGTAGGCCAGAATGTTTACAGTTTTTAATACTTCATCTAACACTGCACTAGCTTTTATTAGTTCATCCCCAACTTTATAATCAAAAAAACTTGTAAATACACTACCGGGTTGCTTTTTTGTGTAAGTAATAAATTCTGTAGCCGCACCAAAACTTTCTTTACTTGCATAAATTTCTTTTATAGAATCAGAAGAGGCAACATCTAAATTTTGCCTAATGTCTATAAATTCGTTTTGCCTTGCTTTTATAATACTTACTATAGTACCCATTACAGATTTCTTTTCTTGTGCAAAAGCTGTAGCAACTAAGCATATTGTCATTATTGATAATAAAAATTTTTGTTTCATCTTACTGTTTTTATTGATTAATTTTTTTTGTATTTAAGGTTTACCATAACTACTACTGTAAGAAATAATGCTCAATGATTTATTCTCGGCAGCAGTTATAATTTGCATTACTAATTTTCGTTCTCTATCCGTAAGTTCAGTAACCAGCTGACCGGAATCGGTTTTATAATCTTTACCTTAAATTGGCCAAAACCCTCCTTTACCAGTTTGTTAACAATATTTAATAAATCAGTAAGCACATTTGCAGACTTCAATAATTCATCTTGATCGGAGTAATCGAAATAACTATAAAACCTGTTGGTATGGTTTATATTATCGTAAACAATTGCTTCTACTTTTGCTCCAAAAGTTTCTGTACATGCAAAATAATTAGTTGAATGTGCGGAATCTGTTCTGACAAACTCCCCTTTAATATCCTTAAATTCATTTTCACGAGCATCTAAAAAGCTTAAAAATATATTGCTTGTTGTTTTTTTATTTTGGGCAAAACTTAGTGTAGCAATGCAAAAAAGAAAAACAAAAAGGCTTAAATATTTTTTTATCATGTTTAGATTTACAATCTTAAAATGTTTTACTAAAACTACCTGTAGAAATTACCTTCACATCTCCACAATCATTTAGCTGTGCTGCATTAAACTTAAATGTTCCTGCAATTTTTGTTGCAGATATTTCTGTAAAAGTTATAGAACCATTTGGTACAAATCCTGCCCTTGGTAAACTGGCATCGCAGCCGCCGGAGGCATAAGTTTTGCCTGCGGTAGTACCTGATACGGGAGCCATGTATACAGCTGTGCCTACAAAATTTCCATTGTTGCCAGCAGTAGGGTCTAGGTTGTAAGTGGCAGCTGTTGGTACATATTGTGAACCGAGTCCACTTACCTGTATTTGTATTGAACTTCCATCTGCCTGGGCACCTTGCACGGTTACTATGTTTGACACTTTTGAAATGTTGGCAGAAGCAGCATTAAAGGAAACTGAGCCAATAGTGGCTGTTACTGAGCCACCGCTGCTTGCAGCAGAATTTGTTGAACTCGTTTTTTTACAAGATGTAAAAATCGCAATTGATGCTATTGCAAGCATAGCGATTGTTATCTTTAAATTTTTCATGTTGAGTTTAGTATGTTTGTTTTTAAAAAAATCTATAATTATCTGTAATTATTATCTGCTTTAAACTTCTCTTGGCTTTTTGTCAGCAAACTATCCAAATGGTTAATGGTACTACCATAAGTATCCATTTTATCTATTACCAAATCTTCTTCCTGTTTGCTTAGCTTTTTTTTATACCCATTTCTTACATCAGTAACATTACTTAATATGGTGCTATCTAATGTTAGATAGCATTGGTAGAGTTCTTTATTATAGTCGTACACATCATCGGTATCTTTTCTAAAATCATTTACACAGTTTTGCATCAAACCATAAAGTGTATCTAATTCTTTTTTAAATAAAATGGTATCTACTTTATTTATGTTTACAATATCTGCGTAAAATTTATTTACATTCTTGTTTGGTTTATTGTGTATATCTGCAAATCCATTAAAATTTTTTACTTCTTCACTGCAACTAATTATACTAATGCAGCATAAGATGAAAATGGAAATTGAAAAGATTTTTTTCATAATTTAAAATTTATTTTATCAGTTGATGTCTTCACCAACCGAAATAAAATTTAATTACTTCTTTTAATATTTTATAATTTTTGTAACAACCATATGCCCTTCAGTAATTGTTTTTATCTCATTACTGTTAAATGATTTGCCAACAAAATTAAAATCTCCAATAAGTTTATTTGTAACTGTATCGCAGGTAATTAAATTTAAAGAGCCTGATTGAGAATCATAACTATTTAGAGGAGTCTTAGTTAAGTAAGAAAGTAAAGTAGTGGCTGCATCTTTTACACCTGTGGTGGGAGCAAAATGAAATTCTAAAACTTGTGTGCCGCCTTTAAAAGCGTACACATCAATAAATCTTCCAAATCCAATCCTATTATATATTGCTGCGTTTGCACTATCTACCGTAATAGTTGCACCACCATCTACTTTAAAAGTAAATGCTCCACTTGCTGCAGGTACAGGGTCAACAGTTGTGGAAGTTTTTTTGCAAGAAGAAAAAATTACTATGGATACTATTGCAAGTACAGTAAATAGTGGTTTTGCATGTTTCATTTTATATTTATTTTTTATGTTATTAAAATATTTTTAATTCTAGTTTGGAAATATTTGTGAAACTGACTTAATTATCGATTCTTTCATTTACAAAGCAAGAATATATATACTACAATTACATACCCACCAGTGGGTATATTTAACTGCGTATTAAAATTATTACAGTCAATTTTTTGATCAGTTTTACAATGGGAAATTTGATTAAAGAAGCGTTGTAAGCAATTTTTATAGAACGATTATTATTATATGTAGCTTCATAAAAATATTTTTTTGTTTCATTTTCTTCTGTAATACTTGCATCATTTGCATACATATTCATCGATAAATTATTTGGTTGATATGTAGTAACCCATTTATTATTGGCTTTATAAGTATCTAAAAGATTTCCTTTTTGATTGGAAAAATTATCTACTTGAACCAGTGTTACTATAGCTGTTTGTATTTCTTTTATTTTAGGAGCATCGGCGTCATTGCTAAAAGTGCCTTGAGCTTTTAAAGAAAAACTTGTACAAAAAATGATTGACAAGAAGAAGATATGTTTTGTTAGCAGCTGCATGTTGCCCGGTATTTAATCACATAACAAATAGAAATAAATTAACTAATAATTTAATAGGGCAAATGCCCCTATTTTTTTATTTGCTCTTAATAGGTATCTTTCCTTTATAAAGAAAAAAATGAAGATTATTTTTAGGCTAATGCTATTGGTTAGTTCCTTGCAAGGCCACTGCCAACAAGGAATCAGGCAAACAATTTTTAAAAAATATTCTACAAAAGATGGGTTACTTTCCAATACTATCAGAAGCATTTGCTACACAAAAAACGGAAGATGGTTGGTTGCTACTAACAATGGTGTGCAACAATTTAATGGGTACAGTTTTACCAATATTTATGTAAATCCAGAAAGTTCTAGTATTTGTTCTTACATAAAAGAAGATAACCAAGGTAACTTATGGATTTTTAATACAGATGAAACATTGGTATTACCCAAAGCTAAGTTGCCGGCAATTAAAATTATTGCAGTAAAAGAAAATGAAAGTTTTTCGTTGGATAATCAACTTACACCCATTATCGAACAAGGAAATTATATGTGGTGCTGGGGTAAAAATGGAATTTATGGAATTGATAATAATAATTTTATTGCATCTGTATTTTTGCCGGTAGATATTGGTAAAACACGGGCAATGTTTAAACCCTGTATCAGTATTAATGAAGATGGTGCTGCTTGGATATCGGGCCATATATCATCTGAAAGTTTTTTAATTCGTTTTAAGCCTAATGAAAAAATAGAGATAAATAAATACCCTAATTGCATTAATGGATTAATAAAAGGTTGCATCACCTTACCTCATAATGAGCTTTTAATAGTAGGAACCAAAATGACTAGCATTTGTAAAAATGCGGATATAGCGCATCCTATAAAAATTATCACTACTCAAAATCTTCCGGGGTCTTATTTGCGCAGCTTTACTTATGAAAAATTACAGGTGTATGACAGAGGTAATATTTTATTTGCAGGCGACACTTGCATGTATATGTATGATGTAAATACTAAAAATATTTCGCCATACATTCCGTCAAACCTATCGGCAATAAAATTATCAAGGCAATTAATTTATACTGTAAAAGAAGATAAAAACGGAAATATTTGGATAGGGCTTGATGGAAGCGATGCATCAATTATGTATTATAGGCAGCAGCGAAGATTTAATTTTTTACAACCCCCTAAAAAATATAACTCGCTCACCTACTCATTGGCTGTAAGAAAAGATGAATATACTTATATGGCAGGCTTTCATAATGGTATCAATATTTTCGATGATAAAGGAATTTGGGTGAAGTATATTACCTTACCTGGCACAGAAGAAGGAACTAACTTATCTATTAGGCCAATGGCATTTATGGATGATGAAAACTTAATAATGAAATCTGTTTATGGAAAACTATTGGTATTAAATACTACTACCAATATTGTTACAGATTTATCTACTCAAATGTTTCCTTTTTCAAAAAATACAAATGTAGCTTTTGAAGCCGCTATGATTCAGCATGGTACTAATGAATTATTGTTTTCGCATGGCAAATATTTATTTCAGATAACAAAACAAAAAAATCAATTTAAGTTGAATTTAATAGACTCAGTAAATAATAATCTTCATATTAATGCCATTGTCTTTAATGAGAAAAATAATTTATTGGTTGGCACCGATAATGGTTGTTATGTAAAGAAAAATAATGCATGGCTATTAATAAAAGGAACAGAAAACTATTATGTAAAATGTTTAACAAAAAGTACCAACGGCAATATTTGGATTGCTACCCCAAAAGGTATTTTTATTTATAATGAAAGTGGATGTTTAAAAACCTATAGCTCACAAAACGGTTTGCTAAATGATTTTGTTTATAGTGTTTTATTTGAAAAAAATGGAAATGCTTGGTATAGTAGTAACAGAGGGTTGGGATGCATACAAACAAATGGAGAAATATATAATTTTACAGATGCAGATGGCTTACAAGCCGATGAGTTCGATACGGATTCGTATGGTATTTCTACTAAAGGAAAATTATATTTTGGCGGCGTAAATGGCATCACTAGCTTTTATCCTTTTGTAAATAAATCTTCGGCAAGCATTACAATAAACCAAATTAATATAAATGAAAAACCAATTATTGACTCACTTACAAATATAAGTAACGGGTTGCAGTTGTATCATTATGAAAATGCGCTTTCGTTTGATTTTTCTTTAGGACCTTTTTCAGAAATAGAAAAAAATAACTACCAAATAAAAATGCAGGGATTAGATACTGGTTGGATAAACTTAGGAAATGAACATACAGTAAGATATAATTTACTGCCCAATAATTATATTTTTCAAATAAGAGGACGCAGCAATAGCAATGAATGGTGTACTCCCTTAAATATACCTATTCACATAAAACCTGCTTGGTGGCAAACTTTGTTTTTTAAAATTGGTATTATAATTTTCTCCATTTTACTTATTGCTTATACCATTTGGTATTTGCTTAATTTAAAAAATAAAAAAACGTTACAAAAACTCTTAGTAGAGCAAAAAATTTTAAAAGAACGCCAACGGATTAGCAGCGAATTACACGATAACGTAGGAAGCAGGCTTACTAACATTATTGTTCAATTAGATTACTTAGAATTTGTACAAAAACAAAAGCCTGAGCAACTATTAGCTAAGCTAGATATAGTGCAACAAAAATCGAGAGAAGCAATGGTACAATTACGGGAGAGTATTTGGGTATTGAACGAAGGTACTATTACATTAAAAATATTTTCCCAAAAATTGTTACAATACAGTATGGATATTTTTACAGAAGAAAGCGGTACTGATTTTAGCTTGCAAAATAACGGTGATATGGAAATAAATATTACTGCCTACCAAGCCGTGCATTTACTGCGTGTTTTTCAAGAGATTTTTCAAAATATTCAAAAGCATGCATCCGCCACACAAGTAAAAGCTAATATTGAAGTGGACGTACATAAAATTAATTTTTCAGTACAAGATAATGGGGTAGGTTTTTTACAAACTTCAATTCCAACGGGTAATGGATTTTTTAATATTAATAACAGAATAAAAGAACTTGGAGGCAGCGTTATTATAAATTCTAAAAAAGGGGAAGGAACCTTCGTACAGTTTGTAATAACTCGAGCCAATGTATAAATTGGGGCATTTGCCTTAATATTATAACCATTAAAAAAACGACATTTGAATAATGAAGATATGTATAGCTATAGTTGATGATAATATTGAGCTTACTAAAAGTATTATGCAAAATCTTTCTATGTTTGAGGAACTTGAAATTGTTTTTACAGCTACCAATGGGGAAGATTTTTTTAAAAAATATATTGCTGCAGTAAATAAGCCTTCGGTTATTTTAATGGACATTGATATGCCTGTAATGAATGGCATAGAAACAACTGCATTAATAAGAGAACTATATCCAGAAACAAAAATCATTATCCTTACTGTATTTGATGATGATGACAAAATATTTGAAGCAATACATGCAGGTGCAAATGGGTATGTACTTAAAGACGCAAAACCTAAGAAGATTTTTTATGCTATTGAAGATGTACTGGATGGAGGTGTTCCGATGAGCCCATCTGTTGCCATTAGAACATTAGATTTGTTATTAAATTTTATTCCTTCACCCAAAAAGGTAAAAGCACCAATAGATTACGAATTAAGCGAAAGGGAAATTGAAGTATTGAATTTATTATCCACAGGCAAAAATTACAATATGATTGCCGAAGTATTATTTTTAAGCCCAAAAACAATTAGAGGGCATTTAGAAAGGATTTATAAAAAACTGCATGTACACACAAAATTAGAAGCTGTACAATTAGCGCAAAAACATAGGTGGTTAAAGCGCACGAATTTTTAAACATACTTTGCATCTTTGTGTCTTACCAAAATTAAGTAACATCTAAAACTGATAATCTACCCTCCCATCTACTCCACAATAAAAGCCGAAAAAAGATTCTCCTGCCCAAGGGCTGAGTATAGAAGCGGCACCGCAGCCGAACGTAGATATAGCGAATAGCCTCTGCAGATGTTCACTAAAATTCCTCCGACCACAGCCCCAAAAATATTTGTACCCTAAAAACTTCACCTTACAAATGCTTCCATGGTTGCATATTCTGCCAAGCCGAGTTTGTTGTAAAGTTCAGCGGGATCAAGGTTTCTATCTTCGGCACGTGTACAAAATTCACGGCTGTCTGCCCCCTACGCCTAGGCTCGTTACATACGAGTGACTCCCATGTTTTGGCTATAATGCTCTTTAAAGCTATCATCAAAAAGCGCCCATTTTATGGAATTGGCTAACAAATAAAGTGAATGCTTTTGATCAAGACTATCACCTAATCCTCCAAAAATATCGATTTGAGTAGTGTGTTTTGTAACTTTTAGCATACCTAAATTTGCAGGCTTTTTAAACAAAACTCAGATATCCTGCAATAATTTTATACCCATAATGTGCTTAAACTTAATAGGAACAAAGACTTTATACTTTTGAGGGATGACCATGTAGTTGCTGAGCTGAAAAAGTATAAGAAAACTACAGAAATTATTTTTTACAGAAGGAATTTACCACAATAAAAAAGGGACAGATCATAAAAAATGATTTGTCCCTTAAAGCGGAGACGGAGAGATTCGAACTCTCGATACAGTTACCCATATACACACTTTCCAGGCGTGCTCCTTCAGCCACTCGGACACGTCTCCCTTTTTAATGGCGACAAAAATACACTTTCAATATTTATGCACCGAATATTTTTTCAGCGTTTACAGTAGTTATTTGTATTGCCTCCTCCACAGTTATTCCTTTTACCAAAGCAAGTTTTTCTACAATAAATTTTAAATAACTGCTTTCATTTCTTTTGCCACGCATAGGTACGGGTGAAAGATATGGGGAATCCGTTTCCAGCACAATATGCTTCATATCTATGTTCATTAAAACTTCGGATAATCCAGAATTTTTGTATGTAATTACCCCGCCAATTCCTAAAAAAAAGTTCATGCCCGTAATCTGTTCGGCCTCGTAAAGTGTACCACCAAAGCAATGAAAAATTCCTTTCAAGCCTTTCCCTTCATATTTTTTTACAACATCTATAGTTTCCTGTGTGGCATTACGTGTATGTAAAATAAGTGGCAGATTATATTTCAAGGCAAGGTCAATCTGCACATTTAGAGCAATATATTGTTCTCTTACAAAAGTCTTGTCCCAATAAAAGTCCAGCCCGGTTTCTCCTATACCTTTAAATGTTCTTTGCTCCAATAAGTTTTGCACGTGCAATAATTCTTCTTCATAATTTTCTTTTACCGAACAGGGATGCAGGCCCGCCATGGCAAAACAATAACTAGGAAATTTATTTTCCAGGTCATCCATTCTTTTGGTACAGCCGGCATCTATTGCAGGAAGATAAAATTTTGTTATGCCTTCTATTAGCGACCTGTCAATTACTAAATCTATGTCCTTATCAAATTCTTTTGTATACAAATGGCAATGTGTATCAATCATGAACAACAATTAAAAAAAGTTAAAAAACAAATTCAATATTATTATACTTATTAACATATATATCTTAATTTGGATACAGTTTTCATAGGGTACGGATTAAAAACGGGCTTGGGTTTCTACCCGAGCCCACTTATTTTTAAACATTAAAACTAGTCAATTTTTTAAACTTGTAGCCCTTATCGGTTAAGGTTTTAAGAACTTTTGGCAGTGCATACATCATTCTTTCAGCCGCTTTTTCACTGTCATGAAAAACAACAATGGCCCCCTTGGAAATTTTAAAGACTACATTTTCCAGACATCTTTGTGGTGATAAAGAAATATCAAAATCGCCACTTAATATCGTCCACATTATTATTTTAAAAGGCTTTTTAAGGGTAGTTATTATTTTACCCTGAAAAGTTTTAAGCTTTCCGTATGGCGGTCTAAATAAATCACTATCAATATAATTTGATGCTTCCAAAATACCATCAACATAAATTTTATCAGTTGTGGTGTAGCCGTTTAAATGTTGCTGGGTATGGTTGCCAACCGAATGGCCTTCATCAATAATACGGCGATATACTTCAGGATATTTAAGTACGTTATTCCCAATGCAAAAAAATGTTGCTTCAGCATTGTATTGCTTCAACTCATCCAACACAAAATCGGTTATGCCGGCATGTGGTCCATCATCAAAAGTTAAATAAATTTCTTTTTTATGTTTGTCCATTTGCCAAACTCTGTTCGGGTACAACATCTGCAACCACCTGGGCGATTTTACAAAATAAAACATAATGCAAAATAAACTTAAAGTACCACTAAAATATACACTACAAAAGTTTGTCATTCATTAAAAAATATTTATACGACAAATGTAATTTTTGATTCTAAAAAGTAATAAGGTTTTTGCCTTTCCCGTTTTTTAGGATTGCTTCTGCGTTTTGCGAAAAGATTACAGCAGACTTCTTTGATTCACGTAGCATTTTTTTGTAAGATTATGCGGAGAATTACATTAAAACCATTTTTTGGAAATTGTATCTTTGCATTTATGAGTAAAGTAAGAGTAAGATTTGCACCGAGCCCAACTGGTGGTTTACATTTAGGTGGTGTAAGAACAGTTTTATACAATTATTTATTTGCCAAAAAACATGGTGGCGATTTTATAGTGAGAGTGGAAGATACTGACCAGTCAAGATTTGTGGCAGGTGCTGAAGAATATATTTTTGATTGCCTAAAGTGGTGTGGGATTGAAGCTGATGAAAGTGTTATGAAAGGCGGACCGTATGCACCTTACCGCCAAAGTGAAAGAAAAGATTTGTACAAATCCTATGCAGAAAAACTTGTAACCGAAGGGCATGCTTATTATGCATTTGATATGCCTGAAGAAATAGAAGAAATGCGGGAGCAACGCAAAGCACAGGGCAGCGGAAGTTTACAATACGACGGCGGTATAAGAATGAAGATGAACAATTCTTTGCGGTTGTTACCCGAAGAAACTACGGCATTATTGGCAGCGGGAAAGCCTTATGTTATCAGAATAAAAGTGGAAGAAAATAGCAGCGTAGCTTTTACTGATATGATACGTGGCGAAATAACTTTTGATACAAATAATGTTGATGACAAGGTTTTATTAAAAGCAGATGGAATGCCCACATATCATTTAGCAGTGGTGGTTGATGACTTTTTGATGAAGATCACCCATGCATTTCGTGGGGAAGAATGGTTGCCGAGTGCGCCGGTTCATATTTTACTTTGGCAACATTTATTTGGTATTGAAAATATGCCGCAGTGGGCGCATTTACCTTTGATTTTAAAACCGGATGGCAATGGTAAACTAAGCAAACGTGATGGCGACAGACTTGGCTTCCCGGTATATGCAATGGACTGGACAGATCCCAAAACAAATGAAATAACAAAGGGTTTTAAAGAACTGGGTTTTTTACCTGAAGCATTTTTAAACATGCTCGCAATGCTGGGCTGGAACCCCGGTACAGAACAGGAAGTTTTTACCATGGAAGAAATGATAGAAGCTTTCAGCATGGATCGTGTACATAAAGGAGGAGCAAAATTTGATTTTGAAAAAGCCAAATGGTTTAACCACCAGTGGATACAAAAGTTACCCGTTAAAAGTTATGGGTTGCGGGTTAAAGCCATTCTTGAAGAGAAAGGAATTGTTGTTACCGATGAAATATATTTTGAAAAAGTATTGAATCTTGTAAAAGAAAGATGCACGCTGTTAACTGATTTTTATGAGCAGGCGAGTTACTTTTTTAATTCGCCAACAACATGGGATGAAGCATCGGTAAAAACAAAATGGAATGATGCAAAAAATAATTTCTTCATAAATTTTATAGAGAAAATAAAACTGGAGTCAGATTTTTCTGCAGAAAAAATAGAAATAATTTTTAAAGAAATAGCTGTTGAAAAAAATATTAAACCGGGTGAGTTACAATTGCCAATGCGTGTAATGTTGGTAGGTGCAAAGTTTGGGCCTGGTGTGTTTGAAATTGCCTCAACTATTGGCAAGGAGGCTACTATTGAACGAATTGAAAAAGCGCTGGAAGTTTTTAAATAAAACTTAATTTTTGAGTGCTTTATAAAAGGTTACAAGTTGGGGCTTTGTACAAATACCAATACTGAACATTTGTTCGTTGCCCGCCTCCCATCTTTTTTTGTTAAAAAGCAACAAAAAAAGGATATCCGTCTAAGCAACGCAGCCCTTTTACATTTGTTTTTCAATTGAACAAAGTTTCGGTGTGTATTAACAAGTAGCCATCTTTAAAATATTGATCGCATTATGCAATGGTTATTTTATCCAAAAATGAAACATTGACCATTTACAATTCAGTCTGATTATTATTTAAAACTTAGTTATTGAATTAATAACTGTCGGTGTTTTCATAATGTCCAGCTCTATATATTTGTTAAAACAAAAACACATAAATTAAAGTACTTTTACAGCACTAAAATATTTTGGCGTGAGCAAAACATTAAACAGACCGGTAAGGGTATTGGTTGCAAAAGTTGGGTTGGATGGACACGACAGAGGTGCAAAAGTTATTGCTACTGCTCTTAGAGATGCAGGTATGGAAGTAATTTACACGGGTCTTAGGCAAACCCCTGAAATGGTGGTTAATGCTGCGTTGCAGGAAGATGTTGATGCTATCGGAGTAAGTATTTTAAGCGGTGCACACATGACGGTTTTCCCAAAAATAATGGCATTGCTTAAAGAGAAAGGGATGAATGATGTGTTGCTTACAGGCGGCGGCATCATTCCGGAAGATGACATGAAAACACTGAATGAAATGGGTACCGGTAAACTTTTTCCGCCGGGTACAACATTTGGAGAAATATCAACTTACATTAAAGAATGGGTTGCAGAAAACAGGGATTTTTAGAGTCCTTTACAGGGTTCCTCCCTATCCTATCCGAAGAGAAGAAAATTCTAAACAGCTAAGTGAAGATTAATTTCATTTTAAAAGTTTTTTATGGAACGGAAAATAAAAAAATTTGATTCTTTTGAGAAGCAGGAAAATTACTTTCTTAAATATTTTTATAAGTTATCGCCATCTGACAGACTCAAGGTATTAGCAGCTTTACAAAAAAGAAATAATATAGATTTTTTGAAACCATCGCCGAAAATAGTAACGATTAGAAAACATTTTATTTACGACACAGTTTCAAACAAAAGTTAATTAAAGGAAAAATGCTCAAAGGCTGCCTGATGGGAAGTAGTAGCTTATGCACAAATAACTTTATTTTATTAAACCACTTGCGTGCATAATTACTACAGACAGCAGGAACAAAAGATGATTATTGGTATAAAGCCAACAGCTCCAAAGAAGATGTTAGATTTGAGATAACTAATTATAAAGTACTTTTTATGGTCAATAATCCTTTAAAAATTTGTGAGCAAATAAATATTCAATAAACTTAAAGCAATAAACCCGTAACCTTTAACCCCTAACCCGCAACTAAATGTTCGGTAACTGTAACATGTTTCGCTTAGAAAAAATTCTTATCAGCAATACCATTAAAACACAAATCAACAGGTTAAAGTTCTTATCAATATTGGTATTTTGGAGTAACAAATAAAAACCTCCACCAATAGCACACGCAGTTGCATAGAGTTCTCCTTTTTTAAAAAGATTGGGCACAGCATTGCAAAAAATATCTGCAATAAGTCCGCCGAAAGTAGCGGAGATAACGCCCATAATTAATGCGTATGCATCATTAACGCCATTGCGTTGTGCCACTTCAATGCCTGCTGCAGTAAACAATCCTATGCCAAGTGCATCTGTAAAGAAAATGGTTTTACTAAATTTATTTACGCCCTCTTTTAATAAAAAAGTTATGATAGCTCCGGCAAATACCAACCACAAAGCAAAATAGTCATTTACCCAGTTTACAGGTTTTACGCCAATCAATAAATCTCTGATAGTACCGCCGCCATAAGCTGTTGCAAACGCTACTACAAGCCCACCAAAAATATCCATCTTAAATTTTCTTGCTTTTAATGCACCCGTAAGCGCAAAAACGAAAGTGCCGGAGTAGGTTATAATGTTCAGCAACGTCATACGGTAAAGTTATATTTTCTAGCGCAGAGAAAAGAGTGAAAGGCGTTTAGCAAAGTAATTTTTACGAAGTAGCCGATCATGCTTAGTAACTCAAACCTTATTTACTAAATGTCTTATCTTCGAAATATAAAATATACAAAATGAATTTTGAAACTTTACTTTTTGAAGTTGAAAATGGGACGGCAATTATTACAGTTAATCGCCCTGAAAAATTAAATGCATTGAACAAAGATGTTTTTACAGATTTGGACGATGCAATAAGTGAAGTATTAAATAATGATGAGATAAAAACAGCTTTGATAACCGGAGCAGGACCAAAAGCATTTGTAGCCGGAGCAGACATAAGCGAATTTGGTGGATTGAATTTAGCAGAAGCCATGGTATTATCAAAAAGAGGACAGGATATTTTTTTAAAAATAGAAAACAGTCCAAAACCAATTGTGGCCGCAGTAAATGGTTTTGCTTTAGGTGGTGGTTGTGAATTAGCGATGGCCTGTCACTTTAGGCTTTGCAGCGAAAACGCAAAGTTTGGTCAACCCGAAGTAAGCCTTGGTTTGATACCGGGTTATGGCGGTACACAAAGGCTTACACAATTGGTTGGCAAAGGAAAAAGTATGGAGTTACAAATGACGGGATCATTAATAGATGCTGCCGAAGCGCTAAGACTGGGACTTGTGAATCATATAATTACGCCTGAGAATTTAATAGCAAAGACAAAAGAAATTTTACAACTGATACAAACGAAAGCACCAATTGCTGTAAGCAAAGTAATTGAGTGTATAAATATTGCTGTATTATGCGACAGCGCTTTTACAAATGGCAAAACAGGTTACGACAAAGAAGTGGAAGCCTTCGGGGAATGTTTTGGAACTGAAGATATGAAAGAAGGTACGACTGCATTTCTGGAAAAGAGGAAGGCAGTTTTTGTGGGAAGATAGGAACCCCCTCTATCTCCCCCGGAGGGTGAGGAAACGGAGAAGATCTTGTAGAAAATAGTTTGAGTTTAGATAATTCGATGTATTTTTTATTCTAATATTTTGATCACTTTTACAAAATGTGTTTTATAATATCCTGAAAGATTATTGATAATAACGCCCACATTTTTGCCCGAAGCAGAATGTATAAATTGTAGATTTTCTCCTGCTGTAGTAATAATGCCCATGTGACCAACAATACCACTGGCATTGTCTGAACCGGTAAACAAAATAATATCTCCGGGTTTTGCATTTTTAATATCCACTTCAGTTCCTTCATCTGTAAAGTTTATAGAAGACCGTGGTGCTTTTACATTAAAATGATAAAACACTACGGTTATAAAACCTGAGCAATCCAAACCATTTTCAGGAATTGCAGAACCATATTTATAGGGTGTTCCGAGAAATTTTTTCGAGTAAGTAACAAAATCTTTACGATCAATTTTTAATAAAGTAGTAAAAGTTTTTGCTCTTTTAGTTGCAGATCTTACAGGAAATGTTTTACTGCTTTCAGCCGTGGAATCTGAATTAATTTTTACAGTTTTTTTCGATGAACTACACGATGACTGTAGTATTGAAAAGCAAATTACGACGGGTAAAAATTTAATCATCTCTCTATTTTAAATGCAACATAATTAAGAAACTTGAAAAACGATTTTGCCAGTATTAATTTGTTTAACCATTAACCAAATAAAATGCAAAAGGTAATTGCCCTATTCATTTTACAATCGTTTGCTATATTTGCGCATCTTTAAAACTTCAAACTTTATACAATGGAATACAGAATAGAAAAAGATACAATGGGCGAAGTAAAAGTACCTGCTAATGCATACTTTGGCGCACAAACACAGCGTAGTATTGATAATTTTAAAATAGCCCAGGATATTAATAAAATGCCCAAAGAAATTATAAAGGCATTTGCGTATTTAAAAAAAGCAGCAGCCCTCACCAATAAAGATGCAGGAGTGTTATCCACCGAAAAAAGTGATTTAATCGGTAAAGTGTGTGATGAAATACTGGAAGGCAAACTGGATGAATATTTTCCTTTGGTAGTTTGGCAAACAGGCAGCGGCACACAAAGCAACATGAATGTAAATGAAGTGGTAGCTTACCGTGGGCATGTTATAAACGGCGGAAAGCTTGCAGACAAAGAAAAGTTTCTTCACCCCAACGATGATGTGAACAAAAGCCAGAGCAGCAACGATACTTTTCCAACTGCTATGCATATTGCAGCTTACAAAATATTGAATGACATAACCATTCCGGGCATAAAAAAATTACGGGATACCCTGCATGCGAAGTCGAAGGAATACATGCATGTTGTAAAAATTGGGCGTACACATTTTATGGATGCTACACCACTTACAGTTGGTCAGGAGTTTAGTGGATATGTTTCGCAACTAGACCATGGTTTGCGTGCAATAAATAATGCTTTGCCACATTTGAGCGAACTTGCATTGGGCGGTACAGCAGTTGGTACAGGCATTAATACACCATCAGGTTATTCAGAAAATGTAGCGGCACACATTGCTACTATCACAGGCTTGCCTTTTGTAACTGCAGAAAATAAATTTGAGGCTTTGGCAGCGCATGATGCTATTGTAGAAATGCATGGTGCGTTAAAAATGATTGCAGTTAGTTTAATGAAGATCGCAAACGATATTAGAATGTTATCGAGCGGGCCAAGAAGTGGTATCGGTGAACTTTTTATTCCGGACAATGAACCAGGTTCATCCATCATGCCGGGCAAAGTAAACCCTACACAATGCGAAGCGCTGACAATGATTGCTGCCCAGGTAATGGGCAACGATGTTACCATCAGTATTGGTGGCAGTAATGGCCACTTTGAATTAAATGTTTTTAAACCGGTAATGATTTTTAATTTTTTACACAGTGCCAGATTAATTGGCGACGGTTGTGTTTCTTTTAATGATAAATGCGCTGTGGGCCTTGCTCCTATTGAAGCCAACATAAAAAAACATGTAGACAATTCTTTGATGCTGGTTACAGCATTAAATACTAAAATAGGATATTACAAAGCTGCAGAAATTGCACAGACGGCACATAAAGAAGGAACCACTTTAAAAGAAATGGCCGTAAAACTTGGTTATGTAACTGCAGAAGATTTTGACAAATGGGTAGTGCCTGCAGAAATGGTAGGAAAACTGTAAGGATTATTTTATGTCTGTTATTCAACTCAAATGAATATACTAATAGTACATCAAGGAATTATTCCAGTTACAAATTATGGTGGCACCGAAAGAGTAATCTGGTATTTGGGAAAGGAACTTTCAAAGATGGGACATTCTGTGTCATATCTTGTAAAGAAGGGCTCTTACAGTGATTTTGCTAAAATACTTTTTTATGATTCAGCAAAAAGTATCTCAGCACAAATACCTGATGAAACAGATATTGTTCATTTTAATTTTCAGCCCGCTGAACCCATAACAAAACCATACGTAATAACGATGCATGGCAATAGTAATGATGAAAGAACATTTGATTTAAATACCATTTTTGTTTCTGCAAATCATGCTGAGCGCTTTGGCAGCAATGTTTTTGTACACAATGGTTTGGATTGGGATGAATACACAAAGCCGTCATTAATTAACAGCAAAAATTATTATCACTTTTTAGGAAATGCTGCATGGCGTGTGAAAAATGTTAAAGGAGCCATCAACATTATCAACCAAACAAAAAAAGAAAAATTAAAAGTCCTTGGTGGTAACAGACTAAATATTAATATGGGTTTTAGGTTTACAACAAGCACACGAATTGGTTTTTATGGCATGGTTGGTGGAAATAAAAAATTCAGTTTATTAAATGGTTCTAAAGGATTATTATTTCCGGTTCGGTGGCACGAACCATTTGGCTTGGCTATTACAGAAAGTTTATATTTTGGATGTCCTGTATTTGGAACGACTTACGGTTCTTTACCCGAAATTGTAAATAGTGAAGTAGGTTTTTTATCTTCAAAAAGTATAGAATTAAAAGATGCAATTGAAAATAAAAATAATTTCTCCGCAAATATTTGCCATGAGTACGCAATGGAAAATTTCAATTCTAAAAAAATGGCATCTGCATATTTAGAAAAATATTTTATTGTATTAAATGGAGAAGCTTTAAATAAAAACAATCCGAAACTGATTAAAATTCAAACAGAAAGATTTTTACCTTTTGAATAATTTAACTACATGAAAATTATAAAATTTCTTTCCATGTATGATCTGCTAATAGCTGAACTTTTGCAGTATGCTGTTTAAATGATTTTGAACCTCTGCCCCATTCATTTGGGCTCACCATACTTATCATATAACTCGTGTCATGATTTTCATACAAATGATATATCTGTCCGATAACCGGTTGAAAAGTTAACTTGGCACTATACACAATCATAGAAAGTTCTTTACGTGATTGTATTTCCTGCGCCTGTAGTGCCAGCAATTCTACCTGTTTGCGAATTTGGTCTAACTGCATATTGGTTTGCTCTTCCATTGCAGTTAATACTTTGTACCTGATAACACCTTCTTGTGTTGGTTTTATTACTGCACCACTAACACTGGCACTATAAGGCAAAACACTCATTTGCTTGTGGAAATATTCCGTATTCATATAGCCTGCACCATCATCACTTTTACCGGCTTGCGTTATTTTTAAATATCCGTTGGGTTGTATTTCATGCTCAACTTCTAAAATAATTTCACCGTTTTTCTCAAAGATTATGACCATCAAAATAGAACTAAGCACTTTTCCTCTTACATGAGTAGCAAAATCTTTGTCATAAAATTCCTGTAAACTGTCGTCGATAATAATTTCATATTTTGCGCCGAATGAGATATTTTGAAGGGTGACCCAACTGTTATTAATGGTAAGGTGGTTTTTATTTTCAGATGCGGTAATCTGAAAATACCCACTCTTGGGTCTGTCTCCTTTTTCGTACGTTCCTTTTTCAGGAAATAGTTGCCAAGCTGCGATAAAATTATAAGCTGAAGTCATCGTTTAAATTAGGCGGTGAAGATAATTTTTTTTTATTCCTAAAATATTATACGATTTACTTCATAAGAAAAAATAATATCAGATCATCATTTTGATTTTTGTTTTATCAGACGCAATTTTTTTGTTTAAAATATTTTAAGAAAACCACAATAAAAAACCGCTTCAAATACCTCAGCAGTCTTTTATAACATCAGTCCTTAAAGTAGTAATTAGACGCAAAGCATGGATAATTTTTTTACTTTTTTTGAAAAATATATGTAAAACTAATCGAAGATTTGATCAAGACTTGCAATTTCAAATATTTAAAATTGAGTTAATATTTTGATGTGTTTAACAGTACTTTCAAAGCCATTATCATTCTTTTATAAATTGAAGAGATATGTTTAAAAGAGCTTCTTCTTTAAAACTCTGATGAAATATTTAGCTGATAGTATACTTTATTCAAATTGAAAATGACAACATTATGTAAAAAACACTTTTTTAATAAAATACTTTTTTACGAAATGAATTACAAAAAACTTACAAGATTAATGTATTGAAAGTTTCACTTTTAGAAGCTATCATAATATAACCTGCATTTGCTACCCTGTTTAATTGACAAGACATGATTGGGTTAGTAATTGATTAGAAGTTCTCTAAAAGTTGTCAGTATCGGTAATTATTAACCTATATTTTTTCAATAGGCAGCATTACAGAAAAACTACTTCCAGATGCTAAATCACTTTTTACGTGTATGCTGCCTCCAAGTGCTTCTATAAATTCTTTGCTTATAGATAAACCCAACCCTGTACCTTCTTTTTTACTACCCGGTATTCGAAAATAACGGTCGAAGATTTTATCTATATATTCTGTAGAAATACCCTGCCCGGTATCACTTACAGAAAAAATAATTTTATCGTTAAGAAGATTGATACCAAGCTTAACAGAAGCATTATCATGAGAATACCTTAACGCATTTGAAATAAGATTAGTAAGAACCCAAGCAGTTTTATCTTTATCAGTAAGTACAGCCGGCAAATTAGCAGCGGTTGTAAAAACTAATTTTATATTTTTTTTATCTGCCAGGGTTTTATTAGTATTAATTGCATACTGCATTATTTCTTTTGCATCACATGCTTTGGCAACAAGCTGTATACTGCCGCTTTCCACCTGCGTCATATTAAGTAATTCAGCTGTTATTTTTAAGAGTCTGTTTGCATCTTCCTTAATACTTTCCAGCAATGTTTGTTGTTCCTCATTCATTAAACCCACAGTTTCATTTTCTAATAACTGAAGGCTCATTTTTATGGATGAAATGGGTGTTTTTAATTCATGAGAAACTGTAGCAATAAAATTTGTTTTTGCAAAATCAAGTTCTTTGTAAGATGTAATGTTTTGAAGTATAATAACATTGCCAATTAATTTTTCTTCCTTTTCACCCGTAGGAATAATTTTAATTGGAATTATTTCTTTTTCAAAATAACTCTCTTTGTTGTCGGCATAAATTTTTACAGGAATTTTATTAGAATCTACAGCTTTGTCGCTAAACATATCCTGTACAAGCATTCTAACCAGATCGTTACCCAAGGCAACATTTTGAACGGGTTTACCAATAACATTTTCTGCTTTTAAACCTGTTATTTTTAAAGCCACATTATTCATAAAAATAATCTTCTTGTTTTCGTCTAATCCCATTACAGGATCATGCATATTATTAATAAGTGTATCAATCCGTCTTTTTTCCATCATCAGCTTTTCAAGATTGCCGGTCTTATATTCTTCCAGCTTTTGAGCCATTGTATTAAAGGCATTTGCTAAATCACCGAATTCATTTTGGGTCTCAAAATGAAGACGTTGAGAATAATTTTCTGCAGCAATTTCTTTAATACTATCGGTAAGTTTTTTTATGGGGTTTGCAATATTACCGGGAAGATTAAAAAGTAAAATAAATGCAATCAAAAAGCATATAGCTCCGGTAAACCCTATCCATAAAGTGGCAGTTGAAGCTGTATGTTGCGCCTTTAAATCTTTGCGAACAATTGCCTGCATATTTAACAGCATAATATCTGTAATATCTATTTGTACCCTTTTTAATATAGAGCTATCGCCTGCATTATTTTTAAGAACGGCAAAATCACTGGTTAACATTTCGGTGAGCTCTTTTTCGCCAATTTCAGTAATATTATTTTGCTGAAGTAGAAGATTTTTTTGAAAGTTGCTTACTTCTATTTCATTTTGATGTCCATTATTTATTGCATTTAGCATTTGCCTGCAATGTTCAACTGAATTATAATTATCTAATAAAATATTTTTACTTTCTTTCGAAAGTTTATTCACATAAAATGTACTTAAAAAAGTAAGCAGCGTAATCATAGTAAACAAAAGACCAATGCCAAATAACAATTTTGATTTAATTTTCATTAGATAATTTTTATACTTTTTTTTATGCATCAAACTTCTGAAATTAATGGTATTTCCATAAAACTCAGCTTAGAATTACAAGATCGATATCTTGTTTTGATAGGTTTTTTAGTAAGTCGTTAAACACATTTGTAGCCATAATTACTTTAAACAAATTAATGTGTGGCTTGCCAATACAAATAGTAGTAATATTTCTTTCATTACACTGCTCCATAATGGCTTTGGCAATATTATTATTTTCTACCTTAATGATTTCTGCACCTGACTCAGTAGCAAGTTTAAAATTATTTATAAGGTGCCGCTGTTTATCAAGTGCAATTTTATCTGCACTTTCTTTGGGCACCTGTACATATAAAACATACCATTTGCTATTGTAGTAATTGGCAAGCCTTGCTGTTTTTCTGATAACTGTTTTAGCAGTTTTTTCATTGCTACTTATACAGGCTAAAAAACGCTCATGCTTTATTGAATGAATTTTAGTAACCTCCGTTTCAACTTTTCTTACCACCTGCGATGCTACTTCTTTTAAGGCAAGCTCTCTAAGTTGTAAAATATGTGCGGGCTGAAAAAAGTTTTTTAACGCAGATTCAATTTTCTCGGCTTGGTAAATTTTACCTTCTTTTAAACGGGCTATTAATTCGTCTGCAGTTAAATCAATATTTACAACTTCATCGGCCTGTGCAATCACATTATCAGGTATTCTTTCTTTTACTTCTACACCGGTAATTTTTTTTACTTCTTCATTTAAACTTTCAATGTGTTGAATATTAATTGCACTTATTACATTTATACCTGCATCCAGAATTTCAAAAACATCCTGCCAGCGTTTTTCATTTTTACTACCCTCAATATTAGTATGTGCAAGTTCATCAACAACAACAACTTCGGGGCGAAGGCTTATAACTGCCTGTACATCCAGCTCATCTAATTCTTTGCCTTTGTAAAACAACTTTCGCCTCGGCACTACAGGTAACCCTTCAAGAAGGTCATGGGTTTCTTTTCTAAAATGCGTTTCTATGTATCCAATTTTTACATCAATACCATTTTTCAAAAGCGAATGAGCTTCCTGTAACATACGGTAAGTTTTCCCCACACCGGCACTCATACCGATGTAAATTTTAAATTTTCCCCGTCTCGACTTTTTTATAAGGTCGAGAAAATGCTGAACATTTGTTTCTTTATCTGTCATTTGTTGCTTAAAGATTTAAAATATAATCAGATTTTTGAAAGCAGGCATATGTTTAAAATGCATCATTAAAGATTAATAAATAAATGAAGCTTAAAATGTGCGACGCAACCGGAGTTCCACAGAAGATTCTCGATCGATAAATGATAGTAATTTATTGCCGCGCAATTAATTATTATTTAAAAAGAAACAGCCAGCGATGTTGTTAATGCAAAATTATTGTTTGTAAGATTATTTTTATTTGTAAAAATCTGATCTTTAGAATTTAAACCCCTTCCTTCAATTCTCCATAAAACATTATCTGCGACAGCATAATCAAAGTTTAGAGAATACCCAAAGGTTTTAAACCCATTGGGAGTACCCGAGTTTATAATTACTCCATTTTTATCTGAATAATATTCACCCCTTACAGCAATGGCAGATTTAGTAGAGGTACTAAATTTAAGAATTAAAACCGGTGAATACCAACAATTAAAGTTCTTGCTGTGCTTTTCTTTTTGTTCTGCGCCAATATCAAAACCTGCAGTTAAACCAACGGTGTTGCTAAGTTGTATTTGTGTATAAAAATTATGAAAATAGCGCATCTGCCTTACACTGTCAGCCTTATCGTTGCCCAGAAAAGAACTGCTGTTAAGTGTAATTTTTGACGTTGGTTTATAAGTAAGTTGGTGCCCGAATGCAGGCGTATTATTTCCATAAACCCTTTGTATATGCTGCCAGCCGTTTAAAATTAAACCACTCAGAAAAAGTTTTTCATTTGATGATGTATAAGAAACCTTTATTCCGCTTTCATAGTAAGGAGTATTATCTCCAAGTATACTTCTTGTAAGGGTAGGGCAATCTTTACCAATGGCACTTTCAAACCCAATATGTGAAGCAAATATTCCTGCATCTACCCAAATATTTTTAGTCTTAGCTATTTTTACTCCTGCGTTTGCTTCAAAAATATTTTTTAAAACACCGGGTTCTGCTGCCAGATTTGCATTCATATATGTACCGGCAGCAAGCGCTAAATTTGCACGGACATTATTTTTTAAGTACGCTGCTTTTACAAAACCTAGATTAAGGTTTACTTCATTGTGTCTATTGTAGGAATAAAAAAAACCTGGTTTTGTGTGGTTCAAAGGTCTTCCAAAGTCATAACTATAATAAGTTTCTACATATCCACTTATTTTTAGGGGAGATGAACTGTCTGTTTGAGCATTTGCTGAGTTACTATTTGCTAACTGCAAACCGGCTAACATTAATACTGCCAGTGCTTTAATATTTTGTTTCATATTTTTATTGCTTTACTTATAATTCTTATTTCTTTAAATTATCGAGTGCCAGGTTAAGTTTTAGAACATTAATTTTTTCCGGACCAAATAAACCTAACATAGATCCTTCTGTATTTTGCATCACAAGTTCTTTAATATTTGCTTCAGGAATATTTCTTATTTTGGCAATTCTTTTTATTTGAACATTTGCGCCTTGCACAGAAATATGAGGATCAAGCCCACTGCCACTTGCAGTAACCATTTCAGAAGGAATATCGGCTTTATTAACTTCAGGATTGTGAACCATAAAACTATCAATTCTGCTTTTCACCATTGCCAGATATTCAGAGTCTGAATTTGCCTTGTTACTGCCTCCTGAGCCTGCTGCATTGTAATCAACTGCAGATGGGCGAGAATAAAAATATTTATCGTCTGTAAATTTTTGACCAATGTTTGTATAAAAGGTTTTACCGTTTACGATTATAATTTCTCCCTTTCCTTTATTTGGTGCAAGTTGTGCGGCTCCTAAAATAATAATTGTGTAAATACCCGAAAAGAAAAGAAGACATACAAGGGTAAGTTTTAGAGCCGGCAAAAAATTTTTTTTCATTTTATTATTTTTAATTTTTATACTTTAATTTAAGTAACAGCAGTACTTTTATTTTCATTATTAAACAAATGCACCTACCAAAAGATCAATTATTTTTATCCCTATAAAAGGTATCAACACACCTCCTAAACCATAAATTAATAAGTTTCTGCGCAACAAGGCTGATGCACCGATAGGTTTATAAGCAACACCTCTTAATGCCAGTGGAATTAGCATAGGAATTATAATTGCATTAAATATTACTGCTGATAAAATTGCACTTTCGGGGCTGTGAAGTTTCATTATATTTAATCCTTGCAAGGCCGGTATTGATGTAATAAAAAGTGCCGGCACAATGGCAAAATATTTAGCTACATCATTTGCAATACTAAAAGTTGTAAGGGTACCTCTGGTCATCAACAACTGCTTACCTATTTCTACAATTTCAATTAATTTGGTAGGGTCGTTATCAAGATCAACCATGTTGCCTGCTTCCTTTGCCGCCTGCGTTCCGCTGTTCATAGCAACTCCAACGTCTGCCTGTGCAAGTGCCGGTGCATCGTTTGTACCATCACCCATCATGGCAACAAGTCTTCCTTCGTTTTGCTCTTTTTTTATGTAGTTCATTTTATCCTCGGGCTTGGCCTCCGCTATGTAATCATCTACCCCTGCTTTTTCTGCAATAAATTTTGCAGTCAGTGGATTATCGCCTGTAACCATTACAGTTTTAATACCCATTTTACGGAGACGCTCAAATCTTTCACTAATGCCTGGTTTTATAATATCCTGCAGTTCTATAACACCCAATACTTTTTCATTTTCTGTAACTACTAAAGGAGTACCTCCTTTGCTGGAAATAATTTTTACATTTTCTGCCACTTCTTCAGGGAAAACATTCCCTGCTTTTTCGCTCAATTTTCTCATAGCGTCTGAAGCCCCTTTTCTAATTCTGCTGTTGTCAAAATCAATACCAGAGCTTCTTGTTTCTGCAGTAAATTTTATATAACGTGGCGCATTTAATTTTATACTGTTTTTATCAATGCCGGAAAGCTCAATAATTGATTTACCCTCTGGTGTATCATCTGCAATTGAACTAAGTACCGCTGCATTAATAAACGTTTTTTCGTCTACAGCATTTGCAGGATAAAACTTGGTTGCTTTCCGGTTACCGATTGTTATTGTTCCGGTTTTATCTAACAACAATACATCAATATCACCTGCAGTTTCTACTGCCTTACCGCTTTTGGTAATTACGTTTGCACGCAAAGCCCTGTCCATACCGGCAATACCTATGGCAGATAAAAGCCCACCTATAGTTGTTGGAATTAAGCATACAAACAGTGCAATAAATGCAGATATGGTGATGGGGGTGTTTGCATAATCTGCAAAGGGTTTCAATGTTATAGTTACTATTATAAATACCAATGTAAAGCCTGCAAGTAAAATGGTAAGTGCAATTTCATTGGGTGTCTTTTGCCTGCTTGCTCCTTCAACCAACGCAATCATTTTATCAAGAAAACTTTCGCCGGGCTCTGTAGTTACCTGTACTTTTATCTGATCTGACAAAACTTTTGTACCACCGGTTACACTACTTTTATCACCGCCGGCTTCTCTAATTACAGGTGCGCTTTCACCCGTAATAGCACTTTCATCAATAGTTGCAAGTCCTTCTACAATTTCTCCGTCAGAGGGAATGATGTCTCCTGCTTCACAAAAGAAAATATCCCCTTTTACCAAACTTGCACTGCTAACTATCTGGTAAGCCCCTCCTTCGGAGGGGTTTGGGGAGGCTATTTTCGCCGGTGTTTCTTCTCTTGTTTTTCGCAAACTATCAGCCTGTGCCTTGCCTCTTGCTTCTGCTATAGATTCGGCAAAATTGGCAAACAAAAGCGTTATAAACAATACAGCCGTAACAACCATATTATAAATAAGTCCACCCTGGTTTTTTTCACCCATCACTATCCATATACAAACGCCAGCCATTACCAAAGTGCCTATCCAAACGGTAAACATTACGGGGTTCTTAATCATTTTCACCGGATTCAATTTCCGAAAAGACTCTGCAAGTGCGCCTTTGATAAGGCTTCCGTCAAAAAGCTTAGTATTTTTATTTGAATTGTTTGACATAATATTTTAATTAATTCTGATAATAATTTTAATTACACACCGTTTAAACTTCAATTTTTTTTACATCTTCATTTTGACAGAAAACAAAAAAGTTCTTCACTTATGATTACTATTTTCTCATTCCAAAATATTCTGCAATTGGGCCCAGAGTGAGCGCAGGAAAAAATGCAAGTGCTGCAACAATGGCAATTACTGCAAAAACCATTAAACCAAAGGTGGAAGTGTCTGTCTTTAGAGTTCCTGCACTTTCGGGGATGTATTTTTTTGATGCAAGAATACCGGCAATTGCTACAGGGCCAATAATTGGAAGATAACGGGCGAGTAACATTACAATACCGCATGAAATATTCCAGAACGGTGTATTGTCCCCAACAGATGATCCATTACCATAACCTAGTCCTTCAAAACCACTGCCGTTGTTGGCACTGGAGGACGTAAACTCATACAGCATTTCACTAAAACCATGGTAGCCCGGATTGTTTATCCAATGCGCATGTGCGGTTGGGTTATGAGAAAAAATATAACTGGCCAATGCTGTACCTCCCAATATTAATAACGGGTGTAATAAAGCAATTATCATGGCTATTTTCATTTCTCTCGCTTCAATCTTTTTACCCAAAAATTCAGGCGTTCTACCAACCATTAAGCCACTTATAAAAACTGCCAGTATAATAAATATGTAAAAGTTTAAAAAGCCTACGCCAACGCCACCGTAAAATGAATTGATCATCATTCCAAGCATTTGAAACATACCCGCCAGCGGTGTAAAACTATCATGCATTGCATTTACACTTCCTGTAGATATTATTGTTGTGGCAATACTCCAATAAGCTGAAGCCGGAGTACCAAAACGAATTTCTTTGCCCTCCATATTACCTATAGATTGTGTAATACCCATACCGGATATTGCATGGTTGCCGTGCATTTCAACAATTACGGTGGGTATTAAAAGGAGGAAAAAACCTATGGTCATTACGCCATAAACCATCCACGCAAACTTGCGTCGCTTTATAACAAAACCCAAGGCAAATATCATCGCAAGTGGTATCAGCATCTGCGTAATAATTTCAATCAGGTTAGTAAAGTAACTTACGTTTTCTAAAGGATGTGCGGAATTTGCACCAAAAAAACCACCACCATTTGTACCCAAATGTTTAATGGCTACAAAAGCTGCTACCGGTCCTCTGCTTACATGCATGGTATCACCTTGTAAAGAAATTACTGTATCCTTACCTACCATAGTCATTGGAGTGTTATTAAAAACCAACAGCAACGCTACAACAACTGCTATGGGAAATAGAATGCGTGTACAAGACCGAACAAACAAGTGGTAAAAATTACCAAGCTGGTCAGTAGCTTTCGCCCTCATGGCTAAAAATACTACAGCTGCAATAGCAATACCACAACCTGCACTTACAAATTCCCACAGCATTAACACCAATTGTCCTAAATATGATAATCCACTTTCGCCTGAATAATGTTGAAGGTTTGTATTACAAATAAAACTTGTTGCTGTATTAAATGCTTGATCGCCATTCATGGAAGGATTGGCATCAGGATTTAAAGGAAGCCATGACATATTTGTAAGCACCAGCATGGAAATTATAAACCAAATTAAATTGATAGTAAGTAAAGCAATCAGATGCTGTTTCCAGTTCATCTGCTTTTGTACATCAATACCGCTTACTTTATAAAAAAGGCGGTCTATCGGATTAAATATTTTATCTAGCCATGTTTTTTCATCCGTAAATATTTTGCCGATATATCTGCCGAGAGGGATAGCAAACAGCATTACCAGCACGTACATTAATATAACTCCTAAAATTTCTTTATTCATTGTAATGTTATTTTAAGCGTAAGAATTTATTGTTTAGAAAGTTTAAAAATCTGACTTTCTAAGTAGTTGATTTTTTAAAATTTTTCAGGCTTTACAAGTACGTAACACATGTAAATGAATACTGAAATTGCAATAATGAAGAGGATTGTCATAATGGTTATATTTTATCGAAGGTTTGAATAGCTGCAAAAAAAAGAATAAATAAAGCAGTGCCTAAAATGGTTAGAATAATTATCATGTAAAAGGTTTTAGTTTATGGTAGATGCTCGACTATGACAAGATTTTAGCCAAGTTTTTGAATTCTCTTCAAACCCTTGTGTATATTGATTTTAGAATAAATATTCCTTTTCTGTAAATAAAAAACCCTTTCATTTTGAAAGGGTTAAAGGAGCATTTTGAAAGGATTAGCTTATTCTATATTCATCGAGTTTTCTATAAAGGGTAGTAAGTGCTATATTGAGCAACCGGGCAGTTTCTGTTTTATTGCCATTGGTATAATTAATAACTTTTTGGATATGAATTTTTTCTGCACTTGCAAGATCAAAAGCTGATAAGTGTTTATCAGCACCTGCCGGTGATTTTTTATTTTGAAATTCTACAGGCAAAGTATCCACAGAAATTTCATCTGCATCAGATAATATTACGCTCCGTTCAATAACATTTTTAAGCTCACGAATATTTCCGTTCCACAAATGTTGTTTTAAAAGCGAAAGGTAATCTGCCGAAATAACCTGTGTTTTATTACTTGTTTTTTGTGTAAAAAATTTTAAAAAGTAATTAGAAAGTTCTTCAATATCAATTACCCTTTCTCTTAAAGCCGGCAATGCAATTTGAAAAACGGCAATACGGTAAAAAAGATCTTCCCTAAAATTGCCTGCTGCAATTTCTTTTTGCAGGTTTCTATTGGTCGCAGCTATAATGCGCACATTTACCTTTGTAGGTTTACTGTCGCCTACTTTTAAAAACTCCCCATTTTCTAACACACGCAACAATTTCGCCTGCAATTCAACAGCCATTTCTCCAACCTCATCTAAGAAAACAGTACCGTTATTTGCTTCTTCAAAAATACCTTTAGTATCTTTTACAGCACCGGTAAAGGCACCTGCTTTGTGGCCAAAAAGTTCATTTTCCAACAACTCTTTGCTAAAGGCCGAACAGTTTATTGCTATAAAATTACTTTTATTTCTTAGGCTGTTATAATGTATAGCTTGTGCAAATACTTCTTTGCCCGTGCCCGTTTCGCCTGTTAGCAATACCGTAGCATCTGTAACACTTACTTTTTCTGCCGATGCAATGGCAGCTTTTATAATTTTAGATTTTCCTAAAATACTTTCAAAAGAAGTTTTATTGCCTAGTAATTTTTCCAGCCGCAATACTTTTTTTGTTAGCAATACTTTGTTGATCGCATTATATACAAGCGGAATAATTTTATTATTGTCATCTCCTTTGGTAATATAATCGAAAGCGCCGTTTTTAATGGCTTGTACTCCATCACTTATGTTACCATATGCAGTAAGTAAAATTATTTCTATACCAGGATATTTATCTTTTATTTGCTTTGCCAGATCAACACCACTTCCGTCAGGTAATTTAACATCGCAGATAATTACATCAATTTCTAATTGTTCCAATTTTTTTATGGCTGTTTTACAATCACCCGCCTCGGTAACTTCAAAGCCTTCCAGACTAATAATTCTTGCAAGGAGTGTACGGAGTTTTTGTTCATCATCAACAATTAATATATTTCCTTTCATAATGAAAAATCGCCCTTTTTAAATTATTAATCAGGCTAAATTATTTAATTTCTTTTTTATGACATCTTCTAAATCGTCATACACTATAATGTATTGACTCGATTTTAATAAAATTTCATAAATATCCGTTTTTAAATGATTTTTTGCCACTTCTATTGCAGTATTAAAACCAAATTTTTCATTCTCTTTTTCGGTATTGGTTAACCAATATTTGAGAATTGTTTTTTTGTAAGGTTATTAGCCAATACATTCTTCCTTGTAGTAAAAATAAATCCCATTTTTATTGCAACAGTTGATATGGATCTACTTGCATTAACCTTTATGTGTAGAGACTTAGTCATTGTAAATAATCATCCATCAGGCAATCTTACTTCAAAAACTAGCGATAAGATTCTTACGAACAGTGTAAAAGATGACTTAAAACTAATTGATATACTATTAACTGATCATTTAATAATTACTAGTAAGCAAATATTTTAAGTCAGCGACAATGGATTGTTTTAAAGAATACTTTTATTTGTAAACCTATCAAAATTGATCAGCTATGTTTTATTTTAAATTTCAAGTATGAAATTTGGTAAGCATTAATGGCAAAAATCTGCAAGAAACCCTTAAAGCCACTATCATTTTTTCAAGAATTAATGTCATAGGATAAATAATTGCAAAAAGTACTTCTAATAAATCGACGTCATAGTGGAAACAGTTTCGATTGGCTTTAACCCGTCCGGAAAAAGTTGTATGGTTAATAATAATTCTGAAATTACTTATTAAAATAAATAGTCAGGAAAAAGCTTAAAAAACAATTTTAGAGTGCGTCCCAAAAAACATTTTTTTATTCTTTACTACTAAAGAAAATTTACTTTTGTTTTTTTGATACCTGAGTCTCTTAACCTTTATTGGTAAATCATAAGGATTAAAGGTAATCCAACAATTTTTTACAATAAAATTTCGATTTTATCTTTTAAATACATGACAAATAAAATTTATGCTTGTAATGCAGGAAAGGATTGGAATACCAAAACATGGCGGGATTTAAAAATTCAAGAATATTGGCATCTCTCAGTTTTAGAACAAAATATGAATTTTAAAAATTAAATAAATGAATCATTTTTTGAATTTTATTATAAAGTATAATAACGAACTACAATTATTATTTTTTGTAGGTTTAATATTTTTTTCTTGGAATGTTGAAAATGCTTTAGGAATAATAACAAATTATAAGAAATGGAAGCACGCTTCTAAAAATGTGGGTTTTATTTTTACTAATCTACCCGGTCAATTTATCTTGGGTTTGTTAATTATCAAAACAATTCATTGGACAGGAGTGAATCATTTTGGACTATTGTATTATTTTAAAATACACAATTCAATACTGCTTTTTGTATGCAGTTTTATAATGCTTGATTTTGGTGAATACATCTATCATATAATTATGCACAAAGTTAAACGGTTGTGGATGATGCATGCCGTACATCATTCTGATGAAGTGGTTGATGTATCAACCACTTTAAGAGAACATCCAATGGAAAATATTGTAAGGTTAACATTTACTTTATTTTGGGTATTCTTGAGCGGCACAGCTTTTTGGACATTAATATTAAGGCAAATCATTCAGGTATTTACTACCGTATTTGCTCATATAAATTATCGGTTATCAGACAAAGCAGATAAGATTATTGGACTAATTTTTATTACACCAAACCTGCATCAGGTTCATCATCATTACATGCAACCATATACCAATTCCAATTATGGAGATGTATTGAGTATTTGGGATAGGATCTTCGGAACATTCCAGGAAATGCCTGCAGAAAAGATTGTTTTTGGTGTAGATGTCTACATGCAAAAAAAAGATATTGGTAATTTTAAATCTATTTTTAAAATACCATTTGGTAAATACAGAACATCGGGGGGAAAACAAAATAAAATTACTACAATGCCCAAGTACAATGAAACAACTTTATTTGAAAACAAACTTTCTGTGTAGGAATTTAGCACTATTCATTTTTCAATTCTCGTGTAGTTACTTGTTTTGTTTAAATAAAAAATAGCCGGTGCTAAAGCAGCTGATGCAATTAAAGCAGCAGCCTTTCAAAAAACTAAACTAAAACTTCACGAAGGTTTAGTGTGTAAATCTCTAAAAACTGTCACCAAATAGGCAATTTCAAAATAAAACTATAGAGGATGTCATGTAATATGTATAATTAAAAAGGAGATGATTTAAGCATCGCCTTGATTTTAACCCTTATACTTTTTCAAAAAATTTCCATTCTTATCAAAAATTAAATTCTTGCCATTTACTTTCGCCTCATAACTTAGTTTATCATTGTCTTCAGTAATTTTTACGCGAACTTTAATTGATTTTCCTATAAAATTTTTCTTTACATAGGCAATACCTATGCAGGTAAAGAAAAAATTTTGATACCAACTTCACTTTACGTCATGGTGCCATTCGTTTCAAAAAAAGGATTCATTGTATAGCCATTTTTTTAAAACCGCTTTATATTTTCCTCTAATTTTCCCTATCTAGTTGTAACCCCGTAGTTATTTTTTTACAAAACTAGTTTTTACAGTTATACGTCCTTTAGCTTCATTTTTTTTTGCAAATAAAGTGAACCTACTAGTTGCTGAACATTTAACCAAGGTCTTTAACATTTTTATGTTTATGTGTTCTTAATATAATACTACAAACTAAAGTTTAATTCTGTAGCGGGTTTGTTTATGATTGTCAAATAATAATTTGGAAATTATTTATTATCAGTTGCAATATCTTTTTAGAAGGCTTATCCACTCAATGAAAAATATGTTGTTCAACAATTGCATTTTAAACTAAAAGTCATCAACATGATTAACTTACAATTATATTTTTTTTTCAAATTATACCCTCAATTATGGATTTTTAAATTATTATCTTTAAATCATGGGATTTCATATCAGATTTTGCACTTCAGTCATATTGTTTACATTAATAATCTCTGCGTCTTTTGCACAAACAACCCCGGATGCCATACTTGGCAAATGGATAACTACATCCGGTAACTGTATAGTTGAAGTGTATAAACAAAATCAAGAATTTAAGGCAAAGATTTTGTGGTTTAAAGCAACTAAAAAACCCATGGACGATTGGACAGACGAAAAAAATTCCAATATTGCTTTACGTAAAAGAAAATTGTTAGGAATGGATGTTGTAAGCGGCCTCCGTTATAATTCCGATGAGAGACAATGGGTTGATGGAATGATATATGATGCCACTACAGGGAAAGAATGGAATTCAATAGTATGGCTAACAAAAGACAATTTCCTCAAAGTAAAAGGGTATTGGCTTTTTAGATTTTTAAGCGAAACTAAAACATTTAAAAGGGTTTAAACCTGCATAAATTATTCTCAGAAGAAAAGCCAAATTTTTTTGTCAAAAATTACAGTTTTATATCGCTGCCTGCACTAAAAAGTAAGTAACTTTTAGTGCTGTTAACTTCATATACAAAAAGTAAGCAATTCATTTAATATACTCATTTATAAATAGTTATAATAAAGTTAACAGTTTTGAGGTACAAATAGGGTACAATACCTTTGATAGAATTCATTTTAAAGGGTTAAAAAGCTTTAATGTGCAGTTTAAAAATTAGTAAGTTTTTTCTACATAATTTCATTGATTTTCATTTGAGAGAGTTAAATATATTTTATTTATTTTTTTGAATATTTCAATTGATTTTGCATCACCATTATTTTTATCAGAATGATATTTTAATGTAAGTCTTGTATATATAACGTTAGTGTCTGATAAAACTAATAGTCATTTGCCCAGGATTGTATCTATCATAGTCATGGTATTATAAGATTAGCTTGGTCAAGTAAGTTTAAGAAATATCATAAAAAGGCTTATTTTCATTAGTAAATTGTTGAATTTCTTGCCAAATAAACTACTATATAGGACTTTATTAGTTTTACTGTTTTTGTTTACAAACTTCACTAAATCATTCTCCCAAACTGATACTTCTTTTGGAAGTATAAAAAAGTCACTCCTAACAATTATTGACCCGGTTATCAAACAAACATATTACCCTGAAAATGTATGCAACCCTTTGAATGGGTTAAAAGTTGACGAATTATTTGAAAAAGCATTAGCTTCTGATGGCAAGGGAAACTGGCAATGCTGCCTAAAAATATTAAATTCAATAAGCGATAAGAGTATAAAACTTACACCCTTTCAGCAATGTCGTCTTCATCTTGCATGGGCAAAATATTACACATTACATCAAAACTATGATTCAGCTTATGCTTATGCAGCCCTTGCCGGCAAAGCAGCAGATGAACACAAGTGGAAAAATGAAAAAGCAGAAGAATTATTGTTACTATCGGAAGGAAATTTGAAACAAAGAAATATTTCTTCCGCTTATGAATATGCCGATTCAGCTTTAATAATTGCAAAAGAGATAGGAAATGAAAATTTAGAAGGAAGGGTTTTTTTTCAATTTGCTTTATGTACCCGTCGTCATTTTACGGCTTTTGCAAAACGTTCTTTTCCATATTTCTTAATGGCAAGAGAAAAAGCCATTGCAACCAATGATTTAATAACGCTGGGCAACATTGACTTATATCTACTTTCAGATTATGTTGAATTAAAAAAATGGGGAGAGGGTCTCCCTTATTTTAAGGAAGCAATACCCATAGCAATGCATGGTAACAATGTTTACCAACTTTATCTTGCATACGTTGCCTGCGGTTACACTTTTGAAGAAACAAAAAATTTTTGGGAAGCATTAATATTATTTAAGAAGGCATTAAAGCTTTCAGAATATCAAAACCAACCTTATAATATCGAGCATTGTTATCATGACATAGCAATATGCTATGAAGGCTTGCGTGAATACGATTCTGCATTAGTGTACGCAAATCTAGCGAGCACTGTCCCGGGAGTAGATTCTTTCTTTTCAAATATATGGGATACAAAAGCGACTATATATAATGATTTAGGTAATTACAAGATGGCAGCAGCAATGTATAAAAAGTCTGTGGACTGGTTCAATGAAGTTTTCTTATACCTGAATCAAAATCAACTTAGTGTTTACGAAGCTAAATTGAACACCAAACAAAAAGAGTTGCAGGTTTCACAACAAAAAAAACGGGCTGTCAATTAGAATGGTTGATTGGAGCTACTGCGGGGTTATTAATAATTGCTGCTTGGGCCTTTGCAGTGCAACGAAGGGCAAGAACTAAATTATTTTTACAAAATAAGCTTATTCAAAGTCAACAGAGGGAGTTAGAAAGATCATTAAACGAAAAAGAATTATTATTAAAAGAAATACATCATAGGGTTAAAAACAACCTTTCTGTAATCAGCAGCTTATTAGAACTTCAATCTAATGGCATTAGCGATGAGGCTGCAAACGCAGCTATAGCGGTAGCCCAAAACCGGATATCATCCATTGCCCTTATACACCAGCGGTTATACCAGCATGGAAACCTTGATGCTATTGAATTGCGGGAGTTTCTTCATGTCCTATCAAAACAGGTAAGTAGCGTTTATAAAAAACAGGACACCCAAATTCAAATTGATATTGCTATTCTGGAAACACTGCTGGATATAGATACAGCGGTACCTCTAGGATTAATAATGAATGAATTGCTGACCAATTCTTTCAAATACGCTTTTAATGTAGGCAAACAAGGTGTAATTAAATTTGATATGCAAGAGCAAAGTCCTGGTGATTTTTTATTAACCTATAGTGACAATGGTTCAGGTATTCATCATGAAATAGATATCCAAAAATCTGCATCGCTGGGTCTGCGGCTCATTCAAAGGCTGAGTAAACAGTTGGGGGGCAGTGCTGTTTATGAATATAGGCAAGGAAGTATTTTCGTAATTAATTTTAAAACTTCTAAAACAAGAAATCAGGAATGGAGAAATTGAAGATAGGGATTGTAGAAGATGAAGTGATCATAGCAGATCATTTAGCCGTTATCCTTTTAAAACTTGGATATAACGTAGTAGAACCTGCTGCATCTTATACAGAAGCTATGGTAATGATTGAAAAAGAAATGCCCGATCTTTTACTGGTGGATATACAACTAAAAGGAAAAAGGGATGGGATAGATCTTGCTCTTAAGGTAAAAGAGAATTACAACATTCCTGTTATTTTTCTTACAGCTAATGCAGATAGTGTTACCGTTGAACGGGCTAAAAAAGCAAATCCATCCGCTTATCTTATTAAGCCATTTACCAAAGATGATTTATATACAGCCATTGAAATATGCATTTTCAACACTTCTGCAATAAGGTCTGCAAAATCTACAGTTACCGCCAATAATCTTACTCCCGATAGTGCTATTTACATTAAAGAAGGACTGCATTTTGTTAAGGTAAAATTTTCTGATATACTGTATCTTGAATGTGAACATGTTTATGTAAAAGTGCATACTTTAAAACAAACATTTTTAGTAAGGACTTCACTGCAGGAATACTTAGAATATTTTAATGATACTTATTTTTTCCGCATCCATCGCTGTTACGCCATCAATTTGGAACACATACAACGTGTTAATGGAGAAAACGTTATTATAAATGGGCTTACACTTCCTGTTGGTAAAAGTTATCGTGAACAACTCCTCCATAAGTTGAAACTGAGGTAGTTTTTCCTTCTTCCACTTTACTAGTCCAAAAAAATTTAAGAACATCCTGAATGATATTCAGAACAATTATAGTTTGTTGACAAACTAATATGTTTTTTTGTGATTGAATTAACAGCCCACTCAATGGGACTAATAACATTTTTTATTTCCTTAATTATAAAAACAAACACATGAAAAAGAATTTTCTTATTACAGCAGTCATTGTTTTTTCCGCTTTAACGTTTGCGCTTAAAGCAAGTGCCCAAATTAAAGGTGATCTATATTCAGGCTCCTCTTTTAATGGCAATGTTTATTACTATTTTATGGCAGCGGGGCAGGTAATATTAGGCTGTCCCAGGGGCGGCCTCGAAAATTTTAATGCTAATAAATTTTGTCAAACTAATCAAAATAGTTGTGGCACTTATACAAAAAGTGGGGGCAGCCTTAATATTAAATGGAAAAATGGCAGTACCCGAACCGGTAAAATAGAAGCAAATGGTGATATAGATATTGATGGAAGCCTGATCGGTGAAATGCAAAAGGTGCCTGTAAAGTTATCCGCAGCTTATGATTTCGGTGTAATAATGACTGGAGTGTCAGTTGCAGAAACTACCAAATTTAATTTAGATGGAACATATACCGTTAACAAAGTAGGAGGAGTAGAAAGCAGGGATGGAAAAAATGGAGCAGAATGGACTAAAAATAATAGTGGTAAATATAAGATTATTGGGTTTACCATCACCATGATTGGAAATGACGGTAAAACAACTTCTCATACAATCTATTCTATGGAAAAGGTAAATGCTAATCCGGACTATCTAGGCTGGGATGGTAATTTTCTAACAAAAACAAAATAGAAAGTATTGGAAATTTGTTGGGCATTATCCTGAAAGAAGCAAAAATAATTTATGAAGGATTATGTAACCTTAATGAAATTATTAAAAAGAAAAATTAATACTAAGTGTAATAAGATTTATATAAAAACTTTATAAAAAAAAAGTCTTAGTATCCTTTAAATAAAAAAAATGTAAACATCAATCTTTAAAATAGTCATTATAATCGGATTGATAGTATCCTTTTTTGTTCCGGTGTTTATCTATGCTCAAGCCACTCCCAAAAATGGTGATACAACTTCACAGCAACCTAAAGTAGATGGCAGTGAATTTCAAATGCCCGATCCCACCTCAACCTAAAGCAACAAGGAAAAAAGGTAAATGAAAGCAATAACATATAACGTTTGGCAAATGTCAGGTTTCATAAAATCTTACTGCAGGAATTCTAAATTTTGTTGATGTTGTAAGTTCTACACTGATTATAGAATAAATTAACATTTTGTTACATGAAATAATAAATACAAAATAGCCTAGGCTACAATTTGGTTATGGCGTTCACCTTGAGGTCCATGGAAAAAACCTACAAATTAAAATGCTCTAAGTGGAAGTATTTTAATTCTGGTAAAATCAGATTATAGAGTTTATTCAAAATAATTACGAAAGAAATCGATGTTATTTCTACTTCTTCAAATTCTGTAGTAATTTTCAAATGACTAAAAAATACTACTTCCCGGGCACTTACTGACAATTCTTACTAACGTTGATAAATTTAACCAAAAGAAGAAATGTCATTTCTTGACTTTAGGACGTTGATTTCAGAAGTTTAAAAATAATTATAAGCAATCATGCTATCAATAGCCGCCATCAATCATATTTCAGTATGCTGGAAATCTGATAAAGTGCAGATAATGCAAGCAGGGTAAAGAATGCGCTTACCAAAACTCGTGGAAGGGTATTTATATTATTGCGTTGCCAAAAACATTTTGAAAGAAAGTATTATCATTTTAGTCGTAATGTAATTACAGATTCACAGCTAGTAAAGCTTTTCCATAGTAGGATTATTTTAACTTAGGAGTATATATTTATTCGTTTGGTACAGCTTGGTTGCCATCCTGCTCTTGCCTTTGTTTCTTAAATTCCAGTTTACCAAATTTCCAGGCAAAGTTTAACCCGATAGAACGAAAAGGTATTTCACGGATACTGTTCACCTTAAAATTAGGTCCCGATAAAGCTGTTCGTTGATTAAGCTTATCCTGTATAAAATTGCTTCCTGTAAGTGCAAGGCTACCTTTTTTATTCCAGAACTGTTTGCGTACGGCGATGCTGTAGGTAGTAAAAGATGGGTATTTCCCTTGTGCTTCATTACGGGGCGAGTTAAAATTACCAAATAATTCAGCCACAAGTGTTGGAGCAAACTGGTAGTTGGCATTTAGGTTAAAGCGGTAGTTAAAACTTGTTGTATTAAAACCCTTGTCTACCCGGTTAATGATATGCCTTCTAAATAAAAATACATTGCTGCGCAAAGAAAATTTAGAAGTAAGCTTCAAATCTCCGAACAGGTTAACTCCCATATTTTTTTCCATCCCTATATTTTGCCTGCTGCTTACTGCTACATTGTTGTAAACAGAATCTCCTACTTTGTAAGAAGAATAGTAAGTAACGTATGGTTGAATATCATTGTCGTTTAACCTGTAAAATAAATTAACACTTCCGGATCCCTTTTGTCCAAATTCTTTGTTGTAACTAAACTCTATCCTTTGACCTATTTCAGGCTTTAAAAAAGGGTTGCCTACAGATAAATTTTTTGGATCGTTTGTGTTTACAAATGGATTAAGCGCCTGGTAATCGGGTCGCTCTATTCTTTTCGAATAACTTAATTTAAGGTTTCCTTTTTCTCCTACTTTTTGTGACAGATATGCCGACGGAACAAAAGTATTATACCCCGGCACTTTTACCTGTTGCTGTGCATTGGAAAAATAGGAATTAATTTCTGTGCGTTCATAACGGCCGCCAATTTTTGCACTTAATTCCTTTGTTACAGGAAAACTTAATTCTGTATAAAAAGCATAAACCTGTTGTTTATAATTCAGGTTGTTTGCCAAAGAACTGTTTAATTGATATTGTTTTGTAGACGGTAAGAAGCTTAATACGTTAGAGGTACTGTTAATATCATTGAAAGAAATTTTAGAACCTGTACCCAATTTCACATTCTTACCTAGAGGCTGTGTATAATCGATCGCTAATTGGGTTTCGGATGACTTACCGGGATTCTGGCTTTTGGTACCGTAAAAAACTTCCTGCTCTGGTATATACATTTGCTGGTTAGAAGAATTATTTTTGCCGTTTCCAATACTTGTGTTTACAGCAAATTCCAGTTCCTGATCTTCCTTGGCAAACGTTCTTTTGTAATTTAAACTTACGTCACTGTTGGCAAATTTAAATCGGTTGTCATTGTTTATTAAGGTAAAAAGCGGCAGGTATCCTCCTAAACCATTTTGTTGGAGCTGCTGTTTGCTGTAACCGCTGCCATGGTTCCCAAAATTGTTAAAAGATACTGCACCGGTAATGCTGTTCTTTTCTTTTATTGTCCAGTCAAACCCTGCACCTGTCTGTAAGCCATGTCTTTCAAATTCTGCAACACCTTCTTGTCTTAAATAATCTGTACCTGCGCCATTAATAGTGACCCTTTCAGAAAGAGAATGCACATTAGATTTTAATCTTTTATTGGCACTAAGGAAAAAGTTAACGCCAAAGTTATTTTTACGGGCATTCAGGTTTAACGATCCATTTTCGTTTCTTGTACCTGCCGTAAGAGAAATATTGCCGTTATACCCTTTAGCTTTGTTTGTTTTTAAAATAATGTTTATAATACCTCCCAAACCTTGTGCATCATATTTGGCACCGGGGTTTGTTATTACTTCTATAGATTTTATCTGACTTGCTGGTATAGACTGCAACACATCTGTAATGCTGCTACCAAATGCTGTAGATGGCTTGCCGTTTATTAAAAAACGTACACCACCACTGCCTGCAAGCTGTACGTTTCCATCCACATCTACAGAAACCTGTGGTATTTTTTTAAGTATATCAGTTGCTACACCAGATTGTGAGCCCACATCTTTCTCTGCATTAAATACCAGTTTATCTATTTTATTATCTATTAGTTTTACTTTAGAAGTTACCACTACTTCCTCCAGATTGCCTTTTGCAGGTAGTAAAAAAATCTTTTTAAAATCGATAGGCATGTTGGAAACAGCCACATTTTTTAAAGTAAATGCTTTGTATCCTATAAATTCAAAAACTACTGTATAGCTACCCTCTTTTACACCTCCCAAAACAAAACCGCCGGCTTTATCTGTAACAGTACCCGTAACAGGTTTTTTATTACCTGGGGTAAACAAGGTTACCGTTGCATATTCCAATGGCTTTTTAGATGTTGAATCTGCCACCTGTCCTTTAAGCATAACAATTTTAGATTGAGCAAAAGATATACAACAACTCAGTATCAGGATTCCAGACAGATATAAATATTTCATTACACAATTTTTATAAATCGCAAATTTGGGTGTAAATTTTGTATTTACATTAAAGTTTAAACACCAATTGTCTAATCGGACGTTAAAACGGATGGATGGTAGCTTTAAGAAGATTATAATTATTCTTCAAGTAGCTGTAAAATATACCTTTGGTCCTTCAGAGAAATTAATCAATTCCTGCAATGTATCATTAACTGCAAATAAATGCTGAACCCATTCTTGGTTAATTAAAATTGATAAGCTGTGTAGAGTCTATTATATCAATTTTGTGAAAGAAATAAACAAAAAACTCGCGATAATAAAAGCAGCAATTAGTTTCATTATTTGCCGTTATAAAACAGTTGTTTGTCTGTAGGTATTCTCATATAATACAGCCTGATTTATTTCTCTTTCTGCACAATTTGATTAGTTGTAGCTATTTCTTAAAATGACTTTTATTTTTATCATCCAGTCTTAACACCAAACAGGTAACCTACAAAAGCTGTTACTCCCATAGCTATTGTACCCCAAAAACAAATCCTTAATAATCCTTTTGAAATACTCGAGCCACCTGCCTTTGCAGCAATTGCACCTGATAATGCAAGGAATACAATTGAAAAAGAATATTGACAAACTACCATATGCTTGATCGGTGCAAACAAAGAAACCAAAAACGGTAACATTCCGCCTGTCAAAAAGGATGCACAAGATGCTAAAGCTGCTAGCAAGGGCTTTGGCTGAGTCATTGCATTGATTCCTAGTTCGTCTATGGAGTGAGCTTCTAATGCATTGTTTGCTGAAAGTTGTATTGCTACCTGCATTGCCAGGTCTTTCTTTAAACCCCTTTGTTGGTAATGTTCAGCTAATTCATTCAGTTCTTCATCTGGTGTGGTTTCAATTTCTGTTTTTTCTCGTTCTAAGTCAGCTGATTCAATGTCAGATTGTGAACTGACTGAAACATATTCACCTGCTGCCATAGATAAAGCTCCTGCAACCAAGCCTGCCAATGCTGCAAGAATAATCGGACTTCTGGTAACACTTGCTGCAGCTACACCAATTGCTATACTAGTAGTTGAAAGAATGCCATCGTTTGCTCCCAATATTGCAGCTCTTAACCATCCACTTCTGTTTATGTAATGTTTTTCTGTTTCCATTTATAAATTTAATTTTTTCGGTTTTACGTTTATTTAAAAAGAGTCTTTAAGAACATCCTATGTGTCACTTTCAAATATACAGACTAAGTAAATACGTGTAATCTCGTTTAGTTTTTTTGTATCAAGACAGGCAATTTATTACAGGTGATAGGGGCCATCAAACATATTTCAGTACGCTAGAAAATCAGGAAAATGCCGACAATTCAAACAGGCTCATGGATACATTTATTAATAATTTAATTCAATTTGGTTTTAAGACTGGAGTAAATAAAAGCAAAGGTGCCTGCCGTATGCGCCATACACTCTACATGTGCGCATTCAATGAGGTACCAATGGTTCCTGCAAGGAATTGTTTGATCCCCTTGTAGCAAAAGGAAAAAACAAAAAACTGGCAATAATAGGAGTAGCAAACAAGCTTTTAAAACAGGTTTTTGGTGTGGTAAAAAAAGAGTGTTTGTTCGATAGAAATTATTATAAAAAAACAGCCTGATTTATTTGGTTTTCTGCACAATTCGTGGTGTAAGAATACCTTTTTTCAGTTACTTATCTTTATCTAAATGCACTTGAAGAACTATTCCAACAAGAAAAGTGCAAACCAAACAACCAGCTATTCAGGTAAACCTGCAGGCGTTATTTTTATCAAAAACAAGCCTTCTCAAACCAATAAATTTTTCATTGGTGACGCTTTGTTTAAAACAAAACTCAGGTTGTAATTAAAACTGGCATGGCGCAAAATGCTTAGAATAGAGTTGGATTATTTTTCAAATGGTAGCTGTGCATCAGCCACTTTTATTGGCTGCCGTTCTATTTCTTCGGTTCAATACCCATATTATAAAACATAAACGAAAAAATATCCGTCATACTTTCAATATTTTTTGTGAGCGATGAACCAGACGCTCCATGCCCCTGATTGGTCGTAATTCTAATTAGCACGGGGTTAGTACCGGTTTGCTTTTCCTGTAATGTGGCAGCAAATTTGAACGAGTGCATAGGCACCACCCTGTCATCGTGGTCAGCTGTAATAACCAGGGTCGCTGGATAACTTACATTACTTTTTATGTTATGTAAGGGAGAGTAATTGTATAACGTTTGAAATTGCTTAGAACTATCGCTGCTCCCATATTCAGATGTCCAGTACACACCGCTTGTAAATTTTTGAAAACGCAGCATGTCCATTACACCTACTTCAGGAAAAGCAACCTTGCAGATATCCGGACGCTGTGTAATGACAGCACCCACTAACAAACCGCCATTAGAACCACCCATAATAGCCAGTTTATTTCTAGAAGTATACTGGTTTGTTACCAGATAATCGGCAGCAGCCATAAAGTCGTCAAATACATTTTGTTTTTTTTCAAGCATTCCACCTTTATGCCATGCTTCACCAAATTCACCACCCCCTCTTATATTTGATACTACCAAAACTCCGTCATTGTCTAACAACTCATACATATAAGACCAGAAAAAAGCTGTTGAGCTGATATCGAAACCCCCATATGCATATAATAATGCAGGGTGATTCCCGTTTTTAACCAACCCCTTTTTACTAATTATAAACATAGGCACCTTTGTACCGTCTTTACTCGGATAAAAGACTTGTTTAGTTTCGTAATTATTTAGATCTCTGGAAAAAACAGATTGTTTAAATATTTCAGATTTTCCAGAGGCAAGATTGTAAGTATAAAGGCAGGGAGGAGCAGTAAACGAAGTATAATCATACAGCACAAACTTATCAGATTTTAACCCTCCAAAGCCAGCAGTTGAGCCTAAACCAGGTAATTTGGGTTCAAACTCAAGATGCCCATTGGTATTATATTGATAAACTTTTGAGGTTGCATTAACTAAATAACCAGTGATGATTTTCTTATCGATCATTGAAGCATAGTCGAGTTTCTGCTCTTTTTCCGGCACTACTACCTGCCAGTTTTCTTTAGTCGTATTATTGAAGTTTGTTTTTATAATTTTGAAATTCCCAGCCCCATCATTTGTATTTACAAAAAGTGTATCTCCAATATTCCCCAGGATGGTATACTGATAATCATATCCTTTAAAAAGTGTTTTAAAGGTTGAAGTCTCTTCGTCCAATTTTTTTCCTGTAACCTCCCAACCAAGGGATCCTGGAACTCTGACAATAAAGAGCATTTTTTCATCTTCGCCGGTACTGACGTACAAACCCATATTTGGATTAGCTGTATCGGCATAAACAAATTTATCCTGAGACTGACTATCACCCCATTTATGAAAATAGACGGTAGCATTTTTTGCGACCGCAGTTAGTTCCTTACCTTTTTCTGGTGTTGGATAACCTGTATAATAAAACCCATTTTTAGCCCAACCAATGCCCCCATCGCGGCGCCAGATAATTTTGTCATTGAGCTTTAAATTGGTAGCTATATCTATAAAATAACTTGTACTCCAATCACTTCCATTTTCATTAATATGATATGCCATATATTTTTTATCGTATGATGGCCCGTCTAAAACAACAGATACACTGCCATCAGTAGATAAAGTATTGGGATCAATAAAAACTTTAGGTTGACCTTTCAATCCTTTTTGATAATAGTAAACCGACTGATTTTGCAGCCCCTCGTTTTTAGAAAAGAAAATATATTCCCCTGCCTTAAAACCTGAATTATATCTTGGATAATTAACCAATTTTTCAACTTGCTTTTTTACCAAAGTCCTATATGGAATTTTAGATAAATAGTTTTCTGTAAAGCTTTGTTGGGTATTTACCCACTGTTTTGTGTTAGCGGCTGTATCATATTCAAGCCACCTGTAAGGGTCGCTAACTTTTGTACCAAAATAATCATCCACTTGGTTTGTTTTTTTAGTAACTGGATAATTTAATTGTCCAAATGCATTTGTTGATGAGTTACAAAGTAGGTACAAAGTGATAAAAGTGAAAATGCTTCTTTTATTCATAACTGTGTTTTAAATTGAGTTTAATTATAATTTAATAGTATTTATTTAAGAATGGTACGTTGTCGGAACCCGCGGTAGTATGGCACATAGCGACAGGGCTTTGTGCAAGTGTGGCATTAGAATTCCTTCCGCCCGTAACCGCTACTCGGCTTCTGCAAAAGATAAATAATAAGAACAAACGTTTAGAGATGTTTTTCCCAACCGAACCAAAGCCGATAAAAGAAATGATAATGATTGCTGCAACGTCCCCACTTGCATAAAATCTTTTGTTAGCAAGTGTATTTTTTACTTTATCCTGTTGTATTTTTTCAGTAAGTCAATTACTAACTTATGCGGAAGTCCGTAAGCCTTGTTTCCATTTATCCCTTCCATTGTCTCTGCTGCGACCATAGCGTTAATAATGGCTTCTTCAACAGCTTGAACAGTTGCATCAAATAAAGGGTTGATTAAATAATTGGGTAATTCGTCCACTTTTGTAAAATCTTTTCTTTGAAATGCTGACGGGTTAGCAGTCGAAAATGCTATGAATATATCGCCTGAACCATTTTCACCACGTCCGCCAACTATACCCACACCAAGTGGAACTCTTGCAGCAATTCTTTTTAACTGATGTGGCAATAATGGTGCATCCGTAGCAACTACAACTATAATTGAGCCATCTCCTTCTTGTCTGTAAGATGGTGTCGCTTTAAATTCATAATTCATTGTGTCTTTTAGTTCTTTTCCAATGGGCACGCCTGCAATCGTAAAATTCTTTTTACCCCCAAAATTTGATTGCACTAATACACCAATTGTATAGGTTGAGTCTTTGATTTTTACAACTCGGGAAGATGTGCCTGTACCTCCTTTAAACCCTAAACACATCATTCCTCTACCGCCGCCAACATTACCTTCTTTTAAAAGACCTGTTTTAGCACTATCTAATGCTTCGTAGGCATTATTCTCTTTTACGTGAAAGCCATAAATGTCATTTAAAAACCCATCATAGGTTTCTGCAACAACAGGATAAGTGTACCAAAAGTCTTTTTTATACCAACCTGTTTTTACAAACCATTTCAATAAGGCATCTCTAACAACGCCTACGCTGTTGGTATTTGTTATCATTATTGGTGTTTCCAAAAATCCTGACTCCGTCATCCAAGTAGTTCCTGTCATTTCTCCATTTCCATTCAGCGAATACCAATTAGCGAAAACAGGGTTATTATTTCTACCTCTTGGTAAAATTGCGGTAACTCCCGTTCTAACTGGTCCTTTTCCTCTAATATTTTCCCCTCCCCCTCAAATGATGGTACTGTAACCAACCTCAACACCTTTTACATCTGTTATTGCATTAAACTTACCGGTTATACCATTAAAAGGAATTCCAATATCTCTTGCTCTTGGCCTTTGTCCAAAGATTTATGTTTGAATAAGAAGTAGTAAACAAATGGATTTTAAATATTTCATGGTCGTCGGTTGTCAGTTAGGAGTGGTTGTGATGTAGCAGATAAGAAACAGGCTTTGTGTCAGGTGTTACATTAGAATACCTTCCGCTCGTAACCGCTGCCGGATAAAGATATAAAAATGATGTTAAGAACTGATGCACAATGTTGCTTATCCAGACCGAACTAAAGCCCGAATATGCAAAACTGTTGATTGCTAAAACCTCAAGCCGCACATTGCACAAAACCCACTCCTGCAGTAATATTTTTATTTCGCTCTAAATTAATTACAGATCTATGTTGAATATTTTTGTCAAAATTCCTGTTGCCTTTACGTTTTGGTTAATATTCCAAAACTTTCCAATTTCTCTTTCAATTTCTACAAGACCAAACCATTCCAAGAATCTTTCAAATGTCCTTGCACCATAACAACTTATAAATTGTTCTATTGGTAGTCGAAATTCATCGATTTTAAATTCCTCTAAAAGAACAGGAAATGCCTTCAGATATTTTTCTGCATAAAAACTTTCTTTCTTATAATCCATACCAAATTTTCCTAAAAGGTATATTGTAAAAGTCCACCCCTTTTGACCAATTGGTTCCACAGGGTAATAGTCATTAAAACCCCAATTAAATTTGTCTGCAAAAGTTGAAATAAATAACTCAAAAAACCCTTGTCGATTTTCTGGTTTCAAAAAAAGTGTTCCCTTTTTGGTGAGTGTCAGTTTTCCTTTTTGTTTTTTTGTAATTCCTGCAAGTTCCATAACAATTTTAGTATTCATGATTGCTATACAGTCTTGCTCTTTCCAAAGTTTTGTAATTCCACTTTCTATTCTTTCGTCAAGTATATATTTGTTATCATAGAGTTCCACAATTACTTTTTTAGGCAATGCTCCAAGTGGAGTTAATTTTATAAATTTTTCTCTTTCAATAATTTTAATAAAATCCTCGGCTACTCTTAACAAAGAAACCTTGTCTAATGTTTCGTTATCTATATTTTTATTAAAGTGAACAGGGGAATTTTCATTATAGGTGTCATAAATAATATAATGAAAGTTTATGGGAGATAAATTCTCAAAGTCAGCTATAGGAGAGCTGTTTCCCAATAATACTTCTGTTTCTATCTGTTTGTAAATGTCCATTGGTAGTAAATTTCGGAATTATTGATGGTAACGTTAGGGCTTTGTGGTGGCATTTTTTAACGTCAAGAATGGGTATAAAGATAAATTATAAAACAATTGTTCAAATCGAAAAAACAACAGCTCAACAGGTATTCGTTTGCCGGAATAATAGTTGATAGCGATACTGCTGATGATTGCTGCAATGTCAAGCCAAAATTGCACAGTTCGTGCTAGCGGTTCGTTGATCTTCTCGTCCATAATTATTCATTTCTGAAACTTATGATTACGGGTTCATTTTATTGAATGTCGCATTAATAATATCCGGTGTTGCTTTTGCCATAATTTCACTAAAACCAAAAGTCAATTCTTTTTTGCCTTCTTTCATTTGTTGGAATACTGCGTTTACAAAATCGGAAACAGGTGGCTGTCCATCGTGCAAGCCTTTGCCTCCAAGGTCTGTGTTTAAAGCTGGTGGTATAATTTCAATTACTTCAATATTTTTTGACTTCAACATATGGCGTAACGAAAGTGTAAATGAATGGAAAAAGGCTTTGGTTGCACAGTAAACGGGGACTTTTGAAAGCTGAACAAATGCTAATCCTGATGTTACATTAATAATTGTGTCCAAAGATTTTAAACCAATAAATAGAGTTGTTAAGTGAATGGGGGCTAACACATTTGTATTAACTTCATTACTTGTTTTTTGATAAAAATCACTGTCAGAAATACTCATCCAATTCTGAATGCCTGCATTATTTACAAGAACATTTAAGTCGGAATGATTTTCTGAAACCCACTTATAAAGTTCAACCCTGTCCTCTTCTTTTGACACGTCGCATACTATAGTAATAACAGAAGGGAATTTGTCCTTTACCTCTTTTAATGCCGTTTCTCGTCTGCCACAGATTATTACAGTATTATTTTCTTGGATAAATCTTTCTGTAAGCCCAAAGCCAATCCCACTTGCTCCACCTGTAATTAATATTTTGTTGTTTGTAAGTTTCATAATTTTTTATTGCTTTGATTTTGCTTATTTAATTAATTGTCAGATTTTGTGATGTGTCGTTTTTCAATGACCGCTAACGAGAGTTTGTGAAAAAACCCCTGTGTTTCTCACCAAATATACACAGCAAGTAAATATGTATAATGCAGTATTTTTTTGCTAGGTGCAATTTATAACAGGCAACAGCCGCCATTAAATATATTTCAGCACATTGGATGAATCAAGTACGGCCCATACAAGTATTCTAGCTATACAGGCTTAAGTCTTAAAGCATATACCAGTGGACAAAGCATCAAAGGAAAGGTGAGAATTAGTAAAATAGGAAGTAGGCAATTAAGGCAAAATTTAATGTACAACTATTCTAAAACAGATAATAGATTCCTATTTTCAAAAGCTTAGTTTGAGAAACAATAAAAGTTAGGGTTAATTTTCAAAATAATACCTTTATTTACACTTAAAAACAATAATGAAGAAAAAAATATTAATTGCCTTTTTATTTGTTGTATGCACGAGTTACCAATGCTTATCTCAAACCTATATCTCATTGGCACCAAGCGTTACCAATACAGCAGGCACTTTTGCAGAAAAATCAAATATTGCATTTGAATTGGGTAAACAATGGGATGTGTTTAGCTTAGGTATCGACTATGGCAAAACAACACTAGCGCCTGTTACCGGAAGGGATACAAGTAATTATTTAGAACTACGACCTAACCTTAATATTTTTCAAGAAGGTAAGTTTACAAATACATTTACAGCTGGCATAGGCTATATTTTTAATGCTAAAGAAAGCCTACTAACGGAGCTTACCTATGGTATAGAATATTCATTTTCAGAAAAAATACACTATAATGTCTTTTTTGGGCAATATTTTTACAGTGGCAAAACCTCTGCCAGCAACGTATCATTCTTCGGGGTTTCGGCAGCATATTACTTCTCTCCTAATAAGGGCGGATCGATTATTAAAAGAAGTACTGTAAAAAACTGATAAACAATACCAATTATTAATACAGCGTATTTACATCCACTAAGCATTATTTGTTCTCGATTTGCTCTAATATCTTAACAATCATTTTATTTTGATATTCAAGATGTTCTAAGATTGTTTCAGTTTCCAACTCTGCCTGAAGGTTTATTTTCAAGTCTGTTTCTGACCTGATATCGGCATTTCTTGATTGTATATTTTGACCAATCATGATCAGTGGCATTAAAAAAAGCTGAATCAAATTCGATATAAATAACCAAAGTACAAATCCTGGATAAGGGTCAAATCGTGCTTCTTTACCCGCAAACATATTCCAGCCCAACCATATAGCTGTCCATATAAAAATAATTAAAAAAAATCCCATACTACCTACATGTTCTGTTATCCACAAAGCTAGCTTGTCTAAAAAAGATTGGTTACCCTTTGCTTTATTTTCCAATTTCAAGATATCTTTTCTTTTTTCCATAAAATCTGAAATAGAAATTGGTTTTATATTGTTCATAATTGTGCTTTTTATTTATATATAATTTTGTTGTATAATCTTTCTTAACCCAAAATTCGGCTAAACAATTAATTTTTATCTACGATTTCACGTTTCAATTATTAAAATTATAAAAATTATGCACAATATTATGCTTTTCAAATACACCCAAAGTGTGGATGTCATAAAAAGGAGTACGCAGCAAATGAATATAAAGCTATGCCGCAGACTTTAATGTTAAGGTCAAACAATAAAAGATGCACTAAAACTTATTGATGTAATATTAACTGATCATTTAATTATTACTGCGGAATGATATTATTCGTTTAGTGATGAGGGAATCCTTTAATATTTTATGAGAAGTATTACAAGAAAATTGATTAATTATTTTTTATTCATTAAGTTTTCAAATATAAATGTCATTATTAATTTTATCACACATAATGTTCTTTACCTCCCTCTAATTAATACTGTATTCATTCCTTTTGTTATTACAATCTTCTATCTTTTACAAATTCTATTGCTCGGTGGTATTCGTCGGCTCGATATGAATATGTTTGGGTAAGAACAAAAAACAGACTATAATAGCAGTAGCAAACAAGCTTTTAAAATAGTTATAAGAATAGAAAAAAAGGAATACTTATTCGACAGAAATTATTATAAAAAAAGGAGCCTCTTTTATTTGGTTTTCTGCACAGTTCGTTCTCCTTTGGGCTTGCGTGCTTTTTAATTAGTTTTTCAAACGATATTCATTTTTAAGCGCTGCTATTAAAGTATTTGCATTACACAACATAAAACTTGCCTCTTTAATAAAATTTTTATGAAACCTTGATCGAACCATTTTTGCATATTGATTGAAAATTATTTTATCATAGTTAAGCGATGGCAGATTGCTAAGAATAAATGAATCTATTTTTGCTTATTAGATAAAACTTTATTCGACTGATAAATGTTGTTTGCCAGCATATTATATTTGAGTTCAAAAATTTGCGCACGATATTTCCTTACTTCAAGGTAAAGAGAATGATCACCTTCCATATTTGCTAACATTTGTCTACACAATCTGTCATATTTTGTCACCCTTTGAGCAAGTGTAGTATTGGTAAAATATCTTATTGAATCAGAACTTTTCATCTGTTGGAAAGTAGCATCATTAGGAGTGAAAGTATTTTCGGCAGCCCCAAACAAGCCATACCAATATAATTTCCCCAAAGGAATATTTTTAATATCGTCAGAAGTAATCAACTGCAAAAATGTATCAACATTGCCTGACGCATAAGTCATGTAGGAGAGATATAAATTGAGGTTTATTGTATCTTCTCTTAGATGATTAACCATTGACTCAGCATATACTTTTGCACTCTCATGTTCCTTTTTATTTTCACGAATATTCTCTGCAATAAAACCCATTGTTACGGCAAGAAATATCATAAAAAATTCTAAAAAATATTCTTTGAAATTTTTCTTTTCTACGCTTGGATGATGCTGTACTTCCATATTTTCAGTTTCTTGATTGATGTTAATAGCGCCTTTATCGAAAGTAGAATTATCCGGGTTTGGAAGATTTTCCGATAGAGGAATTGGCTTGCTATCTAAATGTTGTTAGTCTGTATTGTCTACCATTTATTTTTATCTGGTTAAGTTATTAAAATGTTCGACCGCATGACGCACAACGTGAGTTTGTGAAAAAACTCCTGTGTTTCTCACTAAATATACACAGTAGGTAAATACGTTTAATCCAGTATGTTTTTTGCAAAAGATAGACATGAAATTTATAACAGGCAAGAGCTGCCATCAAACTTATTTCAGCACGCTCTAAGAACAGGTAGGTGTGTTATAGCAGTGGCGAAGCCCTGCAGGCCTTAGAAGATAATAATATAGAAGGATACATTCCAAACTTTGGTCAATACAAGCACGACAGAGAAGGTTTTAGCTATGATAAAAAAAATGACAAATATGTTTGTAGTCAAGACAAAGATTTGCCCTTTAAAAAAATAGAAGATACCGTAAACAAACCTTTGTAGTACAGTATGCATGTAAAGCTGCAAACGCAAAAAGCCAAGCGTATGAAGAAACTCCGCATCAGCACAGTAGAGCCCGTACTTCGTAAATTATTTAGGCATACGCCGGGTAAATACCCGGGGTATAGCGCAAGCCAATAAATGTATGCTTATGGCTGCCATTGACTATAACCTAAAAAAACTACTGAAATTTACAATAAGAAAAGTGCAAGAGAATCTAGCAGCTAAGCAGGTAAACCTGCAGGCTTTAAGTTTAACGAAAACAAGCCTTCACAAACCAATATATTTTTCATTGGCACCACTTTGTTTAAAACAAAACTCAGGTTGTAATTAAAATTAGCTTGGCGCAAAATACTTCTAATAGAGTTGGATTATTTTTCAAAAGGTAGCTGTGCATCAGCCACCAATGTTACCTGCAGGCATATTTGAGATTACTGCTTGATAGGACTCTTTAACACCTCAACTCCTTTTTCAAAATTTTACCAGTGGCACTTATTGGTAATGAATTAACAAACTCAATATGGCGTGGATATTTATAAGAAGCAATCTTTTCTTTTGTCCATGATATTAAATCCTTTTCAGAGATTGAATGCCCTTGTTTTAAAACAACAAATGCTTTTACTTCTTCACCCAATTCTTCATGTGGTATTCCGATTACTGCCACTAAGGATACGACCTCATGCTTAATCATCACTTCTTCTATTTCTCTGGGATAGACTTTATAGCCTGCCCTGTTTATCATATCTTTTGTCCTGTCCACAATAAAGTAAAAACCATCTTCGTCTTTCACTGCAATATCACCAGAGTGGAGCCATCCATTTCGTAATGTTTTTTGCGTTTCATCTGGTTTCTTATAATAACCTTTCATTACATTCGGGCCTCTATACAATAATTCGCCTTTTTCTCCTACAAGCACTTCTTTTCCATCGGTATCTACTAATTTCACTTCTACGCCCCAAACAGGTGTACCAACGGAACCTTCTTTCCTGCCAATGGCCAACTGATTAAAAGTTACAGCAGGTGAACCTTCTGACATACCATAACCTTCGATGATAGGAATATGAAAACGGTTCTCAAAATCTTTAATCACCTTTACTGGCAAGGATGCACCACCTGATATACATGATTTTAAAGTTGCAGCTATTTTTTGATAATCAAACTTTGGATTGTTATAGTTCAGTAATCCCCAATACATAGTTGGTACGCCGGCAAAAAAAGTTACTTTGTGCTTTTGCATTTGGTCAAATACAGTTTCAGCATCAAATCGGGGCAATAACACATTTAAAATGCCCTTATAAATACCTGCATTCATCAAGGCAGTCATTCCAAAAATGTGAAATAGTGGTAGTACAATCAATCCCACATCTGTAGTTTTACTATCCATCAGGTCGCTGAAAAATAAAGCATTCGTTAATAAATTAGCATGGGTAAGTTCAGCCCCTTTAGGCCTGCCTGTTGTACCAGATGTGTATATGATAACACAGGTGTCTTCTGCATTACTCCGGTATATTTCAAATTTGGTTGACTGGTCATTCATAAAACTATTCAATGTGCTAATGCCTTCAATAGGAGAAGGCTGCGAAGCATCGGGCATAATGACAAAAAAGTGTTCACATTCGGAAACTTCTTTAAAAGCAGTATAACCCAGATTTACCATTGGTATTTCTGAGGTGCCCTCAAAACAGAAATAGGCTTTTGCATCACTGTCTTTCAGATGGTATTCAATTTCATCCTTCTTCAATAGAATACTCAATGGCACAACTACTGCACCTGCTTTTAATATGCCAAAATAAATTATTGGAAATGCTGGAAGATTTAAACAACTTAATGCTACTTTGTCACCAGGGTTAATACCTATTGCTTTTAAACCGTTGGCAACTTTGCAAGCTGCCTCATTAATTTCAGTGTATGAATAATTTGTATCCATAAAGCTAAAGGCAGCCTTTGTTGGATACCTTCTGGCACTGTCTTCCAGTATTATACTGAGATTTAGCATGTCAATTTTAATTTGTTAGGCATTGTCTTTTGTTGAAATGTCTCGACCTATAGTGTTGCGAAAAAGTTGCACACAATGATAGGGCTTTGTGTCAGGTGTGGCATTATAATTCCTTCCGCCCGTAACCACTGGTAAATTTATAAATTATAGTTCATTATTTATTTAATTACCCCGGCGGTATTCGTCGGCCGGAACTGAAGCCAAATAGCTAACAAAAAGCTGAGAATAAATTCGTCGCCCCGCCATATTACCAAGCCGCCTGTTAATCACAGTACCTTTTTCTTTCCCCATAAATTACTTCAAATACGTATTCATCCAATTCAACCAAAGCCTTGCCTGTTCCATTTGTGTTACAGGATCAGTGGCATTGTGGGCAGGAATTGGCCAGCCCATAAATTTTGTAATGGTGCCGTTATCTATTAGTGTATGATACAATTTATAAGATTGCGTAATCGGAACTCTTGGGTCAGCAGTGTTTGCCAAAATGAGTGTAGGCGCTTTAATGTTTTTAGCATCTGTTATGGGTGATTGAGCAATGTATTTTTTCATGTTTTCACCAACAAAAGGCGAGCCGCCAATTGCTGCTGCACGACCCACATTGCCATCGCTGAAATTATACTGGTCAACCCAATCAGTGACCGCTGCACCTGCAACTGCCGCTTTCCAACCGCTATAATGCCCGGCTAACCAAACCGTCATATAACCACCATACGACCACCCACTTACCCCAATTTTATCATTCTCAATCATACCTGTAGCTTTTAGTTTTTCTAATCCTGCCATAACATCCCGTCCAGGGCCGTCTCCCGCATCTTGCACAATGGCTAATTTATATTCAGCACCTAAATTATCGCTTCCTCTATAATTAGGTTCAAATACAAAGTATCCTTCGTTAGCCAATATTTGCGATAATCTTGAAAACATCTCTACAGATGCCGCATTTGGTCCGCCATGTACTACTAAAACCAAAGGATATTTTTTATCTTTTTCATAGTTCGCAGGGTAGGTTATAATCCCACAATGTTTCAACCCGTCATTTTCCCACCTGATGGTTTCTGTTTTTCCGAATGTCATTTTACTTATTTCACTGTTATAATCGGTTAATGCAACAGGTTTTGATGCACTTGATGCCATAAAATATAATTCAGCGGGTTTATTGGTTTCAGTACCGGTAAAAGCAATAGCACCAGTTTTGCTAACAGAAGCGTCTAACCAAAACCCCCAAGAAGGGGCAATATTTCCTAAATCGATTGGGGCTGTTTTGCCATCTAAACTCATGCTCCACATAGAAGTTTTATTATCATTATGTCCCCCTACCAAAAGACTTTTGTTATTTGGCATCCAAACAGAAAGGTATAAATCTCTGTTGAGTTGGGCAGAAATGGCTTTACCTTCACCTCCATTTGTATTGGTTACCCATAATTCATTTATACTTTCATTTATATCAGCCTTTTTTAACCAATAAGAAACTTTGCTTCCATCGGGTGAAAAATTGGGGTAAGCTTCCAATTTTGTTCTTTTAGTTAATGGTTTAAAAGTTCCATTAGCAACGTTCAATAATTGGATCGTTCTATTTTGCCCATCACCAGAATAGGCAGTGGCTACTTTTACAAACAAAATAGTTTCCCCATCAGGCGACCAGGAAAATGGTGAAGATGGAGCACTTGGTGGAATTACAAGTGGTAAACTCCAATCACCATCGGTTAATCTTTTGTTTTCTGCTGTAGTAGTATTTACCAACCATATATGAGAAGGTAAAGGTTGGCTACTCACAAACATATCGTTATTTGTTATTTCAAAACCCGTAAAACCTTTTTCAATTTCTGATTTATTTTTAGGTTCATTGAGGGCTGCATAAGCAATTGTTTCAGAATTTGGGCTCCATGCAAAATGTTGCACACCCTTCGCTGCTTTGGTAATCTGCTTTGCCTCCCCACCTTGCATTGAGAGTAAAAAGATTTGATTTAGAGCATCTTTGCCTTGCCCAACTCTAGATATAAAACCCAATTGCTCGCCATTGGGAGACCATCTTGGGCTTGATACTGCAAACTTATCCTGTGTCAGTACACGCCTCTTTCCCGAAGCCACATCTACCATTACCAACTCGGCATTGAAACGATTATTGACATAATCGGGTCTTGAAACCACAACGACAACACTTTTACCATCAGGCGATATTTGTGGGTCGGAGATATTAACAAGCTTGCCATAGTCGGCTAATTCAAACTTCTTTTGTCCGTAAATATTGCTTTGTCCAAATGCAAGTAAAAATGTCGCTATTAAAGTAAAAGCTATTCTCATGTTGTTGATATTAATTATTGAATTTGTCTGTGGTTTTTTGGCATTGTGCATAAGGTTGAGTATTTGCGAAGGCAGGAAATTCATTGATTGTCCAGCCAGGTAAAAATGCCCATCAAAATATAAAGTTGAAGTTAACAACTAAAAGCCAAATTTATAAATGTCAGCCCAAACAACCGATGGCATAGTGCAAATGCCAAAGATTTAATTGACCAGCCCTGCTTTTGCAAATACTTTTGTTATCGGTAAGCGCTTAAATTCACTTTATTGTACTTAAAAAGTCGTTTCATGCAGCAGTATCTGCCCTTCGTTATACACATGGTTCACTTTGTAAACATGGGCGGATGCTGCTGCTGATAATGGGTTATCTGCTGAAACTTATTGGCGAACGCAGCTATTATTGCCTCACTGTATAATTTACCACCTATGAAAGTAATGCTTGGTGGTGCACCACCGGCAGCAGCTATGCCTGCAGGTAATGTGATACAAGGATTGCCTGTAAGGCAGGTTAGCGCCATAGGCTCATCAGCCATACTGGGCACAATGATAATATCGTACTTGCTCAATAATGGAAAAGCCTGCTCCATAACCATATAGCGCAAACGGCATACAGTAAGATATTCAACAGCCGGAATAAACCGTGCACTCCTAAACATGTTCGGGTAGCGGCTTTGCCATTGCTGTACCATTTGGCTATCCTTACCCGACCTTGTGAGAGGGTCAAAAGCCGCAGCTGATTCTGCAGCCCAAATTGTCATTAGCAGGTCATTTGTATGTAAGTTGGATGGGAAATCGATAGCGATAACCTGCACACCAGAATCCTGCAAAGTTTTAATAACCCCTTTTTCTGCGCTGTTATTGGGCAAGGTATCAATGTAGTTTTTTGCATACGCCACTTTTATGTTTTTGAGATCAACATTACCCGTATAATTAAAAGGCATTGTTCGTGAGGCACGGTCATATACATCACTACCATGTATAGATGCAAAGACCATAGCTGCATCTTCGGCATCTCGGCAAATCGGCCCAATACGATCAGAGGTCCAGGCAAGGGTCATCCCACCTGTTCGGGCAACACTGCCAAATGTGGGCCGCAACCCGGTTGCACCACACACCGCAGAAGGCGCTACAATTGAGCCGTAGGTTTCTGTACCAATGGCAAATGGTAACAATCCTGCAACGGTTGCCGATGCCGAGCCGGCCGATGAGCCGTTGGAACCTTGTTGCAAATTCCAGGGGTTTTTAGTTTGTCCGCCAAACCATATATCATCCATTGCAAGCTCGCCCATAGATAATTTGGCGATCAATACAGCGCCAGCCTTTTCCAGTTGCTGGTACACAAATGCATCTTTATCTATCACCTGGTCTATATAAGGCGGTGTACCATAAGTGGTTCGGGTGCCCTTAACTGCAAACAGGTCTTTAAGCCCATAGGGTATGCCCTGCAGAGCACTTTTATAGATGCCTTTTGCAAAGGCTGCATCGGCTCGTTTAGCCTGTTCCATGGCTATTTGTTCAGTAAGGCTAATAACACAATGCAATGTGTCGCCATATTTTTTCAAACGGTTTATAAAAAACCGGCTTAACTGAACGGAGGTAATTGCATGATGCCTGAGCAACGAAGACAACTGGGCAATAGTATAAAACGCCAACTGGTTTGTATCAGCAGGCATTACAACGGCTACAGGAATATTCCAGTGAATGGGCTGTTGTTTGGTATTGAATGTCATTGTTGGCAACACAGGATCAAACCAGTTAGGAAGAGGAACACTATTTGGTAAATTGAACCCATGCAGGTATTGATAGATCTGCAGGTTAGCGTTCAGTTGGTTCACCATGGAATCTCTCTTGGCATCAGTAAAATGCAGATCGTACATTTTTTCGGTATTAATAATTTGGTTTACCGAAACATCCTGAGCACGGATAGCAGATGTTAGTACCAAAAAAAAAGAAAAACAAACAATAGTTTTTAACAGCATGGTTATATTTTGCATAAATACTAATTACATATTTTGAAGATGATCCGGTGTCGTAATTGCTAAAACTATTAATGCCGGTTTCTTCATTTTGTTTAAATTTGTTTTGTCCACAATCCTGCGTTTTGCTTGGCACTAACATCGTTAGGGCTTTGTAGGAGGTGGGGCATTAGAATTCCGTCCACCCGTAATCGCTGCCCTGCTTTTAATAAAGATAAATTTTTAGAACCAATGTTTGGCGATGTTGGTCAAGCCCGAACAAGCGTCGCCATGTTGCGACTGATGATTGATCCAACTTCAAGCCGCACCTTGCACAAAACCCAATGTGTTATGTGCCGTTTTTATCTAGACTTATAATCCTTTTTGATTTTTTTATGCTTAAATACATTAGCCTAATTACATAGAAAATCAATGCCCAAAAAAGCAAACCAACCTTCCAACTAATAAATAATGCCACCACCTCTTTAAACTTTATTTTACTTAAGCCTATTACTTAATAATGACGCCAAAATTATGGCTTAGTCCCGTTTTTTTCTGAATGGAAAAATCAGAGAAAGTCCACCAAAACCAAATGTAGTAAAATAATAAAATATATCGTCACAGCAAAACATAATAGAAACAGAAATTAATCAAACTGAATCATGTAAGTATTTAAAAAAAGAACTTACCTCTGCTACAGTATATTCAAAAAGTAATTTGTAAGTGCACAACTATCTTTTACTATTTTAACCTGTTTTTACTATTTTCTTTACAACCTGTATCAGGACATTAGGTGTTATAAAATTTTTGCTTAAGTGCAAAAAATAGAAACGTATCAAACATGGCAAAAAATTCACCAGCGGTTGATTTGTTTTAACCACCTAAGTTGTACCAGAAAATACATTATATGTATTATATGTATTACAACCCATTACAAGAAGGTTTATACATAAAGCTTAAGGCTATAAATATACATTTACAAGATTTTTATACGTCAGGAATAGATGACTTTAATATCCTTACTAATTATAAGGAGTAAGGTTTATAATATCCTTGGGGAGGCATTTAGCAAATGTTGTTCGTTGGCCTCGCTTCTTATGTTGCCAAAACGGTAAATATGTCAACTCTTCAATTTGATAATCATTTACTTTTAAAATTTTATTTTATTAAGTATTTCCAAGAAGAGCAAAATCTGTTTATATTGATTTCAAGTTTTGAGACTCAGATTATACTTTATTTAATTTAATTAGCGCATCTTTGAAGCGTAAATCCAATACAGCTCATATGAAAAAAAACGTTTTACTAATACTTTTGATAATATCAACATTCTATACGTCTAGCGCTCAGGATAGCTCCAAGACTGCTAAATTCCACTTTATTGCAGGACTAAATCTAACAGCGGTGCCTACCTTAAATATTGCCGGAATTGATACCACTTTTGTTAATTCGCTTTCTGTAGCTCCTGCTTTAACTTTAAGTTACAACGGATTTTCAGCTATTTACTCTCCAAAATTTGTAACAGGAGGATCGAGTTCCGGTATTTACATGCATGCACTGAGCCTTGCGTATTCACAATACGATAAACCCAACGTAGATTTTGCTTTAGAATATACCCATATGTTTTTTACTAACAACCCTTCAGTTCCGTATAGTCCTCTAAACAATGATATTTATACAGCGCTTACTTTAAAAAAAATGTGGATCCAACCAAAATTGGCAGCCGGTCTCGGATTTGGCAGCACAAAAGCGACCAGCTCAAATTCGTCAGGATCAGCTTATGATTTTGGCTTATCAGCTGGTATAGGACATTTTTTTGAATGGGATAATTCACCTATAAGTTATAGTGTATCCCCTTCGATATTAGTTAATGGAGGAACCAATCAATATTTTTCGTACCTGAAAATATCCAGATATATTGGGAGCAATAAAAAATTTGGAAACTTTACGAAAAAAGGTGTCGGTGCAAATAGAGGTAATGGAACAGGAAATGGAAGAAGGAATGGTGGAAGTACTACCGTTGTTACCACTCCTTCTGTAACAGGGGAATCATTCACCATAAGTAATGTGGAGGCGAACATGGAGACTTCCGCTGAGATAGGTTCATTTTCTGTAAGGCCTACGGTGAGCCTGTATGTTCCGGTTGGAACAGCTGCTGGTAGTGGAATAACTACATTTTGGCAAATTGCGTTACAGTATAGATTTTGATTATTCTTAATGGATAAAATTTAGAAGTTGAATAATCTCATAACTACATGAAAATTTGTAACTATCTGTACTCTTTAGTTATTTTTAAAAGTCTCCCAATATTGGAAAAACAACAGCGCCTGAACCTTCTTTAACCAAAAAATTTAATTCCGATACCTGTTAATGATTAATGCCAATAAAATAAAAATGGCTGTAGGGCTTTAGAAATAATGGTATTTCAACTTAATTAAATAATAAATTCAATTTATAATGTTTTTCAAATGACGCAACCTAAAGATAAAGTCTAACTCGTAAATAAAAAAAGTGTCGTGAGATTTGCTTAACATACTACATGTCTCCATCAGGGATCCGAATAAAAAAATAGGCTGCCTCCTATTTATGAGACAGCCACAAAAATAAAAAAATCCGTACCAAATTAATTTATGGATTAAGCATTGGTTTTATCACCACCAAACATGCTTCCTAATTTATCTTTTGCAAAATTTTCAGCCGCAGTAATCTTATCCATAAAACCACCGCTACCACCAGTATTTGGTGACGATACTTCATTCCCAGAATTTACACTACCCTGATTTTGCATTACATTATCTAACGTACTTCCAATCATAGGGAATTTTTCCTTTAAAAAGTTAGTTACAGTGCTCAATATTCCACTAGACTGCTCCTGAGTCAAACCATGATCATTCTGTAATTTTTCAATGAGTTCTTGCATTTTTTTTGATTTTGATTGTTATTAAAATATTATTGATCCTTTTTGATATATTCTTTGTTTCCATTCTTATTGATATAATATCTTCCACCTCTTTTTCCCTCATAAATTGTTCTTCCCTTTGCATCTGTTTCCACTACTTTATCCAAAGTGTTTGTATTTACTTTATTTACAGGAACAGGTTGGGATTTTGTTACAGGTACAGGTTGCGTTTTAGTAACAGGAACAGGTTGCGTTTTTGTTACAGGTGTAGGTTGCATTCCAGTGGTCGAACGTGGTTTTGCTTCTGTATTTACTTTCATTCGCATATCGGGTGTACCATTTTTATTTAAACCTGTAGACTTAGTTTTCATTTTGGCATCAGCGTCAGCTTTTTTATTTGCTTCCTTAATTTCAGCTGCTTGCTTTTTTTTCATTTCTTTATCATCTTTCTTTTCTTTTTTTTGCATTTCTTTTGCCTGTTTTGCGGCAACTTCATCTTTTTTCTTTAGTTCTTTAATTTCTGATTTAGTAGGCATTTTTTGTGCATTCGTAAAATTGAATACAGCAAAAATTAATAACATTATCGCAACGGTCTTTTTCATAAGGAAATATTTAGGGTTTAGTAAGAGAAAATATACTTGATTGTTAATGAAAAACTTTTTTAGAAAGCATTTTTGTTTGAGTAATAACTTATTTTATAAAGTTAAAGTAGGCTATACTTTTCAATAAATTTTATTTTTTATTTTTTTCTTCCAATTTTTCATGAAGGTTCTCATAATCATGTGTGGCTAATTTCTTAACGGTAACCACTTCTGCGGCTTCAAAAAGTTCAGAAAATTGCCAACCAATACCCTTCAACCAAAATAAGTCATAATGATTTTCCTGAGTAAGGATTTTTGATTTTGATTTGACGGTTGCTTTTAAAAGACTTTCTCTAACTTTTTTTTATGCATCAGCTGCAAGTAAATCAGCTGATGTTCTCATATTTATAAATTTCAATTTTTCTGCAAAGGCAGTCCCAATATCCTCTATTTCTTCAATCTGATAACTCATAAAACAAAATTTAGAAAAAAAGTATAAACAACTAAATCACGCATAATATTATTGCTGAATATAAATTTAGTGTAATTTCTAAATTAAATCATTACTACCATCAGGAATTTTTAAGCAAAGCAATATTTGAAATAACACATTTTGGAAACCCAAGCGGGTATTTTTATTTCCTCCATATTGGTCTTGGTAATCGATGGATTTTGCAGGTCAAACTTTTTTGGTGGAAGGAGGTCAGCTTGAGTGCTATTTACTGTTATCGATCCCTACTAAAGATAAAACTATTTAAATTACTATTTCTTATAAAGAAATGTTACTTAAAAAACTTACATTTAAACTTATTTTTAAACTTAAAAATTATTTTATGATTTGGCATTTAATTTTAGGCGGAATTGCAGGATTCTTAACTGGCAAAATAATGCGTGGTGATGGTTATGGAATTTTAGTAGATATTATTCTTGGGTTGATTGGAGGTTGGTTGGGTGGCTGGCTCGGAGGAAAATTAAATATTCATCTTGGTGGCAGTATTGGTTATTTAATTACTGCTGTTGTTGGAGCTGTTATTTTAGTTTCGTTAGTAAGGCTTGTTAAGGGAAGATAAGTAATAAAAGTAATTTTTTATTTTTCTAAGTGTAAACTTCATTCTCTCATAAATTACGATTTGGGTATGTGTTGGAATCATTCCTTTACTGTCTTTTGCTGCATTTCGTTTTGGTTGCCTAAATTTACTTTCTCCACGTCACTTTAATATTGCTGCATAGAAGAACAACCCATGTGCATTAAACAGGCAAGTTGAGACATCAACTTATCAATAACCGCATTTTCAAAATACTGTTTGATTGCGCCTGAAGTAAAAATCTCCGACCTAAATATTGATGTAAGGTACATAGACACTCTTAGCAAGGCTAACTGTAGATAATCTGACTTGGAGTCATCTAAGAAATCATACCCGTCATACCATCTCATTCAATTGAAATTAAATATCAAACCCATTGCATAAAGCTTTTGATGATAAATCTTTTTGCCTTTGTTGAAAAAAGTAGATAACTCCGATAAATCGTCTTTGGTAATAATTAAGGAGCCATCTAGATTTTAATAGCTTTTTAGTGCGCCCTTTAGCATGTTTTGAAAATAGGTGTATCCTTTGGCATCATTCAGTCATCGGAATTGAATGGCGGTAACCTTGTAGTACGCAATGGAGTTAATTGCAGCAGCAACGCTTTTGCGGCTCTAACTACAAAACATAGTAGGGATTAAGTATCCGTTTTAGTTTTAGTAGTCCCTTCTCGTTAGTTAACTTTCATTGTTTATCAATTCGTTATTAACCTCTGTCAGGTTTTTGTATGGCACTTGTCAGGTTTTTGTCGCTTGTTTTATTTGTTTTTACCCTATTAAGGCGGGTATCTTATACTCATAGAACAATTACGTCCTTGCATATCCATAAAAAAGACTTCTACATCATTTTAGTTATAATTATTACCCTGGTGATTATAACCATGGTGTACCTGTATTATGAAAACCAGGTGAAAATGATTGAAAGAAAAATTAACCAACCAATATTATCTATGATTTGTCACAATTAAGGCTATCGTTTATTATCATCTTAAAATTTAGTTATGAAAAAATTATTACTTCTTTCAATTGCTATTTCTTTTTCCTTTTCAATTAAAGCACAGTTAGATGCAAAGGAAAAAAATGCAGCTATGGCGGCCGTAAGGGTCAATCAAAAAAGCCTTGGATTAGAAAATGATGACCTTAACAACATGGAAGTAATTAACTCTTATGTAGACCAGCAAAGCGGTATCAGGTATGTTTACCTTATTCAAACTTACAAAGATATTCCTGTGTACAATCAATTGCAAGTGCTCAGTTTTAAAGGAGATAAACTACTGTCAAAGGCAGGCGGCAGGATACCGCAGATGGAAGAAAAAACGAAAGGAAAATCATCCTTAACAAAACTGTCTGCTTCGTCTGCAGTAATAGCGGCCCTCATGGACAGAAAAATTACAGGAGCTAAAAACCCTGTTGCAAAAATGAGTACAAATAATAACCGTAAAATAGAGTTTGATAACCTGGGTGTGTCTAGGCAAAATGTAACTGCTAGCCTATTATGGGTGCCTGAAAAAAATAGCCAAATTATTCATTTAGCCTGGCAGGTATTTGTAGTGCCAAATACTTCGCCTGACGCATGGCTGGTTAGTGTGGATGCAGAAAACAGTGCAATTGTGGATGTGCACAATTTTACTAACTATGACCATTGGGAAAAGCCTGCAGACAATAAAGTAATGAATCCTAAAGCCGCTGCCCAAACATCGTTAAGTAATAAGAATAACCTTTCAACTATTTTAAAGGCCTCCAAAAATACAATAGGCAATGAACAATTAAAATCTTCCACTGTAGACGGCGCAACCTACAGGGTGATCCCTTTTCCTGCAGAAAGCCCTATTGCAAGCGGGGGAGCGCCTGCGCTTGTTACAAACCCATGGACAATGGTTCCCGGCAATGCTACTACTTTAAAATGGCATACAGGCGCAGGTAATATAGATTATAATTATACCCGTGGCAACAATGTATGGGCTTACCAAGACAGAGAAAGTAATAACACAGGTACAATTGCTAAATCCGCCATTTCCAACAGCAATTCAGCACCATTAAATTTTGACTTTGCTCCTGATTTTAGGATTGATCCAACTAAAACCAGCCTCCCACAGAACCAGCAGTTTGCCATAACCAATTTATTTTATTGGAACAATATTATGCATGATGTGATGTATCAATATGGTTTTACTGAAGCAGCAGGTAATTTTCAGGATGATAATTTAGGAAGAGGGGGCATAGGTAATGATTATGTGAATGCAGAAGCACAGGATGGGGGCGGATCTAGTAATGCTAATTTTTTTACTCCTCCGGAAGGCAACTCGCCAAGAATGCAAATGTATCTGTTTCCTCAACCCCAAACCGAAACCTTCACGGTTAATACACCTTTATCAATTGCAGGAAATTATACCGTAAGCACTTTTGTTGATTTTAGCAGGTTCCCAAATGGTATAACTGTTTCGGGTGATATAGGGTATTATAATGACGATGCAGCAGGCTCTAGCAATTTGGCATGCAGCGGAGTATCTGCAAGTAACTTAACTGGTAAAATAGCACTCATTCAAAGAGGAACTTGCTTCTTTATGGATAAAATATTAAATGCTCAATCGTCTGGTGCGATAGCTGCCATTATTTATAACAATCAGCCCGGGGATATCCCCTCTGATCACATTATTTTCAACCAGCAAAATATATATATACCTGTTGTGGCCATGTCTGGTATAGATGGTCAAATGCTAGTTGATAAAAAGGCAGAGGGTATTAGTGCCACGATAACAGTTACACCCCACCTGGTTGATAATGATAGAGATGGCGACCTTGATAATGGTGTTGTCGTTCATGAATATGGACATGGTATAAGTAATCGTTTAACCGGTGGGGGGGTATCAACCTGCCTTTATAATGCTGAACAGATGGGTGAGGGTTGGAGTGACTACTATGCGCTTATGATAACTCAGGACTGGGCAAACTCAAATGTAAACAGCGGTTTTACCTCTCCAAGAGGTATTTCTAGTTATGCCTTTTCTTCATCAGCCGGTATACGCTCTTATAAATATTGTACTGATTTTAGCGTGAATCCACTGGTGTATCTTTCTTCATTACCTCCCGAAGTCCACAACTTAGGAGAAATATGGTGTGCTGCTTTATGGGAAATGACTTGGGCCATTATACAGCAAGAAGGTTCGATTAACCCCGCCATATTTAACCCTTCAGCGGGTGGAGGAAACACCATTGCCATGAAATTAGTTACAGAAGGGATGAAATTACAGCCATGTAGCCCTGGTTTTATTGATGGAAGAGATGCCATTATACAGGCAGACAGAAACCTTTATGGAGGTACTCATGTAGTCGCCATCAAGGAAGCGTTTAGAAAAAGAGGAATGGGCCTTGGGGCCTCACAAGGTTCAAGCTTTAGCGTTTATGACCAAACACCAAGTTTCGCAAAATTCCCTTTGATAAAAGTAATTTCAAAACTAGCTGATTTTACCTGCATATTCACTCCATCACAAGATCAAACTGTTAGTGTAGAAGGGATAAATTTAACTCATGACGTGGTTATAACAGCACCAGTGGGGTTTGAAATATCCAATGTTTCCGGAACCAATTTTAATACCAATATCACAATTCCAGCAACAAATGGTGTGGTTAATGCAACGATTTATATAAGAATAATCTCTTCTACCATAAACCAATCTGGCTCCTACTATCTGGTGTTTGCTTCCACGGATGCAGATGATGTTAATATACCACTTATTAATGGCAGTGTAAACACTTATGTTGCGCCTACCTTCCATCTTGTAAATGCAATTTGCGCAGGTTCTGTAGCGCCATTGCTGCCATCAATTTCGGATAACGGAATGCAAGGCACCTGGAATCCATCGGTAGTTAGTAATACCACGTCAGGTACATATATTTTTACCCCCACAGGTGCGCCTATTTGCGCATCCTCTCAGGCTACAATTACTGTTAAACCATTACCCACTGTGAGTTTTAGTGGCTTACCCGCATCTATTTGTTTAGAGGCACCCGCAGTAACTTTAACGGGTAGCCCGGCGGGTGGCTCTTTCTCTCTTTTAACGATAGATGCCACTTCAATCATCAGGCCCCTTAGTAATATCTTTAATCCTACCTTGGTAGGCACGGGCATTAAAAACGTTGGTTACCTTTTTACAGCTGCAAATGGTTGCACTAATTTCAGTAATCAATTGACTACTGTAACGCCATTACCCATTATTTCCGGAACAGTGAACATTTCTACCACACAAATCTGCTCAGGGTCTAACTACACAGTAACCTATACAGGAGGTATTGCAAATTCAAAATGGCAAGCGTATGATGATGCAACAGCAAAGTGGTATGATTATGTTACAACAGCTAATTATAATCCACTTCCTCAAATAGCTTTGTATCCTTCCAGCACAAGTAATGGATTGCCGGGTGACAAATTCAGGGTTAAATCACCTTATGGAGATTGCTCTGCATTATCCAATGTGGTTGAAATAGGTTATTTACCATTACCAAGCGTGAGCTTTAGCGGTTTACCAACGTCCATTTGTGCTAATGGTGGTTCTATAACTTTAACGGGTAACCCAACAGGTGGTACTTTCAGCGGTAATGGTATTAGTGGCAATAGCTTTAATCCTGCAACTGCAAGCATAGGTAGCAATGTCATTATTTATTCTTACGCCGATGGAAACAGTTGCAGCAGCAACAGTAAGCAAACCATTACCGTAAATCCATTGCCAAGCGTGAGCTTTAGTGGTTTACCAACTTCCGTATGTGTGAGTGGTGGTTCTATAACTTTAACGGGTAACCCAACAGGTGGTACTTTCAGCGGTAATGGTATTAGTGGCAATAGCTTTAATCCTGCAACTGCAAGCATAGGTAGCAATGTCATTATTTATTCTTACGCCGATGGAAACAGTTGCAGCAGCAACAGTAAGCAAACCATTACCGTAAATCCATTGCCAAGCGTGAGCTTTAGTGGTTTACCAACTTCCGTATGTGTGAGTGGTGGTTCTATAACTTTAACGGGTAACCCAACAGGTGGTACTTTCAGCGGTAATGGTATTAGTGGCAATAGCTTTAATCCTGCAACTGCAAGCATAGGTAGCAATGTCATTATTTATTCTTACGCCGACGGAAACAGTTGCAGCAGCAAAAGTAAGCAAACCATTACCGTAAATCCGCTTACCGCTATTATGAGTAACCCTAATGACCAAATCATTTACGCACTGAATAACACTTCGTTTAGTGTAGGAGCAACAGGTACAGGTACATTAGGTTATCAATGGCAGTTGAGTACAGATGGCGGCGTTAATTTTAGCAACATTACTGACAATACTATTTACTCAAGTAGTTTAACCATTACACTTAGTTTGACAAACGTTCCTATTACAATGAATGGATATAAATATCGTTGTGTGGTAACAGGTTTATGCAGCCTTGCAACTTCAAACCCAGCAGGTTTAATTGTAAACAAACGGCCAACCTTCATAACCTATACGGGTGACAACAGCGAACAGTATTCAGATATACAAACTTTGACGGCTGCGCTTAAAGATCAGCTAAGTAATACAGTATTAAACAGTAAAACAATAAGCTTCACCATAGGCACACAATCTGCTACAGGTATAACAAATGCGAGCGGAAGTGCCTCTTCAACATTAAACATGTACCAAAATGTTGGCAGCTATAATTTAGTTAGCGCATTTGCAGGTGATGCCACTTATGAAGCTAGCACTGATATTGCTCAGTTCACAATTACAAAAGAGAATGCTATTACAGACTATACAGGGCCAGAATTTATATCGGTGCCTTGTACCACTTGTGCTACCACAACAATTTTGCTTACTGCTTCGGTTAGAGACACAACAGCTGTTTACCCACTCAATGATATTTACCCTGGTGATATCAGAAAAGCAAGGGTAAAATTTGTTAACTTAAACACTATGGCTGATATATCAGGATGGCTTACACCGGGGCTTGTAAGCAGTGCAGATACAACCAGTGGCATTGTTTCGTTTAGTTGGACGGTTGCCTTACCATCTACATCTTACGACGTTTATTCAATTGGCGTGCTGGTAGATAATAATGGAACTGCAGGTAACTATATCGGAAAAAGCGAAACGGTACTTTCAGTTTCCCGCAGTGGGCTTACTGAGTTTATTACGGGTGGGGGAAATGTTATTCCCGTAAGTTCTGCCGGATCTTATGCTTCTGACGCAGGTAATAAATTGCACTTCGGTTTTAATGTTAAATACAATAAATCCGGTACAAATCTGCAGGGCAATATGAATGTTATTTACCGCAGGGGAGGCAGAGTTTACCAGATAAAAGCAACCTCTTTAACAAGCCTGTCAATTACATCAACAAACCCATGTTCTAAAAAAGCAATCTTTAGCAGCAAAGCTAACCTAACGGATATAACCAACCCGGCATTGCCGATATCTATTTATGGTGGAATAACCTTGCAGGTAACCATGACGGATAATGGAGAACCAGGCATAACAGACTTAATTGGTATTACGCTTTTAAATGGTAACAGCCTTATTTACTCCAGCAATTGGATTAGCACAATGACCAAAGAATTGTTACTTAACCGTGGCAACATTAAGGTACAAAATGGCGTTGATTGTAACACGACCAACATAGTTATAAAAACTCCGGTTGTTGCTATTACAGAGGGGTCTATTTCTACCATAAGTATAAATGCTTATCCAAACCCATTCATTAACCATACAATAATTAGATATACGCTGAACGAACCAATGCAAACAAGCTTAACAGTGTATGATAGCAAGGGTATAAAGTTGGCACAATTGGTTAATGCCCGGATGAGTGCAGGCATACATGAAGCAAGGTTAGATGGAACAAAGCTTGCAGCCGGTGTTTACCTCTATTTATTGAAGACTGTAGATGCCGGGGGAAAAATGAATACTCTGAACGGAAAACTAGTTGTGCAAAAGTAGCTTTGTATAAAACTTGTTCAGGTAAATAACACAAAAGCAGCCGGATATACCGGCTGCTTTTTTATACTTATTCTAAATATTATTTTTAGCTTAATTTTAAAATACATCAAAGTAAATCGATGTTGAACTTGTCTGTTTATTACAATTAAATCCCTGATATGTATTCCTCCATATTAGCATCTGCACCCAAATTAAAACGCTTTCGCAAACGCTGCCTTGTTTTATGAACACTGTCTACAGAAATACCCAACATAGATGCCATCTGCCGGGTGGTTAACTGAAGGCGGGTAAGTGCTGCCATGCGCTGTTCGGCTACCGTAATATCGGGCGAAATAATTTTTAGCCGCTGAAAAAACATAGGAAATATTTTTTCGAAAAGCAGTTTGAAATTATCCCAATCTTCTTCGGTCAATATAGTTTGAAGACTGAGTTCTGAAATTAACTGCTGTTCATCAAATGAAATAGTTCTGTTCTTTAATTGTTGTTGCAGTTTTTCTACCAGTTTTGTTTTTTCTATAATGTTTTCGGTAAACATTTTTAGTTGTATGCTTGCAGATTCCATCTCGTGCTGTGTAAGTAAAGTTTGCTGTTGAGCACTTATCTTTTCTTTTTCTGCAAGATTTTGTTTGTACTTAGTTTTTAGCCTTTGCCCATTTATAAGCAATAAGACTTCACAGGTAAAAATTTTAGTTTTATTAACTTATAAAATTAAGTGTGTCAAGATAGTAGGTTTTTTTAATATTTCAATTTTTGCATGTGTATTTTGTACAATATAATATTTGTTGAAACTGTATTTAAGATATGTCCGTAAGGATAGTTGCTAAACTTTTTGTAAATTAACTTATACCATACTCAACCAATTCCCCATGCTTAATTTATCCCTCATTCGTGAAGAAAGTACAAAACTATACCTTGCAAAAACTGCCTTTTTTTTAAGGAAGAAAAGTTTTCGTACACGCAAATAAATGAGGCTGCAAATAAGGTCGCAAATGGGTTACAAGCTTTAGGTATTAAGGCTGGTGATAAGGTTGCATTAACCTGTACCAATATTCCTGCCTTCAGCAAAGAGCCAGATCCAAAATTTGAAGCACTGGGTAAATTGAAAGTATTATAAGAACCTGTTGGCGGAGTTATTTTTTGAATTTAAAGTATTGCAAAATGTCAAACTCCTTAAATATTAGATGTTCAATTTCTTCATACTTTTCATCTATTTTTCCTTTGTAAGGATAATATGTGTCTAACCTAAAACTGTTGAACTTATTATGAGTTTTAATTTCTACTGTATAACTTGAAAATGGCTGATGCAATGGCAATTCGTCTAAATCCTTTTCATTTGTCAAGCTCAGTAAATTTAAACTATCAATTTTATTTTTAAAGTAATCGAAACCGCTTTTAGGTTCAACTTTAATTTGTCTATAATATTGTTTTGTTTTCTTGCTCTTTGTCAATAAGCCAACTTCGGTAAAATGTCCTCTAAATTTATCTAAGCTATCCTTTTGAAATAGATATTATTCTGTCAATAGAAGTACTATTATTGATCCAGATTCTAAAAAAATATACTGCATCACTTGACTTTACGGGAAAAAGTCTTTGGCCAGAAGAAATAAAATTTCGGAAAGGCATAACAGCTTCTCGTCCTCTCGAACAATTAAAAAAGGCGAATAAAATAAATAAAGATAATATCGTCAACTTCATACAAACTCGTCAAAGTTTGGGAATATAGTTTTTGCCAACGCTAGGAATTTGTGCAGGTGTGGCATTAGAATCCCTTCCGCCCGGAACCGCTGCCAGGTTTTGATAAAGATAAATAATAAGAATAAATGTTCGGCGATGTTTTTGCCGCCCGAACAACAGATGGTACTGTGGGATTTATAAGGATAATCTCCAAAAGCATACCTCCATATCCTTCCTGAATTAGGACTACCATTTTTGAAAACAGAGCCTGAGTTAAGTGTAAATTGGGCATGAGTATCATTGCTACTTAACAACAGGATAATTAGTACGGGGAGAAGCATTTTTTATAAGTCATTTATTAATAGTTTCAGGATACAAAAGCAAGATGAATCTATATTCAAAAAAGTCTTTCGGTTTTATTTTAATTATAAAAATATCTTAGATTTGAAACCCAACTAACATAATCATTAGTAGATCTTAAAACTTAATCAAAACTCTTCTATGCTATTAGTATTATTATTCCTTGCAGTCATTCTTGTGACCTATTCAAATGGAGCTAACGATAATTTTAAAGGGGTTGCTACTCTTTGGGGTAGTGGAACTTTAGCCTATAAGCCCGCGTTGATTTTAGCGACCATAGCAACATTTGCTGGTTCAGTATGCTCATATTTTTTTGCAGCAGAATTAATTAAGAACTTCTCTGGTAAAGGTTTAGTACCTGATAGCATCATCCAATCTGCAGATTTTGTATTAGCAGTTGCATTATCAGCAGGGGTAACTGTATTACTGGCGACAAGAATTGGATTTCCAATTTCTACAACACATGGACTTGTTGGAGCACTTGTTGGAGCGGGATTGGTTGCTGTTGGAACTTCAGTTAATTTCGGAAAACTGGGTACGACCTTCTTTCTTCCTTTGGTATTAGGTCCTATTCTGGCAATTCTTTTCAGTACGATTGTTTATATGATTTTTCGACAAGGAAGAAAGGCATCTGGCATTACTGAGGAGTCCTGTGCATGTGTTGGAACTAAATGGGTTCCTGTAGCATCGATTAATACAAATGCTTTCACAGCTTTACCAACATTGGATGCTACAATTAATACTAAAGAAAATTGTCAAAACCAATATCAGGGTAAATTTTTAGGGATAGACTTTCAACCACTGATTAATAATTTACATTATGTTAGCGCTGCTGCTGTGAGTTTTGCCAGGGGATTAAATGATACACCAAAATTGTTAGGTCTGCTATTAGTTTGCAAATTCTTTCAGATGCCAGTAAATGTTTTTATTCTTGCAACTGCAATGGCAATTGGTGGGTTGTTAAATGCGAAAAGAGTTGCTGAAACCATGAGTAAGAAAATTTCAAAACTAAACCATGGTCAAGGCTTCACTGCTAATATGGTAACAAGTCTACTTGTCATATCTGCAAGTAAATTAGGATTGCCAGTATCTACTACACATGTGTCTGTAGGAAGCATCTACGGCATTGGTCTGGTAAACAAAACTGCTAATTCAAAAGAGATAGCAAAAATTGGGTTATCATGGTTGCTTACTTTACCTGTCGCAGCCGTTTTAAGTGCGCTATTTTATTTTATTATTCACTCGTTAATTAAGTAAGTAACGGTCCATATTTTAAAATTATAATTGTAGTCGATCATGTTACTAATCCATGTATCCTTTTAAAAGGCAGTGTGCCGGATAGCTTATGCTGTATTTTCTTTCAACTCTTTTGAGAAGGTTTACTATCCTAAAACAACAAAACCCCTGAAAAGAAAGTTAACATGTTTTCTGAATAAAGTGAGAGTTGAAAGGTTGTTTGCTATGTTTGCTGTAGTGCATTTATGTGTCAGAGTTTATATAGAATAAATAAAATTCTCAAGGTCATTATAGAAATAACAAAAACACTTAATCCTCTTTTAAACTTAATAAAATTTTCTTTTGTCTCTAAAACATAAAATAATTTGAACCAAAACCAGCTTGATTTCTTATCCTTAAGTTTTTCGTAATTTCTGTTTACCCATTTATCATTCAAGTTCATTGCAAAAAGAACAACTATTAGTATTGAGAAAGAGTCAGTATTTTCTCTGTCATAGTCTATTTATTTTCTTCATTAAAAAGTTTATCCTCCAATTTCTAATATAGTGAAATAAACAAAATTGATTTTACCAATTGAAAAACTTCCATTGTCAAAAGCGTTGATAATTTTATTTAAGTATCAAACCTGTTATCAATTTTTATTTTCTATTTACCGTAGCAAAGTGTCAAAATTGAAACGTTAGCTTTTTTATTTATGACCTCATAATGCTAAGGTAGATAGTTAGTGTTTTTACTTTTTGAAGGTCGGTATATTTTGAAATATTTGTCTAAGGAATGGAATAAATAAAAATCTAATAATGTATGAGTAAAGGATAGATTTTGATGTCTGTCTTTGGATGTATTTTGTCGTTGCTAATTAATTCTCTGTTTCCATTGTTAGTAGTTGTATAGAATGAAGATATTATTTCATTTCTCATAAGCTGAAAGAATTCCTATCTGTAAAGATGTTGCAGCGAAGGTTGGAGGCTTACTACGGTTGGGGTATTAACCAACTGTCCACCGGGAACTGAAGCTAGATTTATAACTAACAGCCGAAGTTAACCAACAAAAGCCCGGCAGAATTCTACGCCTCGTTGCGTGGCGCAGATTTACACGATCCCTAAAACAAATAAAGTCTCAACTTTAAATCAACTCTATCAAGCCATCTACTGCTAAACAATTCTTTAAAATTCATAACAAACCTAATCCAATAAAAACTTACCTTGTAAACATATGAATGATGTATTTTCTATGTACTTAATTCATTCTTATTTACCTGTCCGTATCCCCCTACAAACAAACATGCTTTAAAGTAATATAAAAATTATGAAACAGATTCGCTCCCTGCTTTTGCTTACATCTTGCATGATGCTTAGCACCCAATTATTTGCCCAAAACACCACCGATACCAGGTTGCTTTGGCAACCAGCTATCAGTAAAAATGCCATTGCCTTTATTTATGCAGAAGACCTTTGGGTAGCCAATAGAGATGGCTCTTATCCCAGAAGAATAACGGTAAGTGATGGTACAGAATCGAACCCAATATTTTCTCCCGACGGAAGTATGATTGCATTTACAGGTCAATATGATGGTAACACAGATGTGTTTGTAGTGCCTACCGCAGGTGGCGTTCCTAAAAGGCTTACCTGGCACCCGGGTGCTGACCTTGTAAGAGATTTTTCACCTGATGGTAAAAAGATATTATTTGCATCACAACGAAATAGTTTTACTAATCGTTATTATCAATTATTTACGGTAGATATTTCTACAGGGGCCGAAGTTCAATTGCCGATTCCTAATGCATTTTGGGCATCGTATAATGCCGATGGTAGCAGCATTGCTTATACAACTATCCCAGATAGATTTGAACAATGGAAAAATTATCGTGGTGGAACCATGAGCCGCATTTGGTTGTACAATATCATATCGCACAATGTTACTGAAATACCAAAACCTAAAACCGGCAGCAATGATACCAAACCGGTTTGGAAGGGTAACAACGTTTATTTTAGAAGTGATAGAGCAGGAGAATTTAATTTGTTTAGTTACGATGTGGCTGCAAAAACAGTAAATCAAATTACAAAAAATAATGACTTTCCGGTATCGAGTCTAGAGGGCTCTAATGAAGGAATTATATTTTCACAGGCAGGTTATCTGCATGTTTACAACCCTGCAAATAATAATACATCAAAATTAAAAATCGGGATTGCTGCTGATTTATTAGACCAACGGGATAGATATATAAAGGGAGATCAATACATACGTGATGGAGATATTTCTCCATCGGGTGCCAGAGTAGTGATGGATTTTAGAGGTGATATTGTAACCGTTCCCGCCGGTAAAGGTGATGTATTTAACCTTACAAATACAGGAGGTGTACACGAAAAATCGCCGACATGGTCACCGAATGGAAAACTCATTGCCTATTTTAGTGATGCTTCCGGTGAATACGCATTACACATCAAAAACCAAGATGGTAGCGGTTCTGCACAGGCTATTAAACTTAACGGATCAGGTTTTTATGCACACATGCATTGGTCGCCTGACAGTAAAAAAATAGCTTTTGTAGATAATGGCCGTAGTTTATACGTAGTTGAAATAGCCACAAATAAAATAACGAAAATAGCAGAAGACACCCATTACTTACCGGGTGCATTTAGAGAACTTTTTGGTAGTTGGTCGTCTGATGCTAATAACATTGCATACACTACTATTACCGAAACTAATTTTCAAAGAGCCTGGATTTATTCTCTTTCTGAAAACAAATCGTATCCACTAACTGATGCATTATCAAATGTAACGGATCCTACTTTTGACCCTTCGGGTAAATACATTTATATGCTTGCAAGTACCGATGCAGGCCCGGTAGTAAATTGGTTTGATCAATCAAGTAACGATATGGAGGAGACCAATTCCATTTATATGGTTACGCTTCAAAAGCAAGTGATATCGCCATTTGCGAAAGAAAATGAAATGGAGATGGCAACAGATACATCTTCTAAAGCACCTTATAAAGCAGACTCTTCTCGTACCAAATTAAAAATAGATTGGGATGGTATACAGAACAGGATTGTGCCGTTTCCGATAGCCAAAGGTCGATACCGTTCTTTATCAGCGGTAAAAGAGGGAGAGCTTTTTTACCTGTCTGCAAGTCCACATGATGCTGCACCAACTACCCTTAATTTATATTCTTTTAAAAAGCAAAAAGAAGAGGTGATTATGCCGGCAGATGTGTATAGTATTGCCGCCAAAGGCGAAAAAACTTTATACTATCTTAAAGGTAAATGGGGTATTGCCGCAACTGGGCAAAAGCCAACCCCAGAAGGTATCATAAACACCAGTGCAATTCAGGTAAAGATGTCGCCAAGGCAAGAGTGGAACAATATTTTTAATGAAGCATGGAGGGTAAACAGGGATTACTTTTATGATGCAAAAATGCACGGGGTTGATTGGAAGGCCATGAAGAAAAAATATGAATCATTGATACCTGATGTAGCCAGCACCAATGATTTGTACAAGGTAATGCAGTGGATGTTTAGAGAATTATCTGTAGGGCATCATCGCTTTGATGCAAGTGGCGACAGGCGTGCAAACCCTGATATGGTGCCAGGTGGACTGCTCGGTGCAGATTATGAAAACAACAATAATCGATATCGAATTAAAAAAATATATGGCGGCTTAAACTGGACGCCTGATTTACGTTCACCTCTAACGGAGCCTGGTGTAAATGTGCAGGTGGGAGATTATATTTTAAAAGTAAATGGGGCAGATGTTACAGCAGATAAAAACCTATACAGTTTTTTTGAAAATACAGCTGAAAAAATTGTAACCCTCACCGTGGCATCATCTGCAGATGGCGCAAATACAAGAACCTTAAAAGTAGTACCCGTGGCAAGTGAAGTTGCTTTGCGTAACAGAGATTGGGTAGAGGGCAATATGAAAAAAGTAAGTGATGCCAGCAATGGCCAGGTAGCTTATGTGTATGTACCTAACACAGGCTCAGGCGGCTTTGAGTATTTTAAGCGTTATTTTTTCCCACAGGTAAATAAAGCGGGGATCATTGTTGATGAACGTTTTAATGGTGGTGGGCAGTTGGCTGATTATTATATTGATCTGCTAAAACGTCCCGTACAATCCTATTGGCGATACCGTTATGGTAAAGATCAAAAGGCACCTAATGCATCTATACAAGGGCCAAAAGTGATGTTGATAGATGAAACGGCAGGGTCAGGCGGAGATTATTTACCTTATCTATTCAGACAGGCAAAACTCGGAACCATTGTGGGTAAAACCACGTGGGGTGGGCTTGTAGGCGTACTTGGTTACCCTGAGTTGATAGATGGTGGTGTGGTAACTGCACCTAACCTTGCGTTTTTTGATGAGAATGGTTTTGGTATTGAAAACGTAGGTACACCACCAGATATTGAAGTAGAGCAATGGCCGGTAGATGTTATTAATGGCAAAGATCCTCAACTGGAAAAAGCAATACAAATTGTATTGGATGAATTAAAAAAGAACCCAGCTAAAAAAGCACCTTCGCCGCAGGCGCCTGATAAATCAGGGAAATAAAATTTAATAAAATTATTTAAAAGAGCATTTCAAGAGATTGGGGCGCTCTTTTTTTATGACAGGATAGAACCATACCGCCTAGGCTTGTGTCGCCACAAAAATAGGCGAAGTGTATTTAATTAAAATACTTAAGGTATTCATATCGCACGGCGGGTGAGAACCACCTCAAGCCCGGAGGCAAACATTATAAAGATTTTTAGGTTTAGATTATTACGAAGCATAGCCTTTCCTGCGTCGGGCTTTCACGGATTGTTTTTTATGTAACAAATTGTAAGCTTGTGAAAACCCCGCTGGACGAAATTGAGGAAGAGGGATAGCGAAGGCACAGAAACGTCACCGCACTTTTCTATGCTGGATTTCTGCGCCAGATGGCGTTGTAAAAAATGAGTGTTTGTTCGATAGAAATTATTATAAAAAAACAGCCTGATTTATTTGGTTTTCTGCACAATTCGTGTTGTAGGCTGTGCTTCTCTCTGTGTCTTTTAAGAACTACTTGATTTTAATAACAGTTTCTGATACTTTAGGAAATTTTGAAAATAATAAGGCATCGTGTCCAGGAATTATAAATTTTAAATTAGAGACTAAAGTTTTCATTCGCACCATTGATTTTACATAAGCACTTGTATCAAAAGTTTCATCTTTTGGTGCAGATATTAAATGGTCTAAATTGTAGTACGTATAAACATTGTCAGAAGCAAGAATAATCCTGTCCTGCCCGGTTCTAACCTGTACAAATTGCGAATTAAAAGTATGTCTGGAACCTGTATATACTTTAATACCGGGAATTATTTCTTTATTATCACCATCAACGAGTATCAGTTTTCCTGCTAAGTTAAGTTCAAGAAGTTTGCGTACATCTCTTTTGTTGAAATCACCACCGCCGTCTTTCTGCCATGCAGTTCCAACAAAGTAATTGTAATCTTCCTTTTGTATCCACACATGTGCATTAGGAAACAAGTCAACACCGTCCATATGGTCCCAATGAGGATGGGTTAAAATAATATCTGTAATAGCTGCTGCATGTAAACCTACTCCTGAAAGCATGGAATCAGGTCGCACATAATTTATTACATCATAGTCTTTAGCTTCTTCAACGTCTTGTAAAAAACCAGCATCCACCAAAATATTTTTGCCATTATTTCCTTTAATTAGCCAAAACATAAAAATGGCGTCCATACTATCTTTTAATGGTGCATTTAATACAAGGTATTTAAGGGGAAATGGGTGTCCAATCGTCGCATATTTTAATGCATAAATTTCATAAGTCGGCGTTTGAGAAAATGCTGCTATTGTTATATTTAAAAAAATAAAACAGGTAATAAAAAAATTTCTCATTATTGTTATTAGTTTATAATTTAAATTTAAAGTTTGTCTCAGCATAGCCTACGACAGAGCTTTGAGCAGGTGTGGCATTAGAATTCCTTCCGCCCGTAACCACAGCCTGGCTTTTGATAAAGATAAATATTAAGAACCAATGTTTGGCGATGTTGGCCAAGCCCGAACTAAAGCTCGGATTTGCAGAACTGCCGATTGCTACTACTTCAAGGCGCACCTTGCACAAAACGCATTGTTGGGTGCAGTACTTTTAAAAATGAGAAAAAATTGCCATTGCAAAAAGCCCGTAAACAACAATGCATAAAAGGTTATGCACAATGATGAATTTCTTTAATGATCTATTTTTTGATTTGACTAAAATTAAAAAAGGAAATCTAGGCATAAAAGACCCCGGGGTTACGCTCAATGTACTTGAATAATTACCGAAATCGATAGCTTTATTTTCTGTATTCTTTAAACGACTGTATTTTCTGTATAGAATGGTTATAAAGAAATTAATCAAAATTATTAGACCAAGTATAAGTAAATCAAATTGAACTTCTGACATGAAAAGCTATTTTGGTAATTACTTTAATTGACGCCAACTTAATTGTACACCTGTATTTTCAATAGTATCCTTGCTCTGTGTCAAGAATACTAAAGCTACTTCATTTGGCTTATACTTCATAACGACCTCAATTATGAAACTCTTATTCTTTGCTGTTGAGTATGATTCAAATATTTCGCCGCTTTCAATGAAGATTAAATATGAATTAAGTTTATCCTGGAGCACTAATAAATGCTCATTATTTTCATCCCAAGGAAGGTGATCGGATATTGTAAGCATCACTTCTCCATCTGGCAAAGTACTTATCAAATCAACTGTATCTTTTTGGTCAACGCTCATAGATTATTAGGCTGTACGCTAGTATTGCAACGAACAAGTATTGCCGATGGTGGGGGATTTGAAAAACGTCCGCCTTGCAACCGAAGCACATTATTTATTCAAAGGTTAAAAATTTATTCTGGTGTTCAAAAGAGTTCCTTCAGCCCGAACCAAAGTTGATAGCGACGTGCTGCAGATTGCTCCAACGCCCCGCCCCACTATTGGCAATACTCTTGTTGTGCGATGGCTTTTGTTTTTTTATTGCACTGGCTCATATACAATTTTCCCACCAATCATTGTCAACATGCTTTTTGTTGCAGGTAATTGTTGTGCAGGTATGGTAAAAATATCTTGCGACAGTACAGTAAGGTCAGCCAACATGCCAGGCATCAATGTACCTTTCTCTTTTTCTTTAAACTCTGCGTAAGCATTATTTTTTGTATAAGCAATTACAGCTTGTTCTATTGTTAAGTTTTCTTTCGGGTCGCTTTGCATGGATGTACAAAACATGATGTCAAGAAAAGGATTTGTGGTACCATCCGGTGAAATGCCAACCATAACACCTTTATCCCATAGCGAACGCAAGGGGCTGCCTTGGCAATACTTTGGCGTGTGCATCATAAGTATGTTATACCTTTTAAGTACTGCCTTCTGCATATTAGAAACGGGACCTACACAATTGTGTTCTATGCGTATTCTTTTTGATTTAAACGCATCAGCAGGTGCTGTTTGTTGTATCAGATTTAAAACTGTTTCAAAGCTACTGTCGCCGGTAATGTGCATCATCAACTGGCGATTAGTATTTAGTGCTTCTTTAAAAATTTGCTTCATCGTATCAATGGGGTAATTGAAGCGACCATTCTTTTCTCCCGGTTGTAAAGAAGATAGTTTATGCAATGAATTGCCTTCAGGCGGGGCGCCATCAATCACATATTTAACACCTGAGATGCTAACGATTGGTGTTATCATTTTTTCATTAATGCTCCAGTCGCCTGTTAGTCTTCCGGCAGATGTTGTACGCTGCCATGCCATGATGCGTATGCGTTGCGGCAGGTTGGCTTTTGAAAATATATAAGCCGCCAGCTTTTGAGTAAAACCCGTACCCATATATTGTACGCTTGTAATGCCTGCCTGCAGCTGCTCTTGTGCAAATTGCTGCAAGCCTTTTACTACATCTGCTTTATTGGCTTCTTGCAATGCTAACCATAAGGATGCACTTGCATTTTCCTGTAAAGAAGAAATTTTATTAGCACTATTTCTTACAAACCATCCGCCAAGTGGGTCTTTACTATCATCAGTATAACCACAGGCTTCCAATGCGTTTTTATTTACTACATTGCCGTGCCCCCACCATATCTGTAGCTCAACAGGATTATGAGGTGCAAGGCTGTCTAAAGTTCGTCGCATAGTAGTATCATAAAGAACTGCCGTACCAATAAAGCCATGAATCCATTCGCCGTGCTTTGCATCTTTTAGCAGCATGGCAACAGAATCTATTACAGCCTTTTTCGTTAAACCGGCAGGATTTGGTTCTGCATTGGCATTAAATGTTTTGCCAACGATTGATGTGAAGGCAGGATGGTCGTGCGCATCATTAAAACCAGGCACAATTGTTTTTTCATGTGCATTTATTCTTTTAGTATTGCTGCCGGCAAGTTTTGTTATGTCCTCATTGCTGCCGGTTGCCATTATTTTATTTCCTTTTATAGCAAGCGCCTGAACATATAGCTTGTTGATGTCGGAAGTAAAAACTTTTCCATTAGTAATAATGATGTCTGCGGTTTGTGCAAAAAGAATATCATGGTGTAGCAAAAATGAACAACTAACTATTAAAAAGTAGCGAAAAGAAAATTTAGTCATGGTTTAAATTTTATGAAGCGTCAAATAAACTTTCGTACAACGTTAGGGTTTTGTGCAGGTGTGGCATTAGAATTCCTTACGACCGTAACCGC